>LNFM01011451.1_pt1 | contig 12049 bp, 11 predicted proteins | sample 596031 | NCBI WGS metagenome assembly LNFM01 (sample SAMN04254537, study PRJNA301005) | activated carbon metagenome | isolation source: dual media filters at the Ann Arbor, Michigan drinking water treatment plant | place: USA: Ann Arbor | reverse complement strand
CCATCCTGACGATGACTGCCTTCGTGCTGGCCGCCGCCGCCCTGTTCGCCGCCGCAGCCGCGCCGCTCGTCCAAACCGCCGTTCAGGTAATCGCCTAAGCTCTGCCAACGGGCGTCTCCCAGCGCCCATTTGGTCCTTGTGCAGGCGCGAAGGCGAAAGCCTCGCGCCTGTTCTTTCTCTGCATTAACGGGTTGAAATTAACTTAGACCTGTCATTTATGCATATCTGCACCCGTGATTTACCGGCTACACACCGTGTTCGGAAAGGCGCATTTAACCGCCACACGATGTTCGCAACCGCAGCATCGAGACTGACAAGAAGAGAGATTTCAAATGTCTGCGCATGACCTGCCTGCCACCGCCCGCGCTCTGTCGCTCGTGGTCGCTATCGCACTGGTCGCCACGGCGCTGGCGCCAGTGATTTTCACGGCCGCACGGATCGTGGCCTGATCTCCGCCGCCGTCGTGTCTCGGTTACCCGCCCGGGACTGACGGATGGCTCTGCCTGAACGAAACCCCCTTTCGTTCCCAAAAGCCCGCCCTGCCCGGCGGGCTTTTGTGCGCTATGGAGAAGGTCATGACAGCTTCCCTCCTCCGAATCGGCGCCCGCGGCTCCAAGCTCTCGATCACCCAGACCACCCATGTCCGGGACGGACTAGCCGCTACCCTTGGGGTCAGCCCCGACGCGCTCGAAATAATCCCCATCACCACCAGCGGTGACCGCCTCCAAGAGGGCCGTCTCATCGAAGCCGGCGGCAAAGGGCTCTTCACCAAAGAACTGGACGAGGCGCTGCTCGATGGGCGGATCGACCTCGCCATCCATTCGCTCAAGGATCTGCCGACCCACCTGCCTGACGACATCATTCTCGCATGCGTTCCCGAGCGCGAAGATCCGCGCGATGCATTCGTGAGCGTGAACGCAAAGACGATCGCTGATTTGCCGCCAGGCGCGAATGTCGGCACCGCGTCTTTGCGCAGGCAGGCGCAGACATTGTACGCGCGGCCAGATCTCGGCGTCGTGACGTTGCGCGGCAACGTCGATACGCGCTTGCGTAAACTCGAAGCCGGTGACGCCGCGGCCACATTCCTCGCGCTCGCTGGCCTGAAGCGACTTGGGCTTGCAGAACGCGTATCAAGTCTGATCGATCCGGATGACATGCCGCCGGCCGCGTGCCAGGGCGCGCTTGCGATCACCTCTCGCACAGATGACACCGCGACACGCGATAAGCTTCGGGGTTTCCAGGACGAGAACGCACGCATCGAGATCGAGGCCGAGCGCGCCTTTCTTACTGCCCTGGACGGATCGTGCCGCACGCCAATCGGCGCGCTGGCGCGCGTGAATGGTGATACGCTGAGCTTCATGGGCGAAGCGCTAACGCCGGACGGCACAGCGCGCTGGCGGCGCACCGGCACGGTCAAACTGGGCTCAAATCCTGCAGAAACAGCGCGAAACCTCGGCTTCCGGCTCGGCCATGAAATTCGTGATGAGGCGGGAGACGCTATCGTTATGGACAAGGCGTGACACTCCGCGTCGCCATCACGCGCACGGCGCAGGAAGCGGAGACGACTGCGGAACGCGTTCGCGCTTTTGGCGCCGAGCCAATCATGGCGCCGCTCATCACCATAGCGCCCCGCGCTTTCGATACTGATGTGAGCGGCGCGCAAGCACTGCTGTTTACAAGCACGAACGGCGTCGCGGCGTTTGCGCGCGCGACGAGCGCGCGCGGCGTAAATGTGCTGACTGTCGGTGACGCGACCGCGCACGCCGCGCGAGAGGCCGGATTCAGTGCGGTGCGCTCCGCCGCGGGTGATGTCGAAGCGCTGAGCGCGCTGGTGAGGCAAACGCTCGAACCGGCGCGGGGGCCGATCGTGCACATCGCGGGCACGCACGTGGCCGGCGATCTTTCTGGTGACCTGGCGCGCGCCGGGTTCACGTATGAGCGGCGCATCGCGTTCGACTCCGTAGCCGCAACAACGTTGCCGGACGCGCTCCTTGGTGCGGTGGATATCGTTCTCTTTCACAGCGCGCGTGCTGCTGAAACCTATGCAGCGTTGGGCTCGCCCCGCGCCGATGAGCGCATCGCCGGATGCCTCAGTGCAAATGTGGCGGCCGCGGCTGGGGAAAGCCGCTGGAAGAAAGTTATCGTGGCGCCCGCGCCACGCGAAGACGCCCTCCTCACCGCAACGCTGGGGGTGCAAAACTCCCCCGCTGGCGCAAGCGCTTGAGCGGCCCTCCCGCGGGCCTTAAGTTCGCGGCTCGGCCCCGACTCGTTGCCCGCTCGAAATAGCGGAAAAGTCTGGGAATACGGTGTTCCGGGAAAAGTCGCGGAAGTTGGCTTGGGGAGTGCGATGAGCAGAGACGACGATGATGGCGAGCGCGGACGCGGCGAGCCGATCGACGTTGAGTACGAGCCCTACCGCGAAGAGCGCCGCAGCGGCGTCGGCTTCGGCACGGTAGCGGTTCTCGCACTCGTTGCGGCCGGCGTGGGCGCCGCAGGCGGCGCCGTCGCGCCGCGCGTGCCCGCTGTGCAGGCAGCACTCAATAACTCGTTCCCCGCGCAGGGCGCCGATGGCCAACCGGTTGCGACGACAACAGAAGGCGTCGCCTCACTCGATCAGCGCCTCGATGCGATCGAAGCCTTGATCAACACGCCGCTTTCGGTCGCTGCAAGCGATCAAGCCGGCGACGCGGGCACAGCCGCACGCGTGTTCGCCATTCAAGCAGGCCTGCGCGACGTCGAAACGCGCTTGAGCCAAATGCCCTCATCGCAAGAAGTATCGGCACTGATCACGGAAGTGCGACGCTTACAGGAAGAGCTTCCGGCGGTTGCCGCCGAAGCACGCGCAGCCGCAACCGCGGCGCGCGCGTCCTACGCGGTTGTCGCGGCTTCTGAAGCGGCGCGGTCATCCGGCCCATTCGAGCAAGCACATTCCGCGCTCGCAGCGCTCTTGCCCAACGATCCCAACGTTGCAGCGCTTGAACCGCTCTCGCGCACTGGCGCGCCAACGCGCGTCGAGTTGCGCGATCAGTTCGCACGCATCGACAACGAGATCGTTCGTGCGGCGCGTCAGAGCCAAGCGGGCGCAGGCTTTTGGGGCCGCATTCAAGCGGCATTGGCGCAGTGGATCGTGATCCGCCGCACCGGCACGGGCGACACGCCGGAAGGCATCGTCGAACGCGCCGAGCAATATCTCGCCGCCGATCGCCTCGGCGACGCTATTCAAGAACTTAACCGTCTGCCTGCCGCGCCGAAGCGCGTCGCGCAGGCTTGGATCAATGACGCCCAGCGCCGGCTCGAAATCGACCAGCGCATCGCGGCGATCCGACAAGAATTGTCGCGGAGCTAATAGGCCATGTTGCGCGTCGCCCTTCTGCTCATTGTCGCTGTCGCGGCGGCGCTGGCGTCCTGGCAGGTCATTTCGACCGACCAAGGCACGGTGCAAATCAATTGGTTTGGAACGGAGATCACGACAAGCGCGCTGTTTGCGTTGCTCGTGCTGGTGTTCATTCTTGCTGTGGCCTTGCCGATCCTGCGACTGGTGATGTTCTTGATGGACGCGCCTGGGCGGCTCGGCAAAGTCAGCCAACGTGCGCGCGTGCGTCGCGGCCAAGAAGCTTTGGCGCTCGGCTTGATCGCCGCGGAAGCTGGTGAGTTCGAAGAAGCCCGCCGTCACGCGGACAAAGCTGAAGATCTGATCGACGAGCCGCGTCTCGCACTGTTGCTGCAGGCGCGCGCAGCGGAAGTCTCTGGCGATACGGCCGCCGCAGAGCGCGCCTATTCGGGCATGCTGCAGAACGAAGACACCGAAGTTCTCGGCCGCAAGGGCTTGATGGCCGCCGCATTGAAGCGCGGCGATCGCACGGCGGCGCGTGCGCACGCAGAGGCGGCGCTCAAGGCGTCAAAGACCGCCACCTGGCCCTTCCAATATGCCTTCGATCTCGCCGTCCAGGCGGCGGATTGGGAGAACGCAATCGAAGCGCTGGATATCGGCGACAAGCGCAAGCAGATCGAAGACAAGATCGCCAAACGCCGCCGCGCCGTGCTGATGACGGCGCAAGCTGCAAAGCTCGAACGCGAGCGCCGCGCCGACAAAGCTGCCGAGATGGCGCAAAAGGCCTTCCGCATGGCTCCGGCGTTTGCGCCGGCCGGTGCGATGTCTGCACGTCTGCTTGTTGGCGAAGGTAAGGGCGAGCGCGCCGCGGCAATCATCGAAGAAGCGTGGGAAAACGGGCCGCATCCAGCGCTCGCACACGCGTATCGCGATCTGATGCCAGGCGAAACGCGTGAGCAACGCGCCGACCGCATGCGCTTGCTGGCTGAGAAGCGCCGCGATCACCGCGAGTCAAAGATCATCCAAGCCGAGCTCGCAATGGAGCGCGGCGATTGGGGCGCTGCGCAATCGCACCTCGAAGACGCCTATCGCGAAAATCCCTCCTCGCGCATTTGCATCCTGTTCGCGCAAGTCGCGCGAGGGCGCGGCGATGAGAACGCCGCGCGCACCTGGCTGGCGCAGGCCGCCGGCGCGCCGCGGGAAGCGGATTGGTCGGACCTCGATCCGGAAGGCCCAGCCTTCATGTACGACGACAACGATTGGGCGCGTCTTGTTTATGTCTTCGGCGATGGCGGCCAGTTGATCCATCCGCGCATGGAGCGCGGCGGCAACGATGCTTTGGGGCCCGTTCTCGCACTTCCTGCAGCGGCGCTGACGCCGCCGCGCCCTGAGGCGACGCAGTCCGCGCCAGATGATGTCGAGGTTGAAGAAGTTCGCTGAGACGTCGGCTAGAGCAAATTCAAACGGCGGCTCGCAAGGGCCGCCGTTTTTGCTTTGACGCTCGCCGCGCGCCCCGCGCATGCTTGAGGCAAAGGAGATCGAGATCATGGCGGGATCACGCGTGCATGCGGCGCTGAGCGGGCCGAACTACCGAACCGAGATCGACGCCAATGGTCACGCGCTCATTGCGGACGAACCACCGGCCCTTGGCGGTGGAAACGCCGGCCCATCGCCATTCGCTTACGTGCTCTCCGGCCTAAGCGCGTGCACAGCGATCACGCTCAAGATGTACGCCGAGCGAAAAACTTGGCCGCTGGAGGGCGTTAGCGTCGATCTCGCGCTCCACGCTGGCGAGCCGCGCCGAAAGATCGAGCGCAAGATTGTGGCGCGCGGCCCGCTCTCCGACGATCAAATCGCACGGCTGAGCGAAATCGCCGAGCGCACACCAGTCACCCTCGCATTGAAAGACGGCTTTGATATCGACACTACCTTGAGCAAGGGCTGATCGGCTCACTTGATCCATGGCGGGACGGGCAAATCCTTCGAACGCAGGAAGTCCGCGTTGAACAGCCGGCTTGTGTAGCGGTTGCCGTAGTCGCAGAGGATCGTGACGATCGTTTTGCCCGGGCCCAGTTTGCGCGCGAGTTGCACCGCGCCAAGCGCATTCAAGGCGGAGGAGCCGCCGAGGCAGAGGCCCTCCTCCTGAATGAGATCGTAGAGCACAGGCAGCCAGTCGGCGTCTTCGATGCGGAATGCTTCATCGACGGTGACGCCTTCGAGATTTGCGGTGACCCGCCCTTGCCCGATGCCTTCGGTAATCGACGTGCCCTCGGCTTTCAGCTCACCGTGCTTGTACCAGTTGTAGAGCGCCGCGCCTGCTGGATCGGCGATGCCGATCACAACGTCTTTGTTGCGCTCCTTTAGAGAGAGGCTGACGCCGCCAAGCGTGCCGCCTGAACCAACGGCGCAGATGAAGCCATCCACCTTGCCGTCCGTGTCGCGCCAAATCTCCGGCCCGGTCGTGTCGTAGTGGCCCTGGCGGTTCGCGACATTGTCGAACTGATTGGCCCAGATCGCGCCATTGGGTTCGGTTTTCGCTTTCTCTTCAGCCAGCCGGCGCGCGACTTTGGGATAGTGGTTGTCACTCGCCGCCGGCGCTGCATCGACTTCGATAAGCTCCGCGCCGAGCGAGACCACGGCGTCTTTCTTCTCTTGGCTTTGAGTACGCGGCATCACGACAATGACGCGATAGCCAAGTGCTGCGCCAATGAGCGCCAAGCCGATGCCGGTGTTGCCCGCCGTTCCTTCAACGATCACGCCACCCGGCTTCAGCGCACCGCGGCGCTCTGCGTCACGCACGATCGACAGCGCAGCACGGTCCTTCACGGACTGGCCTGGGTTCAAGAACTCCGCCTTGCCGAGAATGGTGCAGCCCGTCTCCTCGGAGGCGCGTTTCAATTTGATGAGAGGCGTATTGCCGATCGCATCAAGAACAGATCCGTACGCCTTCATTCCAAACTCCTACAGCAAGGCTGCGCGCAACGCGTCGAGGCGCGGCTCTATATCTTGCGCGGCGCCGCCATCGGGCAGTTCAAGCCACGCTGGACGCGCGATTGTCTGTCCGATGATCGGCTCCACGATCTCTGGGAATTTTATGGCATGCGCCGTCGCGGCGATCACCCAGGCGCCAGGATTGGCGCCGCCACGCGTATGGCGCGCATGCGCCTCGGCGGCGGCGGCCGTGTGCGGGCACCATGCTTGGCCGTGCTCGTCCCAGCCGATGCGAATGCGTTTGCGAATGGCGTCATCATCGATGACGTGCGCGGTGACAACGCCGCGCAACTCCGCAAGCTCCGGGTAGAGATGGCGCAAACGCTCGCCGTTTGAAGGATTGCCGACATCCATAGCTGAAGCCAAGGTGGGTATCGTCTCGCGCGGCCGCCACTCTCCAGTGTCGAGAAAATCAGGCATCGTGCGGTTGGCGTTGTGCGCGAGCACGATCTGATCAATCGGAAGACCGATGCGTTTGGCCCAGACACACGCCGTCGCGTGACCCAGATTGCCGCTTGGGATCACGAATGATGCAGGAACGCCGCGCTCGTTCCAAATCGCCAGACTCGCGGCGGCAAGATAGCTCATCTGCGGCAGCAAACGCGCGACGTTGATGCTGTTGGCCGACGAGAGCGTGAATGCTTCGCGCAACGATGCGTCGGCGAAGGCCTCCTTCACAAGTCGCTGGCAATCATCAAACGCTCCGCCGACCGCGAATGCTTGGACATTGGCGCCCCAACCTGTGAGCTGGCGCTCCTGCGCCGGCGATACCATGCCCTTGGGGTAAAGGATGCTGACACGCACACCGGGGCGACGATGAAACGCCGATGCCACTGCGCCGCCTGTATCTCCAGATGTCGCGACTAGGATATGCAGAACCTGGTCATTCTCGCGCGACACGCGCGCCATGCAGGCAGCAAGAAAACGCGCGCCGAAATCCTTGAAGGCGCCTGTCGGTCCGTGAAAAAGCTCGAGCACCTTTGTATCGCGAGCCAGCGACTTTAGCGGCGCCGCAAACGTGAATGCTTCCGCCGTAATCTCGGGCAGCACATCGGCAAGCGGATCTTCGGCCATGAAGGGACGCAACAGCGCTGCCGCGAACGATGGTAAGTCTTCCGGTGCGGCGCGCGCTTCAAAGCGCGGCCAGACTGACGGCACGTAGAGCCCACCATCCGGCGCGACGCCACGCATGAGCGCTTCGCTAAAGAGCGCTGGTCCGGCCGCTCGTCGCGTGCTTTCGAAGCGCATCGCCTTAGCTCTCGATCAGGCGTGCGCCGGCGGATTCGATCTCAACCACCCAGTCTTCCGATTCCAATCCGCGTGCGGCGAACTGTGCCTGCATAGCCGCTACAACATGCGGCGCGCGCTGCTCCTCAACCCAGGCGAAGATGCTCGGCCCCGCGCCGGAGATAGAACAGCCGAGCGCACCGCCATTCATGGCCGCAGCGCGCACTTCGGCGAAGCCCGGAATGAGCGATTGCCGCTGACGTTCAATGATCACGTCCTCGAAACACTCGCGCAGCATATCGAGATCGTTCGTGTAGCACGCCGATATGAAGCCCGCGAGATTGGCCGTCTGCCAGACGAAGTCCGACATATCGACACTGCGGCTCAGCACCGAGCGCGCCTCGCGCGTCGCCAGAAATAGATGAGGATGCACAACAACGGCGCGCACGCCAGACGGCGCCGGAATCTGCTTCACGCGCGGATTATCGACACCAACCGTCAGCACCAGACCGCCAAACAGTGACGGCGCGACATTATCAACATGCAGCGCGCCACTCGCGACCGCTTCACCTTGCATTGCAAACTTGAGCAGATCGATCTTGTCGAACGGCGACGGCAACAGTGCATTTGCCGCCACCACGGCGCCAACAGCCGACGCCGCGGAGCCGCCGAGGCCAGAGCCGAGCGGGATGCCTTTGTCGATTTGCAACGCTACGCCAAAGCCCGGCGCGGCGCGCTCCAGCAGCGCCTGCACCGCGCGTCCCGCGGTGTTGCGCGCGGCGTCGAGCGGAAGATCGGCGACGACGCCGCCAATGGAAGTGATCGAGACGCCTTGCGCATCGCTCACGGACGCAGTGACGGTGTCTCCGAGCGCATCAAGCGAGAAGCCGAGAATATCAAAGCCCACGCCGACATTGCCGACCGAGGCGGGCGCGAACGCCGTCGCGCGCTTGGCGCCACCGGGGGTCAAATTCGCGCTCCAAGATAAGAAGCAAGTCGCAAAAGATCGGCGAACACCCCGCCAGCCGTGACTTCCGGCCCGGCGCCCGGCCCCTGCACGATGAGTGGATTGGCGCTGTATCGGCGTGTGGTGTAGCGAACGATGTTATCGGTTAGCGCTGTGTTTGCGAGCGAGGCCTGGCGATCGAGTTCGACAACGCCGACACTCGCCTCGCCAGACGCCGTGACACGTCCAACATAACGCAGCACCTTGCCGCGTGCGTACGCCGCATCAAAACGTTGCTTCATCTCGGCATCGTATTCCGGCAGTCGCGCAAGAAACTCATCCGGCGACGCGCCTTGCAGCGGCTTAGGCACGAGACTTTCGATCTCCACATCGGCGAGCTCAAGCTTCAGACCCATTTCTCGCGACAGGATGATCAGCTTACGCGCGACATCCAAACCCGAGAGATCATCGCGAGGATCAGGTTCAGTATACCCGCGCTCGCGCGCGTCGCGAACAACGGCAGAGAATGGCGTCTCTCCATTGTAGACATTGAACAGGTAAGCGAGCGTCCCTGAGAAGATGCCTTCGATACTCTTGATCTCGTCGCCCGTCTCACGAAGTTCACGCGCGGTGCGCACCACCGGCAGACCCGCGCCGACAGTTGTCTCGTAGAGATAGTGCGCGCCAGTGCTTCGGCGCGCATCGGCCATCTGCCGGAAATAGGCGAACTCCGCGCTGTGCGCCTTCTTGTTTGCGGTTACGACGTGAATGCCACGCTCAAAGAAATCCGCATACCGGCGCGCAACGTCTTCACTGGCTGAGCAATCAATGATGACGCTGTGCGGCAAGTGGTCAGCGCGAACGTGATCCAAGAATTGCTCGATATCGACTGGCTGCGCCGCACTCTCCACCGCCGCACGCCAATCGGCCAAGTCCGCTCCGCGATCGAACAACGCCATACGTTTTGAAGAGGCGATGCCGCGCACGCGGAAGTTCAAATTGAACTCGCGCTCCAACCGTTCCGCTTGCGAGGCGAGCTGATTGAGCAAGGCGCCGCCGACTGAACCAGGCCCGATCACACCGATCGAAAGCGTGTGCGGCGACAGATAAAAGCTCGCATGCGCCGCACGCAAAGCGCGCGTGGCGCTGGCGGCGTCAACCACCGCAGAAATGTTTCGCTCTGACGCGCCCTGCGCAATCGCACGCACGTTCACACCCGCCCGCCCAAACGCGGCGAAGAGCTTGGCGGCAATGCACGGCGTTCCCGCCATGCCGTCGCCGACGATCGCCAGGATCGCCAAATCGCGATCAATTGCGACGTCTTGGATCTGACCATTGCGCAGCTCGCGATCGAAGGCATCACGTACGACCTCCGCCGCGCGATCGACTTGCGCGGCAGGCACCGCGCAACAAATCGAATGCTCCGAACTCCCTTGGGAAATCAGGATAACGGAAACATCGGCTTCGCGAAGCGCGCCGAACAGGCGATGCGCCGTACCAGGCACGCCAATCATGCCTGCGCCCTCAAGATCAATCATCGCGACGTGCTCAATGCTCGTAATGCCTTTGACCGCGAGATCCGATTTTGGATCCGCGCAGATCAATGTGCCCCGCCCCTCCGGGGCAAATGTATTGAGGATGCGGATCGGAATGCCGGCATCGACGGCTGGCCCCATTGTTTGCGGATGGATGACCTTGGCCCCGAAATACGCCAGTTCCATCGCTTCATTATACGAGAGCGAGTCGATGACGGAGGCGCCCGGAACGCGGCGCGGATCGGCGGACAACACACCGTCGACGTCGGTCCAAATGCAAATCTCGCTTGCGCCAAGCAGCGAGCCGAAAATCGAGGCGGAGAAATCACTGCCGTTGCGGCCAAGCGTGGTCTGCGCGCCTTTTTGGTCGGAGGCGATAAAGCCTGTGATGACGAGCAGCGTTTCCGCGCCGGCATCTATGGCCGCGGCCATGCCCTCGCGCGAACGCGTCCAATCGACGATGGGCCCGAGCGGTCCGTGCTCAATGACGATGACTTCGCGCGCATCGATCCACTTTACGGCATCGCCGGGGCGCGCTTGTTCGCGCAAGTAGAACGCAAGCAATCTCGACGACCAGATCTCACCATAGCCGGCAACAAGATCGCGGACTGTCGCGCTGGCTGTGCGCGTCAGCTGGATCGTGTGCTGAACACCGCGAATGTCTCGCAGATCATTGTCCAGTTGGTCGGCGTAGCGCGCCGCCTGTTCGGCGGAGAGAAGCGCTTCGGCGATCTCAGTGTGCCGCTTTCGGATCGCGCCAATCGCGGGTTCGATATCGGCGCGTTCTTGAGCCAGTGCGACAAGCTCATAAAGCGCGTCAGTAACGCCGCGACATGCGGAGAGGACGATCGCCGAACGCTCGCCGGAGCGCGCCTGGATGATACCGGCGACGCGAAGAAAGCATGAAGCGTCGGCGACACTACTGCCGCCGAACTTGTGCACCACCCAAGACGGTTCGCCTGACATACCCAAAATCCTTCGCGCGGAGCCTAGCTAGCCCTGCACAGCCGGGCAATTGCGCCGAAGCAATCATCCGGCGAACGCGCGCTCCACGACAAAGCTACCTTGCTCATGATTGGAGCCCTCGGTGAAGCCACGCACGATCGCGATCTCTTTCAGATCGCTCAGCACGGCTGCCGATCCGCAAATCATCAACCGATCGGTCTGCGGATCGAAAGCCGGCATGTTGGCGTGCTCGAATAGCCCACCATTGGCAATCAGTGTGGTGATGCGGCCTTCAAGGCCATGGCGTTCGCGCGTCAGACTGGTGATGTGCCGAAGCTTGACGCTCGCCTCTTCGCCGACGAGCGGATCAGCGAGCGCTTCAGCGACCACTTCGCGGCCGTAATGAAGCTCAGCAGCAGTGCGGCAGGTGTGGGTCACAATCACTTCGTCAAAGCGCTCATATGTCTCCGGATCGCGAACCAAGCTCGCGAACGGCGCGATACCAGTGCCGGTAGAGAGCAGGAAGAGCCGCCGGCCTGGCATGAGCGCGTCCAGTACAAGCGTGCCGGTGGGCTTGCGGCCAATCAGGATCTCATCACCGGGCCGCACGTTCTGAAGGCGGCTCGTGAGCGGGCCGTCCGGGACTTTTATAGAATAGAAGGCCAGCCGATCGTCCCATGCGGGGCTTGCAATCGAATACGCTCTCAGAAGTGGCTTCGCACCATTCATGAGGCCGATCATCACGAACTCGCCAGACCGGAAACGCAAACCCGGCGGCCGCTCGCACGTGAACGCGAACAAAGACTCCGTGTAGTGGCGCACGCTCTCCACGCGCGAGACGTATAAGTTTGGCGGCGGCGCAACGCGCTCAGCCGAAGCGGAATCGGTCATCGTCAATCAACCCACAGAACGGCGCAGCGACGTGAGGAAGGTCAGTTCCGGGTCGATTGCCAAAGTGATCTGCCACACCGCGATCGACACCACCAAGCAGCCAATTGTCGCCATCAGCGCGCGCGGGCGGACGACGCTCACGACAAAGGCGGCGATTGGAGCGGCGACGACGCCGCCAATGAG
>LNFM01011449.1_pt1 | contig 12052 bp, 19 predicted proteins | sample 596031 | NCBI WGS metagenome assembly LNFM01 (sample SAMN04254537, study PRJNA301005) | activated carbon metagenome | isolation source: dual media filters at the Ann Arbor, Michigan drinking water treatment plant | place: USA: Ann Arbor | reverse complement strand
GGCCGGTGCACCACCATCGCCAGCAGCCCGGTCACGAGCGAAATCCCCAGCGACGGCATGATCATGTACTGGCACACCGCCGAGATCACCTGCCGCATATCGGCGTAATCCTGCGCGGTGGCCTGCGGCGCAAAGGAGAGGATCAGCGCATACGCCACCAGCCCGCCGACGATCCCCGCCGACGATACCGTGTGCACAAATTTCATTGCCTGACGCATGAGTTTCGCTACGTCACCAACCACCGATCGGATCGACCCAACCGCGACAGGTCGAGCCACGCCCCTCCCCCTTGCGGGGAGGGCCAGCGACCGAACACGAAGGCCGGGGGTGGGGGTGAGCCACGCCCGGCGCGTCAGCCCTAAACCGCCAGCACCGACTTGATCTGTTCCTCATACTGCTGCACCGCGTCCAGCGCCCGCTTGGTCATCACCGGATCAGCGTCCGTCGCCTTGGAGAACCCGGCGATCGCTTCGCGCGCGTTCGACATGATGCGCGTTGCGGCACCCTGCGGATTAAGTTCGCGCTTGCAGTTTGCCTGCAGCAGCTGCGTCAGGATCACACCCGTCGCGAGCAGCATACCGGAGAGCTCTTCATTCTGGCGCTTCAGCGTCGTCACGTCGTTCGCAAGGCGGGTCACATCGGTCATGGTGGTTCTTCCCAAAAGGACTGTCGGATCAAGTCTGTTGCGACTTCCCCGCGTGCTAACCTTTGCCGCTGGGAAGTGCAAGCGTCGCGACCGGAGACAAAAACCCTCAACCCGGTCAACCCGGCCCTTGCGCTAGTCCAGCACCGGGAGCACGGTTCCACCATCCAGGTCGAAGGAGAGCCACCCCATGCGAACCGTCCAAATTGTAGCCCTCGCACTCCTGTGCGCCGCCACGCCCGCCGCTGCCGATTGCAAGCTCTATGGCGGCATCGGCAACGGCCTCACCGAAGGGATCGCCAAGTTCATGGCCGATGCGGCGGTCAAGAACATCATTGAGAATAAGGGGCTGAAGCCCACCGGCGAGATCAAACACACATGCACCGCGGCCGCCCTTGGCACCGAATGCACCGCCCGCCAGCAGGGCTGCAAATAACGAGGCCCATCAAAAAATCAGCGCCTCCGAGGGAACGAACGGGCGGCCCATCCGTTGTGGTCTCAAGTTTAACGCGTCTCGCGTCGTGTCAGAGCGCCTCGCGATCCATTGGAGGGAACCCAAATGAAAATCGCCCTACTCGCCGTTTGCCTGGCCGCCACACTCGCCGCCGGATGCCGCCGCGAGGAGGCAGCCCCCATGTACGAGCCCATGAAGCTCGGCGGGGCAGCACACACCGAAATGTCGCGCTGATTTTATCGTCAGCGTTTGACAGCGGGCCGGAGCGCACAGCGCATCCGGCCCGCGTTAGTTTTAGACCCAACAAGAACCCGCGAAGATCAATCCCGACGCTTCGACTTGCGATACGCTTTGCGCCGCGGCGTGTCGGATTGATAGCCATAAGGTGCCGGCGCCCGGGCCCGCCAATCCGGCGTACCGCTCAGCGCACCGTAACGGTCGAGCAGCTCGGCATCCCGTTCGCTCACCGGCCCGCCCGCCCGCGCATTGGCGCGTGCGTGTTCCACCTCAAAATAACTATCGGCCATCGCACCAGGTGCAAAAATCAGAATTCCGGCCACCGCGACCAGGGAAAAAACACGCCGCATGGGACAACTCCTCAAGTTTGCTTTCAGCCAACCGGAATAGGGTCACTTAACCGAGCTGACCAAACCCAGATCAATGTACGCCGCCCGCCAACCTAAAGTTTCGCGCGCGAAGCAGGACACGTCGTCGGCAAACCGGAAAGGTGCCCCGGCTGCTCAGCCACGAGCCGCACGAATACCGCCATGATCTCGTCCCGGGTCGCGTTCTCGACCGCCCCCTGGCTCACCTGTTCTGCCGTCCACATCCAGCTCTTGGCCGGATCATGCCGCATCGCCCACATGGGAAAGAGCCGCTGGCTCGTCGCCTCCTGCACGAGGATCTTGGCGTCCGCATGCCGGTCGTCGCGTTTGATTTTCTCATAGAGCGCATCGACGTCGGCCCGATCGCCTTCGAGCAATTGCAAATAGAGATCCTCACGGCAGATCAGCGTGCCACTGATATTGGCCGCCGCATTGTGCCGCTGCGCCGTCTTCAGAATGTTCGACAACGCCAGGTCGTCGAACCCAAAAGGATGCGAAGCATAAATCAGCCGCATAAGCGTCATGAGACGGGCTCCCGATCCGCGTGATCGCGCTGGACGAAACCAGCACGGACGAAATCATTAGCACGCTAATCCCCCGGAAGTGCACTCAAAAGTCACCCCGCACTCAGCGCGTCAATCCAACGGCTGAACCACGCTGAACGCACCGCGCAGGTCCCCCGGATTGAACCCCGTCGCCTGATCCGCCGGATAGAGCGTTGAAATTTTGGCCCGCACATCGTCGGCCAAGGCATCGCCGTGACAGACCGCGCAGGGCTTTTCGGTCATCATGACCGGCTTCATAAATCGCAAGCTCCGCGCACCGTCGCGTGTGACGATCTCGGAATGCTCCAACGAACCCGGCGGCGTCCCGGCGGCGATTTTGACAGCGAAATCCTCCAGCACACGCCGCTCAAAATCATCGGGCGCATTGTCCGGATTTCGCACCTTCAACGCGGTGCGCCGGACAGTGAGACCAACCCCCTCGCCCGCTGCCTGGGACAAGGCGGGTGCCGCAGTCCGGCACACCTCGATGCCCGCCACCGGCCCACCGGCACCCATTGCCGCCATCAGCTGCTGCTTGAGACGTTCGCCAAGCCCCGCGACTGCAGCTCGGGCCTTCGCCGCATCCGCCGATGGCTCCCCGGCCACCCCAAAACTTGGCCCCTGAATCAAAATCAGCCCCGCCATCGCCAAGACCTTAAGGGTCATCGTCCGTCTCCCGTTGGCATCGCCGTCCACACTTTGTTTACCCCATCCCCGAACGCGCCTCAAACCAAAGCCCTCTGGAATGGCGCTTGCGCAGCAGAGCTGCCACCGAGGTCCGCTGTTCCGGTCTGGAACACCCTGTTTCGAAAGACGACGTCCATGAGCCTGCCAACAGAGAGCCTGCAAACAGATGTTTCCCGTGTTGACTGGGTCGATATCGCCAAGGGCTTCTGCATCCTGCTCGTAGTCATGATGCACGCCACCCTGGGCGTCGAAAAGGCAACCGGTGAGCCGACGGTCCTGAACGGCTTCATCGAATGGGCAAAACCCTTTCGCATGCCCGATTTCTTTCTGATTTCCGGCCTCTTCCTCGCCGCGCGCATCAACCGGCCCTGGCGGGCCTACCTGGATAGCAAGGTTCTCTACTTCGCTTATTTCTACGTCCTCTGGCTCACCATTCAGTTTGCCATGAAGGCCCCCGGTATGATCTCCGCCAGCGGGTTCGAGGCAACAGCCATCGCCTATCTCACCGGGCTCGTCCAACCCTGGGGCACGCTCTGGTTCATCTATATGCTGGCCGTCTTCTTCGTTACAGCCAAGCTCTTGCACGACGCTCCAAAGGCACTCGTCTGGACGGCCGCCGCCATGATCTATCTCGCAGCCCCCCACACGGGCTGGCTGCTCGTCGATGAATTCGCCGCCCGCTTCGTGTTCTTCTACACCGGCTACTGGGCTGCCCCCGTCATCTTCCGCTACGCCGAAACGATCACGAAAGCACCAGTCGGTCTTGTTGCTGCCGCGCTCGTCGCCTGGGCCGCCATGAATGCGCTCTTCGTTGAAAACGGCCTCGCCTTCGTCAAAGGCCTCGATCTCTGGGTGTCCTACGCCGGCGTCGCAGCCGTCGTCGCCTTCAGTGTCATCTTGCTGCCAACGCTGCCCGGCCGCGCACTCGCCTTCTGCGGCCGCAACTCGATTGCGATCTATCTGGCCTTCCCGCTCTTCATGGGACCCACGCGCGTCGTCGCTCTCAAGCTCGGCTCAATCATCCCCGATTGGGCGGCAGCACTCATCTCCATGTCGGCCGGGGTCTTCGGCGCACTGATCCTCGCTCACCTCGTCAAGGGAACGCGCTTCGCCTTCCTCTTCACGCGGCCGAAGGCTTTCGCATGGTCAACGGCGCGACGACCTGCAAGCCGTCGCGCCGAACGGATCGCCGTCTTTTAACCCGGCGGCGTCCCCGCTGGCGCAGGCGCCAGCGCAGGATCAGCTGCCGGCGCAGGCGCCGGCGCAGGATCAGTTGCCGGCGCAGGCGCCGGTTCTGGGGAAGCTGCGGGTGCCGGCGCGGCTTCCGCCACCGTCTTCAATTTGGCCAACCCGCGCTCGTAGTCGGCCCCGATCATCTGTTCCAGATCGATGCCCATGATCGTGCAGATCAGCCGCTCGAAATATCCCTGCCTGCCGTCGATCGTCCACGTCACTTTTGTGGCCGGCCCCTCTGGCTGAAACGCAAACCCGACATCGCTTGTCCCTTCCATAGGTTCCACGAAATCGAGCCGGATTTTAATCGCCTCGTCAGGGCGGGCTTCGGTAATCGCCATCGCGCCGCGACCCACCTTTTCATTCCCCGCCCAGCGCATGATCGCCCCCGGACCCGATTTCGGACCTTCGAACGTGACCTTCGAGTTCGGATCAAGCTCTGCCCACGGCGACCATGCCTGCCATTTGTCGAAATCGTAGACGTGTCCATAAACCTGCGCCTGTGCCGCATTGATCACAGCCGACCGTTCAACACGATAAGTGGGCGGTTGCAATCCCACCCACACAAATAGCCCTGCAAGCGCGGTCGCAATCAAAAGACCAAGTACCCGAAACATATCCGTCTCCCATGCAATGCCTTCCGCTCGAACCCAAATTGCAGCAAGCAACCCGACAAATTTGTGAACGCGGCACGAAACCGACTTATACTCCAATCGTCCGTTAACGCATGGGATGTCTGGCTGTGTGGTCTGGGACTGCCCAATATCGAGGCCGCACGGCCTATTTGGTTCCGCTTGCAGCCGTCCTGCTGACGGGCTGCGCCGGATCCGGCGGCAGCGGCATGGTCGGATTGCCGGCCGAAGAATTCGAACGCGCCTACGCCGCCGGCTACGATGTCGCCGCCGCCGAGCGCTGCGGAGCCGCCATCGACGCGGGTGCCGTCCGCCATGCGCTGGTTACCGATGCCGAACGGCGGGGCCAAGAGCCGGGCGTCGCCGATAGGGCCGGTCGCGCCTTCGATAAAACCCGATCCGAATTCACGCGCAAGCTGCACGCGCGCCCGGACTATTGCGTGACGGAATACACGGTCTCGCCGGAGTTGCTTGCGCAGTACCAAAAAGGAGAGTTCTCTGCCGCACGCTAATCGTCCGCCACGTCACCTCGATTTGACCACACCACCGCGCCAACGTTACACGGCTCAAAACCGGCAAGATTCGGAGTTTCAGACATGCCCGCCCACCGTTCGCCCCGCCTGATCACCGCAGCCATCTTTGCCGGCGTAATGAGCGGGATCGCAGCCTTTCCCGTCCAGGCGGCGGACTACACGGGCACCTGGGCGGCTGACCTGTCCCAATGCAAAATGGGGCAGGACAGCCAAGACGCGCCCCTCATCATCACCGCAAAAGGCTCCGACCAGCACGAGTCCCATTGCACATTCGAAGGTCTGAAATCGAGCGGCGCGGGCGAATGGTCCGGCAAAGCCGCCTGCAGCATCGAAGGCGACAAACAGTCCTTCGATATTAAAATGACCGTCTCCGGCGACACGCTGACGCTGACGGAGGACGGCGCCGCCCGCGATCTTCTTCGTTGCCCTTAGGCCAAATCACGTAAACCAATAAAACTATTCACTTTTATTTCAGGCGTTTCTCGACGCTCGGCCCTCCGTCTGTCATCTTTCAACGACGCCGGGACACTGCGGCGCATCGTCAATACAGCGCCAAGCGCGCTGTTCCGTGCGGGACAGCTGAAACTTTCCAGTTGAGCCATCGTTACTTAAACGTCTGTCACGATTGCAAATTGCGACTTGATTGTGGCAGGCGCGAATCCCACGTCCTCATGAGTTGTATGGAGTAGAGGATGCTGATCGCTAACAAGGGCCAGTTTTCTGGTGCCCGCCCCGCGGTGCACCGCGCGACGGCGGCTGCACAGCCGCCGGAAAGGAACCGCCGCATGATCCCGCATGGCGACCGCCTCTTTACCCCTGGCACTCCGCGCGCCGCCGCCTTCGTCGTCGAGACGGGCGCATTGTGTCACTACATCGTCTGGCCAGATGGTAGCCACGACGTCATCGAATGCGCGTTCCCAGGCGACATCGTCGGCTTGGGATCGCTCGGCGAGCATATGTCGACCGCGCAGGCGATGGTCGATACGTCGGTCGTGGTCATCAGCCCGGCGGAACTCGATCGTGCGGTTCAGTCGGACGCCGCGCTGGCCGCCCGCATGGCCTCGGCCACGGATCGCGAGTTTGATTTTCTCCGCCGCCGCGCCCTTCAGCCTGGACAGCGTTCCACCCTGAACCGCATCGCTGCCTATCTCATCGCGGTGGCGGGCACGGCGTGCCGCTCCGGCGAAACGCACCTCACCTCTGGCGACGACGGCGTCAAGGCCCTCGCGTCTCTGCTCGATATCCCGGCCGCTGATGTACGCGGGGCCTTCACAACTCTGCTCGACCGCAACCTCGTGGCCGACCGGGATGGAGCCATCGTGATTACGGATGTTGACGGACTCGAAGCCCTAGCCGACGCTTGATCGGACGGATCGTCTTGCGTCGCGGCCCGTGAGTGGTAAGCAGCGCATGATGAGAAGGTCCATCGCGACAGCCCTGTGCTGCATGATCACCGCCGTCGGCGCCCACGCCGGCGCGACCAGCCTGTCAATCGATGAGAAAGGCGCCCGTCACGGTCAGGCACTCTCCGCCGCCAAGATATGCCCGGGGGCCCGTACCACGGCCAAAGTGGCAGCGTTGGCCGCGTCAGTGCGTGAACCCGATCGCAAAACTTTTAATGCGTCGAGCCAGAAGATCGTGGTGGCCTGGGACAAAGCGTTCATTTGCCAGGATGTCGACCCGGCCCAGTTTCCGCGTGAAATCAACGCCTGCCGCAAATCCAAGATCCTGAGCTGCTCGCAGACCTGGAGCGAGATAGGCCCCGGCGGCTCCGCCCTTCCCGGCCTCTTAGAGTTCGCGCCGCAGGATTGACGCACCGCAACATCGAAACCATTGACCCGATCCGGCATCCGCCCCGTACAATCGGGAAATAATTCCGGAGAAATGCCGATGCCCGCCGCCCGCTCACTGGCCGTCCTGTTTGCCTTCTCAGCCCTCATGCTCGCGACACCGCCTCTGGCCGCCGATGACACCGCAACGCCCCAAGCCGCCAAGTTCGGCGACCTAGCCAATCCCCGCGACGCAGGAATCCGTTATGGTCAAGCCGCCGGTATGTCCGCCGTATGCCTCGACATGAAGCCGACGCCAAAAGCCGAAGCACTGCCCACGGCCTTCACCGGGGCAGACCTCGAGACGTTCAACGTCCAAGCCGAAACGGTGCTGAAGTCGTGGAAGAAGACGCTCGCCTGCGCCCACACCGCTGATCCGAATCCTTGCCGCCTTGCCCATCAAATGAGCTGCAAGGAAGCCTATAAGGAGATCGGCCCTTCTGGCAGCGCCGCGCCGGGGCTCATCGAAATGTCGAAAGCGAAGTAAAGGCTCGGCCTATGCGCGCCGCTCTCGTGGTTGCACTCGCCGTCTTGCCGACGTCCGGAGCATCGGCCGATCCGGCGGTCATAGTCGAACCCGTCACGCTTCTGGAGCGCGGCGAAATCGCCGGCTGTGGCCTCACCTCGACGTTCACCGGCGGCATCGGCTCAGCCATCGGCGAGGTTATTGCTTTTCGCGACGGCGATCGTACTTCCTTTGCGGTCCGCGCCCGCCCGGGCTCAATCGGCGGCGCGATCAAATCGGTCCGCCTCGTCACCGCCTCGCACGACACCGCAGCCCTCTTCCCGCCGTCAAAAACCATAGAAAACGGCCTCGTCGAAACCCGCACAGTCCTCGAAGGGTTCACTGGCTCAAGTTTCGCGCAAGAACTGATGGTCATGGGCGGCCGCTTCGAGATCATCATCGGTTCAGGCCAGACGTTGGCCTACGATCTTCCCCGCCCGATGCCTCATCGGGTCCGCCAAGCCTACCTCAACTGTGCCGGCGACCTCTTCCGCCCCGAAGCCGACTAGCGCCTTTATCTTCCCCGCTCGCGTGAGGAGTGGCACACTCCACGAATGACGAAAGCGGAGACTCCATGAAAGTAGCCGGTCCCCTCCAGGTAGGCATCACCGGATCGGCAACGATCACCGTCGATGACACCCACACCGCGGCCCACGTCGGCAGCGGCAGCGCAGCCGTCCTCGCCACGCCCGTGATGGTCGCGCTGATGGAAGCAGCCGCCGTCGACGCCACCGAACACCTGCTCGACGCCGGCCATACCAGCCTCGGCATTCGCATCGCCGTTGATCACACAGCGCCGTCTCCCGTCGGCCGCTTCGTCACCGCCACCGCTGAACTCATCGAAATCAAAGGCCGCCGCCTCTTTTTCCGCGTCACCGCCGAAGACGGTATCCGTCAGATCGGCTCGGGCGAGCACACCCGCGCCATCGTCTCCATCGAGGAATTCCGAAAGCGGCTCCACGAACCAAGCCAGTGAGAAAATCTTGCCTCACCTGAGGCCAGCACTCACACTCTGACGCAAACGGATCGGAGCGACCGCCGCATGTGCTTTTCAGCCCCCGCCAGTTTCATAGCTGCCGCCGTCGCCGGCACGGTCGGCGCCGCCTGTGTCGCCCGTGTCCGCGAACCCGGCGACTGGCCGCTTGCCGCCATGCCTATCGTCTTTGCCGTCCAGCAAGCGATCGAAGGTTTTCTCTGGCTGCACCTTGCCAGCGATCCCACCTCCGCCACGAGTGCTGCACTCACCGAAACCTTCCTCGTCTTTGCCCTCGTCGTCTGGCCGGTTTACGCACCGCTTGCCGCCTACGCCGCCGAACCGGATGCACGGCGCAGAACGTGGATGGCGCTCTGCATTGCTGCGGGCATCGCCGTAGCGCTCTACTTTTTCACGTCAATGGCTCAGGCCCCACGCATGGCCACCATCCAAGAACACCACATCGCCTATAGCGCAGATCCCGATCTCCCCGTCGCGATCCGCATGCTCTACCCCGTCGCAACTTGCCTCTCGCTCTTGCTCTCCTCGCACCGTGCCGTGGCCCTCGCGGGCTTCGTCATCTTCATCGGCTCTCTGGTTTCCTATTGGATGTACTGGAACGCCTTTACGTCCGTCTGGTGCTTCTTCGCCGCCATCGCCAGCGCCCTCATCATTTTCCATTTCGAGCGCGCCCGCCGCACCGCAACCGCAAATGCCGGACCGCCGCACTGACCACAAAAAAACGGGGCGGCACTCTGCATGCCACCCCGCTCAAATTTGTCTCTGAAATGCGCCCGCGCCTTATTCAGCCGCGAGCGCCACCGGTTTTCCCTCTCCCAACCGATCGAAGCCCAGCGACAGGGCCACGGCTTGATGCATGATGCGTCCGTCCTTGACATTGAGACCGGCCGCCAGATGCGGATCGCGATCGAACGCCGCCAGCCCCTTCTCGGCGAGCTTCATGACAAACGGAAGCGTCGCATTGTTCAGCGCCTGCGCCGACGTATTCGGCACCGCGCCTGGCATGTTCGCAACGCAGTAGTGGATGATGCCGTCGACCTCGAACGTCGGGTTGGCATGCGTCGTCGCCTTTGACGTCTCAAAACACCCGCCCTGATCGATCGACACGTCGACTAGAACCGCGCCCTGCTTCATCGCCTTCAGCATGTCCCGTGTCACGAGCTTGGGTGCGCTGGCACCCGCCACGAGCACCGCACCCACGACCACGTCCGCCGCCAGCACTTCGCTTTCCACCGTGGACATCGTCGAGGCGAGCGTCCGCACGCGGCCCTGGAACAACTCGTCAAGCTGGCGCAACCGCGGCAACGAGCGGTCGAGAATGGTCACGTCCGCACCCAGTCCAGCCGCCATGCGCGCCGCATGCGTCCCAACCACGCCGCCACCGAGCACGACAACCTTCGCCGGCTTCACACCCGGCACGCCACCCATCAGCACGCCACGGCCACCCGTCGGACGGCGCAGCGCAATCGCGGCCGCTTCAATCGCCAACCGTCCAGCCACTTCGCTCATTGGCGCCAGCAGCGGCAGACCGCCATTCGCATCCGTCACCGTTTCGTAGGCAATTGCCGTCGCACCCGAGGCCAGCAGCCCTTTGGCCTGCTCCGCATCGGGAGCCAAATGGAGGTACGTGAACAGGATATGGTCCGGACGCAGCCGCTCCCACTCGATCTTCTGCGGCTCCTTCACCTTTACGATCATGTCGCTCTGCGCGAAGACCGCATCCGCGTCGGCAAGAATCTTAGCCCCGGCATATTCGTAGGCCGTATCATCGGCAAAGATCCCGGCACCGGCCCCGGCCTGGACGAAGACCTCATGGCCCTTGGCGGTCAGCTCGCGCACCGAACCCGGCACAAGGCCGACCCGGTACTCGTTGGTCTTGATCTCGGTGGGAACCCCGATCCGCATGATGTCCTCCTGGCGGTCAAATTCGCTGTATCAAATGTGATCACATTCGCGCGCCGAAGGTCAGCATTCTGACTTGTATTTTGAACTCAAAACGAAGATTATCTGCGCTAATAGGGCCAAAAACACAGGAAAGCAGCGCCAATGGACCTTGATGCGCTTGATATGGCCATCCTCAGCGCCCTATCGGAAAACGGTCGCTTGTCTCAGGTCGAGCTATCAGAGCGCATCCCCCTGTCGGCAACCGCCATCGCCCGCCGCATCAAAACCCTGGAAGAAAAGGGCGTCATCGAAGGCTATCAGGCCCGCGTCAGCCGCGCAGCCCTCGGCCTCGACATGACCGTGCTCGTCCAGATCAGTTTGCAGAGCCAGAGCGAAGTCCTACTCGCGGAATTCGAGAAAGCCATCGCCGCGTCCCCCTCCGTCGTCGCGTGCCATCTGATGTCAGGAGAGGACGACTACGTCCTCACCGTCCTCGCCCGCGACCTCACCGACTACGAACGCATCCACCGCCAGGAACTCTCGCGCCTTCCCGGCGTCACGCGCCTGCGTTCGAGCTTTGCCCTGCGCGAAGTCAAATCGCGATCACTCCCCGACACCCTTCTCACCCGTCCGCGCAACTAGCCCTTCGGCCCATCGAGCAGGAAGTTGCCGGCCGACGCGCCATCGGGCTTCGGCAACACCTCCGCATCGTCCTTCAAATTCACACCCGACAGCGACCGCTTCATCGCCTCCGCCGCGAGATAGTGCAGCTTGTAGGCCGCCTCCGCATACGACAACCCCTCGGTCCGCACATTCGAGATACAATTGCGATCCGCATCCGTGAGACCAACCTTGGGACCATAGGTGAGATAGATGCCGAGACTATCCGGCGACGACAAACCCGGCCGCTCCCCGATGAGCATCACCACCATTCGCGCGCCAACAATCGCGCCGATCTCATCCCCCAGCGCCACACGCCCCTGCCCCGCAACGATCAGCGGCCCCCGCGACCACCCCGCCTTGTCCGACACCGGCAGCATCGCCTCTAGGAACGGCACGATGTTCTTCTCAATAGCGAACGCGGACAGCCCATCCGCGATCACATAAGCCACATCGAACGGCCCCTTCACCTCAGCAGCCAATTTCGCCGCCGACTCGCGCGCAAGCCGCCGCCCGAGATCCGGCCGCTGCAAATACATAGGCCGATCCGCCGCCGCGCTATGCACCTCAATCGTCGGACCGAACCGGGTCAAGTCCTGCCCCAGTTTGGAGAGTTCAAGCGCATGATGCACGGCACTGCGCGCCCGCGCGTGCGCCATCTGAAATGACAAGTGCTCCGACGTCGGCAGACTGATCCCCGTCCGCCCGAGCGCGATCCGTGCCGGCGTATGCCGCCGAAGATGCGTCCAGGGATTGGCAATCGTGACGCCTCGATCCGTGTCGGTTGAGCCCGTGTCGGTTGGGTCCCTCTCAGCCATAGCGCCTCACTCCGCTGCAATCGCGCGACG
>LNFM01011448.1_pt1 | contig 12052 bp, 14 predicted proteins | sample 596031 | NCBI WGS metagenome assembly LNFM01 (sample SAMN04254537, study PRJNA301005) | activated carbon metagenome | isolation source: dual media filters at the Ann Arbor, Michigan drinking water treatment plant | place: USA: Ann Arbor | reverse complement strand
CTTGCAAAGGCGCAAGCTAGCCATGGCGCTAAATGCTATCGAGTGCTTGACGGCCTCGGCATGGTCGTGGCTCGCGGTCCGAACTAGACGCGATGCCGAGACGCACTGTGACACCCGTCTGCATGCTGGCCTCCGAAAGAGTTTCAAGGTGAGCGCAACTCTAGCCACCGAAGCGCCACGCTTTGGTGAGCCGATGGCGGATGGTCCGAGTTCTCGCAGAGCCGGCAATGGCGATTTTCGTTTGCGCGATGGCGCTGGCGGCGTGTTCGCCAGTGCCGTCGGCTCAGCCGGAATCGCCAACGACCTCTGCCGGCGCGAGAACTTTGCCCACAGCGCTGAGCGAGATCACTGGCGCCTGGGACATCGTTTCATTCGATGGACATCGCCCAGCGCGGTTGGACAGCGACGGGCAGCGCCACGCCTTCGTCGATGTGCGCGGCGACGGGATTTCGTTCGCGATCGAATGCAATTATTCTGGCATGCGGGCCGGTATCGAGAATGGGCGCTTGGTGGCTCTGTCGAACGAGGACGTTCAAACCGAGATGGGATGTGGGCCGGAGCGCGAGGGGCGGGACGAAGCGTTCTTTGCGTTTCTGCGCACAAGTCCCGCGATCGTTGCTCGCACCGAGAGCGCCATGGCGCTGGAGAACGATGGCGTGCGGCTGGAGCTGGAGCGGCCGGAAGTGCGGCGCAGGCCTTTGTTGCCGACGCGGGTTTCGGAACTCGACGGCGGCTGGCGGGCTGAGATCATCTATTTGCGGTCTCAACCTGGCCGAACGGACAATTTATTGGCGGAGCTCAATGGTGCGCCTGCGCGCTTCAACATCACATCGGGTCAGATCCGCCTGACTTACGATTGTGAGACGGTGACGGCGCCGGTTGAACTGACCGCGCCCGGGGACATCCAGGTCAACCAAAGCGCAGTGCAACGCTCGCGCAGCGGCGCGTGTTCGGTCACGGAAGCCAGCCGCAACAGGTTGGCGTCGTTGCTGGCGAACAGGTTAAGCGTCGAGAATATTCCACCGAATGGGCTCTATCTCGAGGCAGGCGACGTTTACGCCGTCCTACGCCGCGATTAGCGCGGCTTCTGCATGAGGCCGCTTTGGATTGACCTTGCCGGTCCCGAAATTCGACGCTTTGGCCACCGCGGGTATAGGTGTCCAGGCTATTGCACAACGGTGCAGGCAGAACCGTCAGCACCGACCATTAGGCGACCGAACTGGCCCTCGTCGAGCCGATAGATCGTAAAGCCTCCATCAGGTGCCTCGACGCGGACCACGGCCGGTCCTGTGAGTTCGCATTCAACTGACCTTAGTCCAGGCTCCGCGCAAGCAACCGTGCCTTCGCTCAAAATTGAGTGGCCCGCGATAGTTCCTTGTGAAGCCATGCCGAGGTTGTCTTGGAGCGCCTCCACACGCGTGCACGCAAGGCTTGTGCTTACTTCACTGGGCAACCTGTCTCTCGGGCGGTGCAACTTGCCAAACAAAGAGCGCATAGGACAGAAGCGAAATGGTTCATTGCCCAACTCAACGGCTAAGGACGCGATCAGGGATGGAATTGCTGCGCATGGCGCGTTGTTCCAAAGGCTGGTGATGACGGCGTTGCGTGCGGAGAACCCACGCCCGCAGACGCGTGAAATGTCGCATTTCGGCGAAACCACGCCGCTCTAGCCGCAGGGGGCCGAATCTGAGCGTGCCGGCCATTCGAAAAAAATTACACTTGGCCCGGTGATGGCCTGAATTGGCCGCGCGATAACAGGCAAATCATTGCGCTGAGGCTTACGGTTTCGGAAACCCTTTGTGATATTGATCACACTCTGTCGGCTGAGCGCCATGTAGCCGATGCAAGGAGTTTGCGGTGCGGTGGGTCTTCGACAACTCCTTTGTCGGGATTGACCGGCGTCATCGTCGGTCCTTGCGGCTGCACGAGCGCCGTCGACTGGAAGCAGTGGGGCCGCCGCCGCCATTGCCAACGGCGCTGCGCCAATTGAAGCTGGCCGCATTCGAAGTAGACGACGCTTCCTTGCTCAGATTCTCCTATCATGTGAGTTCCGTTGCAATGTTGGCGACGGCGCTCGGGAGGGACGATGTCGCTCGGTCGCTGCAGGGGATGGTGGAGTTTCTAGCCACGCCCTCTGATCGCGGGGACCGCGAAGAAATGGTGGGTGCGTTTCTGCGCGAAGCAGAGGCTATTCTTCTCAGCTAATTGCCAACCAGCAGACGGTGCGATTGGCCTAGGTCCATTTGATCGCCCATTTCCGACCGGTTTCGGCGATGGCGTGCCGTAGCTGCTGCATCATGACCATGTCGCGAGTGGAGCGACTTAGCCGTTCGCACCTTCTGGGATTATCCCGCGTCTAAGCTGCTTCGCTCGATGCGGGAGGTGCGGACTTGATACTTGGGTCTTGCCACGACGGCGCGCGTATCTCGAGGGCGACAGCAGCGTCTAGACGTGGCTCCTGCAGTCGCGCGCACGGGCGCGGCGGTAGAGCGCGCCAGCGCCTTCCCGGCGGGCTGCGAGTTGCGACACAAGTTCGCCCCGAGTCCCACCAGTTCGCCTGTGGCTCAAATACGCGCGCTTCGGCGGCGCTGATGTTGGACAAAGTCAGCGCGGTGAGCATCCCGAAAACAATCAGCGTCTTTACCATTGTACGGCCTCTTATCACTCGCTCCGCAAGAACTAGGCCCTCAAAAAGTGCGGGCGATTGAAAACACCAGGCCGGGCTCACCGAGATCGCCATGGAGATCGGTATCGATGTACGAAACGCTGAACGCGATCTCCTCTATCTCGGCCGTCACGCTCAGCGACCAGTCTAGCTTTGCGTCTTCAATCGCGAACGCACCTTCTTCAAATCCAACACTGCCGCCCAGGCTGAGCGGGACGCCGCCGAGCGTGCCGATTGGCGTCGTTCCATTCAGGGCGACGTAGATATCGTCTTCGTCGCCGAGGTTCTCTTGTTCCCAGGCGTAGTTGACCGATAGCGTCGTATCGATAGGGCCAATGGCGACCGCGATGTTGGCCTGAACATCTACAAAATCCCAATCGTCGCCTTCTGGAAAGACGTAAGCCGCAGCGCCGAATGACATTTCAACAGGCCCCACCGCGAACGAACGCGCGGCGTAGAGATCGATTTCAAAATCCGCGTTGGTTGCGTCGCCAATCGTGGACGCCCACACACCGGCGCTCCACCCCGACGGCTCGACAATGTCAACGCCGCCTTGAATCGCGATGGAGTTGTCCGTGTAACTGACGCCACGACCGCGGTAGTCCGAGACAAGCGCGATATTGGACGACAACTCAAACGGGCCGAAGATGCCGTCGTCTATCGGCGCTTGATCGATGGTTTGCGCATTGGCCCCAGTGGCTGCAAGAGCCGCCATACCAGCCGCGAATACGGGCTGCACCACCGCCATCTGTATACCCCAGCAGCCGGTCCCCACCGAGCATGCCGAAGCCTAGGCCCGTGCCGTTGCTCTGACTAGTCACCTTCCTTTTCGAGCGAATAGGGCGGGCGTCTCAACGTGGGTGGCGCCTCCATCCAAAGCCTGAGCGATGGCCGATTTCGGCGCATCCGGTCATGCTGCGAGCGCTAACTTCACCGTCACCTTTGGATTGATCATGCCGCTCGCGCACGTTCTACTTGAATGGCCGCCACGCCAAAGTCAGGCTGAGGCCACAGCGTTTTTGGCCCGCGTCTAAAAGTGATCCCTTATGCAGCTCGACTTAGATTTTGTGCGCGGCCAGTTCCCGGCGTTCTCGCAACCGTCGCTACAGAACCAGGCGTTTTTTGAGAATGCGGGCGGGTCTTACCCCTGCGCTCAAGTGATCGACCGACTGACGCGGTTCTACCGCGAACGGAAGGTTCAACCCTATGCCGCGTATGCGCCCTCGCGTTTGGCTGGAGAGGAGATGGACGATGCACGTCGGCGGCTGTCGGCGATCCTCGATGTCGACACCGACGAAGTCAGCTTCGGACCGTCGACCACCCAAAACACTTACGTGCTCGCCCAGGCATTCGCTGAGATGCTGAAACCAGGCGACGCTGTTGTTGTCACCAATCAGGATCACGAGGCCAACTCAGGTCCTTGGCGGAGGCTCGCTGCGCGGGGAATTGAGATTCGAGAATGGAAGTTGGAGCGCGAAAGCGGCAACCTGCCGCTTGATGGCCTCAAGGCTCTACTCGACGAGAAGGTAAAGCTCGTTTGCTTTCCGCATTGCTCAAATGTCGTCGCCGAGATCAATCCGGTCGCTGAGATCACCGCGCTAGCACATGGCGTTGGCGCATACGTTTGCGTCGATGGCGTGAGCTATGCGCCACATGGCTTGCCGAATGTCGGCAAGCTTGGCGTCGATATCTATCTCTTTTCTGCCTACAAGACTTACGGTCCGCATCAGGGCGTAATGGTTGTGAGGCGCGCGCTTGCCGAGACGTTGCCGAACCAGGGGCATTATTTCAACGCTGGCACGCTCTACAAACGCTTCACGCCCGCTGGCCCGGATCATGCGCAAATAGCGGCCTCGGCCGGCTTAGTCGACTATGTCGATGCGCTCTACCATCACCATCAGACCGGCGACATCGCGCCTCACCAAAGAGCCGAAGCCGTGCATGATCTGATGCGGGCCCACGAGTCCGCGCTGCTGCGGCCGCTTCTCGACTATCTCGTCGATAAGAATGCCGTGCGTTTGCTTGGCCCCAAACAGGCAGAAGTCCGCGCGCCGACGGTGGCGCTGGTCTTACGCGAACCAGGCGCTGCTGTCGCTGCGAGGCTCGCGCCGAAGGGCATCATGGCGAGCGGAGGCGATTTTTATGCCGTCCGTTGTCTTGAGGCGCAGGGCGTCAAACCCGACCACGGCGTCCTACGTGTCAGCTTCGTGCATTACACGTCCCCGGATGAAGTGAGCAAACTGATCCGAGCATTGGATGAAGTCCTTTGATCGTTGGCAATGACCGGAACCGGCGAACTTGAGCCGTCCACGCGGACAGGGCGCCAGCGGCAGCAATTGAGCGAGTAGGCCGGTCGCCGCATTTTGTGCAACGGCCTACGCAGCCCATTTCGGTCAGTCACCCGCAGGCGCGATACAGGCAAACGTCAACGGGAACCTCCCTTGACCAAAGTGTGTGCTAGGGTGTGGCTGGCGCGGGGGTTGCCAATGTGACCTCGGCGTCTGCGACCAGTGCGGTCGCGAGATTTCGTGCGAGAATCCAGTCTCCGATAGTGCGGAAATAGTTAGGGACAAAGCCGGTTCGCCGCGTGTCGCCTTGGCGACGCTCGGTGATGATCATGCCGTGATCGGCGTCGGGATAGATGGCGAGATCGATCGGTCGGCCCTCAGCCTGCAGCGCGCGAATGCGTGTGATTGTTTCCGCTGGCGGCGCCTCGGTGTCATCCGCTGCGATCATCCAGAGCTGCGGAACGTTGAGTGCACGCAACACCGGAACCGGGTCGTAGTCCCAGGAGGTGCCGACAGCTCGCGTTGGACCTACAATACGCAAAGCGAGCTCAGGATAAGGCAGCATCTCACTGGTGAACTCGCCATCAATATCGTTGTACCAAGGGGCGTCGCGGTACGCGCGACGCAGGCGATTAAACTCAGCATAGCCGCTTTGGAAATTGCTGCGCATGACCTCACCCGCTGCAGCGGAGAGTTCGGCGCCTGCACTCTGTTCGGCTTCGCCCCAACCTGCGCGAGCGAGATTTTGCACAACTTCGGAGCGGTCTTCCTGCAGCGGGCTGACCGCCAATCCGTAGAGTGCGACGACGAAATCGACGTTGGCTTCGCTCGCGGCGAGCGGGGCGATCCAGCCGCCTTGGCTTCCGCCGAGGAAGCCCACCCGTTCAATGCGGCCGCCGGCCATGCTTCGCGCTTGCGCGAGTGCCGCGCGTGCATCCTGCGCGAGGATGTAGAAGTTCTGAGTGTATTCACCGCCAGAGCGACCGGTGCCTCGCTTGTCGTAGGTGAACGTGGCGATGCCTTGCGCGGCTAGCAGCCATTGCATTGGGTCGCTGCGCACCGCTGACCAACGTTCCGAGCCATGCGTTTGCACTACGAGCGGGGCTTGCGCCGATCCCCTTGGCCAGATCAGTCGGCCGGCAAATTCAATGCCGTCATGCTCGAAGGTTACATCTGTCACTTCCAGTGTAGCGCGTGTGTAGGCCGTGGTAACGCCGGACTGGGTTATCTCGATACGGTCATCGCCACACGCGCCGAGATCGAAGGAAAGGCCATCGGCTTCTTCAGTCCATCCCAACCGGCTCGAGCCGCCTTTAGCGCCTAGCGCGCCAGTGCGGCCGTCGAGCGTGCGCCAGCGGTAGCCGCCGAGGCTAAGTGGCGTCAGCGCTATCGCCTCGCTGCCTTCGTTCACATAGAGGCCAGTGCGGCAGTCTATTCCATCGACGGCAAGGTCTCGTGGTGTGGCGCAGCTGGCTAGTAACAGAGCGGCAAAAAAAGGAGATAAATCGGTTCATTTCCCCACTATGCCAGAAAGTTCATAGTGCGACGCAGCATTTCAAATCCGCCGCAGGTCTCGTTCGGCGGTGGCAGCGCCTGAAGCTCACGCCCGGCCTTGTCGTTCCTGACAACTGTCTACAAGCGGCGAGATCGTGCCGCGTTATGGCGCACATGATCAATGTCGCGTCTTGAGCGCGCCAGCCATTCCGTGACATCAGCGAGTGAGCTTGACGTGGCCCTTGCCTATGTTTGCTTTCTGCAGCGTCGACATCCGGCCTGACGGAGCTACGGTCTCATCGCTACGTCTTGGGGGCAAAAATGACTTTGGAGCAGGCTTCCTATTTAAGCCAAGTGGTGGGCGCTCTTGCGGTTTTGGCATCGCTGATATTTGTCGGCATGCAAATTCGCCAGAACACTCATTCGCAACAAATAGTTGCTGTGAGCTCGCTTGCGGCCGCCATCGCAGCAATCAACGTGCCGGCCATGCAATCGCCCGCGCTGGGCGAGGCGCTAGCGAAGGCGACGCGGGACTGGGGGGCCGCAACCCGCGAGCAGCGCGTGCTCGCTCACTTCTTTTTGTTTTCCTATTTCAAGCTTTGCGAGAACGCGTGGTATCAACACTCGCGAGGTGCGCTTGACGCGACACAGTGGGCAGGCTGGGAGACCATGCTCCGCGCGTTCTATCATAGCTCAGGCGTGCAAGGCGGATGGTGGCCGCGTCGTCGACGAGCTTATTCGCCAGAGTTTCAGTCCTACCTCGCGGCCACCGCCCCAGCGCCCGAGGACATAGGTTCACTCGAACAGCTGTTTAGCGATCCTACGACGCAATGACTGGAACCGGCGAGATCGCGCCATTGCGTAGAGCGCTAAGCGATTGACCGCATTGGATCGGCTGAGCCGTTGACGAAATTTGTCGATCGGGGCGAGGGTGGCCCAACCTGGCGGGGTTGCATTCCATGTGAGTCACTTGGTGCGATAGCGTGCCGATTTATACCCAATAGCGATTTACGTTGTTCCATCGCTGGCCGCGATTTTGGGCGCTAGCGGCTGAGAGTAGCGACAAGCTCCCGCCTGAGGGCTGTGGAGCACTCGCATGAGCAAGCAAAAAATCACTTCGATTTATGAAGTCGCGCGCTCACCTGCGCAGACCGTGACCGATTGGGCTCATGCAGTGGCAGCAGACGACGAGCGCGAAACGCTCGCAAAGCGGCTCGAAGCAGAAGGCAATCCGCAGCTTGCAAAGCACGTGCGGGAAACCCGGCCCGATTAAAGAGAAGGCCGCAACTGACCGGATCGGGGTTCTCAGTATGCGGGCAGCCAACTAACGATGCGCTCGCGTAGCGATGTCGGGAATCGGCGATGACGCGCCCGAACGCGCGGAGCACGACCAACGGCAGGAGTTGAGCTAAGCCTGTCGTGAAGTGTGGCGATCATCGCTCGCTCGCCCAACTGAGACAGTGTGCCCTGGCGTGGGTTTCGCTTTCGCGGAGGAGCCGAGTTCTCCGCCAAGCCGACCCATCGCCAAGAACGCGATTGCTGGCGCAATGGCGAAATAGCCCTGTTACAACGCGACGTCAGGAAAAAAGTATTGTGATCGTGAGTATTTCTTTTCGGCGGAGTGCGGTTTTCATCGCGCTAGCGCTTGCGCTGCCGGTGCTTGTGTTTCTGCTCGCGCTGGTTTTGGTCTGGCTCGGACGCGAACGGGATGACGTCGAAGCTGCCGCTCGCGCGAATGCAGCGCAGATCATGGCGGTCGAGGACGCCCACCTCAGCGCAGACCTCGCCGCCTTGGAATTTTTGGCGGCCGACCCGGCGGTGCGCTCGCAAGACCATACACTGGCGCGCGCGCGCATCCGAGATGTCGCCTTGAGCCGCCCTAACTGGCGCAACGTCGTCCTCTCGGATGCCGCGACAGGGCGGCCGATCCTCGCCCTTCGTGGCGAGCGTTCGGCCCAGCAAGCGACACTCATCCAGACGCCAAACGCGGTCGGCGGCATCTCCATGGCGGGCGATGCATGCCCTTGTGTCACCATAAGCAGGCAGGTGCAGACCGTCCGGGGGGCGACGACGCTCACCATCGTTCTCGATCCAGCGCCGTTTCAGGACGCTCTTTTGGCTCATGCGCTGCCAGGGGCGGTCGCGGCCGTTGTGGACCGTGAAGGGAATTTCATCGCCCGCACGATAAATTATCGCGAGCGCTTAGGAACGCCCGCTTCGCAATTTGTCCGCTCCGCCATCGCCAGCGGACGAGCGGAAGGCATTTATCGTGGCCGCACGTTCGAGGGCTTTGAAAATTACACCGCCTACAACACATCGCCTCTAAGTGGATGGTCCACTCACACGGCGATCGACCATTCCTTGATTGCGCTGCCTCGCGATCTTTCGCTGGCTGCGGCGATCGGCGGTGGGATCGCCGCACTTGTACTCTCGGCCGCGCTCATCTTTCTCAGCTTGCGCGAACTGGAGCGCGCGCGAGTGGCAGAAGCGCGCCTGGCGCAGGCGCAGAAGTTAGAGGCGCTCGGTCAACTGACGGGTGGTGTGGCGCACGATTTCAACAACCTGCTTACTGTCATTTTGGGCGCCATGAGCATGCTGCGGAAGCGCCCCTTGGATGATCGCAGCCAATGGATCGTTGAACACGTGCGCGAAGCGGCCGAGCGCGGCGAGAAACTCACAAAACAATTGCTAGCGTTCGCACGGCATCAGCGACTTGAGATCGGGCCGGTTGACCTGCGCGCCGTTGTCAGAGGCATGCAGACGATACTTGCGCAATCGGTCGGCGCCACCGTGACGGTCCAGTACGAGCTTGACGAAGCTCACAGACACTGGGTGCTGAGCGACGCGACACAGATGGAGTTAGCTCTATTAAACTTGGCTGTGAACGCGCGCGACGCGATGCCGGCAGGCGGCGTGGTGAATGTCTCCATCGCTGACTCAAGGAGTCGCCCAGGGTTCGTCGAGTTGGTCGTCTCCGACAACGGTTCCGGTATTCCCAAGCACATGCTTGCTCGGGTGACCGAACCTTTCTTTACAACCAAGCCGCAGGGAAAAGGCACCGGCCTTGGTTTGGCGCAAGTGTTCGGCGCGGTCACCCAGTCTGGTGGGACGATTGAAATCGAAAGCGAGCTTGGCGTCGGCACCACCGTGCGACTTTTCTTCCAGGTCGCCGATCCGCCTTTGAACACGCCCATCGAGCCGAAGCGCAGCACCACGCAGAAGCGCGCGCTCAATGCTCTGGTCGTTGACGACGAACCCGGCGTGCGTGCGTTCATGGTCGATACGCTGCGTGCGGCTGGCCACCATGTGGTCGAAGCAGAGGATGCCATTGCGGCGTTGGCATTTCTCGACGGCGACTCTGTCGACGTTTTGATCACCGACTTTGCTATGCCCGAGGTCAATGGCCTTACTCTTGCCGAGCGAGCGCGCGCTCGTAGGCCGGACCTCAACGTGCTGATCGTATCAGGCTATGCTGACTTCGACGCGCTCGCGGCGTCGCCGCTTCGGCCAGCCCTTCTTACCAAACCGTTTGACGAACTGGCTTTGCTTGATGCGGTCGAGCGCGTGACGTCCGATGCGCTCGCCGCCCAACCGACGTCGTGACCGGGTTTTCCCTACGCCTTGGGACCAGCAGCGTTCGCCGGCAGCGCCGAAAGTATTCGGTTTTTAACGGTGGATTGAAGTGGAACAGACAATGTGCGCTCCGAAGTAGGGATCGCCCTAAGGCGCGAGGGGAGTTAGGGGATGTTTGCTGTCGGAATGGACAAGACCTCATTGTCGCCCAAAGTCGTCACAAGCACTTTGAACAGCACTTTCCCGTTTTCGTCCGTCACATCGATTTTGAGGCTCGCTGTCTCGTACAGCAGCGTCGGCATGTCTTTGAGAATCTCACCCGCGAATTTAATGCCCTCTCTTCGCGCGACGGATGCGTCGTGAAGTTCTCGTCCCTCAACGTCCAAAACGTGGTTGCCGCCTGCGACCTGGAAAAAATATTTGGGCAAAAGGGGGAAACTCCCGCCAGAGCGCTTGAGCATAGACCATTTGGCTATGTGCGATATCAAATCGCATTTCTGCTCTGAGACGTGCGTGTGTAGCGCGCTGCCCGAGGTAGGTCTGCGCGTTATCGCACACGCAGTTCGATTCGCTGCGCCGGATAATTGACGCCGCGCAAAGCAAGCGCCGCCGATCTTCGCATACTTCACTTTCGGGAGTGGGACATGGAGTCTCAAGGCGATGCGAAGTGCGCGCATTGCGGCGTCGCGTACAAGGTGATCTGGGTGCGCTCGGCGTGGCCTTCCAAGGGCATTGCAAAGTGCGTTGAGTGCGGCGGCGAGATGGCTCGCTGGGACGCAACAACATGGCCCAGCTATAGGCGCGTCCCGCTCAACGATGGCGGCGCTTGAAGCTCGCGATCGACCCTGTCGCCATTGCGAGCGGCTACAATCGGCGAACTTGAGCCGTGCACGAGGGCAGTGCGCCAGCGGCAGCAATTCAGCGAGTAGGCCGGTCGCGAAAATTCCGGCTATGACCCACGCTGGCCCATGCGGGCCAGCCGCGCGATGCTCGATCCCGATCGATTGGAACGTTGTCCTGGATTCACAGTTGGCCTGAAACTCGCTCGCATCGGCGCGCGGGCGCAGGATCCCCCCAATGAAATCCCTTAAGTTCGCTGCCCTTTGGCCCGCAACGGATAGCTTTGCGGACCTCAGCGATGAAGACTTACTCGCGCGCATTGGTGCCGGCGACCGAGTGGCGTTCGCGGCGTTGTTCGGTCGTTACGCGCCGAAGGTGAAGTCCTATCTTATGCGGTTAGGAGCGGGCTGGGCCGCCGCGGAGGATTTGGCGCAGGAAGCGATCATCTCGGTTTGGCGTCGCGCGGCGTCGTATGACGCGACTCGGGCCAAGGCATCGACATGGATCTTCGTAATTGCCCGCAACGCCTGGATCGACCGGTTGCGCCGAGAAAGAGTCGAGCTTGCCTATCGAAGCGTCAATCCGCCGCTTGAGGAGAGCCAGGAAGAAGCCCCCGACGCGGCTGCTGCGCGCATGGACGACGAGTCTCGCATCGCGGATGCCTTGGCGCTGCTTTCTGAAGAGCAGCGGCAGGTCGTGCGATTGTCGTTCTTTGAGAACAGGCCGCATTCCGAAATTTCCACGCGGCTCTCTCTGCCGCTCGGCACAGTGAAGTCGCGGCTGCGGCTTGCGCTTATCAAGCTACGCGCGCATTGGGAGCGATATTCGGACCGGACGTGTGCCTAGAGGATCATGACGAATTGCTACGCGAACTGGTGGCGACTTACGAGCGCTTCGAGGCTTTGCTAATGCGCAACCGCATTACCACGGCGCTGATGGAGGCACGCCCTGCCGAGTTCGCTCGTCCCCGAGAGCATTCACGGCCCGCGTGAGCGTGCCGTTGGGCCACTTCGCCAGGCCCGCATTAGTAGGAGCCAACTACCGGAGTCGGCGAGATCGAGCCGTTACACCGTGCGCCAAGCCACCGACTGCAATGGATCGACTAGGCCAGTCGCGAAATTCCGGCTTCGACGCGGTCTGCCATAGGAGACGTTCGAAGTGGGCGCTGGGCGCTGAAGCCCGAAAGCGTTGC
>LNFM01011446.1_pt1 | contig 12052 bp, 11 predicted proteins | sample 596031 | NCBI WGS metagenome assembly LNFM01 (sample SAMN04254537, study PRJNA301005) | activated carbon metagenome | isolation source: dual media filters at the Ann Arbor, Michigan drinking water treatment plant | place: USA: Ann Arbor | reverse complement strand
CGACGGCAAGGCACTCGCCCGCACAATCTCCGCCTTAGCCGAAGACCCGGCCCGCCGCGTGGAACTGGGCCGCCATGCACGCGCAGCGTTCGAAACGGCCTTCGAGAAATCGATGGCCGTCAGTCAATGGCGGGAACTCTTGGCGTCGGCTGCAGGCCGCCCCTAATCGAGAAGTCTTCTACGCCACAATCAATTGCCGGCGACAAGTTGTGCGGTCCATACAGTCCGGAGCTGGAAAACAATTCGTTAAACGAGGCCGAGACCAGGCCCTTCCATGCCACCCCAGCCGCAAAGCACGACGCCCAAAAGGGAGCCAATGACAATTGGGTTCGTTTCGCAAAATGACCGAGCCAACCTCCTTCAACCAAACATTCTGTATACTGACATTTGGCGTATATCGCCTAATGACATGACGCCCGTTGCGACGTATTTCGCCTCGGTTTGACGACGCCGAGACGGCCGAACCGCTTCGGCGCAAACGGCCGGCCGGACTGTTTACAAGAGGGCGAACCTGCTCCGGGTTTGGCACGAAAGATGCTCAGTCCGTCCCCGTCTCAACTCGTATCAGGGAGGCCAGGATGGCCACCGAAAAGCAACTTGCCGCCAACCGCGCCAACGCCTTGAAAAGCACCGGGCCGCGCTCGCTCGCCGGTAAAGCGCAGTCGAGCCGGAATGCTCTCTCGCATGGTCTGACCGCAAAGCAGCCCCTGCTTCCGGGCGAATGTTCAAAGGAGCGCGACGGCTTGCGCCAAGCAATGTTCAGTTCTCTGGCGCCGCAGGGCGCACTTGAAAACCAACTCGTTGAGCGTCTCGTGAGTTTAACGTGGCGCCTGCGCCGGGTCGAAGTCTTCGAAATCGCGCTGTTTGAGTGGGTCGCGCATTATCAGGCACAGTGCTTTGACTCGCCGGACACGACCGAAGATGGGCTGCTGCGCAACGATCTCGAGACAACGCCGCCGCCCAACCTGCAAGATAGCCTCACGTTCGGCCGGATGTTTGAGACCCTTCTCTCGAAAGATCTCACCGGCAGACTCGGACGCTACGAGACAGGGTTGTCGCGACAGCTGAGCCAAGTCATGCAAGACCTGCGGGACATGCAGGCCCCGCGGCAAAAATTTGACACCGAGGTGCGCAAGGAGGCGGCCGTCACGAAGGCCAAAGCCGCCCGACGCGAGCCTGAGTACGACCACGCCTACTGGGTTGAGCAGGACCGCCAGCGCATGTTGCGAATGGATCCGCCTTAGCTGGGCTCGCACGGCCGCGAACCGCCGATCATAGTCTTAACTTGAAACGCCTGAGGGCTGTGCATGACGGCGATGTCAACCGAATATCCGCATCGGAAGCGGTCTGGGACTAGACTGCCACAGCACAACGATGTCTGAGCGCTGGCTCCCAGTTGCGCTCAACGTCGTCCACCGATCTGTGCCGGCGGCACAGGAACGGCCCCACGGGCTCCTAGGATTGCGCACACTGACGTGCGGTCATTGCCCCGCCGAAAAGGCTGGCACCCGCTTTGAGGCTATGAACAGTTCTGTGCGGCGCCACCGCCGCTCAGACGTGAGATGGCGATCAATCTCCAGAGCGTTGGCCAGACGTCGGGAATGCGATCATCGACCCGAACGCTGCCATACACGGAAACGGTGTTTGAACCCGGGCTGCCGCATTTCTGCCGAAAGTGCCGAGGATTTTTCTCGGTGCACGCGTACCGGGGGGTGTGAGCCCTGAAGCCACATTTAGAAAATGGGGCGACAGGGCTCACAAGTTCCTCGTCAATCGACGTCGCTTGCCTTGGGCATGCTGAACGCGCGTCGTTCGCCGGCATTTCACGAGTGATACGGCCACCCTCTTGATTCCCGAGATCTGGAAATTGCGGACCGATAGGGAATTCACGCGACGGCTGCCGAGGCCTACACGAAGGAGAATGCGGTCCACATGGCGAGCCAAAGATCGACAAAAAGCTTCCAACCTTCGGCTTGCTTATTTGGTTGGTCCGACAGGTGCCGTGACCGCTGCAAGCAAAGCCTGATGCAGGGGCTCCTCAAGGCGTTGGCTGAGGGGTTACTGCCGGTGCTGTCACAGGAGCGGTGGTCGTTGGGATATAACCGGCGGCATAGACCGCAACTCCGAAGATCACCGCAAAAAGAACGGCCGTAACAAAAGCACTCACCATGCGGTTGCCGAAGGAGATAAAGTTGGCAACGAGGTCGAGGACAAAAACCAGACCAGCGGCCATCACAATCATCTGAAGCCAGGTCTCTTGCGTCGCTTCCTTCAATTCCTGAGGAAGAACGGTCCTGTCGACCGTGTAAATCAACGCACCATAGAAGACCGCAAAGATCAGCGCGGTGACCAGTGCATTCACGAAGCGGTTGCTGAAGGTCAGCGCGTTGCCCAAGTACGCGATGACAAAGAGGATACCCGAACCAACCAGTACATTGGCGAGTAAGGCGGTTTCTGAGGGTGACATACGCTTCTCCTGTCGTGGCCCTGGCACGGGCAACCGCTCGTCGTCAAAGCGCAAAGTCACCCATCGTCGCGGTCGTTGTCAATCTGGATACACGCAACGGTTCCCTCGTCGATCATAGCCTTGCGGACCGGCAGCCTACGGCCGATCATTGACGGCATTGGCAAGTCAGCCTTTGATCTGGCACGAAAGGTGCTCAGTCCCTTCTCGTAGCAGATTGATACGAACCACAACCTGCTTGTCACCGTGCCGGTCTGATTAACGTCTTCGTCTTTCAAAGCGCGTGGGAATTGCAATGGCGATCCTGGTTTCAAATTCGACCGAGCTCTTGCATGCCCTTTCCAACGCCGGTCCCGGAACGACGATTGAACTCGCCAGTGGCAACTACGGCGATATCGTCCTGAATGGCTTTCGCTTCACGGAGGCGGTGACCCATCGATCCCAGGATCCGAAGACTCCGGCCATCTTCGAGAATATCTTCGTCAGAGATTCAAGCCACCTGACCTTTGAACACATCGCCGTCCAACAAGTCCTGGCGGAAGGCGAACCGGACTGGTCGGGCGCCTTTCGCGTCACCACGTCGGATCACATTGCCGTTCGCAATTCGACGATCTCCGGCACCGCCGACGGCAACCATACCAATGACGGCCAGGGACTTCTGATCCTCGACTCCAGCAACATTGTTTTGGAAGGCAATGCCTTTCACGATCTCAAGACCGGCCTCGCCGTTGGCCGCTCCGAAACTGTCGAGATCCAGAACAACCAGTTCTTCGACATCCGCAGCGATGGCGTGCAGATCGCAAGCGTGCGCGATGTGACGGTAGCGGGCAATAGCTTCACCAACTTTCGCCCCGCCTATCAGCTCGGTGATCATCCCGACATGATCCAAGTGTGGAACGACGGATCGTTTGGCACCATGTCCGGGATCACGATCCGCGACAACACACTGACCCGCGGGGATGGCGGTGACGTCCAGGCCATCCTCTTCCAAGGCGCCACCCGCCAGGCGGATGGGTCGCTCGCCGCACCGACCAGACACGTTGTCATCGAGGGCAATGTCATCGATGGGGGCACGTCGCAGGGCATCTGGGTCAGTCATGTCGATCAGGCCCAGATCACAATCAACGTGCTGACCCAGGCGGCCGGCGGCGCGTTGGCGCCCACGATCAAGACGGAACTCACGACCAACGCGACCGTCGCCTACAACATTGCCCCGGTTATTGCCGACGTGGGCTCCACCGCCCTCAGCAAAATTGAAAACATCCTCACCTCAGGGTCCGTTTCGGGCATGTCGACCATCGGCACCAGCGCGGGCGATGTCCTTGATGGCGGGACAGACAACGACAGACTCTCGGGCCTGGCGGGTGACGACACTCTTAATGGGCATGATGGCAACGACCAATTGACAGGTAGCGACGGCAACGACCGGCTGTTCGGCGGCTCGGGCACAGATTGGCTGAACGGCGGCAGCGGGATCGACGAACTCCAGGGCGGCAGTGGCCGCGATGCGCTGTTTGGCGGTGACGGCAATGACCGTTTATACGGTCAGGACGGCAACGATGATCTCCATGGCGACGCAGGCAATGACCTGTTGAACGGCGGAGCCGGTGCGGATGAATTGCGCGGGGGCAGCGGCAACGACGGTTTCTATGGCGGCGGCGCAGACGATCGCATCTACGGCGATGCGGGCGTCGATACGATCTTCGGAGATGGAGGCAACGATCGCATCGATGGCGGGACAGGAAACGACGTCCTGCGCGGGGGGGCTGGCTCGGACACGTTTGTGTTTCAGTGGGCGAGTGGATCCGACCGCATCCTAGACTTCGAAGCGGGGGTGGATCGGTTGGATTTCAGCCAGCTCGCGACCGTCACGTCCTTGGAAGATTTTGAGATCATCACGTCCAGCCCGACCAACGTGGCGATCCATTATTTTGATGGAACGGCCGAGGTCGAACTGCAGGTGACGTTGGCGACGCCTGTCGGGATCGGAACCTCGGATTTCATCATCTAGACTGGGACGTCGACCGAGGTCGCTCCGGTCCGACGGTTGGGATTTCTGCTCAGAGGACAGGCAAAGGTCTGCCCCGCCGGATCAATTCCCGCCCCGATCTGTGGCCTCTCGGTCCTACCGGCAAAATTCCACTGTTCAATTAAATCCCAACGCTTGTCCCCGCCCTTAATCTCCGCAACGTAGCAAAAGTCGGTGTGGAGGACGTGGGATGCCGTGGCGTCGGTGGGTGCTGGCCGGTCTGTTCGCAATGGTACCATCGTGGGTTGCGGCCGACGATCAAATTGGAACAGCCGTTCGCATTGTCAACAAAGTGACGGCGGATCAAGCTCCCATCGTGACCGGCGATGATGTGGCGCAAAACCAAACCATCGAAGTTGCCGCCGATTCACTGGGTGAGCTCAAGCTCAAGGACGACACGCTTGTGGCCTTGGGCGCTGGCTCCCATCTGGTCCTCGACAAATTCGTCTATGAACCTTCGACCGGCTCGGAAAATATCGCCGTGCGCCTCGTCGGGGGCGCGTTCCGTTTCATCACCGGCGTCGCCTCCAAACGCGCCTATAAGATCAGCACGCCGTCGTCCGTCATGGCCATTCGCGGCACGATGTTCGATGTCTACATCGCACCGAACGGTGTCGAGTGGTTGCTCCTCCATGTGGGGTCACTTGAAGTCTGCGACACGCGCAGCACAGGGCGCAACTGCCGTGTCCTCAAAAATCCTTGCGATGCGCTGCGCATCTCACCCGACCAGGGCATCGGCACACCAGGAGTTTTCCGCACGGCGTTCGGTGACGCCACGGTACCATTCGAAGTGGCCTTCCCCTTTGTCGAGACCCCGCCCTTTGCGGCCGACGACATTTTGCATACGCGGCAACAGATCGAGCAGGCGCAGTGTCCGCGCCCGTATGAACCGCGCGCCATCCGTGCGGACTACACCGTGACGCCTCAGGGTGCGACCCCCACATCCGCGCCGCCCGCAGGCCCCGGCGTGATCAGCGTCTTGCCTGCGGCCGCGATTGGAATTGCAGCGACCATCGGGGTCCTCTCTGACGACGACAAGCCAGCCAGCAAATAGAAATCGATTGCCGCCTGCTAGGCCTACGCCGCGCGCATTGCTTTTCCACTTGATCGAAACGACCAGCTGAGATCACGCAGCCGATTGCGGCTGGCGATCACACCGGATGTGCCGCGAGGTCAGGTAAGCTTGCCAAGATTGAGTTCAGCGCAACGGCCTGTTTAAGCGCACGCCCGGCCCCTGCTTGTCATCCTGGTCGATGAATAAGATGCCTTTGGACTCGAAGGCGCGCTGAATGCGTACGAGGGTGTTGGCATTGCCGCTGACTTGCTCCCTCGCCGCCTCGATTCTGCGGATTGTGGCAACTCCCACATTTGCAAACGCGGCCAAGTCATTTTGGCTGATACTTAACAGTGCCCTGGCAGCGCGAATTTGAATGGGCGAGATCATGCCAGCAGCAGCCCTAAGGCCTCAATAACCGCTTGACCTCTGACATCGATAATGATATCAAAAAGATCATTATCGATGTCAAAAGAGCGCTCCATGAGTAATGGCCCATCAATCGAAATGAACGTCAAAAGTCAGCTGAGGCTGCATGAGGAATGTCGGCGCCAATTGTTGGCTGAATTCCCAGATCTCGACGACGAAACACTCAACGATACCCTCGAGGGAATCACCGACCTTCGGCAGATGCTAGCCGAGGTCATCCGGTCGGCACTAGACGATGAAGCCCTCGCCGGTGGTCTCTCCACACGTCTTTCTGACATGAAGGCGCGGCTAGAGCGCCTGAACGAGCGGGCCAAACGCAAGCGACAGCTCGTGCTGCGGGCCATGTCGGACTGCGAGATCCAGAAGCTCGCCGAAGCCGACTTCACAGCCTCCGTGCGCAGCGGGGTGCCGACGCTCGAAGTCACTGTCGAAGACAAGATCCCGGCGGCCTACTGGAAACCACAACCTCCCAAACTCGACAAGCAAAGGATCATCGCGGCTCTCAAGTCGGGTGCAACCGTTGAAGGGGCCACCCTGCTCCCGCCGCAGCTGCAGTTAAGTGTGAGGACCAAGTAATGGCGTTGTCCGACAAGCAAGCCAAGGCGTTGAAGGCGAAGCTTCGCTACCAGCACGTGAAGACGCGGGAAAGTCATGGCGTGACGGTTGCCTATGTCGAAGGTTGGCATGTGATCGCAGAAGCCAACCGCATCTTTGGCTTCGAGAACTGGGATCGCCAGACGCAAACGCCCGAGTGCTTGTGGTCCGAAGTCTAGCGCGGACAGACCGTCTGCTTCTATTCGGCCAAGGTGCGGATCACGGTGCGTTCGGGCGACACCCTGACGGTGCGGGAGGGGATCGGAACCGGGCTTGGCCGATCACCGCAAGCTGAGGTGGCCCACGAGATGGCCGTCAAAGCTGCGGAGACCGACGCCACCAAGCGCGCTCTGGCGACCTTCGGCAATCCGTTTGGTCTCGCCCTCTACGATCGCGACCAGGCCAACGTCACCAAGCCGCGCGAGAAGGCTAGTCCGCCGGCACTTCCGCCAGGTCCAAGCACCTTTTCGCTTATCCTGGCGGACGAGCGCACCCTCGACCTGACGGATCTCACAGCCTTGGTTGAAGCCACGCAGCGCGAATTAGCAAAGCTCGACACGCTGGAAGAGACCTATGCGTTCTGGACGTCCAATCTCAGCGCCTTGACAGATGCCGCACGGCTCGACGGCAACGGGGCCGGCACCGCTCTTGTGGCCGCACTCAAGCACCGTCTGCGCGAAATCAATCAGGCGACGCCTGTGGCGCCTTCGAACGGGCGCGGGGTGCTGATCCCCAAGGAGACACGGATCCGCGATCGTGACCATCTGGCCTTCGTAGCACGCCAGCCTTGTCTGGTCTGCGGCCGCCGACCGGCCCAAGCCCATCATCTGAAGTTTGCCCAGCCTCGGTCCATGAGCCTCAAAGTTTCCGACGAGTACACGGTTCCGTTGTGCAACGGGCACCACGATGCCCTGCACAAAACCGGAGATGAGAGGGCGTGGTGGGCCCGTCACGGGATCATCGATCCGTTGAAGTTTGCATCCCGCCTGTGGGCAGCGTCGCGCAGTGGAGAGAGGGAGGACTTCGACGAAGCGTCACACTCCGAGGTACCTCCGGCCCAGGCCGTTGCGATAGCGGATGCTGATCCAGCTGGGTCATCGCACGCGCCCGAATACCCGGACAAGTGATCCCGTCCTGTCGAAGGAGACCGGCTACCAAACGTTCGTTCGGTTCACGGCCCAAACCGCGATGTGAGGATTGAAATCTGTGACAAGCGAACGCCAGATTGCGGCCAATCGATTGAACGGGCGACTGAGCAAAGGACCTCGAACAGTTGAGGGACGCACTATCAGCTGCCGCAATGCTTTGAAGCATGGCCTGACGGCCCGGAGCCTCATCATTGAAGGTGAGAATGCAAAAATACTTGAGGCGCTTCGCGACGAACTCCGCCAGACCTATGCGCCGCAAGGTGTGGTCGAAGACCACCTCGTCGACATGATGGCCGGACTCCTGTGGCGCCTGCGCCGTGTTCCATCATTGGAAGCTGCGGCATTTGCCTGGATGCAACGCTGTCACCAGCATCACAGTTTGGAGGGGGCGGACGGACCTCCACGCGGCAAGGGCAAGGTAAGGCACAAAAAGCAAAGACTTGGTCGCGCCATCTTCCACCTGGTGCGCGACGGCGATCTCCTCGATAAGCTGAACCGATACGAGACCCACCTTATGATGCAACTGGGTCGGGTCGCGGCTGCACTTGAACATCAACACGCGAGTCGGAAGACTGAGCTGAAACTTCCAGCACATCAGTAGACACTCAAGCCAAGCGCGGTTTGGTTTAGCGGTCTGTCCTTGATGATAATCAACTTCTGCACCGCATGTTCGACGGCGATCGCGCCAGGAAAGTCGGCTTTCATCGCAACATCGAATTTGGCGGCGACGATAATTCGTGCCTTCACAGAACCGTATCCTCAACGACAACGCACAAAGCGCTGTCAACTCAGATGCACCGCTGCTAGAATGTGAAAACGCCGAACGGCCTCCAAGATGTCATTCCTTCGGACCAGTACTCACTCGCTCCTTAACATTAGGAGAGTGCATGATGGACAAAGATGACCTCCTCAAACTCGCCCAAGAGTTTGACGAACTCGCCAACAACGCCAAAAATGATGGCACGAGACAGAAGTGGTATTCCCATCAAGCCGACAATTGTCGGCGAATGGCGAGCGGATTACCCGAACCCAAAGTTGATAGCCATCACACGCAATTTTATTGGACCGAAGGTCGATCCCGCGCCTCATTGGATTCGATCGTCCGCTGAGCGACACTGAACTCGCCGGTACGGCTCGAATTGATCCACGTCACCGCAGTTCGTAGCAATTCACATAAACACGTGGCGTCCGCTGCACGTCATAGCCGGCCAGACACTGCACCAGGTAGCTCTCGGTCGAGTGCTTTAACAGGATCATGGCCGAGCGGTTATCAAAGGTGCTCGTATAACCCGCGACCTGCCAACCCGATTTTAACAGCTGCTCGATCGAGGGCTTGCCGTCGTCGGTCTGGGCCATTGCGGTGTCGAACCAGCAGATGCTCATGGCCATGGCAATCAACAGCACACTTCGGTGTCGGCTCTGATACATGGCAAGCCTCTGGGCTAAGGTGCAATTGCTGCGGCGCCAACGGATCGTCATGCAATGCGTCGACCGACCAGCAGTTCGTAGCGAGGTCAGGACGCGCGTAACAGCTCCGCTGCCGTTTGGCCTCGCGCACATCGGCTGACCACGCCGACATAAGATCAGACTCTCTGACCAGTCATAAAGGGCAAGGCTCAGAGATCCATTGTTGGATCCCAGAGCCCACCATAAGGACCTCAAGCGTGTAATGAGTTCGGAATTGTCAGCGCAATCGATGTGCTGCAGCTTGCTGACAGTGCCCGGACCTCGCGTTGCCTTGTTATCCGAAATGACGTCTAGGCGGCGTCATCGTTCACTCGCGCACCCTTGATCATTGTGTCGCCGAGCCTCACAACCTTTCGGTACATTCCGGATTGCAAATATCCGATTTAGGTCGGGGGTGTCTGGAAGCGCCGGCATCACAGCGGCAGGATTCCGCTTCCTGGTCGAAGCTGTCAATTCTCGGCTGGAAACATGCTTACTGTCCGCCAAGCGCTCCTCGTGAAGCTCGCTTCACCTTCGTCAGCCCGTCCGACATCATCACTTGTGAGACGAACTAGCGGCTTGAGAACGCAGGATTTCGGGCTCATCGTGACAACCTGAGGAGTGGAACATGTGACAGAATACCAGCCCGCCAGACACGCCGTGCGAGCGGCTCGTCAGAGACTTCCGGCGTTCGGCAAAGGTGTTGTTCCTTTTGCGCGTCAAAGAGTGGTTAGTTTTCTCTTTCCAAAACTGGCCGTTTGCGATGCCCCACCTGCCACAAATTAATCATTTCAATGTCTCCAAAACACGCCGTGCGAGCGGCACCCGTTGTGGAACGAAGACTTCAGAGTGGCATGCCCCATTGAGCCGCGTGTCGTAACCGACGGCCATTGCAATTCTGCAAAAAGCGCCGCAAACCCCGCCTGATCCAAGTCAATTTTGTGCGTGCACCCGCGCTCTACGTTTCCCCACCGCACTTGCAGCGTTTCATTAAACGATGTGCATAGATGGCGAGGACTTTGATTCCTGCTCACCCTTTCGTCAGGCGAAAGCCTTAACAACTTCGATCGCCTTTAGTTCTCGTCGTCGCGACCGTTAACACGCGGATTTAATTCGCCTCCGGTATAAGTGACCGCAAGTGGTGCCGAGAGGTGCCAGAACGAGCGGGTTTCCAATGGCCACCGTAACAGCAACAACAGGAACGGATTATTTCACCGGCACGGGTGGCGGTGGAAACACGTCTGGCCAGGCTGATACGATCATTTTTTCGGCACAGAACCAGGTCCAGGCCGGCGACACGTATAACGGCGGCAACCGGACCGATACCGTCCAACTCAATACGTCGATCGACTTTCAGATTGCGGGGACGACCGGGAGTGGAACGGGCTTTCGCAGCATCGAAGCACTCACGTTCATGGGCGCCCATACGGCGACCTTCCGCTCGGAACAATTTGGCGCCGGTCTCATATCGCAATCGTTGGCGCTGACAGGCACGACGGGCGTGCAGAATATCGTCATTAACATGACGACGGCCGCCACGACCCTCAACATGTTCGGGTGGACCTTTACCAATTGGAGTGGCGGCACCGATCTCATCACGGTCAACGGCTCGTCGGGCAACGACACGATCTACGTCAGTTCACAACATACGATCTTCGACGGCGGCGCCGGGACCGATACGCTTGATTACTCAAATTGGAGCGGCACCTTTACGCTGACTCTGAACGGCAGCTCATGGGTCAATGCCACCTGGGGCAGCGGCGTCTACGATACAATGCGAAATGTCGAGAACATCGTCGGCTCTCTCGGCGACGACACGATCACAGGCGACAACCTCGACAACCGCCTCAGCGGCGCGGCTGGTAACGATACCTTGAGTGGTGGTGGCGGGGCCGACATCTTGGATGGCGGCGCGGGCGTCGACACGATGACCGGCGGCACGGGCAACGATACTTTTTACGTTGACGAAGCCGGCGACGTCGTCATTGAGCGCGCGAGCAACGTTGGCACCGATATCGTCTATTCCACGGTGACCTTCTCGGCGGCCGGGACCAATCAGGATGGTATTGAAAACATCACGCTGACGGGCACGGCCATCATCAATGCGACCGGCAATGCACTCGACAACGTCATCATGGGCAACACCGCTGCGAACGTCCTGACCGGCGGAGCAGGCAACGACACTCTGACGGGCGGGACGGGCGCGGACATCTTCGTGCGTGATGCCAATGACACGGTCGCGCAAACGGACACCATCACCGACTTTTCCATCGCGGGCGGCGACAAGATTGATTTGGGGCCAACCGGCCCTGCGAGCTTCGATGCTGTCAAGCACCTGTTAAGTAGCAATGGGCCGGATGCGGTCCTCTTTGGCTTTTGGAACAGCACCGGTCAGTCCCTGACGCTAACCGGCGTGGCTGCTTCGATCCTGACGGCCGATCAGTTCATCTTCCACACTTCGGTGACACCCCGGGTCATCGTGGGCACTTCCAACGCAGACCTGATCTTTGGCGGCCTTGGCAACGACACGCTCACGGGCGGTGACAGCATAGATTTTCTCATTGGTGATGCAGGAAGCGATGCTCTTGACGGGGGGGCCGGCGACGATAGACTTTTTGGTGGCTCTGGCAACGACACCCTCATCGGGGGTGCCGGTTACGACAGTCTCGATGGCGGCTCGGGCACCGACGAGATGACCGGTGGCACCGACGGTGACATCTATTACGTCGATAATGTCAGCGACGTGGTGATCGAGAACGCTGTCGATACCGGTATCGACATGGTCCTTACGTCTGTCAGCTACACCCTGACCGGTCAGGCCGGGGGAGTGGAGTATCTGACCCAGCTTGGGACCGATGACATCAATGCCACCGGCAATGCTCTCAACA
>LNFM01011444.1_pt1 | contig 12052 bp, 10 predicted proteins | sample 596031 | NCBI WGS metagenome assembly LNFM01 (sample SAMN04254537, study PRJNA301005) | activated carbon metagenome | isolation source: dual media filters at the Ann Arbor, Michigan drinking water treatment plant | place: USA: Ann Arbor | reverse complement strand
GGCGGAGGACGAAGCGCTTCGGATCGCGTCCGGCATCGAATCGGAGTCCGAGCATCCGATCGCCCGGGGCATCGTGAAGACCGCGGAGGACAAAAACATCGACGTTCCGGCCGCCGACGGCTTCCGCGCGATCACCGGCAAGGGTGTGGCGGCCACGATTGACGGCGCAGAATACCACATGGGTGGCCCCGCGCTCCTCAAGGCGGAAGAGGTGCAGGTGCCGCCGGCACTTCAGGAGGCGGCCGAGGCTGCGGCCAGCCGAGGCCAGGCAGCAATCTTTCTCGTCCGCGCCGGTAAGGCCCTGGCCGTGTTCGCCGTGGCGGACGCGATCCGCGAAGAGAGCCGCGAAGCCATCGCGGCACTGCACGAACGGGGGATCCAGGTCGCCATGCTGACCGGCGACGCGCAGGCCGTGGCCGATGCCGTGGCGAAGGAGCTTGGAATCGACACCGTGTTCGCGGAAGTACTTCCCGACGACAAGGCCTCTAAGGTCCGCGAGCTTCAGGCACAGGGGAAGAAGGTGGCGATGATCGGCGACGGCGTGAACGACGCACCGGCCCTGGCGACCGCCAATATCGGGATTGCGATCGGCGCGGGGGCCGACGTCGCCGTCGAGGCCGGGCACATCGTGCTCGTGAGGTCCGATCCCCGTGACATCCCCCGGATCATTACCCTGAGCAGGGCCACGTACCGGAAGATGGTCCAAAATCTCTGGTGGGCGGCAGGCTACAACATCTTCGCGATTCCCCTCGCTGCTGGTGTACTTGCGCCATGGGGCATCCTGCTCACCCCTGCCGTGGGCGCGGTGCTCATGTCGGCGAGCACGGTGGTGGTGGCGATCAACGCGCAACTATTGAAGCGGGTCAAACTGTGAACTCGCCGGCGGGCGCCTCGACTCCGTCCTGCACGCTCTTCCCGCGGGACCACGACGCTGTTCTGTTCGATCTTGACGGCGTCTTGACCAGGACGGCGAAAGTGCATGCCGCGGCCTGGAAAAGGCTGTTCGACGAATTTCTGACAAAACGCTCCGGTGACATCGGCGAACCGTTCGTCCCCTTTGACATCGCCGCGGACTATAGGCGCTATGTCGATGGCAAGCCGCGCTACGACGGCGTGAAGGACTTTCTCAAGTCGCGCGGCATCGAGCTGCCGCAGGGGGCGCAGGAAGACGCTCCCGCTGTCCAAAGCGTGCGCGCGCTGGGCAATCTCAAAGACAAGTATTTTCTGGAACACCTCGAGCAGCACGGTGCCGAGCCCTATGAAGCGGCGATCGCGCTGGTGCGGGCACTGCGGGCCCAGCAGGTAAAGACGGCCGTCGTCTCCTCCAGTAACAACTGCGCGAAGGTGCTTGAGACGACAGGCATTGCGCAACTGTTTGACGCGCGAGTGGACGGGAAAGACATCACCCGCCTCGGGCTCAAGGGCAAGCCGGCGCCGGATGCGTTTCTGGAAGCGGCACGGCGCCTCGGGATCGAACCCTCGCGTGCGGTCGTCGTGGAGGATGCGATCGCCGGCGTCGAGGCGGGGCGCGCGGGCCGGTTTGGCTGCGTTATTGGGGTCGATCGTGGCGGGCAATCGCTGGCGCTGCGTGAAGCCGGCGCCGATGTGGTGGTGACCGACCTGGCGCAGGTCCGGGTGGCGGCGGAGCCCCCGTCGGCGTGGTCACTAGTGTTCGACGGCTTCGACCCGGCGCACGAGGGAATCCGCGAGGCCCTATGCACCCTGGGGAATGGCTATTTCGCGACGCGAGCTTCCGCTGCCTGGGCGGTAGCGGATGGCACTCATTATCCGGGAACCTACCTCGCCGGCGGTTACAACCGGCTGCGTACCGATATCGCCGGCCGGGTGATCGAGAACGAAGATCTCGTCAATTTCCCCAACTGGCTCGCACTCGAATTTCGCATCGCCGATCAGGATTGGTTCGATGCCAGGACTGTCACACTCCTTTCCTACCGCCAGGAACTCGATCTGCGGCAAGGCATGTTGCTGAGGACCCTGCGCTTCGAAGACGAGCATGGGCGACGGATCCTGTTGCAGGAGCGGCGCCTGGTCTCGATGGGCGACATGCACCTGGGTGCCCTGGAACTGGCGCTGACCGCCGAGAACTGGTCGGCGAGCGTAACGGTCCGTTCGGCGATCGACGGGCGCGTCGTCAACGCAGGCGCAAAGCTGTACCGAAAATTCAACAGCAAACACCTGGAGCCGCTAGTAGCTGAGGCCGTCGGCGAGAACGGCGTCTGCCTGCTGGTGCGCACCAGCCAGTCCAACATCCATGTCGCCCAGGCCGCGCGCACGCGGGCGTTCCTCGACGGACGGCCGGTCGGTGTCCTGCGCCGGACCATCGAAGACCCGGGCTACATCGGGCAGGAATTGGAGATCGACGTAAAGCAAGGCCAGACGCTGGTGCTGGAGAAGCTTGCCTCCTTCTATACTTCGCGCGATCACGCCATATCCGAGTGTGGGCTGGCGGCGCGCGAGGCCATCGGGCGTGCGGGGCACTTCGATGCCGTGATGGCGGATCATGTCCTGGCCTGGAAGCACCTGTGGCGCCGCTTCGACGTGCATATTCAGCCGGCCGATCCCGGGTTCAAGTTGAACGTCTCAATGCTGCTTCGGTTGAACATGTTTCACCTGTTGCAGGCCGTATCGCCCAACTCCATCGGACTCGATCACGGCGTGCCCGCGCGCGGCTGGACCGGGGAGGCGTACCAGGGCCATGTCTTCTGGGATGAACTGTTCATCTTCCCCTTCTTCAACCATCGCATGCCCGAGATCACACGGTCGCTTCTGATGTACCGCTACCGCCGCCTTGCCAAGGCGCGCGCGGCCGCCCGCAGCGCTGGTTTCAAGGGGGCGATGTTTCCGTGGCAGAGCGGAAGTGACGGCCAGGAAGAGACCCAGGCGGTCAACCTGAACCCTCGTTCAGAACGCTGGATAGCCGACAACTCTTATCTGCAGCGACACGTGGGAAGCGCCATTGCCTACAACGTTTGGCAGTATTTTCAGGTCACGCACGACCTTGAATTCCTGCATTCTTACGGTGCAGAGCTTATCGTCGAGATCGCCCGCTTCTGGTCCAGCATAGCTATATTCAGTGACGTGCGTGGGCGGTACGAGATTCGTGGCGTGATGGGCCCCGACGAGTTTCACGACGGTTATCCGGATTCAGCAAAGCCCGGCCTCAACAACAATTCCTATACGAACCTGATGGCCGTGTGGGTGGTGTGCCGGGCGCTGGAGGTGCTCGACCTGCTCTCCGACCTGCGTCGCGCCGAGCTCACGACGCGGCTTGGCTTGTCAGTGGAGGAGATTGCGCGCTGGGGCGATATCAGCCGCAGGATGTACCTGCCCTTTCACGAGGACGGGATCATCAGCCAGTTCGAGGGCTACGGCGAACTGCGCGAACTCGATTGGCAGCACTACCGAGCCCGGTACGGCAATATCCAGCGGCTTGACCTCATTCTAGAGGCGGAGAACGATAGCGCAAACCGCTACAAGCTCTCCAAACAGGCCGATGTGCTGATGTTGTTCTATCTGTTTTCATCGGAGGAACTCAGGGAGCTGTTTGCGCGCCTGGGTTATCCTTTCGAGTACGAGACAATCCCGAAGAACGTCACCTACTATTCCACACGCTCGTCTCACGGCTCCACGCTATGCCGTGTGGTGCATGCCTGGGTCTTGGCGCGCTCGGACCGGCCACGCTCGATGATATTTTTCGCCGAGGCGCTGCAAAGCGACGTGGCCGACATCCAGCAGGGCACCACTTCGGAAGGGGTGCACCTTGGAGCCATGGCGGGCAGCGTCGACCTGATAGAACGCGTCTCCACCGGCATTGAAGTACAGGGCGATGCTCTGCGGCTCAATCCGGAGCTGCCGCAGGAAATGGAACGGCTCGATATGCGCATTCGCTATCGGGGGCATTCGCTCGACTTGCGGCTTACCCGCGACACGCTCACGGTCCGCGGGCGTGATCGCGAGGCGGCGCCGATTATATTAAGCGTCGAAGGCAAGGTGTGCGAATTCGTGGGCGGCACCACCCGCGTTTTCCATTTGCATGACGAGGCAGCGAAACGCGAAATTCTCCGGAAGAAGTCAGGTTGATGTCATCTGGAGCGTGCATCTTGACGGTCAATGGCGGCTCCTCGAGCATCAAGTTCGCATTGTATCAGATGGGCGCCCAGCCCCAGAAAGGGCTGCACGGCAAGATCGACCGCATCGGCTTGCTTGGGACCCATTTCGCTATTAATGACCCCACCCGGAAGCGGCAGGACGATCGCGGCATCGGTGAGCTCGATCATCGTTCGGCGGCAAAGTTCCTGCTTGACTGGCTCGACGAGCAGATTGGTCTCGCGTCGATCACGGCGGTGGGCCATCGGGTCGTCAACGGCGGCGCCAACTACCGCGAGCCGCATCGCGTTACGAGGGACCTGCTGGACGAGATGCGCCGCATCAGCGCCTATGCCTCGGAGCATTTGCCTTCCGAGATCGATCTCATTGACATGGTTAGCGAGCGAATGCCGGGCTTACCGCAGGTGGCGTGTTTCGACACCGCCTTTCACCGGGATATGCCGCGGGTCGCCAGGATCCTTCCCATTCCCCGGCGCTTTGCGGCGAAGGGGGTTCAACGCTACGGCTTTCACGGACTGTCCTATGAGTTTCTCATGGAAGAGCTCGCGCGCGTGGCCGGCGCCGAGGCTGCGAAGGGTCGAGTGATCCTGTGCCATCTCGGAAATGGGTCGAGCCTTGCAGCGGTCCGAAACGGCAAGAGCGTTGACACCAGCATGGGCTTTACACCAGCGGCAGGCGTGCCGATGAGCACTCGGTCCGGCGATCTGGACCCTGGGCTGGGCTGGTACTTTGCGCAAACCGAGCGCATGACCGCGCAGCAGTTTCACTGGATGATCAACCGGGAGTCGGGGCTACTCGGCATTTCGGAAACGAGCTCCGACCTGCGCGATTTGTTAGGTCGCGAGGCGAGCGATGTTCGGGCCGCCGAAGCCGTCGCGCTGTTTTGCTACCAGATCAAGAAGTGGATCGGCGCCTTTGCCGCTGCGCTCGGCGGGCTGGACACACTCGTCTTTTCGGGTGGCATCGGCGAGAACGCCCCCGAGATCCGGGCGCGCATTTGCGAGGGCATCGGCTTTCTCGGCGTCCAGTTTGATGAGACCCGGAACGCAGCCGGCGACTCGGTAATCTCAGCCGAGAAAAGCCACGTTGAGGTGCGTGTCATTCGCACCGACGAAGACGTGATCATCGCAAAGGCCGTTTTCCGAGTACTTGCTGACACTCCAGCCAGCCAGCATGATCATTTCGAGGAATAGGCCCATGAACAAACCGCTCTCGCCGGAACTCATCAAGAAGATGAACGCCTATTGGCATGCAGCCAACTATCTCTCGGTCGGGCAGATCTATCTGTACGATAACCCGTTGCTCAAAATTCCCTTGAAGATTGAGCACGTGAAGCCGCGACTGCTCGGCCACTGGGGCACCACCCCGGGGCTGAATTTCATCTACGTCCATTTGAACCGCCTCATCAACAAGCATGACCTCAACGTGATCTATGTCACTGGCCCCGGGCACGGCGGCCCGGGCCTGGTGGCCAACACCTATCTCGAGGGAACCTATAGCGAGCTCTACCCGGACATCTCGCAGGACGAACAAGGGATGAAAAAGCTGTTCACACAGTTTTCCTTTCCCGGCGGCATTCCGAGTCACGTGGCGCCGGAAACCCCGGGCTCCATCAATGAAGGCGGTGAACTCGGCTATTGCCTGTCGCACGCCTACGGCGCCGCCTTCGACAATCCCGACCTGCTCGTGGCTTGTGTCGTGGGCGATGGCGAGGCGGAAACTGCCCCACTCGCCACCAGTTGGCACTCGAACAAATTCCTCAATCCTGAGCGCGACGGCGCCGTCCTGCCGATCCTGCATTTGAACGGCTACAAGATTGCCGGCCCGACCGTGCTTGCCCGCATTCCCCGTGACGAGCTCGAATCGTTGTTCCGCGGCTACGGCTACACACCGCATTTCGTCGAGGGCGACGACCCGATGGAGATGCACCAGCTCATGGCGGCGACCTTCGATACGGTGATCGCAAGCATCCGTGACATCCAAAGGGAGGCGCGCTCGAATGGGTTCAAGATGCGTCCGCTCTGGCCCATGATCATCCTGCGCTCGCCCAAGGGCTGGACCGGCCCGAAGGAGGTCGACGGCAAACAGACCGAGGGCACATATCGCTCGCACCAGGTGCCGATGGGCGACATGAAGCACCCAGGGCACGTGAAGGTACTGGAAGAGTGGTTGGAGAGTTATCGCCCGAGCGAACTGTTCGACGAGACCGGAAGGCTCCGGCCCGAACTCGCTGAACTGGCCCCGCGCGGCCCGCGGCGGATGGGCGCCAACCCGCACGCCAACGGCGGTCTTCTGTTGCGTGATCTGCGCATGCCGGATTTTCGCGACTACGCGGTGACAATACCGAAACCGGGCAGCGTGAGTGCCGAAGCCACGCGCATCCAGGGCGAGCTGATCCGCGACGTCGTAAAATTGAACCCCGAGACGTTCCGCGTTTTCAGTCCGGACGAAACCGCGTCGAACCGCTGGGGTGCGGTGTTCGAGGTGACGAACCGTTGCTCGACCGCGGAAATCGTTCCGGGCGACGTCCACGTCGCGCCGGACGGCCGGGTGATGGAGGTCTTGAGCGAGCACCAGTGCGAAGGATGGCTCGAAGGGTATCTGCTCACGGGCCGACATGGCTTTTTCTCATGCTACGAGGCCTTCATCCACATCATCGATTCGATGTTCAACCAGCATGCGAAGTGGCTCGACGTGGCGAACCACGTTCCATGGCGACGGCCTATTGCGTCGCTGAACTACCTGCTTTCGTCGCATGTGTGGCGGCAGGACCACAACGGATTCAGCCATCAAGACCCCGGGTTCATTGATCACGTCATGAGCAAGAAGGCGGAGGTCATCCGCGTCTATCTGCCGCCCGACGCGAATACCCTGCTTTCCGTGACCGATCACTGCCTACGGAGCCGAAATTACGTTAACGTCATCGTCGCCGGCAAGCAGTCGTCGCCGCAGTGGCTCGATATGGATGCCGCGATCAAGCACTGCACCGCCGGGCTGGGCATCTGGGAATGGGCCAGCAACGACGAAAAGAGCGAGCCTGACGTGGTGATGGCCTGTGCCGGGGATGTGCCGACCATGGAGACGCTGGCCGCGGTGGACATGCTGCGGCAGCATCTCCCGACGCTCAAGGTTCGCGTCATCAACGTGGTGGATTTGATGGCGCTGCAACCGCAGAGCGAGCATCCGCATGGCCTGAGCGACAAGGATTTCGATGTCCTGTTCACCAAGGACAAGCCCATCGTCTTCGCCTACCACGGGTACCCCTCGCTGATTCATAAGCTCACCTATCGTCGAACAAACCATCACAATCTGCACGTTCGTGGATTCAAGGAGGAGGGAACGACTACGACACCCTTCGATATGGTGGTGCTCAACGACCTCGACCGGTTTCATTTGGCCAAGGACGTTATCGATCGAGTGCCGGGTTTGGGTCAACGCGCCGCCTACCTCGCCCAATTTATCCGAGACAAACACATCGACCACAAGCGCTACATCCGGCAATACGGCGAGGACATGCCAGAGATTCGCAATTGGAAATGGGGAGCGAATGGAGCGGGGCTCAAGAGCTCCGAGTGCACATAAGCAGAATTCTTCCGAAGGTCTTTCTTGTCCTGCATGGCGAGACCGCGTGGAGCCTAAACAGGCGGGCGACCGGCCGCGCTGACATCCCGCTGACCAATCGTGGCCAGCGAGATGCGCAAGAGTTGGGTACGCTGTTGCAGGGCTTGAGCTTCGTCCAAGTGCTCACCAGCCCGTTGCGACGCGCAGGGCGAACGGCAATATTTGCGGGTTTCGACGATTGCGCGTAGCCCAATCCTGATCTGCTGGAATGGGGACTGCGGCGCTCACGAATCCGTGGGGCCAAATGCTTGCCGGCAGTTTGATACCGATCAGAACGACACCCCCGCACCGACCCCGAAGATCAGGATCGCTACCACGAACGCCAAGAAGTAGAGCTCGATGCCATAACCGAACGGGTGAGACTTATCGGGCAGCCCGTTTCATGCCGTAAGCAGCAGTCCCTGGTTTCCTGTATCGACCAGCGAATGAATCCCCTCGCTCAGCATCGCTGCTGCCAGTATAGGAGGCAGCAGCGAACTCGGTAACAGCGATCAAGGCGTTGCAGGCGAGCGCCGCGAAGATGGCCTTGTGCGAACCTGAGGCCGCCATGAGTCGCTCACCGTGTCGTCGGAAACAGATTAAACTTATGAAAGAAGGCAAGTCGGGGAGCAAGTCAAGAAGCGTACAAAGAATTAAATGTAGGCCCGGCCCTCTCAAAACGTTGATGCAAATCAAATCGTGACCATGGCAGCTCGCAATGATGTGTGTTTCTGCGCTGCTGGATGATTTTGAGCTGGGGTTACCCGAAACTCTTTCGATGGGCTGGGCGTCGTTCTCGTGGATGTTCAAATCGGCGCTCGCGTTCTGGTCGTTGACAAGGCCACCCATCAGATGGGCGAGTGAGCAATTCAAGGAGATGAAAATGCCAAGACGCCCCAAGCATGGTCCAGATCCTGATGGAGTTTCGATTACAGGTCGGCGCAAGGTCCGTCAGAGCAGTATCGTGCCGCTTTCGATGCAGAAGAAGAAAGGCGGCGCGCTCGAATCCTACGAACAAACAGTCGAACAGCCCGGGCCCGATTCGACTGCAGCCGGAACACCCGACGAGGCATTGCCACCACCTGACCGTGCAACGCCGGATTGAAGGCCGTTCCGAGATTGCTCAATTCCGTCAATGCAGATCACTCGTCGTCGCAGAAAGATTTTCGAATCATAGGGAACTTTTATGCACGGGCAGACTCTGTGTTTTGCGCAACAAGTGTTCGAAGGATCCAAGGCAGGCGCGGTCCTAAACAGTCCGCGGCGTAGACGAGCGACTGCGCCCGTCTTCCAGGCCTGTTCACATCTTCAGAAGCGCTTCATCGCGCCTGAGCATGCGCCTCCATAAGCGACATGGCCGGTCAAAAGCCGATTTTAAGGACCAACTCAAATGATGACGGATATTCGAGTGCCGACGTTCGAAAACGCCGGGTCGACATTGTACATCGGGCGATGGTCCAAGCGCGTCGGGGATCCCGTTAGTGCCGACGAGCCCTTGGTCGAAATCGATTCCGACAATGTGACACATGAAATCCGGTCGCCCCTCACCGGCGTCTTGTCGAGCATTGCGGTGAGGGACGGCGGTTCAGTCGATGCCGGCACCGTAGTGGGAAGCATCAGTCAATTCTTATCAAGTGGTCGGACCGAGGGAGCTGAGCGATGATGTGGGGATATGGCCACGATTGGGGAATGATGGGTGGATGGGGTGGCGGAGCATTTAGCATGATCATCTGGCCTCTGGTTATCGTCGCGCTTGTCGTTGGTGTGATTTGGTTCATGCGGTCGCCATCGTATTCCGGCGCGGGACGGTTGCAGCCGCCACGCCGCTCATCTGGTCTCGATATTCTCGAAGAGCGCTATGCGCGCGGAGAAATCAATCGCGACGAGTTTCTGCAAAAGAAACAAGAAATTTCTGGTTGAGCCCGCTTTCCAGCGGACTTCGCCTCGTTTCAAACAAGGAGATCAACGTGTCGAAACAAACCTTTGTTGCTTTCGGTGTTGCCAGCGCTATCGCGTTTGCAACTTTGTCGATCTCGCTTCCAGCGAACGCCCAAATGGGCCGGGGAGGTGGTTACGGTCCCGGAATGATGGATGGACAAGGCTATGGCCCCGGCATGATGGGACCTGGCTATGGTCGCGGAATGATGGGGAATTACGGCCCTGGCATGATGGGCGGCTGTCCAATGATGGGAACTACGACCGACGGCAAGGTATCGACGTTCGCAGAGGGGCGTATCGCTTTCCTCAAAGCGGAGTTGGGCATTACTGACGCCCAAAAGAGCGTTTGGGATGCTTACGCAGAGACGATCAAGGGCAATCTGCAAAACATGCAGGGCATGTGGCAGACAATGAAGACCGTGTTTGAAGCCAAGACGCCGGCCGATCGGCTCGATGCTCAAATTGCCGCAATGGATAGCCGGCTCACGGCGCTCAAGGAAATTAAGCCGGCGCTAGCGAAGCTCTACGCTGCACTGAGTGATGAACAGAAGAAGAAGGCAGATGAAGTGCTTACCGGCATGGGGTGCATGATGTAATGCGGCTCTGTCAGAACAGGATACGAAATGACCAAAACCGTTAAAAATGCATTGCTCGTCTCCATCGCGCTGGCCCTTGTAGCCTCAAGTCTGTCTGCGAGCGCACAGCCCCACGGGCCCGGCCCGGGTGGGATGATGGGTGGCGGCGATGGTTGGGGTATGGGTTGGGGAATGGGCGGCGGGTTCGGCGGGTTCGGGCTGCTTGTGGTCGCCTTGCTGGTCGCGGGTTTCGTTTTCCTTGCAGTCCGTCGCCGTAATTCGTGATCCAAATTTCGAAGCTCTCATCAAGCTGTTCTATCGCCTGGTTTGCTTTGCTTCGCATCCAGCAGGTTGAGAATGATGAAATTCCTCAAGCGCAATCGGGCGTGAACTTCAAACTCCGACCAAGCCCTCAGCTCTGACAAGGTACTCAATGAAATATTATATTGCCAAAACAGTGAGCGGAGAGTTCTCCGCGATCGTAGAGCGCGTCATGGAGTCACTCAATGCGGAGGGATTTGGCATTCTGACTGAAATCGATGTCAGGGCAACGATGAAGAAAAAGCTGGACATTGATTTCCGGGATTATCGAATCCTCGGTGCGTGCAATCCGCCACTGGCGCATCAAGCGCTGACTGCCGATGACAAGATCGGAACGATGCTGCCGTGTAACGTGATCGTGCAGGATCTTGGAGGCGGCAAGATCGAGGTAGCTGCCATCGACCCCGCGATCTCCATGGAACATGTCGGAAATCCAAAGCTCAGCACAATCGCCGAATCAGTCAGTGGCAAGCTTAGGCGCGTTATCGCTGCAATTTAGTAGTGCCCTTTACACACGTCGGCGGCGTGTGCCCCGGCCGGCGCGCGCCGTCGCCGAGGTTTCTACCAATAGGGATGACCTCATGCCCGTGGACCAGAACTGGCCGATGTGTCCGCGTACAACCTGCCGACCAGCGAAAAGATAAGCAATGATCGTCGAATCCTCGGATCAAGTATCTCGTCTCTCCTGGTTCAAGCGGTTTCCCATTCCGCGAAACTTCAAGGTTACGCCCGAATCGCGGATCGAGAAGGGGCGCGTATGGCCGGCACCCGTCGACGCGAAGCGGGTAAAGACGTTCGAGATCTATCGCTACGATCCCGACTCTGGCGGCAATCCTCGTCTCGACACGTTTCATGTTGACGTCGATGACTGCGGACCGATGGTCCTTGATGCGTTGTTCTGGATCAAGAACAAAGTGGATTCGACATTGACCTTCCGCCGCTCGTGCCGGGAGGGTGTCGGCGATCGGCGCATGGCGCAATGTCAGGGCAGCCGGCGTCATGATGTTGGCTGGTGGAGCGGGCTCACGTTGCCGAGCCAGGATGTTGAGCACGACGTCGGCGGAATGGACGCCGTGGGCGATCGCCTCGGCACAGGCCGCCTCGACGGCCGGCAGACCATCGGTCAGGAACCGCGTTGAGGATGTCGACCATCTGCCGATTGCCATCGTCGGAGCTGGCGAGCTTGCGCCGTACACGTTCAATCGCCGCGGGCAGTACCCAGTCCTTGAAGGGGGCGCCGTTGCGCAAGGCGCCGGGTTTGCGAGCTAGCACCGGCACGTAATGCCAGGGATCGTAGGTTGTCTCGCCGCGGCCGAATGAGCGCGGATGCTCGGCAATGATGCGTCCGTCCTGGTGGATCACGATGCGGTCGGCATAGGCGTGAACCTCAACCGGACGTCCGACTGCGCTGGCTGCGACCGAGTACTTGTTGTTGTCGAAGCGCACCAGGCAGGTCTTCGAGACCGATGCCGGCACCGCGTGGAATCCAT
>LNFM01011443.1_pt1 | contig 12054 bp, 15 predicted proteins | sample 596031 | NCBI WGS metagenome assembly LNFM01 (sample SAMN04254537, study PRJNA301005) | activated carbon metagenome | isolation source: dual media filters at the Ann Arbor, Michigan drinking water treatment plant | place: USA: Ann Arbor | reverse complement strand
CGCCCGTACTTGCCGTCCTTGAGATCGATGTCGTGGATGATCTCGCCGATCGCGACCAGGGCCGGATCGTCGAGCTTCGCCTCCGCCAGCAGCACCTCGAAAGTGCAGCGGTCGCCGCGGTGCGTGAACTCACCCTCGAACATGTCGAAGCGCAGCTCGCCCGGCTGGGCGGCATAGCCGGTTCCCGGCACGAACTTGAAGCGTGCCGCGGGATCGATGAAGCGGCGGATCAGCCACGCCGAGGCGATGCGATCCACCTGCACGCCCTGGCGCGTCACCCACGTCCGGCCCTTCAAGGGATCTGACACAGCCTTGGTTTCGGTTGCGGTCACGGGGTTGTCCTCCTCATACAGGCCGGCTTCAAGGCCGGACACCAGCCCCTCGGCCGGTTCGCGTCCGTCGGCGCCGAAAAAATCGATGGCGACGATTTCGTCGAGCTGCTTGCGCAGCCGCACCATCTGAGTCGCGAACTCCGCATCCGTGCCGTCGGAACGCTTGCCGCCGAGGTCGCGCGCGGCGGCAGCGATCTCCGCGTAGTCCTGGTCGCGTGCGGCGTCGAACAGCGCCTGGACTTCGGCGTCGCCGATTCCATCGACGAGCAGCGCCTCACAGACGAACGCCTCGCCGCCCAGCTCGGAGATTTCCCTGACCAGCCAGGCGAAGTCCTCGCGCGTCTCGGCGTTGGCCGGCAGCGCATAGACGGAGTTCTTCACCGTCACCGCGCCCAGCCCTTTCAGCCGCCGCCAGATTTTTACCCGCGCGTAGGCGGGTTTGGCCGGCAGTTGATGGATCAGCAGCAGCCACCGCGCGCCCTCCGGGGTCTCATTGCTTGGCATAGTTCACTCGTATCACATCACGCATAATAAATGCAACACTTGTATCATTTTTTTCTTGCATCCCCGCGGGACATGGCTATTTTGCCGATGAAACGAGTGTATCAGCAAGGGAAACCAGATGTCCTTCCATGCCCGTCCCATCTCCTTCAAGCCGCCGCGCCTCAAAGGTCTCTCGGCCCGCCTGATCGCCAGCCACTACGAGAACAACTACGGCGGCGCGGTACGCCGGCTGAACGCGATCAAGGGCGAACTCGCGTCCTTCGATCCGGCCAGCGCCCCGGGCTTTCGCCTGAACGGGCTGAAGCGCGAGGAGCTGATCGCCACCAACTCGATGCTGCTGCACGAGATCTATTTCGACAGTCTGGGCGAGGGCGGCGGCGGCGATCCGACGGGCGCCCTTGCGGATGCGATCGCGCGCGACTTCGGATCGCTCGTCAAATGGCGCGCCGAGTTCACGGCCATGGGCAAGGCCCTGGGCGGCGGCTCGGGCTGGGTGCTGCTGACGCGCTCGCCGCGTGACGGCACACTCTCCAACGTCTGGGCGGCAGATCATACGCATGGTCTCGCCGGCGGCACGCCGCTGCTGGCGCTCGACATGTACGAGCATTCCTACCATCTCGATTTCGGCGCCAACGTCGGCGCCTACGTCGATGCCTTCATGGCAAACATCGCCTGGGCGCGCGTCGCTGCCCGCTTCGACGGCGCCATGCCCGAGAAGAAGCCGCACACGGTCACGACGCCCGATGCGCGAAAAATGCTCGAGGCCGATCCCGACCTCATCGTGATCGACGCCCGCCTCGCCGACGACGCCACCTCGGTGCCGGTCCGTCTGCGCGGCGCGCGCCGGGCCCCGCCCGACAAGGTCGACGAAGTCGCGGCCTCGTTGCCGCGTGGCGCCAAGGCGCTGGTCTATTGCGCCTGGGGATTCGAGATCGGCGGCAACTGCGCCGCCAAGCTGCGCGAGCGCGGCATCGATGCCGTAGCCGTCGCCGGCGGCATCGGCGCCTGGCGCGCCGACGGCCTGCCCACCGAACCGCACAAGGAAGGAGAGACGAAATGAAATGGGTGACCCGCGAACGTCCCAAGATCGACCGCATCGCCTGTCCGTGGCTGATCAAGCGCTTCATCGAGAAGGAACCGGAGTTCCTCTACGTGCCGGCCGACAGGGTGCTGGCCACGGCCAAGGAAACCGGCGCCATCCCCTATGACATCCCCGGCGTGAAGTTCAGCCACGTGGGCGAGAAGTGCAGCTTCGACGCCTTCATCGCCGAATACAAACTGAGTGCGCCCGGCCTCGACAGACTGGCCGACATCGTGCGCGGCGCCGACACGTCGAGACTCGACCTGACGCCGCAGTCGGCCGGGCTGTTCGCGATCTCGCTCGGCCTCAGCCACATGCACGAGGACGACCACGAGATGCTGAAGTACGGCATGGTGATGTACGACGCGCTCTACGCCTGGTGCCGCAGCCTCACCGGCGAGACGCACAACTGGCCGCCCAAGATGTGAGGCGGACATGACTCTCACTCTCCTCGGCCATGTCGCCTTGCCCGAACACAAAGCCAGAGGCGGCTTCGACCATGCCGCCGTTCACGCCGGGACCGGCCACGTCTATGTGGCACATACCGCCAACGACTCGGTCGATGTCTTCGATCGCGAGAAATACCTGTTCTCCATCCCGAACCTCACTGGCGTCGCGGGCACCTTGGTGAGCGACGAGGCGCAGCTGATCTTCTCCTCGAACCGGGCCGAGAACACGGTCGGCATATTCGCGCCCGGCCCCAACCCCGAGGTGACGAAGGTTGCCGTCGGCGTGCGGCCCAACGGGCTTGCCTACGATCACAGCCGAAAGTTACTGCTGGCCGCCAATGTCGGCGATCCGGCGATCGCGCATTCTTACACGCTGACGATGGTCGATGTCGGTGCGCGCGCCGTGAAAGCCTCGATCGAGGTGCCCGGCCGCACGCGCTGGGCGGTGTTCGATCCGGATGCCGAGAACTTCTACGTCAACATCTCCGACCCGGCGGTGATCGTGGTCGTCGATGCGAGGAAGCCAACCGGAATCGCCCGCACGATCGCCGTGCCCCATGCCGGCCCGCACGGCCTCGATCTCGCCATCGGGCGGCTGTTCTGCGCCTGCGACGCCGGCGTGCTCGTCACATTGGATGCGCGGTCGGGCAAGTTGCTGGACGAGAAGCCGCTCAGCGGCGTGCCAGACGTGGTGTTCTTCAATCGCCAGCGCCAGCACCTCTATGTCGCCATCGGCGATCCTGGTGTCATCGACGTCTTTTCCACGTCGCCGATGAGGAAGCTCGCGACGATCGAGACCGAGGCGGGCGCCCATACCACGGCGCTCTCTCCAGCGGGCGACCGGCTCTACGCCTTCCTGCCCCGCACGCACCGCGCCGCCGTCTACGAAACATGAGCGATCTTCTGATCCTGTCGCGCACCGACATCGCCGGGCTGATGCACTACGGTGACTATGTCGATGCCGTCGAAGCGGCCTTCCGCGCCGCCGTCGAGGGTCGGGCCGTGGCGCCACCCGCATCGGCGCTGCACGTTCCCGCAGGTTCGTTCCACGCCAAGGGCGCCGCCCTGCTGGGCGACGAGGCGAAGATTGCCATGAAGATCAACGGCAACTTCCCGGGCAATCCGGCGGCCAACGGCCTGCCGACGGTGCAGGGCGTCATCTATCTCGCCGACGGAGGCAACGGACGACCGCTGGCGGTGATGGACTCGATCGAGGTCACGATCCAGCGCACAGGCGCCGCCACCACGCTGGCCGCCCGCCATCTCGCGCGCGCCGGCTCACGCGTGGCGACGATCTGCGGCGCCGGCGTGCAGGGTCGCGTCCAGCTCAAGGCCATCGCTGCCGCCGCGAAGCTGGAGCGCGTCCATGTCTGGGATGCCGACGCCGCGAAGGCCATCGCCTTCGCCCAGGAGATGTCGGCCCGGCTCGGTCTCAGCATAGAGGCGACGGCCGATCTCAGCCCGGTGCGCCGGAGCGACATCGTCGTCACCTGCAGCTCGGCCCGCCGCGCCTTCCTCACGCCCGATCTGGTACGGCCCGGCACCTTCATTGCCGCCGTCGGCGCCGACAATTCCGACAAGTCGGAGATCGATCCCGGCCTTTACGCGAAGAGCCTCGTGGTCGTCGATTCGCTGGAGCAATGCGCGGAGATCGGCGACCTTCATCATGCCCTCGTGGCGGGCGCCGTCACGCACGCGCATGCGACGCTGGGAGAGATTATCGCGGGCTCAAAACCCGGCCGCACCGACGAGGGCGCCATCACCCTGTTCGACAGCACCGGCATGGGACTGCAGGACGTCGCGGCCGCTGTCGCGATCTACTGGCGCGCGCTCGCCGCTGGCGCGGGCACGCGTCTTTCCATCGGCTGAGGCAAGGCAAGCAGGGTGATCCTCTTCGATCTCGCCCTATTCGTCGCTGCCGCGTTCGCTGCGGCCTTCGTCGCGGGTCTTGCGGGCTTCGCCTTCGGCCTCGTCGCCATGGCGATCTGGCTGCACCTGCTGACACCGACGCAGACAGCGATATTGATCATGTTCTACACCCTGATCGTGCAGGGTTATGCCGTGTGGAAGCTGCGTCGCGCGCTCAAGCCCCGGCGCCTGCTGCCGTTCGTGATCGGCGGCCTTCTGGGTATTCCGCTCGGTGTCGAGCTGCTGTGGATGGTACCGGCAGCATCGATGCGCGTCGGCATCGGCGCCTTCATGGTGGCCTTCAGCCTTTATAATCTCGTCAAGCCCACGATCGTGCCGTTGAAGGGCGAGCGGCCGTTGGCCGACGGCAGCATCGGCGTACTGAGCGGCATCATCGGCGGAGCAACCGGCCTTGCCGCCATCCTGCCGACGATCTGGTCGACCCTGCGCGGCTGGCCGAAGGACGAGCAACGCGCCGTCTTCCAGCCGGTCGGTGTGGCGCTCTTTTTCACCATGGCGGTCTGGCTCGGCGGCACCGGCACGATCGATGGCGCGACGCTCCGCCTTTTCCTGATCGGCCTGCCCGCCGTACTGGTTGGAACCTGGGCCGGCCTGAAACTGTACGCCCGGCTTGATGACGCGAGATTTCGCCAGGTCGTGCTGGTCCTGCTGCTGGTCGCGGGACTGGCCTTGATCGCACCGGCGATCCCACGCTGACCATCATCTTGCATTGCCGCCGCGATAAGTGGACGTTAGGTTCTGCGGCGGTTCTTCTGCGGCGGTTCTAGGGTCAAATGGGGTCACGATGATTTGGGGTCGTCTACTTATCCTGGCAGTTCTGGCAGTGGCCGGCGTGGTGGCCTGCAACTCGGCGCCCAAGGTGCCGGTCTCCACGGCGGCCTTGCAGAAGGCCTACTGGGGCCTCCCGTCGTCCGGCGCTTCTGCCGACGTCACCAGTCAGGTCACCTGCCCCAATGGCTACCCGTGCGACGTCTTCGCCAATGCCGCGAACTACGGCCAGTCGAAACTGAACTACGACAACCGGCTGACGGTCATCTGGACCTGCCAGCCGCAGCGCTTCGTGCTGTCCGAGGTCGTGAACAGCGGCCTCAAGGTCCGCATGGACTGCGTCGGCGGCCTGCCGCTGGTGCCGCGCACGATCAGCATCCTCGACGCCACCTGGGGTTCGCCCAACGGCCAGACCATCGACGTCACCCAGCAGGTCCGCGACATCTGCGGCGAAAGCTCGTGGCGCTGCCAGGTGCCGGCGATGGCCTACATCTTCGGCATGCCCGACCGCGTAGCCCTCACCAAGACGCTGCGGATCCGCTTCACCTGCAACGGCCAGACCACGCCGGGCCAGCAGGCGACCGAGAACAGCATTGCCGACCTGCGCTGCGAGCGGGCCAAGGACCTCAACTAGTCAGCGGGCGGGTGCGCCCGGCGGCGGCGGCGTGCGCCGGCATTCGCCCCTCAGCAAGCCGCCATAGCTGCCCTCGGCCGCAATCGCGAGCGCCCCATCGTTGCGGTTGTAGGTGAGGGCGAATGCCGGGAAGCGGGAGCGAATCGACTGGAAATTGATGGTCGTGCCGCTGCCCTCGACCAGCGCGCCGTTGTCGAACAGGGACGCGGTACCGCGCAGATCGTCGAACACCATGTGGAAGTTGCGTACCACGCCGCCCTGATCGGTGTACTTGCAGGCAAGCCAGCGCGGCTCGGCCCGCGCCGACGACGCGATGATGGCAAGACCCGCCACCATCGCCAGCATCAGGCCCGGTCGCATCGCGCCGTGCCGCCCTACTTCGGCGCCATGCGGATGGCGCCATCGAGGCGGATGGTCTCGCCATTCAGCATGTGGTTCTCGACGATCGACATGGCGAGCTGGGCGTATTCCTTGGGATCGCCGAGCCGCGAGGGGAACGGCACCTGCGCGCCCAGGCTCTTCTGCGCCTCGGCCGACAGGCCCATCATCATCGGCGTCAGGAACAGGCCAGGTGCGATGGTGCAGACGCGGATGCCCATACTCGAGAGGTCGCGCGCGATGGGCAACGTCATGCCGACCACGCCGCCCTTGGAGGCGGAATAAGCCGCCTGGCCGATCTGGCCGTCGAACGCCGCCACCGAGGCGGTGTTGATGATGACGCCGCGCTCGCCGTCGTCCATCGGCTCGGCCTGACTCATGGCGAAGCTGGCGAGACGGATCACATTGAAGGTGCCGATCAGGTTGACCTGGATCACCTGGGCGAACATGCCGAGATCGTGCGGACCGTTCTTGGAGATGGTGCGGGCGGCGCGGCCGATGCCGGCGCAGTTCACCGCGACGCGGGGGACGCCCAGCTTCTCGACGACGGTCTTCACCGAGGCCTCGGTGTTGGCGGCGTCCGAAACGTTGGTCTTGACGTAGAGACCGCCGATTTCCTTGGCCTTCTTTTCGCCCAGCTCGTCCTGCAGGTCGAAGATCGCGACCTTGGCGCCCGCCGCCGCCAGCGCCGACGCCGTGGCGCCTCCGAGACCCGATGCGCCGCCCGTGACGATGACAGCCTGACCCTTGACGTTCATTCATGTCCTCCCCTGAACGGACATTTTTAGCACGGTCACCCCTCTTGCCAAGCGGGCCCATCCTCCCAACCTCTCAGCCCATGAGCAGTTCCCGTCAACTCGTCCAGGACGAGACCACGGCGCGCGCCGGCTTCTGGCAGAAGGCCCGCAAGACCCTGGGCCGCGTGCCCTTCACCGAGGATGCCGTGGCCGCCTTCTACTGCGCCATCGACAGCGCAACGCCTCTGCCGATCCGCGCGACCCTGTTCGGCGCGCTCGCCTACTTCGTGATGCCGCTCGACATCATCCCGGACATCTTCGTGGGACTGGGTTTCACCGACGACGCCGCGATCCTGGTCACCGCCTTCACCGCCGCCCGCATGCACATCACCGAGGCCCACCGCGTACAAGCGCGCGCCTGGCTCCTCAAGGAACAGGCGGCTCGCCAGGTTTAGGGGCGGGCTTGGCCACCTCGGCGCGCCGACGTTCGCGGCCGAGCTGGTGCTCGCGATGGGCGATGTAGAGTGCCGAGGCGATGACGATGGCGGCACCGACATAGGTCCAGACCACCGGCATCTCGCCCCATATCAGCCAGCCTACGAACACCGCGAACGGCAGGCGGAGATATTCGAACGGCGCCACCGCCGACATCTCGCCAACCTTGAAGGCCCGAACCCAGAAATATTGGCCGATGGTGGCTGCAAGCGCGATGCCAATGGCGAGCGTCCAGCCCCACAGGTCGGGCCAGCGCCACACCCAGAGCGCCGGCAGCGCCAGCAACAAGGTCGAGAAGATGGCAAACTGCGTGAGGATCATCAGCGGTGTCTCGGAGTCCGACAGACGCTTCACCAGGAGGATCGAGATCGCGACCGTGGCGGCGTTGGCGAGTGCGATCAGCGCGCCCAGTTGCAGACTGCCCTCGCCCGGCCGCACCATCACCAGCACGCCCGCGAAGCCCACGATGGTGGCGGTCCAGCGCCGCCAGCGGACCTTCTCATTGGTGAGCACGACGGCGACCAGGACGGAGAACAGCGGCTGCGAGAAGGCGATCGCCGTCGCATCGGCCAGCGGCAGCATCGAGACGGCATAGAAGCCCAATACCATCGAGGCGGTGCCCATGAAGGTGCGCCAGAAATGGCCGGCGAGGCGCTTGGAATGCCACGGGACCACACGGCCGGTCAGGATCATGGGCAGCAGCAGGACCAGGCCGATGACGGCGCGGAAGAAGGCCGTCTGCACGCTGTCGATCTGCTCCGACAGCAGCCGGATCATGACGCCGGTCGAGGTGAAGATGAAACCTCCGGACACCAGCCACAGGGCGCCCTGCACGTTGGGCGGCAGGAGTCGCCACCAGGCCAGCACTAGATTTTCCGCCCTTCAGATCTTGCGATCATGGCCGACCCAGTATGGCGCGCGCAGGTCCTTCTTCAGCACCTTGCCGACCGGACTCCGGGGCAGGATGGCGATGAACTCGACCGACTTGGGCGCCTTCACGCCGCCGAGCTTCTCCTTGGCGAGATGGATCAGCTCCTCGGCCGCCACGGTGGCGCCGGGCTTCAGCTCGACCACGGCCTTCACCGCCTCGCCCCATTTCTCGTCGGGCACGCCGATGACGGCGCAGTCCTGCACCGCGGGATGACTCCACAGCACCTGCTCGACCTCGCTCGGGAAGACGTTGAAGCCGCCGGAGATGATCATGTCCTTCTTGCGATCGACGATGTAGACGAAGCCTTCCTCGTCGATGACGCCAATGTCGCCGGTGTGATGCCAGCCGAAGGTCGAGGCTTCTTCGGTCGCTTTGGGGTTGTTGTAGTAGCCCGACATGACGAGGCCGCCGCGCACCACGATCTCGCCGCGCTCGCCGCGCGGCAGGATCCGGCCCTCTTCGTCCATGACTTCCAGCCGAACCAGCGGCGAGATCTTGCCGCAGCTCGCGAGGCGATGGCGGTTGTTGCTTTTCAGCGCCCCGACGTGATCCTCGGGCGAGAAGAAGGTGCAGATCATGCAGGCCTCGGCCTGGCCGTAGGTCTGGGTCAGCACCGGCCCGAACACTTCGATCGCCTCGACGAGCTTGTCGACCGACATCGGCGCCGAGGCATAGACGAGGTTCTTGAGCGAGCTGTAGTCGTATTTACGCACGTCGGGATGGGCCAGCAGCATGTAGATCAGGGTCGGCGGCATGTAGATGTGCGTGACCTTGTGCTTCTCGATCGCGGCCAGGATGCCGCCGGGATCGGCCGTGCCCATGAAGATGTTGGTGCCGCCGAACGGCAGCATGGGAAAGGAACAGACGCCGGCCGCGTGCGTCATGGGCGCCACCATGAGATGGACCGGCGGCGCCTCGAGCGGCATGCAGGCCCAGAAGATCGAGTTCATGGTCTCGATGTTGCGGTTGGTGATCTGTACGCCCTTCGGCCGGCCGGTGGTGCCGCCCGAACTCGCGAGAAAAGCCACGCCGTCAGGATCATCGGGCAGGTCGGGTGCCTCGGGCTTCTGCGCCCCAAGCCACGCCTCGAACGACGGCAGGTCGAGGCAGACGAAATCCTTGATCCTGGGGCACGCCTCCTTGATGCGCGGCAACGAGGACTCGAAGCTCGAATGGTAGAAGAGGAATTCCACATCCGTGTTGTTCAGGATGTAGAGATTCTCCTCCAGAGCGTTCCTCGCATTGACCGGCGCCCAGGTGACGCCGGCGCGCACGATGCCCAGCAGGCAGGCGTAAGCCGCGGCATGGTTGGGACTGTAGACGGCGGCCTTGGCGCCGCGCCCCAGGCCGGCCGCCAGCAGGCCGTTGGCGACGCGATGGGTCTGGCCGCGCACCTCGGCATAGGTCCAGCCACGGGTGCCGTCATGCAGGCAATGGCGCTCGGCAAAGAGATCGGCACCGCGGTCGAAATAGTCGATCAGCCTCATCGCGATACCTGAAAGGGATTGAACACGGGAACTGAAAAGGACTGGAAGTCGCGGACATTGCGCGTCACGATCGTAAGTCCATGCACGATCGCCGTCGCAGCGATGCGGGCATCATCGGCCGGCGTGTCTGATTTGCCATGCATCAACTTCGCCCAGACCCGATAGATCATGGTATCCATCGGAAGGACTTCATGGGCCCGCGCGACCTCGTCGGCCCAGCGCTCGATTTCGGCCGCTCGTCCCGGGTCCTGATCCCGGGTCAATTCAATGCCGGCCTGAATCTCTCCCAGGGAGACAGCCGACACTCGCAGCACACGATGATCGACCGAGCGAAGCCAAGCGATCACCCCGCCGTGCGGTCTGGCACGTCGCAACTCCGAGATCACGTTGGTATCAAGCAAATACACGCCGAACTCATTCGAATCGGGGAATTGGTCGGCGAGAGTGCTTGCCACGCGACGGTACCGCGAGATCGCCGCGAGCCTCGTCCGTGAGCAGCAGTTCCTTCAGCGTCCGCACGGGAGCCCCGCGCAGACGGCGCCACTCCTCCATGGGCACGAGGACCGCCGCATCGTTCCCGCGCTTGGTCACGAGTTGCGGCCCATGCTTGAGGCAGGCTTCCAGCATCTCGCTGAAGCGGGCTTTGGCGTCCTGTACGGGCCATGTTTTCATGACGGCGCCTTAGACTAGTTATCTGACTAGTCCACTATATGACCAGCGGCAATCGCTAAGCAATGGGCGGCACGGCATCGCCGACACCCAGCGGGCGCTGCATCAGCACGCTGTCGAGCCAGCGGCCGAACTTGAAGCCGATGCTCTTCAAGGTGCCGGTCATCTCGAAGCCGCAGGCGGCATGGAGCCGGATCGACGGCGTCTGCGCCGAATCGCCGATCACCGCCACCATCTGGCGCTTGCCCGCCGCGGTGCACCGCTCGATCAGCACCGGCAGCAGCGCCTTGCCGACGCCCTGCCCCATCGCGTCATGGGCGATGTAGATCGAATCCTCGACCGAGAATTTGTAGGCCGGACGCGGCCGCCAGTTGCCGGCGTAGGCGTAGCCCATCACCAGCCCGTCGCGTTCGGCCACCAGATGCGGCAGGCCGAGATCGAGCACTGATGCGCGGCGTTTCTTCATTTCGGCCGGGTCCGGCGGATCGACCTCGAAGGAGGCCGTGCCATGCAGCACATGATGTCGGTAGATTTCGGCGCAACGCGCTACGTCGGCCTCGGTCGAGGCCCGGACGATCAACTTGCTCGATGGCAATCCGCTCACGTCTGTCGTTCCCCGCGTCGTTTCATGCGGGGACTATAGCGCGTCGATGTCGGGCGCGCCCGCCCGGCGCTAGTTGCCGCCGCGCCGAATCGCGCCGGGATCGGGGCCGTCGAACTTGAACAGGGCGTCGGCGAGCTGCATGCCGGCCTGAACATCCTGCAACGACACATTCACATGGTTGCCGCGGTTGTCGATGATGGTCCAGCCGCGCAGCACCATGGGATTCTCGCCGAGGCGAACGATCACCTTGCCCTCCTGCGGCTTCTTCGCCTGGCTCATCGTGAGGTGCAGCATGCCGTCGCTGCGCTCGGTCTTCTCGACCTGCAGGTCGCCGGTCAGCGACAGAGACTCCTTGACCAGGAACGAGGCCGCGGTCCACCCGATCGGCCACTGGCCGAAGTCCTTGGTGGCGATGTCCCACATCGTCACCTGATAGCCATCGGCCACGATCTTGAGCTGGGAGGGCGCATCGTATTCGAAGCGCATGCGGCCCGGACGCCGCACGTAAAGCGTGCCCTGGACGACCGATCCGTTGGGATTGCTCTGGACGAACCGCGCCTTCAGCGTGCGGATCGAGTTGATATAGCGCTCGACCTCGGCCGCCGCAGCCGGTACCTGCGCCTGAGCTTGCGCCTGCGCTTGGTCTCGCGCAGGGGCCTGGGCACTTGCGGGCCCGGCGGCGAGGAAGGTGGCGGCGGAGAGGAGGAGGACGGCGGGGAGGATACGCATGATTCGCATATGAGGACCGAATGCGGCGGAATCAAGCAAACTGACCTCTTCCAACCCGGTAAACGCCTGTTTACCATATATGGCAACCAGCATTTTCCAATCAAAAGGGGGAACCTTCCATGCACGTCGGAATGGCCGCCGTTTTCCAGAACACGGGCCGCGCGCTCAGCGACCGTCAGGTCTACCTGAACGAACTGGCGCTCGCCGACATGGCCGAGCCGCTGGGTTTCGAATCGATCTGGTCGGTCGAGCACCATTTCACCGACTACACGATGTGCCCCGACGTGGTGCAGTTCCTGTCCTACATGGCCGGCCGCACCAAGCATG
>LNFM01033138.1_pt1 | contig 12055 bp, 15 predicted proteins | sample 596031 | NCBI WGS metagenome assembly LNFM01 (sample SAMN04254537, study PRJNA301005) | activated carbon metagenome | isolation source: dual media filters at the Ann Arbor, Michigan drinking water treatment plant | place: USA: Ann Arbor | reverse complement strand
ACGAGACCGCCGTCTACTCGTTGAGTGACCCCATGCTTGCCTCTATTCTGTAGCCCGCCACGACCAATCGCCTCGTTGACCCGTCGAATGAGGCTCTCCTCTGCCAGTGAGACCGGCTGTTTCGTTTCAGGACAGCAAAGAATTACTAACAGATCCTTGTCTATAGCCATCACGGTTTCCCTTCATCGAGTGCAGACACAGGCGTTGAGGATTTCAGCGATTCTTAAGAATAGTGCACCGCACGCAGTGAGATCAAGAGAACGCGGAGTTCTTCTGTGGCACGGTGCTTTCTGATACACTTGAAAGCCACAGTTGGCTATTATCATTCAGGTGGAATCCCATGCTGCGAGATATCTGGCGGATCTTTGCTACAGGTCTCTTTCTCCTCGTCCCGGCTTGGGCTACATATCTCATCCTCACCACCCTATTCTGGACTCTTGATGAGCTGCTCACAAAAATGGTCGGCGACCGGTTCCCTCTTCACGTCCCTGGTCTCGGGCTCATCACAATGATTGTCCTCGTCATCGTCGTGGGGGCGTTTACGACGCATCTGATCGGTCAACGCCTCGTGGCGTACCTTGAACGCCGGTTGGACCAAATTCCTCTGGTGCGCAGCATCTATCTGACGATGAAGGGCATGACCGACATCTTGAACTTTCGGTCGAGATTCGGTCAAAGCACGGTGGTGGCGTTTCCGTTCCCTCGGGATGGACTTTGGGCGTTGGGATTTGTCATGGGAACAGCTCCCTCCGTGCTTCAGGTCTCACCCATCGATCGGCTTTTGATGGTCTTTGTTCCGACAGCCATACATCCATTTACCGGCTACCTCGCCTTTGTCCCGGAAGGGGAGGTGCGTGCCATCAATTTGCCAGCCGAAGATGCCATGAAGATGGAATTTTCCGCAGGGCTATTCAAGCCAGCGACTGGCTGGTTACAACCCCCTCACGCATCACAGCGATCATTATGACGATTCTACAAGAATGGACTATCAGGCAGGGCCGTCTCGATGATATCGAACGCCTCGTCGCATTCAGTCAAGCCATGGCCTTGGAAACCGAAGGACGGCGATTAGAGGCGGATCGCCTTCAACGGGGGACGCGGGCTCTGCTGAATTCCACCATTCATGGATTTTTTCTGGTGGCAGAACAGCCCCTAACCAACCAGGTTGTAGGCCAACTGATGATCACCTATGAATGGAGCGACTGGCGCAATGCGGTATTTTGGTGGATCCAAAGCGTATATGTCGCCCCGGCCTGGCGGCGGAGGGGCGTCTTTCGGGAAATGCACGCGAAGGTGCTCGAGCGAGCGAAGGCTGATCCCGGGGTCTGCGGCGTGCGTCTCTATGTGGAGTCAGAAAATAGCGTCGCCCAAGACGTGTATCGACGTGTCGGTCTCAAGCCCTCGTCCTACTCCGTATTTGAAACGGATTTCGTGCTCGGTCACGCGCACAGCTTAAAAGATCGTCCGGACGAAGCATAGGGAGGAAGGGACCAAATGTCAGTAAGATGCGTTCTTGGAATCGCACTCTTAGGCCTACTACTCACGCAAGGGTGTGCCTTCAGCCGAGGCACCCTCGGAGATGAAATCAGAGCGGATGCGATCGCCTCCATCAAGAAAGGCACATCGTCAAAAGCCGAAGTGCTTGCAGCGCTTGGTGCGCCTGATCGAGTGCTGCAAGTCAACGGACGAGACGTCTATCAATATTATCGATACGATGCCAAAGCGGGCAGTCTTCTGTTGATTCTTGTTAACTTTTCACGGCTCTCAGTTAAGAGCGATGATCTGTTTGTGATCATGAGTCGAGAAGGAACGGTCGAAGATGTGATTGCCTCGAAGCGTACGGACGGGATGGAGTTTCGGTTCTGGCCGTTCGGAGATTGAAATGATCACTCGTCGAGCGTGGGTTTGCCATAGCCTCTTGATCGTGCTTTTGTGCTTCGCCGCTGCTGGCTGTAATGTCATTCGCATTACGTTAAATTCGCCAATCAGTCCAGATGATGTGGCGTTCATCGAGTCAGGGAAAACCACTCTCAGTGATGTCATCATAAAGTTGGGTGCGCCGGATTCAATTACCGACTCCTATCTGGGAGTCGTAGCCACCTATCGTTTTCTCGACATGAAGTATTCGCGGGTAAACTTCGGGTGGTTGGTTAAGCCCTGGTCTCCAGTGGATCCTGACTTAATTGTTTCTCGTACAGGGTTTGGGGTTGATGCGTTTGAACTTTTCTGTGACCAGAATTGGGTTGTGACACATCAGAGTTTTCTACGCCAGCTTTCCGGCCCTCGATTCAATCCGTATCCGTTTTAGGCTCATGCCCAAGCATCATCGGTTCCCCATTTGCTGCCCCCTACTCCTCCGTCTATAATGCCGATCATGGATATGGGCTCTCCTGAAGATCGTGCTTTCTTCGACGCCATCGTCGCATCTTCATCGTATATCCCTGCCGACCGTGATACCGAATTTATGCAGCGGGAGGAACTGCGTCCGCTGAGGCTGGGTCTTGAACTGCTCAAGCCTGAACTGATTCAAAAAGAGCACGGAATCCAATCCACGATCGTGGTCTTCGGCAGTGCCCGCGTCCAGGAGCCTGTCGCTGCCGAGTTAGCCCTGCTCACCGCGGAGCGCGCCGCTGCCGAGCACCCAAACGATCCGGTCTTCCAGTGTCACGTCGCCGTGGCCAAGCGACAACAGGAGCTTTCCAAGTACTATGCGGTCGCCCGTGAATTTGCTCGGTTAGTATCCAGTTCCTGCCAGATCGACGGGAGATGCGACTATGTCATCGTGACCGGCGGGGGGCCGGGCATCATGGAAGCGGCTAACCGTGGAGCGGCAGACGTGCAGGCCAAGTCCATCGGGTTGAACATTACCCTGCCGCATGAGCAGCACCCGAATCCCTACATCACCCCAGAGCTGTGTTTCCAATTTCGATATTTTGCACTCCGTAAGATGCACTTTCTTATTCGCGCGAAAGCTCTGGTTGCATTTCCCGGGGGCTTCGGCACGCTCGACGAACTGTTTGAAACATTGACCCTCATTCAAACCGGCAAAGTGACCGAGGTCAGCGTCGTGCTGGTCGGTCGGGCATTCTGGGAACGCTTGATCAATTGGGAGTTTCTCGTCGAGCAAGGATTGATCGGTCCTCAAGACCTGGGTCTCTTTCACTACGCAGAGACCGCGCAGGAAGCGTGGGATCTGATTGCCCGCAACCATGCTGTGAGGCTCAAGCAATGAAACTCTCCTTCCATGGCGCAGCCCGCTCGGTGACCGGGAGCCGGCATCTGATCGAGACCTCCAGTTGCCGGCTGCTGCTGGACTGCGGCATGTTTCAAGGCAGGCGAGAAGAAGCGGCGATCCAGAATCGTGAACTCGGCTTTGATCCAAAGGGATTGTCCGCCGTCCTCCTCTCGCATGCGCACATCGATCATTCCGGTGCCCTGCCGATGTTGATGCAACAGCGCTTTTCCGGCAAAGTCCACCTCACGCGTGCGACCGCGGATCTCACCGCGATCATGCTGCAGGATGCGGCCAGGATTCAGGAAAGCGACTGCCGCTATGTGAATAAGAAAGAGAGGCGAAGAGGTAAGAAGTGCAGGCCATCACCAGGCGATTTGTCGGTGAGCGCTATCACGATGGAATCAAGATTGCCCCGCGGGTCACGGCGACGTTTCACGATGCCGGGCATATCCTCGGATCGGCTGCTGTCCGCGTAAAGTACACGGTCAGAGGGAATACGACGGCCGTCCTTTTTAGCGGCGATCTGGGCCGATCGCACATGCCTATTTTGCGTGATCCGGAACCGCCGCCCCCCTGTGATGTGCTCATTTTGGAATCAACGTATGGCGACCGTCTGCATGAACAAGCAGGGGAGGAGATGAAGAAGAAGGCCGAAGAGTTGATCGCCCACGCCAAATCGCACAAAAGCAAAATTATTGTGCCTGCTTTTGCTGTCGGGCGAACGCAGGAGCTCGTGATGCGGATCAAAGAACTCGTCGCCGAGGATCGCATTGATCCGATTCCCATCTATATTGATTCTCCGCTGGCATCCAGGGCCACCGAGGTGTTTCGCCGTCATCCTGAATGCTATGACGAGGAAACCTATCGCACGTTTACGGCAGACGGCGACCCCTTTGCGTCGCGCTATATCCGCTTTGTCTCGTCGCCGGACGACAGCAAACGACTCAATACGATGAAGGGGCCGATGGTCATTATCTCCTCTTCAGGCATGTGTGAAGGCGGGCGCGTACTCCATCACTTAAAGCATGCCATCGAAGACGAGGCCAACGTCATTGTGTTCGTCGGGTTTCAAGCCGAGCACACGCTGGGGCGCAAGCTCGTCGAAGGCTGGGACGTGGTGCCGATCTTCGGAGTGCCTACGAAACGGAGAGCCCGGGTCGTGAAATTCAACGGACTCTCGGCCCATGCTGACCGCAACGATCTCTTGGCCTATGTCCGCGCGATCGGCGAAGAGAAGCAGGCCCTGTCGTTAGGCGTGGCGATTCAGAGTGAACATCCCTCCATCGACGTGACTATTCCACATCGAGGATCGAGCCATGAGATCTAGGAGGCGAGTGGCGCTGGCAGTGGCCGTTTGCCTCGCCGGACTGAGCGGCTGGTCGATGGCCGGCGCGGCAGAGGGGGCTGACGCGCGACAGCGTGTCCGTAATCTGGGAGTCATCATCGGGAACTATGTACCCGGTTCGTTCAACGCGATCACGGATGTGCCTGGTGTCAAGGTTGGGCATCAGACCCTCATCTCAGGGGAGGGGGCGCTGAAGCCTGGGCAAGGGCCGGTGCGCACGGGCGTGACCGTGATCATTCCGCGCGATGATGTGTGGCATAAGAAGGTGGCGGCTGGTTCCTTTGTCCTCAACGGCACGGGAGAGATGACTGGCCTGTCCTGGGTGGCGGAGTCGGGCTTTCTGGAATATCCCATTGCACTCACGAACACCCTGAATGTCCCGCGCGTGGCCAACGGCGTCATGAGCTGGATGATCAAACAATATCCGGCGATCGGCATCGAGGACGACACGCTCACGCCGGTCGTCGCCGAATGTGACGACGGGCGACTGAATGACATTCAAGGCCGCCACGTGTCTGAGCAGGATGTCATCGCCGCGCTCGATGGCGCGACCAGTGGCCCAGTCAAAGAAGGAACCGTCGGCGCCGGTACCGGTATGGTTTCGTATGGATTTAAAGGCGGCATCGGAACGGCCTCACGCATCGTGCCGGAAAAGGAAGGCGGCTATACGATTGGCGTATTGGTCAATGCGAACCACGGCCGGAAACCGGAACTCGTCGTGGGAGGTGTGCCGGTCGGGAAGCTGTATGACGCGCCCAAAGCGGTAGCGGAAACCCTCTTGCCTGGCCAGAGCGAGGGCTCAATCATCATCGTCATCGCCACCGATGCGCCGCTCGACGGTCGTCAGCTCACGAGATTAGCACTTGGTCTCGCCCGCACGGGTTCGACCGCGCGCCATGGCAGCGGCGATTTCATCCTCGCCTTCTCCACCGCCAACATTATTCCGCATTATCCCAAAGAACCCACCTATACACTGACTCATCTGGCTGACACCCATCTGAATCCGATGATCACCGCCACGGTCGAAGCGACCGAAGAAGCGATCCTCAACGCGCTCACCATGGCAACCACCGTGGTTGGCCGCGACGATCATCGTATGGAGGCCATCAATCTGGATCGGCTCAAAGCCCTGGCCTCCGGATCAAGGCCCTAATATTTTAGATCAAGGATAACAGACGGCCTTCCGCGCGCTACCGAAGACTGAAGGGATCCAGTCGAGGGTGATCCAATTTCCGCGCTTGTTAGTCCAGGATAGTTATGATGAAACTGTGCGCTTGCAATTCTCGCTGGTGGCTCGTTATCCTGCCATCGAACTGCAGGTCTTAGGAGTGTCCTTCGATGAATGAATATCAAATTGGCGGTGGATTGCGTCTTCTGACGGCGGTAGAGAAGACGGAGGCCTTTGCCGAGTTTCTCAAGACGCGGATGACGCGCGCGCTGGAGACGGAAGATCCCACGGAATTGCATTACTTGCTGGCGCAGCTCGACGACTATCACTCGTATCTCTGGCGGTATTATAAAAAACTCGCGAGCGACCGATCCGAACGCATGAATCCCGGCGTGTAACGGGACGACGATCTCCATGCCCAGCTTGTCTCCGACATCCCCCATCCAGGCCGCGACGTTCCATTTCGTTTCCGCGGTGTCCCGCAATCCTGATACGGAAGCCGCAGCCCGTGATTTGGTCGATGAGGTGCGGGCCAAGTTGGGCGGCGTCACGCCCGATCTTGCGTTCGTGTTCTTTTCCTCTCACCATGTGTCTCGCGCGGAGTTGCTCGCGGAGACCATGACCGATGTGCTGGGTGCGAGAGTCTCGCTCGGCTGTAGCGGCGAAGGGGTGATTGCCGGGGCAGAAGAGCTGGAAACGTCTCCCGCCGTCACATTGTGGACGGCATGTCTTCCCGGGGTCACTCTCACGCCCGTCCGACTCTCATTCTCGCAAACGAAGGATCAATTTTCGTTGCCAGGCTGGCCTGAATCCGACGGGCAAGAGAGCACGTTTCTCCTCCTGGCAGATCCGTTCTCCACTCCGATGCAGGATGTCCTGAGTCTTCTAGAAGAGCGTTATCCGGGGGCGGCGGCGATCGGAGGATTGGCCGGTGGCGGGCAGGACGCCGGTGAGAATCGGCTCTTTCTCGGACGGCAAACATTTGAAAACGGGTTGGTCGGGGTTCGGATCAGCGGTCCGATTGAGGTGCGACCGGTCATCTCGCAAGGGTGCCGCCCGATCGGCGAGCGCTATGTGGTGACGAAAGCGGAACACAATCTCGTGCACGAGATGGGCGGAACTCCCGCATTGACGCGGCTTCAAGCGGTCTTCGAGTCACTCGGGGGCGACGATCGCCGTCGGGCGCACCGGGCGCTCCATGTCGGCATCGTGATCGATGAGCATCGCAACCGGTTTGAACGGGGCGATTTTCTCGTGCGCAATCTGGTCGGTGCCGACCAAACGACCGGCGCGGTGGCCATTGGCGATGTAGTGCAGGAAGGACAGACGGTCCAGTTTCACCTTCGCGATGCCAAGTCGGCGAGCGAAGACCTGCACTTGTTGCTGGCGGCCGATCGCTCACGGTATCCGAACGCGCCACTCGGGGCCCTTGTGTTCAGCTGCTGCGGGCGCGGTCAGGGGCTGTTCGGGCGGCCGCATCATGATTCTGGCGTGCTGACGGAACGCTTGGGACCGATTCCGGTTGCCGGATTTTTTGCACAAGGCGAGATCGGCCCGGTCGGCGGGCGCAACTTTCTTCACGGGTACACCGCCAGTATGGCGCTGTTTGCTCAACCGACATCTAAAGCAGGGGCGCAATGAATAACCTGTATCGCGGCATCGTGTTCGGTGCAATCGTCGTGATGTGTAGTCCATCTATGGGAGTAGGAGGCAGCATGAGCGGGAGCGAATCATCGGCATCGGAAGGGAAAGAGATTACGACGTCATCCGGCCTGCAATACATCGATCAAGTTGTGGGAACCGGCGACACCGCGAAGGCGGGACAGACGGTCTCCGTTCATTACACCGGCTGGCTTACCAATGGGAAGAAGTTCGATAGTTCAGTAGACCGTGGGCAGCCCTTCTCGTTTCGGCTCGGCGTCGGTCAGGTGATCAAGGGCTGGGATGAGGGCGTGCAAGGGATGAAAGTAGGCGGGAAGCGCAAGCTGACGATTCCCTCGAACCTCGGCTACGGGGCGCGTGGAGCCGGTGGGCTCATTCCTCCTCATGCCACGCTCGTGTTCGATGTCGAATTACTTGGAGTGCAGTAACTGGTCAATTCGATGAAACAGACACCACTCATCGCTCAACATCGAGCTGCCGGAGCCAAGTTGGTCGATTTTGCCGGCTGGGAGATGCCTATCCAGTATTCAGGCGTGCTGGACGAGTACCATACCGTCCGCAGCAAGGCCGGCCTCTTCGACGTCAGCCACATGGGCCGGCTGATGGTATCGGGGGCCGGTGCGCTGGCGTTTCTCCAAACGGTCACGACGAATGATGTGGCGAAGTTGGCGATCGGCCAGGCGCACTATTCCATGGTGTGCAATAACGAGGGCGGAATCAAGGACGACATCTTCGTCTACCGGTTGAAGCCGGCGGACTATCTGCTTTGTGTCAATGCGTCGAATCGCGGCAAGGTACTGGCCTGGTTACAGGCCCACCCGCGTGACGCGAGCGTCGTCCTGGAAGACCATTCGGATCAGATGGCCCAAATCGCCCTCCAGGGGCCGATTTCCAAAGACATTATGATTGCCTTGGGCGGCACGGCGGTGACAGCACTGAAGCTTCACCACAGCTGCGAGGCGACGCTTGCGTCGATCCCGACTCTCATCGCACGGACCGGTTATACCGGTGAACTCGGATATGAGTTGTATGCCCCAGCCGACCGTATCGGTGTGTTGTGGGAGCGAATCGTTGAAGCAGGAGCTTCAAAAGGACTGAAGCCGGCAGGATTGGGCTCGCGCGACCTGTTGCGTCTGGAAATGGGTTATCTCCTCTACGGCAACGACATCGATGAAACGACCACTCCGATCGAAGCGGCCGTCGAGTGGACGGTGAGCTTCGAGAAGGGGGATTTCGCCGGGCGTCCGAACCTGCTCGCGCAGAAGGAAGGCGGGCCGGGCAAGCGGTTTATCGGATTCGAGTTGTTGGAAAAGGCGGTGCCGCGGCACGGGTGCAAGATCCTTGATGCCCGTTCGTCTCAACCCATCGGCGAGGTGTCCAGCGGAAATCTTTCGCCGATCCTTCAGAAGGGGATCGGTCTGGGCTATGTGCCATTTGCACTGTCGGCCGTCGGGACGCGGATCACGATTGATATTCGAGGGAAAGCCGTGCCCGCGCAGATCGTGAAGACACCGTTCTATCGGAAGCCCAAGAGCACGTAACGGACAGGCCGTGACAAAGCATATCTACAAAGGCCGGGTGGTCACGCTGAACATCGATACGGTCACCCTGCCGAACGGCGTGACGGTCGATCTGGAAACGATTCGCCATCCTGGCGCGTCGGCCGTGGTCCCGATGAAAGACGATGGCACGGTGGTGCTGATCCGTCAGTTCCGCCACGCAGCCGGCGGATTCATTTATGAGATTCCCGCGGGCAAGCTCAATCCAGGTGAAGATCCGCTGAGCTGCGCGGCGCGAGAGCTGGAAGAAGAGATCGGCTATCGGGCGGCGACGTTCTCGCTGCTCTCCAGTATTTTCACCGCTCCCGGCTTTGCCGACGAAGTGATTCACGTCTATAAAGCGACGGGGCTCACGCAGGGAAGGCAACAGCTCGATCGGGATGAAGTGCTGGACGTGATTGAGATGCCGCTGGCCGACGCGATCAGAAAAATCGAAGACGGGACGATCCGGGATGCCAAGACGATTGTGGGATTGCAGGCGGTCTATATCAGAATGTCGTTGCAGTAGGGGAACCGCCAGAGAGGTCTCCCGCGTGAAGCGGGAAACCTCTCAAGCCAGCTAGCCTCGCCAAATGGACGGAAGTTACTTGTCCTTCTTCTCGTCCTTCTTCTTCTCTTCGCCGAACACCACGTGGCCGCCCTTCTTCTCGTCTTTCTTGTCCTTCTTCTCTTCGCCATAGACCATCACGTGGCCACCCTTCTTCTCATCCTTCTTGTCCTTCTTCTCTTCGCCGGCGAAGGGCCACTGCCATGACTGCCATCAACATGCTCTTCATAGTAAATCCCTCCAGAAAGGTTGTTGAGATCCGTGCCGCTAATCGGGCACTGCCCAGGTGATGAGCAAGCCGCATGCCGAATGTCTAGCGCGCACTGTTTATCAATGAATTCGAATAGTTGAAGGACTGCTCTAATCCAATAATGAAGGTGAATTCCTTCTCATTCCTGTGGCAGATTGGCTGGGTCCCCACTAAACTGCCTCAATCAAGATCGGGGGTGACGTGCACAGAGGAGCAAGACTGTCTGACCGTATTCAACCAGGCGTGAGGATCCTCTTTGTCGGGATCAATCCCGGTCTGCGGTCTGCTCAGATGGGACATCATTTCGCCGGCCCTTCCAATCGTTTCTGGAAGCTGCTCCATGAGTCTCGGCTGGTCACAGAGCCACTGACGTTCAAAGAAGATCGAAGACTTCCTGATTGGGGACTTGGCCTGACGAATATCGTCGGCCGACCAAGCCGCGGGATCGACAGTCTTTCGCCTCAGGAATATCGTAGTGGTATGGCGGCCTTGACCAGAAAAGTATGGCGGTATCGGCCACGCATTGTGGCGCTGCTAGGCATCACGATCTACCGTATTATGTATGGGGCTGAACTATCCTTACCGACGCGGATTCCTTTGGGCCCCACCAGCAGCGACATTGCCGGGGTTCCAATCTTTCTCTTGCCGAACCCCAGCGGCCGCAACGCACACTATGGTTATGCGGACATGCTTGCTGCGTTTCGAGCGCTTCAATCCCTTGCTGGCCAATCAGGGACTCCTGACATGTGAGATTTTGTCGTTTTCTTTGTCAGGATAATCAGTCTCGACTACAGTCGAGGCATGAATGTACCATCGCCTTTCAAACCGCATACGATCAGGACTTGTCCGAAGTGCGGGGTCGATCAGCAGGGAGAGCTTGAATGTCTCCGGTGTGGGATTGTTTTTGCGAAGTACAAGGTTCCTGTGCCAGCAGTGCGGGCTTCTCTGGAGACAAGCGATCCAGTCGAAATCGTCTCTCCCCAACGCAATAGGATAGGTCGGCTGTTCCGTGTACTTTCGTGGATCTCCCTGGCGATGACCCTCGGGATGCTGATCACGATTCTCCGGCAAGCCCCGGTCTTGCCGATACAATCGGATCCCCAGGCTGCCGACCGAGTCGCTGAGAAGATGGCATTGCTCCAACAGTCGATCCAGACGAACCGCGCGGCCACCATTACGCTGAGTGAGACTGAGCTCAATCAATGGATGCGCGACAACCTTGCGATTGCGTCAGCCCATCAAGCCCAGCAGGCCGGGCTCTCTGTTCCTGCCGGAAGTGCGGCGACCGTTGAAGAGGTGCAGTCCGCGCTGAAAGATGTCAGGATGAATCTGGCCGGCAATCAACTCAAAGCCTACGCCCTGTTTCACATATACGGGAAAGATTTTTCCCTACAGCTTGATGGGACATTGGAGACCCGAGATGGATATGTGCGTCTGACCCCGACGGCGGGGAAGCTCGGAGCCTTGCCGATCCCACAAGGTACGCTCGGCCATGTGGTTGCCCAGCTGTTTGAGTCCCCCCAGAACCGTGAGAAATTCCAGCTCCCCCCGCAGATTTCATCGGTCCACGTTGAGAATAGTACCCTTGTCATTACGTCACGATAACGCTTGCCTCACCCCCTAGTTGTTGTATTTTCACCGCAGACTTTTTTCTTCCTGCCACAGAACGTCTGGAGTTCGACGGAGTCGGATGGTAAAATCAAAGAAATCCAAATGCCTTTTTCGCGCTTGTCACTGGCACCGGCCTTGCTGTATACAATCCACGTTTTTGCATCCCATCCTAGGAGGTGCCATGCAGCGAGTCGGTCTTGTAATCCTGGTATCCGTTGCCGTCTGGATTGGGGGTGCGATTTCTGCTGTCGCTCAACCGGCTACCGCTGAACTTATTGCCGGAGCCCTGCAAGCATGCCATGACGGGCGGGTCGCCCCTGACCGGTCAACGCGTGCCGCCCTCTACGAGAAGGGCCAGGCATTGGGGGAGCAGGCCGTTGCGGCTGACGAGCAGTCTGCCGATGCCCACTTTGCCTTGTTCTGCAATCTCGGGGAATTGATGCGCATTGATGGCGAGGTGAGCCTCTCTTCCGTGTTCGGATTTCGACGCATGATGAAAGAGCTCAATCGGGCCCTCGAACTCAAGCCCGATCATCTTGATGCCCTCTCTGCGAAGGGAACGTTACTGGTGCGACTTCCGTCCATGCTGGGCGGCGATCCGGAGAAGGGCGAACAGGTGCTTCGGCATGTCATTCACGAGGTGCCGGAAGCCGTCAACGCGCGGATTAGCCTGGCGAA
>LNFM01011442.1_pt1 | contig 12055 bp, 15 predicted proteins | sample 596031 | NCBI WGS metagenome assembly LNFM01 (sample SAMN04254537, study PRJNA301005) | activated carbon metagenome | isolation source: dual media filters at the Ann Arbor, Michigan drinking water treatment plant | place: USA: Ann Arbor | reverse complement strand
TCTTCATTGCTGGCAGCATTGGCCTCATTCGGCTGCCCGATGTGCTGACCCGTCTTCACGCCCTGACCAAGGCCGACAACGTCGGATTAGGTCTTATCGTGCTAGGACTGGCGTTCCAGGTGGGGAGCCTGTTGGAGCTCATTAAGCTATTACTGCTGTGGCCTCTGGTACTGCTTGCGAGCTCATGTGCTTGTTATCTCGTCGCTCACTCGACGCTGCAGTCACAACGGGACACTGAAGAGCGACGACGTGTCAGGTGACGCTTCGGTCCTCGATCTATTGCTCGCCGGCTTTCTGGTCTTCATCGTCTGGAGGCTGCTGACGCTCAGCGATCTGTTCAAGGCGACCGTTCTATTTATCGTTTTCGGTGTGCTGCTGTCCCTCGCCTGGGTCCGTCTGAGTGCCCCGGACGTGGCGCTTGCCGAAGCTGCCATCGGTGCTGGCGTGACGGGCGCCCTAGTGCTTGACGCGCTTCGGCGGTTGGGTGCGCGGGGAGCCGCTGATGAGGCGCAGCCCCTGCGACTGAACCTGCCGCGACTGGTCGGCGTGCTTCTGGTCATAGGCGTCGGGGCCTTTCTGGTCTGGTCGGTGCTGAGCCTGCCTCTTGGATGGCGCGGATTGTCCAGCGAGGTCGCTGCGGCTATGCCACGCAGTGGCGTCACTAACCCCGTTACGGCTTCGCTGCTGAACTTCCGGGCCTACGACACGCTGCTCGAGATCGCCGTGTTGATGCTCGCCGTGCTTGGCGTCTGGACGCTCGATGCCGAGCCGACGCCTGCGGCCGAGCCTACCGGACCGATCCTCGGACTGCTGCTGAGAACGCTCCTGCCTTTGATGGTTGTTGTTGCCGGGTATTTGCTCTGGGCCGGGGGGCACGCTCCGGGTGGCGCGTTTCAGGGGGCAGCCATCCTCGCGGCCGGCGGGATTCTGATGCACTTGGCGCGCCCCTTCAACCTTCGCAATCGCGGGCTCGTCCGCTTCGTGATTGGCGTCGGCTTTGCAGTCTTCCTTATCGTCGGAGTGACGCTGGTTTTGCTCGGTGGCAGGTTCCTCGAGCTTCCGGCGCGCTATGCCGGGGCATTGATTCTCGTGATCGAGTCGGCGGCCATGATCTCAATCGCGCTCACATTGATTGCGCTGTTCGTCGGTCATACACGCGACAACGCAGGACGGGACACCTCATGACCCCTCCGATCATCTACGCTTTCGCCGGCGCGGCCATCCTATGCGTCGGACTGTTTGCGTTTCTGGCGGCGCGCCACGTGTTACGGCGCATCCTTGCGCTCAACATCATGGGCAGCGGCGTTTTCATGATGCTCGTAGCTCTCGCCGCGCGCACCGATCCTCCTGACCCGATCCCGCATGCCTTGGTGTTGACGGGCATCGTCGTCGCCGTCTGCGTTACAGCGTTGGCTCTGGCGCTTCTCAGCCGCATGTTCGCGGACGAGGGAAGCGCTCTTCTACCTGAGGATCGCGAACCTGAATGACGCCAACGGGGTGGATGGAGGCGGCGCTCGCGGTTCCGCTGTTGGGGGCAGTTGTCGCGCTCATGCTCGGCCGGCGCGCAGCGCCCGTGATCGGCGTCATGACGGCAATTGCTGGCGGAGTAGCATCTCTTGGACTTGCCTTCGCCGTCTCGAGAGCCGGCGCGTTTCGTTACGCCGTCGGTGGCTGGGGTGCACCGCTCGGCATAGATCTTTATGTCGACGCATTGGCGGCAGTGATGCTTGCGATGACAGGTGTGGTGGGAGTTTGCATTAGTGTTTACGCCGTCAGCTATTTCCGCCGCCACCCAACGGCAGCAGGTTCCTCCCGCGGCGGCACCGGATCTGCGTGGTTATTCTGGCCACTGTGGCTCGTGCTCTGGGGCGGCATGAATGCGCTCTACCTGTCGGGGGACTTGTTCAATATCTACGTCGCTCAGGAAGTGATCGGGCTATCTGGGGTCGGCTTGATTGTGCTTGCGGGTGGCAGCGCGATCGCCGCCGGACTGCGCTATCTGCTGTTGGCGCTCGCGGGCTCTCTGTTGTACATCGTGGGCGTCGAGTTGCTCTATGCCGAATATGTGACGCTCGATCTGCAACAGCTGCATCAACGCATCGACGCCCAGGCATCGACCTGGGCTGCGGCGGCACTCATGACCGCCGGCCTACTAGCCAAGTCCGCGCTATTTCCGTTGCATTCCTGGCTGCCACCGGCCCATGGGCATGCACCGGTGCCGGTCTCGGCGGCGCTGTCAGCGTTGGTCGTCAAGACAGGCTTCTACCTGCTCGTGCGGCTGTGGCTCGATATATTTGCTGGGTTGGGAGCGGAGCACGTCGCTACGCTGCTCGGTGCACTCGGCGGCGCCGCCGTGCTTTGGGGTGGTGTGCAGGCGCTGCAGCAGGAGCGCCTCAAGATGATGGTCGCCTATTCGACCGTCGCTCAAGTCGGTTACCTGTTCATGCTGTTCCCGCTCGCTTCTATATCGGGAGCCCTACCTGGTGCGCTGCTGCTCGCAGCTTCCCATGCGGCGTCCAAAGCGGCCCTATTCATGTGTGCGGGCTCCGTGCTTGCAGTCTATGGTCATGATCGTATTCAGTCACTCGATGGCTTCGGTGCGCGACTGCCAATGACGACTGTTGCGTTTGGTCTGTCCAGCATCAGCCTGATCGGGCTCCCGCCATCCGGCGGCTTCGCCGGCAAGTGGATGCTGATTTCTGCCGCATTGGCCGGTGGAGCATGGTGGTGGGCAGCGATCATGACCCTCGGGGGGCTTCTCAGTGCCGCCTATCTGTTCCGTGTGCTCGCGCATGCATTTCTGGAGCCGCCGGCTACAGGCCCTGGACGTGTGCCACGGGGCATGGAGCTGACGAGCCTCATCCTTGCTTGCATAGCCATCGGGCTGAACTTCGCTGCACTGCCGCTGCACGACCTGCTGCATGCTGCGGGTTCGAGATGACGGACCCCTGGATTCCGCTGGCTGCTGTCGGCCTTCCTTTCTTGACCGGCATTGCCATTTTCATGCTCGACGACCGCCAGGTCGTGCTGCGCAGCCTGCTCAACTTGTTCGGCGCTTTCGCCAAGCTGGTTCTGGTCGGGGTGATGTTGTGGGGCGTGGCCAACGGCCGCGACTATGGAGTACGGCTGGCGATCGCGCCGGGGCTCGATGTCGCGTTGAACGTCGATGCGCTGGCATTACTCTTCATCACGCTGTCGGCGATCCTTTGGGCGCTGACCACGGTCTACGCCATCGGTTATCTGGAGAATGCTTCGCATCGCAGTCGCTTCTTTGGATTTTTCAGCCTGTCGATATTTGCAACGACCGGCATCGCGCTGGCGGGAAATCTTTTCACGTTATTCGCGTTCTATGAGATTCTGACGCTCGTCACCTACCCGCTCATCATTCATCGCGGAACCCAAGAAGCGATTGCGGCGGGACGCGTCTATCTTCGCTACACGTTGACAGGTGGCGCCGTGTTGCTGATCGCGGTGGCCTGGCTGTATGTGCTTGCGGGACCACGAGATTTCGTCGCTGGCGGCTTTCTGCGTGAGCTAGGCACAGACCATCGATTTGCGCTGATCCTGCTGTTCGCTGGTCTGATCGCCGGGTTTGGCGTGAAGGCCGCATTGTTTCCGCTGCACGGCTGGTTGCCGGTGGCCATGGTGGCACCTGCGCCGGTGTCGGCGCTGCTGCATGCCGTGGCGGTGGTGAAGGCGGGGGCGTTTGCCATCATACGCGTGGTCTACGATGTGTTCGGCGTCGAGTTTGCCGACACGCTCGGGGTTCTTGGACCGTTGGCAGTGATGGCCGCTTTCACCATTCTCTATGGATCTTTCCGGGCGCTGACCCAGGATGAATTGAAAAAACGGCTGGCCTATTCGACGGTCAGCCAAATCTCCTACATCATTCTTGGTGTCGCGGTGCTTGGCCCCCTGTCGACCATTGGGGCGCTGGTCCACCTGGTAAACCAGGGCTTGATGAAGATCACGTTGTTTTTGACCGCCGGGAACCTCGCTGAGACGCTCGGGGTACATTACGTGCACGAGATGGACGGAGCGGGGCGCCGCATGCCGTTGACCATGACGGCTTTCACGGTCGGCGCCTTGGGCATGATCGGCGTCCCACCGATCGCCGGATTCGTCACGAAGATCTATCTGGGGACTGGCGCCGCGGAATCGGGGCAGTGGTGGGTTATCGTCGTCTTGGCGGCATCGAGCCTGCTCAATGCGTGCTATTTCCTGCCCATTCTTTACCGTGCCTGGTTCCAGCCGCGAAGCACACCTTGGCCGCGAGAGCACGGCACAGGATTTGATGCCAAGGCTGTATTGCTGGTGCCGGTCCTGTTCTCGGCGGCGTTTGCGGTCGGCGTCGGCCTCTTCGCCGACACGCCATTGAGTCCGCTTGAATGGGCGAAACTGATCTCACGCCAGGAGTTCGGCTATGCCCAGTGACGAAGGCATAGGACCGCGATGATTGATGCGGCGCTCAAATCGCTTGTTTGGCTAGGCCCCGCTTTGGCGCCTCTCGTCGCGTTGCCGCTCCTGTCTGTTGAATCGCGGCTGAGCGCGGTGGTGACACTCTCCGCACTGCCAGCATTCCTCGTGGCCTTGTTTGCGCCGGCCGGTACGATCGATTTGCCTTGGCTGTTACTGGGCGCACGCTTTGGGCTGGACGATACCGCGCGGATGTTTCTGATTTTCACGGCTTCGCTGTGGCTGGCTGTCTGTATTCACGGCTGGTCCTACCTGCACGGGGACACGCGCCGCCCGACATTCTTCGTTTTTTTCAATGCGGCAATGGCCGGCAATTTTGGCGTCATTCTCGCCCAGGATGCGGCAAGCTTCTATGTTTTCTTTGCCCTGCTGAGTTTTGCGTCCTACGGCCTAGTGGTGCACAGTCGCACACAGGATGCGCTTCACGCCGGACGAGTCTACATCGTGCTCGTGATCGCCGGCGAGTTGGCCCTGTTTGCGGCCATCGTGCTCTGGGTAAACCTCACCGGAAGTCTCTATTTTTCGGATTGGATGGCATCGTCCACCACGGCAGCGACGCGCAATTGGGCGATCGCCCTGACATTGATTGCGTTTGGTATCAAGATCGGCGCCGTCCCGCTGCATGTCTGGCTGCCATTGGCGCATCCAGCCGCGCCGACGCCCGCCAGCGCGATCCTCTCCGGCGCCCTGATCAAAGCCGGGCTGCTCGGCTGGCTGCGCTTTCTACCACTGGGAAGCGCTGCTCCGGGTTGGGATCATATGATGATCACCCTCGGGCTGGTTGCCACATTTGGCGGTGCTTTGGTTGGGGCGCTCCAACGCAATCCAAAGGCCGCACTCGCGTATTCCAGCATCAGCCAGATGGGATTCATCACCGTTCTGCTTGGCGTCGCGCTCGCGGTCCCGGACGCCGCTCCGGCAGCTACGCTCGCCGCCGTGCTCTACGCCTTTCATCATGCTTTTGCTAAGGCCCTCATGTTTCTCGGTGTGAGCATGGTTGGTGTGATGTCAAGAGCCGGTCGTGCTGCCGTCGCAGTCGGCATGATACTGCCGGCGCTGGCTCTCGCCGGTGCACCACTGACCAGCGGCGCCTTTGCCAAGGGCGAGCTTAAGGCGGTCGTGGTAGCCGCCGGCTGGAACGGGTTGGCCTTCCCGCTGTCGCTGGCCGCCGTCGGTACCACGCTGGTGATGCTGCGCACACTTTATCTCGCGCGACATGCCCCCCATGCGCATGCCCCCAATGCCGGAATGTGGACTGGCTGGGGGCTGCTGCTTGGGGGCTGCGCTGCGGCGATTTGGTTTCTTCCGCAGGCTCGCGGTAACTTCGTCATTTCGCTCGATGAGTGGGCCAGTGACTTGTGGCCGATCCTGCTCGGGGTGGGGCTTGCCGCTGTCGGTTGGAGAGCCCATTGGAACACTGAAAGGATCTCGATTCCACCAGGCGATGTGTTGGTGCCGTTGTTCGGGGCGTGGCCGCGACAACGGTTCACACCGTCATTCCGACCGGGAGATCAAAAAGCTGAGCCGGCCTCGCCGTCGGCGGTGCGCGCGGCGGGCGCGCCGCTATCGTGGGCCGAGGTGGCCTTGGCGCGGCGTGCTGGTCTTGCCATGATCCTGATGGCGGCGGCGGTCGTCGTGCTTGTGATCAACTAAACCGCCGCCTTAAGGTAGATCGCTCTGTCGGGCCGACGCATTTCACGATGATCGGCCTGATACTGCAGCAGGCGTTGCCTTCGGACGTTCTCGTGACGCTCGGCGACCACCATCGCCCTCATGACCTCATGACCTGCCCCTGCCACTGAAGTTTCATCCGGCGGCCACTAGAGCCTTAGAGCCTCGGGAGGTTTTGCGGCCCAGTGGCGCGAGATTAGCAGATTAGCAACAGGCAACAGGCGATCGGCGAAGCTGGTCGGGGTTGCGAAGCTGATCGCCTGTTGCGGTGAGATTGGCCGCAAAGGCAGCCGGCGTGAGCTACGTATGGCCCTCAACATCTACCTCGACGTGCTTGGCAATATCAAAACCGATGGCACTAACCTGCATGGGGTCGCGCAGGTGCGGCTGCGCCGCTGCGCCGCGCCAGATGCTCGACTATTTTGCCAAGCTGCCGCCGAGTCTGGTCGGCAATCGCTTGGTGAAATCCGTCTGGGACTCTGGGACGGCCGCCTCCGTACTTGTAACGAACCGCGATCCCAGGAGCACCCCTTCAGCCCCCAGTATCAGCGTTGCGGCAAGGCCGCGCCCTCGACGATGCCGCCGGCCGTTACCATGACGTCGGCCGAAGGTGCTGGAAAGAGCACCTCGGGCTGTCAGACTTTGCTTTGGTTCACCTTTCGCCACATGCTCGATCGTGGCCGGCCGGGTTGAGCCGAGCTGCAGAATGCGCTCATTGGTGTAACCCTTAGAATGTCCCGCCATCGACGGTGACACCTTCGATGCTTCCGCCAGTGATCGCGACGTTGTCGGCAACCTGTGTCGCCATCGAGCCCAGGCCGAGGCTGCCACGCGCGGCCCCTGGATCCGCAAGATCTGACAGGTTCGCGGCGATGGCGAGTCTGCTGGCAAGGCCATTAGTCATGGTCGCGGCAAAGTCGGGATCGTCGCCCAAGGCCGAGGCGAGTTCGGCGAGCGTATCGAGCGCTCCGGGCGCGGCGTTAATGAGGGTCGAGACGGCGGCCGCCACGAAGGCGGTCGTTGCGATCTGGGTGGAACTGGTTCCGCCTGCCGCGGTCGGCGCCGTCGGGACCCCGGTAAGCGCAGGCGATGCGAGCGGCGCCTTGGCGTCGAGCAAGGCCTGGAGGCTGGTGATCTCCGCGATTGGGTGGCCGTGAGACGCGGCCGCCTTTGTGGCAAGCCCGCTGTCCAGTTGAAGCTTTCGGACCAGATCCGTATCGGCGGCGGCATCTTCGCTTGATGCCGGTGCCGAGGAGAAGGTCTTCTTGCCGCCGACAGTCTGGGCGCTCGAGCGATCGACGAAGGCTCCTTTGCCGGCGAGCGCGATGACGCTCGTCGCGTTGCCGCCGCCATCATCGCCCTTGCCGACATAGAGCGTGTCGTCGACCTCGTTGTGGGCGAGTTCGGCCGACTTGAGTGCGACAGGTGCACCCGCAGCCCCCGAGACGCGCCGCTTGATGCGAATGACATTCGCCATGGGTTCCTTTCTTTATCTGTCAGAAGTTGCCGCCGTCGACGATGATACCGGCGTCGAGATTTCCCACGGGGCCAACAGGTCCCTGCGGTCCGATCGGACCCAGCCTGCCATCCGGTCCGGGCGTACCAAGAACCCGGACCGAGACGGGCGCGGTCGCGATCCGCAAGGCCACCGGTTCGCTCGCCGAGACCTGGATACGGATCGGCCCCGAAGCGGCGGTCAGCTCGATCCGCTCGGTCACGACAGCATCCCACGGGTCACCGGCACGACGACCGGGATCTCGAGGAAGAAGGAGAGATGGCGTGGCGGGATGAGGTCGGTTCGGACGACATCGAGGACGACGCTACCGGCGCCGAGGCTAGCGGTCGCCTCGGGCGCGATCGCCAGCTCGAGCACGGTGTCCGATACTCGCAGGAGTCCGCCATTGGCGGTGGTGAGCAACGTGATTGCCGACGCGGCCGAGACCCTGGCCCGGATCTCCGCCACGAAGACCGCTCCCTCCGGGAAGAGCGCAGCGTCCGCCTCGATCTGGAGCCGGTAGGGATAGCCGGCAACGATGGCGGGTCCGTCAATGATCGCGACGCTCACTGGTGCAGTGTCCTGCTACGGCGTCCTGCCGGTGCGGTAATCCTCGATCCGCGCGGTCCGGGCCCGCCAGGCGAGCACGATGACGACCGCAAAGATCGCGATTCCGATCCATGGCAGGAACGGCGCCACAAACTCCGTCAGGTTGAGAAGGCCGATGGCGCGCTCTGTCATGTCCTTAGCCTGCTCTGCCGCCTCGATGGCCGGCGCAATGGCCGCACCGGCGATGGTGATGGTCCCAGCAATGCCGGTCGCGATCTGGGCATTCGCCGCGCTGACGATGCGCGAGGCCTGCGGCTTGCCGCTTGCCCGCTCGGGGGCGATCACCCGCGGTGGTGCCTTCTCAAGCGCGGTGGTGAAGGCGACATCGATGTCGGGCGTCAAGGGCAGACCGTTATCCGCCTTGAAGGCAAGGATGGCGGCGCGGGTGCGGGGACCGAACAGTCCGTCGATAGCGCCGACCTCGTGGTAGCCGAGATCCTCCAGTGTCTGCTGGATGACACGGAGCGAAGGCTTCGCACTGGACCGCACTCCGATGGGGCGCCGAATGCCGAGAAGGCGGCTGCGCGGGTAGCGGGCGATGGTGACGCCATTGGACTGGTTGCCGCCCAGCACCTCGATCTGAGTGGCGGTCGCCTTGATGAAGAAGGCGACATGCCCCTGCCAGGACGAGGAACCGCGCTCGAACACCACGATATCGCCCTCGCGGGCGTCGGTGACTGCGACGGGCTCGCCGAACGTGAGGTACGAGCGGGCATTGAGCGCGCGCGTCGACCGGATGCCCGCCTTTTCCAGGCAGTGACCGACGAAGGCGGCGCACCAGGCGGTCTCGTCGTGTTCGACCCAGTCGTGACCGACCGAGGCATACATCTCCATGATCTTCGGGTTGTCGCGCGGCCCGGCGATCTCCTTGATGCCCAGGTAGCTCTTGGCGATGTCGAAAGCGGTCATGCAAATGGTCTCCCGCGCCGGAAGGCGGGTGCCCGCCGGCGTCTTGCTGGTGTTGAGGGGGGAATGGCTGGTGGTGCTTCCCGCGCAGAGACGCGGGATGAGGGTCCGCCGGCTACGACGGAAGCTTGGTCAGGCGTTCGAGGACGAAGTCGTAGAGCTTGTCGATCTTGCCCTCGAGGCTGTCGAAATGCCGGGCGATGGAGGGATGATCGATCCGGGCGATATCCAGCTCGAGCATTCCCACCCGGGCGCGAATGTCCTGAATGTCCGACTTGATCGTCGAGATGTCCCTTCCGAACTGGGCGTGACGATCCGGCACGAACGCCTCCCAGAGCTTGACGATCGCAAGGACGGCGCCGGCAAGGGCGCCAACACCGATGATGAAGGTGACCACCATCGGCAGGTTCACCGTCCAATCATTGCCCATGGTGCGGGTCCTCCTATCGCTGGTCGGCACCTGCACCCTGATGCGGCTGCCGGAGTTCGAGTTCGGTGATGAATCCGCCGCCGCGTGAGTACCGGTGGGTGAGGGCTTCGATCCGGTAGGCACCGTCGATGCCGGGGCGCGCCCCAGCAACGGTGCAGAGTCCGTCGGGAATGGCGGCCGTATCGCCCTCGATGGTGACAGAGCCTTCGCCGGCATCGCGCTCGCTGGTCGCCCTGTTGGCTGCCGCCTGCTCGCCGGCTTCCCCCTCATTGGCCAGGCTGTAACGATGGTCGTGGCGCGCCTCGCCGCCGAGGCTGGTCGGCTCCTCGGTCTCCTTCCAGGCCGCTTCCGCGGGGTCGTACCAGCGCGCCCGAACCTTGCCGTATTGAGCGCGACCGAGGGCCGGGGCGATGTCCCAGGCATGGAGGTTCCGCCCCGCGACCGCCGCGACCGAGGCGAGGTAGAGGGCGCCGCGCCTGCTCATGGTCGCCGTCGCGCCCTGGATGCGGAAGTTGCCGCCGATCTCGCGGGCGAGACGCTCGCCCATGTGGATGAAGCTCTCGTCGCGCATCTCGAAGTAGGTGCGGGTGATGCCGGCGAGCACGGGGTCGACCGCGACCTCGGCGATACCGGCGGAGCTGCCCGCCTCCTTCAGGATGTCCTCTACGGTCTTGTCGTCGAAGTGACGCTGCTGGGGTTCCTTCGACTTGCCTGTCGTGTCGACGCCCTTGGCGGAGATCGACAGGGTGCGTCCCCCGCCCCGCGAGCCGGAGGACCGGACTTCATCGACGGTGCCGGTGAAGACGACGCGGACCCCGCCGCCCTCCCACCCAAGCGCAACGACCACCGGTGCTCCGAGCTGCGGCAGCACGATGCGGCCGTCGGTGTCGTCGATTTCCAGGATGGCAGTATCGGCATGGGTGCCGACCTTGTCGGAGACTGTGAGCGAGATCAGGACTGGCAGGAGCGGCGCGGTGATGTTAGTCCCGGCGACCGTGACCATGAAGACTGCGCGCCTGGACATGGATCACCACAGCCGGATCGGATCGAGCAGAGCCGGCGCGCGTGGGGTCGGGATCGGCATGGCGATGACTGTCCCGACAGGGAGCCAGGTGCCGAGATCGGCCAGTCCGGGATTGAGGTCGTGAATCGCCTCGACCAGCCCTGGCATCGGCCGCTTGAACCGCCGCCAGACGATCAGGGACACGGTGAGAAGCTCACCCTCGACCGTCACCGTCTCGATGACCGTCGTCATGTGAACAGCCCCGAGAACACCGCGAAGTAGGATCCATTGGACGGCCCCGAAGAGCGGCGGACCGCGATGTCGATGTCGATCACCCGGCCGATGCCATTGCCATCGAGGTAGGTCGAGCGCTCCGTTACCCTCTCGATCACCACCCAGCCCATCAGGGCACCGTCGCCGCGCATCAGGTACTGCGGTCGCCCGGAGGCGCGCGCCTGGTGGAGCTTCTTCAGGTCGCCAAGGCCGCCGAACCGATGCGGAAAGAGCCGGGCATGGATCGCCCAGGTTTCTGGTCCCTCGCCCACCCATTCGAGCGGCGGCGACGCGCCAACCACCGGCTTCTCGGCGAAGCTGGCCTCGTGGGCATGATCATAGTCGGTGGCGTTGAACGGCTGGACCTCGAACTGGATCGGCCCGAGGGTCATCAACATCAGGCAAACCTCAGGCCGGTGTCGGCGTAGACGCCCCTGAAGAGCTCACGAACCTCCCGGCGGAGCGCACGGCGCACCTCGGCAGCGACAGCCTCGGCATCGGCGGCGCGGGTGTTGCTGAAATGGAATACTGGCGCGACCGTAATGGCCTGGCCGGACGCGAAGCCGCTTCCGGATGGGTGGACGTAGCCCGACCGGCCCGGTGTGATCAGCTCCGGGCCCTCCTCCCCGACGATGTAGCGCCCGCCGGCCGATACCGGCCCACCCTTGGCTCGGAGCGCATCGATTCCGAGCTGCTGGGCCATGTCGCCCTTGGCTGCCCGGTTCGGCGTTTCGCTCTCCCCACCGCCAAACCCGAAGAACCCCTTCACCGCGGCGGCGGCATCGTTGATAGGCGCCAGAACCTCGGCGATCTTGCCGTCGATCCAGGCAACCAGGTCGGCAAAGACCTGCACCATCCCATCCCACAGCGCCTTGATCAGATTGTAGCCGGCGGTGAAGAAGTCGGCGGTGAAGCGGGCAATGACGTCGACGGCGCCTGAAATGGCGGTCGCAACCCGGGCCGGCAGATCGGTCAGCGCCGCGACGAAGCCGCCCGGCCCGAACAACCTGGTGATGGCAGAAAGGATGGCGGCTATCCGCTGGTCGATGCCCGCCTTGAGACTGGAGAAGACCTGAACCATCCCCTCCCAGAGGGCCTGGACGAGCCTGCCGCCGGCCTCGGAGAAGGCCGTGACGTATCCAGTCAGGGTAGCGACGGAGTCTGCGATCGCTGCTCCGACTCTACCGGGCAA
>LNFM01011441.1_pt1 | contig 12055 bp, 8 predicted proteins | sample 596031 | NCBI WGS metagenome assembly LNFM01 (sample SAMN04254537, study PRJNA301005) | activated carbon metagenome | isolation source: dual media filters at the Ann Arbor, Michigan drinking water treatment plant | place: USA: Ann Arbor | reverse complement strand
TGCCGTCGCTGCGGCGCAGCGCCGGCGGGCCCGAGCCGCCGTTGCACTGGGCGCTGGCCATGCCGTCAGCCTCGTTGAAGTGCTCGAAGGGCACGGTTTCGGCGCGGCCATCGGCGTAGGCGTGGGCGTCGGTGCTGGGCAGGCGCAGCACGCCGCGGTTGCCGGTCAGCCAGAGGTCGCCGGCGGCGTCGCTCAGCACTGCGAAAAACTTCTCGAAAGGCAGGCCTGCGCTGTGGCCGATCGCCGCCAGCTGGCCGTCGCTGCGGCGCCAGCGCAGCAGGCCGCGATCGGTGGCCAGCCAGAGCACCCCCGCGCGGCTGTCCTCCAGGATCGAGAACACCGACTCGACGGCGCCGGCGCCTTCCAGCGACAGCGCTTCGGCGCGCCCCTCGCGGATGCGGCCGACGCCCGTGCCGGTGCCCACCCAGAGCGTGCCTTGCGAATCCTCGAACAGGGCGACGATGTACTCGCCCGGCAGGCCCTCGGTGGTGCCGTAGATGGTCAGGGCGTCACCCTGCTTCAGGGCGAGGCCTTGGGTGGTGCCGATCCACAGCCGACCCGAGCGATCTTCCAGCAGCGCGCGGACTTCGTTCGAGGGCAGGCCCTGCTCGCGACCGATGCGCTCGACCACGCGATCGCCCTCGACGCGCAGGGCGCCGCTGTTGTAACTGCCGATCCAGACCCCGCGCGCTGCGCTGGCAAGGCTCAGCACCGACAGCCCCGAGGCGTCGCCGGGCTGGCGCGGCCAAGCTTCGACGCGATGTCCGTTGATCAGGCTGAGGCCGCGGCTGGTGCCGGCCAGGATGTGTCCGTCGGGGAGTTCGAGCAGGCTGCGCACGAAATCGTCGGCCAGCCCATGGCGCCGGGTCAGCGTCGAGAACGGGGCCTCGCCCAGCCGCACCAGCCCGCCGTTGGTGCCGATCCAGAGATTGCCCTCGCGGTCTTCGAACAGCGCCAGCACGCGGTTGTTGGGCAGGCCGCTGCCGGCGTCGAGAACATCGAGGCCGTCCTCGCTGCGTCGGAACAGCCCGTGCGAGACCGTGCCTATCCACAGGTTGCCGCGACGATCGATCAGCAGTCTGCTGATCGAGGTGGCCGCGAGCTCGGGCTCGCGCGCGACGAATTCGAGATCGGGGTCGGCGGCGGCCGCGACCGGCTGCTGCGAGGCGAACAGGCCGTGCTCGGTGCCGACCAGCAGCTGGCCCTGTGCGCCGAGCAGCAGCGACAGCACGCCGCGCTCGCCGAGTACGCCGCCGCGGTCGGGCGCGGGCAGCAGGCGGTCTTCGCTGGCGCGCATCAGCCCGCGCGAGGTGCCGGCCCAGATGCGGCCGAGCGCGTCTTCGACCAGCGCATAGACGCTGCCGCCGCCGGTTTCGGGCGAGACCACGAAGTGCTGGCGGCGCCCATTGGGGTCGATGCGCATCAGGCCGCCGTTTTCGGTGCCCGCCCACAGTCGGCCCTGGCGATCGCGCAGGACGTCGGTGACGAGCGTCGGTGCTGCCGGCTGACGCTGCCAGTGACCGTTGTGCAGGCGCACGATGCTGCCGCGCGAGCCGGCGACCAGCAGGCCGCCATCGGCTTCCAGCGTCAGCGCGCGCACGCCGGAATCCAGCATGTCGGTGCCGGCGTTGCGGTCGAAGTTCTGGAAGCGCAGGCCGCTGTAGCGCACTGCGCCTTCCCAGGTGCCCAGCCAGAGATAGCCGTCCGGGGTCTGGGTGATGGCGTTGACCGTGTTGTGCGGCAGGCCTTCGCGGGTGGTCCAGGTCTCCTGGTAGTACTGGTCCAGCGGCAGCGCCGCGGCCGCCGCCTGTGCCCACAGCAGCAGCGCCAGCAGGTACAGCCACACGCCCACGCGGGCGCCGCCCGCGGGCGGGGGCTCAGGTCGGCTGCGGCGGCGATCGGCTGCGGTCAATCGGGAAGTTGGCGCTACTGGAGTCCGTGCATCATGCAAGTCCTGCACCGGCCACGGGGCGCCGGGGATCACGCTGCCAGTGCGCTGCCGGCGCGCGGGGCTGTATGGCATCGGGCAGTGGAGTTCAAGCCGCGACGGGCGCTGCAGGTCGGCGCTCGGCGCGGCATCGGCAAGCGCCCGTGCGTAGGCGCTTGCCGATGACCTGTGGGAGGGCTCAGCCGACCGCTTCCAGCCAGCCGTAGCGGTCCGGGGTGCGGCCGTTGAACAGGCCGAAGAACAGCTCCTGGATGCGCGCGGTGACCGGGCCGGGCTTGCCGCTGCCCACCGGCTTGCCGTCGACACTGCGGATCGGGGTGATCTCGGCGGCGGTGCCGCACATGAACAGCTCGTCGCAGAGGTAGAGGTACTCGCGCGGCATGTCGCGCTCGACGACCTCGATGCCGTGCTCGCGGGCCAGGGTCATGATGCTGTGGCGGGTGATGCCGTTGAGGATCGCCGCCGAGGCCGGCGTGGTGTGCAGGGCGCCGTTGAACACCAGGAACAGGTTCTCGCCCGCGCCTTCGCTGAGCAGGCCGGTCGAGGCCAGGGCGATGCCCTCGCCAAAGCCCAGGCGTCGCGCCTCGCGCGCGATCAGCTGGCCCGAGAGGTAGTTGCCGCCGGCCTTGGCGCCGGTCGGGATGGTGTTCGGCGCCATCCGCTGCCAGCTCGACACGCAGGCGTCGATGCCCTGTTCCAGCACGCCGGCGCCAAGGTAGGCGCCCATGTTCCAGGCGGCCACGGCGACATCGGTGGGGCAGTCGGCCGAGAGGCCGAAGCCGCCCAGGCCGCGATAGGCCACCGGCCGCAGATAGCCCTTGCCGAGACCGTTGCGCTTCAGCACCTCGCGGCAGGCCTGGGCCAGCGTGTCGAGGTCGTAGGGCATGGGGATGTCGTAGATCTTGGCCGAGTGGAACAGCCGCACCAGGTGATCGGTGAGGCGGAAGATCGCCGGGCCGTTCGGGGTTTCGTAGCTGCGGATGCCCTCGAACACGGACGATCCGTAGTGCAGGGCATGCGCCATCACGTGCGTGGTGGCCTCGGCCCAGGGCTTGATCGCGCCGTTCTGCCAGATGAATTCGGGGTACTGCGGAGTGCTCATGGGCGCGCGTTTCGGGCTTGAGATGGGCCCCGGATGATGCGCGAGCGCTCAGCGGCGGGGCAAGGCGACAAAGGTCATCGCGGAGCGTTCGTCGGAAGCGCAGTGCTCAGGCCGATTCGAGCACGTGCTGCAGCCAGTGCAGGCGCTCGCCCGCGCCTTGGCCCTCGATGGCGACCACGTCGAAGCGGCAGGGGCGCTTGGCCAGCGCGGGATTCGCCGCGAGATAGGCCTGCGCGGCCTGCCACAGGCGCTGGCGCTTGGCCGCGCCGATCGAGGCCAAGGCACCGCCGTGGCTTGCGCTGCGCCGGTAGCGCACTTCGACGAAGACCAGCATCTCGCCGGCCTCCATCACCAGGTCGAGTTCGCCGAAGCGGTAGCGCACGTTGGCGGCGCGGAAGCGCAGGCCCTGCGCTTCCAGGTGCGCGCGCGCCTGCGCTTCGCGGCGCGGGCCCTCAGCGGAGGGCAGCGCCGCCATCGAGCTGCATTCTGGTCTCTTCGCTGGGGATCAGCTGGGCGCGCGCACCGCGAAAACGGCCCCAGCCGGGGCGCCGCTGGACCTGGCCGAACTCGTCGAGGCTGAGGCTGCCGCTGGCGCCTTCGATCGACGTGCCGGGCAGGCGGCTCAGCGCAGGCAGGGCGGCCAGCACGCGGTAGGCATCGAGGCCAAAGGCGAACAAGCGCGCCGAGGCGCCCTGCGCCGAGCTCAGCGCGCGCGAATCGTCCTGCGAGGGCAGGCCGGGTCCGCTGGCGCCGAGCAGCCAGGGCAGTTCGGTGAACTCGATGCCGTCGAAATCGCGGTCGGGTCGGGCGTTGCCGTCGGCGCCGCGGATCTGCGAGCTGGCCAGCAGCGGGCGATCGAAGATGCCGGCCGCGCGCAGCTGCGGCACCAGCAGGCGGGCCTGCTCGAAACGCACGGCCAGGTAGATGGCATCGACGTCGATCAGCACCGCGCCCGAGCGGTCGGGGGTGGTGACCGCGGGGTCGGGCGCACGCTGGCCGGCGGCACCTATGGCGCGGCGGATCTCGGCCGAGTAGTCCGGGCTGCCCTCCGGGGGAACGATCTCGGTCAGCACGCTGCCGCCGCCGCGGGCGAAGGTCGGGCCCAGCGCGGACAGCACGCGCCGTGCGTGCTCGTCGCCGCCGTTCGCGACAATGACGCGGCGGTAGCCCAGCGCGAGCATGCGCTCGGCGGCAGCGACGCCTTCGTCTTCCGGGCTCAGCGCAAAGCTCTGGCTGCCCGGCGGCGGCGTCACCGTGCCGCGGTTCAAGGCCAGCACCGGCGTCTGCAGCGTGCCCATCTCGAAGAGCGCGCCGATCGCCTCGCGCGACAGTGGGCCGACGATGCGCTCGGCGCCGTCGGCGCTGGCGTCCCGGAAGGCCTGCAGGTTCTGCTCGACGCTGTCGCCGGCGTCGTACAGCACCACTTCCGGGCGCTGCTCGCCGGCATCGGCGTAGTAGGCCGCCATGAAGCCATCGCGCACCGCTTCGCCGGCGGCCGCCAGCGGGCCGCTGCGCGGAAGAAGCAGGGCAACGCGATTGGCGCGGGCGCCGCCGACGCCGCCGGTGCGGCCGGCCGAGCTGGGCATCGCCAGGCCCAGCGAGCGCAGCTGGCGCGCCGCGTGGTCGTAGAGCGGGTCGCTGCGGCCCAGCCCGGCGCTGGCGCGCTGCAGGTCGGCCGGGCGCATCTGTCCCAGCAGCGAGGCGATCGCCTGCGCGTTCTCCTCGCGCTCGCCGGCCGGCAGCCAGGCTTCCAGCGCTGCCCGTTCGCGCGCGGCCTCGAAGGGCCGATCCAGGCCGGCGAAGGCCTGCGCGCGCAGGAAGTAGACCCGGTCGCGCTGGGCCTCGGGCACCGCCTCGATGGGCTGGCCCAGCACGTCAAGCGCGCGCTGCGGCTCGCGGTCGGCAAGGGCGAGTTCGGCGCGCAGCAGGTTGAGGCGCAGCAGGCCGTCGGCATCCAGGCGACGCTCGCCGATCATCGGCACCAGCGGGCGCGCTTCCTCGATCCGGCCGTCCTCGCGCCAGGCCTCGGCCGCGCGCAGGGTCAGCAGATCGCGCTGCGCGCGCGAGCGCTTGGCCGCATCCAGAAAGGCCTGCGCCGCCATCGGGAAGTCGCCCTCGGCGTACAGGCGCTCGGCCATCTCCTGTTCGGGTGAGGTCGAGGCGCGGGTCGGCGTGCTGTCGCAGCCGCTCAGGGCGGTGGCGATCAGAAGGGCGCAGAACAGGGGGCGCAGGCGGCGCATGGGCGTGGGCTCGGCGACAGACTCGGAACGCGGAGTGTAAGAGCGGGGATTGGGGATTGGGCATTCGGGATTCAGGAACCGGCCGCTTTCTGTGCCCCGGTAGATCGTCTCCGAGCGGTGCAGGCGGGCGCAGCGGTTAGCATGGCGGTCCCTCGCAGCGCGGCCTTGAGCCTGGCGCCGCGCCCACGAATCCCCAATCCCGAATCCCCAATCCCGTGCTCCCAACCGGCTGCCTCCACGTTGTCGCCACGCCCATCGGCAACCTCGATGACCTCTCGCCGCGCGCGCAGAAGGTGCTGGCCGAGGCCGACCTGATCTGCGCCGAGGACACCCGACACACCCAGCAGCTGCTGGCTGCGAAGGGCTTGAAGCGTCCCCTGCTGGCGCTGCACGAGCACAACGAGTCGGCCCAGGTCGAGGCGGTGCTGGCGCGCCTGCGTGCGGGCGAGCAGGTCGCCCTGGTGTCGGATGCCGGCACGCCCCTGATCAGCGATCCGGGCTTCCGTCTGGTCTGCGCCGCGCGTGCGGCCGGCCTGAAAGTGAGCCCGGTGCCGGGGCCCTGCGCGGCCATCGCCGCGCTGTCGGTGGCGGGCCTGCCCTCCGATCGTTTCGCCTTCGAGGGCTTCCTGCCGCCGAAGACCGGTGCGCGCCGCGAGCGCCTGCAGTCCTTGCTGGGCGAGCCGCGCACGCTCGTGTTCTACGAGTCCAGCCACCGCATCCTCGACTGCCTCGTGGACGCCGCCGCCGTATTTGGCGACGTCCGTCGTGCGGTGATCGCGCGTGAACTCACCAAGCTCTTCGAGACCGTGCTCGACGGCCACCTGCCGCAGCTGGTCGAGCGGCTGCGCGCCGATCCCAACCAGCAGCGCGGCGAGTTCGTGCTGATGATCGAAGGCGCGCCGCAGGACAGCGATGCCGCCCTGCGCGAGGGTCAGCGCATCTTCGCGGTGCTGCGCGAGCACCTGCCGGCATCGAAGGCGGCCAAGCTCGCCGCCGAACTTTCGGGCGCGCCGCGCAAGGCGCTGTACGCGGCCGGGCAGGATTCAGCGGGCGCCGAGCTTTAGCGCGTACACTGCGCGCCGCGAAGTTGGCCGGATCGTCGCGAGGGTGCTTGCCACCTTCGAGGAAAGTCCGGGCTCCATAGGGCGGGATGCCAGGTAACGCCTGGGCGGCGCGAGCCGACGGAAAGTGCAACAGAGAACAGACCGCCGAACGGTGTCGCAAGACATGCGTGGTAAGGGTGAAACGGTGCGGTAAGAGCGCACCGCGGACCTGGCAACAGGGACGGCACGGCAAACCCCATCCGGAGCAAGACCAAATAGGAAGGCGTTGGCGCGGCCCGCGTTGCCTTCGGGTAGGTTGCTTGAGCCCTGCGGTGACGCAGGGCCTAGAGGAATGACGGTCCTCGACAGAACCCGGCTTACAGGCCGACTTCGCCCTTATCGAGACTGACCGGCCGGCGCATGTGCCTCATGCGTCGGCCGGCCCCGCGTCTTCTGCGCGAACCAGTTCAAAGCCCGGGTCGCTGCCCAGCCGATAGCCGCAGGTGAAGCGCTCGCCGCCGCGCAGCGCGCCCAAAGCCTGCAGCACGAGCGGATAGCTGAGCCCCGAGTCGTAGTCCGCCAGCACATCGGCCTCGCTGGCTTCGATGCGCGTGCGCAGGATCAGCGACAGGCCCAGCGGAATCGCGCGCGGAATCACCACATCCGCGCAGTCGATACGGCCATCGGCGATGCGCGCGACCAGATCGGGCAGGCCGCGCTTCGAGAGCTCCATGAGTTGGCCCAGCTCGATGCGCAGGCGCTCGGCATCGGGCTCGAACTCGCGCGCGATGTCCGCCAGCGCCGCGCTGACCCGGATCCGCGCCGGCACCAGCGCGACGTCCGGCGCGCACTGCGGCAGAAGGTTTGCCAGAACGGCGAGCTGCGGCTCATGCGCCAGCGCGCGCTGCATCAGCTCGGCGAGCAGCAAATCGACATGCAGGTCAGGCGGCAGCCGCAGCTGCGCCGCATCCCCGCACAGACTGGGGAGCAGGCGATCGGCCACGCCAGCGGCATCGCACAGCGTTTCGGCGCAGCGCAGCGACCGCGGATGCACGTCCACCAGGCAGACACGCAGTCGTTCAGCCGGATATCGCGCCAATAGCGGCAGGATGATCGTGGCGAACGGCCCGCAGCCGGCATAGAGCAGGCAGACCGGGCCGCGCTGCTGCAAGAGGCGCGCGCGGATGGCCGCATCGACTGCGCGCAGCAGCACCGTCGTGCGCTGGTAGTCGAGTAGGCAGCGCGCCGCCTCGAGCGCCGACAGGGCCTTGCCGCACGCCAGCGCGCTCGGCTGCTCGTCCAACTCGCCGCTGAGTGCCGCGCAGGCCTCGAACATCGCCGCGCACTGCATGCGCAGCGCCTGCGCCGTCGTTCTGCGGTCCAGCAGGATGTCGGCGGTGTCCCGCAGGCAGGCGGCAAGATCAATGCTCGACATTCGGAGGGAGGTGTGGGTGCCGGACCTGCATCCTGCCCCAGCGCGTTTGGCATCGATAGGGGGCGGCCATGGCCGCTCAGGAGCGGCAGCGAACGGCGATGCGAAGTTCACTCGCCGCCGCGGCGCATTGAGCGCGCGGTTTAGCTGACTGAATCGCGTGTGATCGGAAATGCGGTGTTCGCCGTGTTGTTCAGCGGATCGTCAATCGCGGCTGCCAGACTCCGCACCGCTGTCACCTTCGGAACGTCCGGCCCAACCGCTGGAGCGTCCCAAGCAGCGCCCGGAATGAATCCGGGCCGCCTCCCTTCGATCGGAGGCGGAAACGCCACTCACACGGAGGTTCACCCATGAAGCGTTCCCTCATCGCCCTCGGCCTGCTGGCCACCCTGCCGTTCGCCGCCAGCGCCAGCGATCTGTCCTACAACTACGTGGAAGGCGGCTACACCCGCATCAATGGCCTCGGCACCAAGATCGATGGCCCCGCCATCAATGGCTCGGTCGCCTTGGGGTCGCGCTTCCATGTCTTCGGCGGCTACGAAGCACTCGATATCGATGCCGCTGGCTCGGATCTCGACAGCTGGAATCTGGGCTTCGGTTACAACCATGGACTGAGCCAGAGCACGGACCTCGTGGCGCGTCTTGGCTATCGCGATTTCGATTTCAGCGGCCCCTTCGGTCTGTCGCTGGCGGGTGAGTCCTACTTCACCGAAGTTGGCGTGCGCAGCCAGCTGGCGCCCAGCTTCGAGGGCTATGTGTACGCCGGCTACGAGCGCCCTGAAGGCGGTGGAGGGGACTACTACGGCCGCATCGGTGGCCAGTACAACTTCACCCGCAGCTGGGGCCTGGTGGCTGACGCCAAGTTCGGCGACGGTGCAGAGCAGTACTTCTTCGGCCCGCGCTTCACCTTCTGAATTTCCAGCCGCACCGCAGTACCCGACGCCCGGCCATGAGCCGGGCGTCGTCGTGTGGAGCGGACCCGACGCAGCGATATCCGCATAGGGTGGGCCCCGGCCCGCCATGGGCTTCCCCCTCATCCGCATAGGGCGGGCCCCGGCCCACCATGAGCTTCACCCTCGGCCCGGTCAGGCAGGTTCACCGCCGCGGCGAGCCTTGAACTCCGTAGCTGTCCAGAGCGCCGCAACCGGGCAATCGTGGGGCCACTGTGGGCCAGGGCCCACCCTGTGCCGTGTCGAAACGGCCATCCTGTCCGGTATCGAAAGGTTGGGCCAGGGTCCGCCCTACGCGGTATCGAAACGGTAGGGCGAGCTCTGCTGCACGGCCTTGAGGCGAGCAGCTCGCCGCTGCATGCGCGGCGCAATCCGGCGTCGAAGTGCGCGTTCCAGGCCCTCGTCGGAATCCCTCCGACCATGGTTTGCTTGGCATCGGCAGCCTGAACGGCGACAATGCCGCGCTGACTCGCGCCGGTTGCCCTACGGCGCGTCGCCCCTTCCGGCGCTTAGATCCTGCGCGCCGGGCCCTCCCCCGAAGCCAGGTGCAGCATGAACTTCCACGAGTATCAGGCCAAAGAGCTGTTCGCCGAATTCGGCATCGCCGTCCCCGCTGGCTATATCGCCCGCACCCCCGAAGAAGCCGTCGATGCCGCCAAGAAGCTGGGCGGCGACCACTGGGTGGTGAAGGCGCAGATCCACGCCGGCGGCCGCGGCAAGGCCGGCGGCGTCAAGCTGGTCAAGACCTACGACGACGTCCGCGAAGCCGCGAAGAAGATGCTCGGCACGCGCATGGAGACCTACCAGTCGGGCGGCGTTGCCCTGCCGGTCGACACCGTGCTGATCACCGAAGCCACCGACATCGCCAAGGAGCTTTATCTCTCCGTGCTGGTGGACCGCGGCGCCAAGGCCATTACCTTCATCGCCTCCTCCGAGGGCGGCGTGGAGATCGAGAAGGTCGCCGAGGAAACCCCGGAAGCGATCCAAACCCTGATCGTCAACTTCGTCGAAGGCGTGCAGCCCTATCACTGCCGCAAGCTCGGCTTTGCCCTGGGCCTGAACCCCAAGCAGGTCGGCCAGCTGACCAAGCTGATGCTGGGCCTGTACAAGCTGTTCAACGAGCGTGATCTGTCGCTGGTCGAGCTGAACCCGCTGGCCATCGATCAGAAGGGCGATCTGGTCGCGCTCGACGGCAAGGTCAACTCGGACGACAACGCCAGTTTCCGCCAGCCCAAGCTGGTGGCGATGCGCGACATCCGCCAGGAAGACGAGACCGAAGTGCTGGCCAGCCAGCACGACCTGAACTACGTGACCATGGACGGCAACATCGCCTGCATGGTCAACGGTGCGGGCCTGGCCATGGCGACCATGGACGTGATCAAGCTGGCGGGCGGCGAGCCGGCCAACTTCCTGGATGTCGGCGGCGGCGCCACCAAGGAGCGCGTCACCGAAGCCTTCAAGCTGATCCTGTCCTCGCCCAAGGTCGAGGCCATCCTGGTGAACATCTTCGGCGGCATCGTCCGCTGCGACATGATCGCCGAGGGCATCATTGCCGCGGTCAAGGAAGTGCAGGTCAAGGTGCCGGTGATCGTGCGCCTGGAAGGCACCAACGTGGAGAAGGGCAAGGAGCTGCTGCGCAACAGCGGGCTCGCCATCACCCCGGCGGATGACCTCAATGACGGCGCCAGCAAGGCCGTCGCCTCCATCCGCAAGTAATCGCCGCAGGCCTGCCGCGGCGCTTGTCAGCGCGCGGCGGGCCGGAACCCACCCAAGGATCCAAGACCCATGAGCGTTCTGGTCAACTCCAATACCAAGGTGATCGTGCAGGGCTTCACCGGCCAGCAGGGCACCTTCCACGCGCAGCAGATGCTCGACTACGGCACCAAGGTGGTCGGTGGCGTCACCCCCGGCAAGGGCGGCAGCGAGCACATCGGTCTGCCGGTGTTCAACACCGTGCAGGAAGCGGTCGATGCGACCGGCGCCGATGCCTCGGTCATCTACGTGCCACCGCCGTTCGCGGCCGACGCCATTCTCGAAGCGGCCGATGCCGGCATCCGCGTCATCGTCTGCATCACCGAAGGCATTCCAGTGCTGGACATGCTGCGGGTCAAGAATGTGCTGGCCGGCTACGACGACGTCGTGCTGATCGGCCCGAACTGCCCCGGCGTGATCACCCCCGGCGAATGCAAGATCGGCATCATGCCCGGCCACATCCATCTGCCCGGCAAGGTCGGCATCGTCAGCCGCTCCGGCACCCTGACCTATGAAGCCGTCAAGCAGACGACCGACGTGGGCCTCGGCCAGTCGACCTGCATCGGCATCGGCGGCGACCCGATCAACGGCACCAACTTCATCGACGCGCTGAAGCTGTTCCAGGACGACCCGCAGACCCAAGGCATCATCATGGTTGGCGAGATCGGCGGCAGCGCCGAGGAAGAAGCCGCCGAGTTCATCAAGAGCTACGTGACCAAGCCGGTGGTCGGCTTCATCGCCGGCGCCTCGGCTCCGGCTGGCAAGCGTATGGGCCACGCCGGCGCTATCGCGTCGGGCGGCAAGGGCACCGCGGCCGGCAAGTTCGCCGCACTGGAAGCGGCTGGCGTCAAGACCGTGCGCAGCCCGGCCGACCTCGGCAAGGCGCTGTTCGAGCTGATGAACAAGTAAGCCCCCGCTGCATCGCGCTTGTATGCAAAGGCCGCCTTCGGGCGGCCTTTGCGCATGTGGGCAAGGTTGCCCAGACTCGACGTGGAACCCAACCGGTCGGTGAAGCAGATCTCACCCGCATGTCCAAGCGCACCATCTACTTTCACGAAGACGACTTCTGCCAGATCCAGCTGTTGCCAGCCAACAACTGGGGCCACTGCGCCCAGCAATTGGGCGAGCTGAGCGAGTTCGCCGAGGCCCATCGTGCCCCTGGTGGCGGTTGGACCGAGGTCTACATGCGGCAGGATGAGCCCGAGTCCATTGCTTCGTTGGCGCTGCAGGTGGATCAGCTTGGCAATCTCCTGGCCCGCAGCCTGGAACCCTTCGATCGCGTCGACACCGGCTATGGATCACGCCGAGACCCCTGCGAGCACACCCGGGCATGGGGCTGCGACGAAGACTGCGCAGTCTTCCTCGCATTCGCGCCCGGCGGAACTGTTCAGCACATCTGGTTTGGCTTGGGCGGGCCGGGTGCTGCAGCTCAGCAATCCCTACTGAAGGCGCTGGGAGATTTGGGCAATCTGCATCCGATGCTGCTGGTCGACTGGGGTTGGGGGCGCCTCTTCCGCGCCGGTGACGACGCTTCACTGGCTTCCTATCTCGCCGAACGTGAGGCGCATTGGAGCGGGATTGCCGAGGC
>LNFM01011440.1_pt1 | contig 12055 bp, 12 predicted proteins | sample 596031 | NCBI WGS metagenome assembly LNFM01 (sample SAMN04254537, study PRJNA301005) | activated carbon metagenome | isolation source: dual media filters at the Ann Arbor, Michigan drinking water treatment plant | place: USA: Ann Arbor | reverse complement strand
AGCCCGCGCTCATGCTGTTTGACGAGCCCACCAGCGCGCTCGACCCCGAGCTGGTGGGCGAGGTGCTGGCCGTCATGCGCGACCTGGCCGCCGAAGGCATGACCATGCTGGTGGTGACCCACGAAATGGCCTTCGCCCGCGAAGCCGCCCACCGCGTGGTCTTCATGGACCACGGCGTCGTGGTGGAGACAGGGACACCCGAGGCGTTCTTCGATGCGCCGAGCACCGAGCGCGGGCGGCAGTTTCTGCAGCGCTTCTCCGAAGGGCGCGCCGTCGCTGCGGGCTGAGCACGGCATTCATCCCATGCTTGTGCAGTCGGTTTGGGGGTACGCCGCACTAAGATCGGCGTGGCTTCAATCTCTACCGGTGATCATCATGGGTGCTGCTCGTTGGGTCTGTTTCTCGCTCGCGGTTGCACTGGCATTCGGCAGCAGCGGGGCTTTTGCCGAGGTGTACCGCTGGAAGGACAGCAGCGGCAAAGTCCACTTTGGCGATCGGCCCGATTCCACCGATCCGAAGGTGGTGAAAGAGGTGGTGGTTCCCAGCCCCAATCTGGCGGCGGGCTTCAAGGGCCCACCATCCACAACCGCCGTCGGCCCGGCCAAGGCCGACTCCGGCGAAGCGACTACCGTCCCGGCGGCTCCAGCGGGAGCAGCGGAAGGCTCCAAACCCAAACCGGCACCCCAGCGCGGCATCGCTGCACAAAGCAAGGACAGTTGCCAGGCCAAGGTGGCAGCGTTCCGAGCCAGCAGGGCGTGCTTCGGCGCGTGCGGCAGCACCAACGGACGATTCGGCACACGAAACAACGCCGGTTGTGAGCATTGCGTCGAGCAACCGATGCCCAACTGTTGACGTGTTGAACGCCGTGCATTTTCCTTCTGCAAATCCATCGCTTCTGTTCAAGTCGATCGTTGTCCATGATCCGGGCTTCACCAACGCCAACCCCCGGAGCCCCGCATGAACACACTCTCTTCCCGCCACCTCGTCACCGCCACACTGGCAGCCGCCATCGGTATCGCCAACGCGTCTCCCGCCACCGAACCCGTTCGGCATGTTGTTCTTGTTCACGGAGCCTTCGCCGATGGATCCGGCTGGAAGCCGGTCGCCGACATCCTGCGCAAGGACGGCTACAGCGTCAGCATCGTTCAGCAGCCCATGACCTCCGTGGCCGAAGACGTTGCCGCCACCACCCGCATCCTCGACCTGCAGTCCGGTCCCGCCGTGCTGGTGGGCCACAGCTACGGTGGCGCCATCATCACCGCTGCCGGCAACCACCCCAAGGTGGCCAGCCTGGTCTATGTGGCTGGCTTCGCTCCGGACGATGGTGAGATCCTGGGCAAACTCTCGAGCACCCGGCCACCTGCCGCCCACAGCATCGCTCCGACCGCAGACGGCTACCTGTTCGTCAATGCGGCGCAGTTTCCCGCCGATTTCGCCGCCGACTTGCCGGCTCCATTGGCCAGCTTCATGGCGATCTCCCAGATGCCGATCAATGGAAAAGCCTGGGGAACGGCGTTCACCGCGCCCGCCTGGAAAGTCAAACCCAGTTACGGCATCGTCACGAAGCAGGACCGGATGATCAACCCCGAGCTGCAGCGGTTCATGTACGCCCGTGCCAAGGCCCGTGTGACGGAGATGGACGGAAGCCACGCGGTCTTCCTGTCCCAGCCACAGGCGGTGGCCAATGTCATCATGGACGCCGCTTCGGGAAAACAGAAATGAGGATCGGCATCATTGGAGCGGGCTTCATTGGACGTGCCGTCGCAGGCGCCGCAGTGAAAGCCGGCCACGACGTCATGGTCTCCAACAGCCGGTCGCCAGGGACACTGTTCAGCCTCACGGGAACCATTGGCTGCAAGGCCGGCACGGCGGCGGAAGCTGCGGCGTTTGGGGAGCTGGTGCTGGTGGCCATTCCACTGCACGCCTACCAGAGCATCCCCATTGCTCCGTTGGAGGACAAGATCGTTCTGGACTCCAGCAACTACTACCCGCAGCGCGATGGCCACATCGCGGAACTGGATGAAGAGTTGGTGACGGTCAGCGGACTGCTCGCTCGCCACTTGCCCAAGTCGCGGGTGATCAAAGCCTTCAACGCCATTGCAGCCGGTGACATCGAGAAGGATGGTCTTCCCACGGGATCGCCGGAAAGGCGAGCGCTCCCCATCGCTGGTGATGACATCGAGGCCAAGCAGGTGGTGACCGTGTTCTTCGATCAGATCGGCTACGACGTGGTGGACGCAGGTCCGCTCACCGAAGAATGGCGCTTCCAGAAGGACACGCCGGCCTACTGCGTGCCGTTCGACAGGGAAAAGATGCAGGCGGCACTTGCGGCAGCCTGAGCGAACCTAAGCCACCTGCGCTGCCGCGCGAACCACGCACTCTCGCAGCCACACATGCGAGGGGTCGTGGTCGTTGCGGCTGTGCCAGACCCCGCGAAACGTCGACAGCACCGATGTGTAGGGCGGCTCGCGCATGAGCAGTTCGTTGCCCACGGCCAGGCTGCGGGCCAGTGACGACGGCATGATCGACAGCATGTCGGAGCCGCGCAGCAAGGCGGGAATGGCCAGCGCGTGCGACACCATCATGCGGTAGCGGGGCACTTCGCCGATACCTGCCAAGGCCTCTTCCAGCGCGTGGCGGTCAAACATCTCGGACTGGCGCGCCAGTCCGCGCTCCAGGATGAAACCGCCCACCGCGCCTTCTTCCTGTCCGCCCACCGACACCGTCACCAACGGGTAACGCGCGAGGTCCTGCAGCGCCAGTTTGCGGCGCGTAGCCGGATGGCCCTTGCGCATCACGATCAACTCACCCCGCGTCATCAGCGTGCGCGCGCTCAGGCGCGGCGGAACCTGGGCGAAGATGCCCAGGGCCAGATCGATTCGGCCCACGTCGATCTGCTCGGCCAGGTCGATCCGTGTGGAAGGCCGGACCACCAGATCGATGTGGGGAGCCTCCACCGCCATCAGGCGACTGAGTTCGGCTATCAGCACCAACGTGAGGTGATCGTTGGTGGCGATGGTGAAGCGGCGTGTCGACTTCAGCGGGTCGAACGGCTCGACGCCCAGCGTCGCTTCGATCCTGCGCAGCGAACTGCGCAGGTCATCGGCCATGGCCATGGCGCGCGCCGTGGGCGCCATGCCCTTGGCGGTGCGAACAAACAGTTCGTCCCCCACCACCTCGCGCAGACGCGTGAGCGCGTGGCTCACCGCCGACTGGCTGAGGTTCAGGCGTTTGCCCGCACGCAGCAGGTTGCGGTCTTCGTAGACCGCGTCGAACACCTTGATCAGGTTCAGGTCGATGCGTCCGATGCTCATTGCAGGCTCCTGATGTGTTGCATGGCATGCATTCTGCTCTTGCAAAACCTGCGCTTCCGTTCAAGTTGAAGTGTGCCGATCATTCGATGCATTCCCACCACGCATACACACGGAGCCCCTGATGAAAAACCTCTCACGCCGGCACTTTGGCGCCACCAGCCTGGCCACCCTGGTCTCTGTGGCCTGGCCGCTGGGCGCGCTCGCCCAGATCGCCGCAGGCAACCGCAAGATCCTGGTGGGTTACCCCGCCGGGGGCACGCTGGACCAGACGGCGCGCCGCGTGGCCGAGGCCTGGCGCAAGCAGGGCAGCACGACGATCGTCGACAACCGTGCCGGCGCGGCAGGTCGCATTGCCAATGCCATGCTCAAACGCGAGCGCGCCGATGGCACCACGCTGCTGTGCACGCACACCTCGGCACTCAGCATCTACCCCCACGTCTACACCAAGCTCATGTACGACGCGGTGGCCGACTTCGTGCCGATCACGCCGGTGGTCTCGGCCACCTGCGCACTCGCGGTCAGCACGGCCGTGCCAGCGTCCGTCAAGACGCTCGCCGACTACGTGAAGTGGGTGCAGCTCTCGCCCAACCACGCCATGTACGCATCGCCAGCGGCGGGCTCCATGGCGCACTTCCTGGGCTTCCAGCTCTCCGAGGCGGCCCATCTGAAGCTGCAACACGTGGGTTACCGCGGATCGGCGCCCGCCATGAACGACCTGCTGGGTGCCCAGATACCCGCCTACCTGGGTTTCGTGGCCGATTTCCTGCCCTACCTGCAAAGCGGCAAGCTGCGCATCCTCGCGGTGAGCGGCGACAAGCGATCGCGCTTCATGCCCGGGGTGCCCACCTTTGCCGAACAGGGATTCCCGGCCATCAACGGCGTCGAGACCTACGGCATCTTCGCGCCACCCGGCACGCCCGACGCGGTGGTCACCTCGGTGCACGCGTCGGTGCTGGCCGCGACCCAGGACGCGGCCCTGATCGCGGGCTTCGAGGAGGTCGGCCTCGAGTTGCTCACGCTCACGCCCAAGGGGTACGAGCGCCACATCCAGCAGGAACGCGACAAGTGGGGGCCGGTGGTCAAAGCATCGGGCTTCCGGTCGGAGGAATGAACATGCAGCACGACGAGCGAGAAGCGCTGATCCTGCGCAGCGTCCGGTTTCTGGACGAGGTCAAGGACATGACCGCCGGCACCGACGTGGAGCGTTGGCTGAACGAGCGCTGCGGGCCGGGCAGCGAGGTGTACGAGACCCTCGCGCGCCTGGTGAAGGCCGGCGTGCGCGATGGCTGGGCCGCCAACGTCGAGATCGGTGGCCCGACTTACCGCCGCAGCCGCATCGCCGAGCCTTCGGCGCAAACACACTGGTTCAGCATCACGGCCGTGTACATGGACAGCGCCGGCAATGCACAAGGCAACCCGGAGAACAGCTTTCGGGGCCAGTACCACGCGCATCCCTACGGCGAGCTGAACATGGTGATCCCGCTCAACCCGGGCGCTGCGCTGGCCGGTCCCAACGGCTGGTGCGAAGCGGGCTGGACGGCGCCAGGCCCCGGCAGCCACCACTACCCGGAGGCCAAGGGGGGTGCCGTCATCGCCTTGTTCTACCTGCCCGCCGGACGCATCGCCTACCACCCACCCCCGGACATTGCCGTGGAGCACGTTTGAACATGACCGAACACAACCCAGCCCACACCACCCCGCTGGTGGACAGCGTGCTGCGCGCGCGCCGCAGCCTGCGCGCCTACACGCCCGACCCGGTGCCACGCGAGCTGCTGGAGGCGCTGCTGGCCGTGGCTGCGAGCGCCCCCAGCAACTCCAACACGCAACCCTGGCAGGTGCACGCCCTCGCGGGTGCGCCCAAGCAAGCCCTGAGCGCGGCGCTGCGGGTCGCCTTTCAAGAAGGCACGTTGCCGCCGTCTCTGCATTTTCCCGACCCACTGCCTGCGGCGTACGCGCAGCGGCAACAGGACTTTGGTGCGCGCTACTACCAATCGCTGGGCATCGATGTGGCCGACACCGCGGCCCGCGCACAGCAGACCGCCAGGAACTTCGATTTCTTCGGCGCGCCGGTCGGCCTGATCTTCACCATCGACCGGCGCCTCGCACCCCACAGCTGGTTGGACCTGGGCCTGCTGGTGCAGAACGTGATGATCGCGGCCGCCGCGCGGGGCCTGGGCACCTGTCCGCAGGTGTCGTTTGCTCGTTTCCACCCGGTCATTGCGCAGCACCTGTCGATGGGCGAGCACGAACTCACGGTGTGTGGCATGTCCCTGGGCTACCCGCAGCAGGACGCGGCGGTGAACCGCATCACCATGCCGCGCCGGGCGGTGCGGGAGTTTGTGAACTTTGCCGGTTTTGAATGAACGAATTGCGGTCCGTCCGATACCGCACATACGCCGTGGCCAGCTTTGCCTACATTGAGCCTCATCTGCGCGACGCTTCTTCTCGGGGTGCTCGCAGCCAGTGTGTGTGAGGTGGTCATGAAAATTCATCGGTCAGTGAAACCAGTCACCCTGGGGAAAGCGCTCAGTCGCGTAGGCCTGTCGGGTGCGCTGGTACCAACATCCAGCGAGATCCAGCTCAATGATTTGCTGTCGGCTCTGCCCGAGACTCAACTGGAACGCTGGCTACCGCACCTGGAACTTGTGGAGATGCCACTGGGGGCGGTGATTTTTGAGTCGGGACAGCTGGAATCGCACGCCTACTTTCCCACCTCCGGTATTGTTTCGCTGCTGTATGTGATGAAGAACGGTGACTCCGCCGAGATTGCAGTGGTTGGCAACGAAGGCATGGTGGGTGTTGCCCTCTTCATGGGGGGCAATACCACCACCAGCCGAGCGGTTGTGCAAGCGGCTGGGCTGGGTTACCGACTGAAGGCCTCGCACCTGTCGGCGGGATTTGATCTTGGTGGACCTGTCGCGAAACTGCTACTGCGGTACACACAGGCCCTCATGACCCAGATGGCACAAACAACCGTGTGCAACCGACACCACTCACTGGACGAACAGCTCTGCCGCTGGATGCTGCTGAGTCTGGATCGACTTCCCGGCAACGAACTGGCCATGACGCAGGAGCTGATCTCCAACATGCTGGGCGTGCGCCGCGAAGGGGTGACCGAGGCAGCGTTGAAGATCCAGGCGGCCGGCTTCATCAGCTATTCGCGCGGGCGCATCAAGGTGCTTGATCGCGCAGGCTTGGAGCAGCGTGCATGCGAGTGCTATTCGGTGGTGAAGTTCGAGTACGAACGCTTGCTGCCTCACCAGATGGCGAGCTGAGGCATTGCACAGCGCTGGCACCTCGGCTTCGAGATGTGCCAGCTTTGAAACTGTTATTGGACAGACGCTGCTTTGCAAAGTGCTCCGGCAGGCGTACACCCGGCGTGTCAGCCACGCACCGGGACCAACGCCACCCCGTAGGAGCGCCATGTGACCGAACCTGACCACCCCCGTCAGAACCACCTGCTGTCCTGCTTGCCCGATGCCGAGTGGCACCGTTGGTTGCCCCAACTCGAGCTGGTGGATCTGCCTTTGGGCAAGGTGCTGTACGAGTCGGGGGCACCGGTGACGTATGTGCATTTCCCCACCAGTGCCATCGTCTCGCTGCTCTATGTGCTGGAAAACGGCTCGTCGGCCGAGATTGCGGTGGTGGGCCTGGAGGGCGTGGTGGGCATCTCCATCTTCATGGGCGGCGGCACCACACCCAACCGATCGGTGGTGCAGAGCGCAGGCAAGGGCTACCGGCTTCGCGCCGCCGCCATCAAGGAAGAGTTCGAGCGCTCCAGCGCGGTCCTGCACCTGATGCTGCGGTACACGCAAGCCCTGATCACCCAGATGAGCCAGACCGCTGTGTGCAACCGATACCACTCGCTGGACCAGCAGCTCTGCCGCTGGCTGCTGCTCAGCCTGGACCGCCTGACCGGCAATGAACTCGTGATGACGCAGGAACTGATCGCCAACATGCTGGGCGTGCGCCGCGAGGGCGTCACCGAAGCCGCGCTCAAGCTGCAGGCCGCCGGCCTGATCCGATATGCACGCGGTCACATCTCGGTGCTGGACCGGCCGAAGCTCGAACGCAGAACCTGTGAGTGTTATCAGGTGGTGAAGCGGGAATACGACCGCCTGCTGCCGGACATCACGGCGATCTGACCACGCCCGCCGCCCGCCGACGTCACTGTTCAGGCGGGGGCTTTTCAACAGAGGCGTGCTCGGCAACTTCCGAATCTTTGCGGTTCACCAGCGGTCCCGCTGCGACTCCACCCAGCGCACCCACGACAGCGCCCGCGGTGCCGGCCACCACCGCGCCCACGGGTCCCGCCAGCGCGCCACCAATGGCGGCACCGGCGGCCGCACCCACCATCACACCTCCGCCCGCGAGCACCGAATTGGCCTCGCGCTCGGCCTCCTCGGGGTCCAGCGTCTGCTGCGCGGCGGGGTTCGTGTCTTGGGAAGGAATGCCGTGACCGGGGCGGGCCTGCTCAGCGAGGTCTTTGTCGATCAACGCCGGCTTCGGCAAGGGTGCTGTGGAAGGGTTCATGCGTGTTCTCCAGAACGGACCCGTGTGCACGGGCGGTGAAACATGGTGGCGGCCTGCCGCCCGCTGGTCTGTGCTTCAACGTACCCAAACGCCTGGGGCCACAGAAGCGGCTTCGAGGGAACACGGGCCAGGCATGTGTCCGGTGCCCTGTGCCTGCCACGCACGCAGGCAACGCCCACCGGCCGCAATCGCTGCACGGCAGCGCTCCACCGAACTTCACCCAACACCCTCTGCGGGTCGCCATCTTTCAGACGAAGTCCCCATGGCCGGCGGCTGATGCCACTGCTAGCATGACCCACACCCCGACCAGGAGCTCGGCATGCCCATCGCTGTTCCCCACACCCGCGACGCCGGCACCGGCCCGACTGTGATCTGCCTGCACTCCAACGCGAGCCACGGCGGCCAGTGGCGTGCGCTCATGGCGCGCCTGGCTGCGCGCCACCGCGTGTTGGCGCCCGATGCGTATGGCTCGGGCGCGAGCCCCGAGTGGCCGTCGGACCGCACCATTGCGCTGGCCGACGAGGTGGCGTTTCTCGAACCGGTGTTTGCCCAGGCCGGTGATGGCTTCAGTCTGGTGGGCCATTCGTATGGCGCGGCGGTGGCGCTGATTGCGGCGCTGCAGCAACCGCAACGCGTGCGCGCGCTGGTGCTGTACGAGCCCACGCTGTTTTCGTTGATCGAGGCCGACGGTCCCGCGCCCAACGAAGCCGACGGCATCCGCAACGCGGTGGCTGCGGCGGCGGCGGCACTGGACGCGGGCGACAAACCGCTGGCCGCCCAATGTTTCATCGACTACTGGATGGGGCCGGGCAGCTGGCACGCCACGCCGCCCGAGCGCCAACCAGCGATTTCGAACTCGACGGTGAACGTGCGCCGCTGGGCCCACGCGCTGATCACCGAGCCCACACCCCTGGCACGTTTCGCCAGCCTCGACGTGCCGGTGCTGCTCATGACCGGGGCTCGTTCCACCGCGTCGGCCCACGGCGTGGCGCGGCGTTTGCTGGGGGCGCTGCCCCACGCCGAGCATGTGGTGTTCGAACAGCTCGGCCACATGGGACCGATCACACACCCGGAGCCGGTGAACGAAGCGATCGACCTGTTTCTGCAGCGCCACACCTGAGCGCGCGCGACGGCTGGGCGCGCAGCCGCGCGGCCATACTCCAGCACCTCGGTTCGCCACGCACACCCATGCCGCTCTTCGCCGCCACCGTTTTCCTCTCCGCCTTCCTGCTGTTCCAGATCCAGCCCATCGTGGCCAAGATGATCCTGCCGTGGTTCGGTGGCTCGTCGTCGGTGTGGACGCTGTGCATGGTGTTCTTCCAGGCGGAGCTGCTGCTGGGCTACGCCTACGTGCACCTGCTGCACGAAAAGGTCAGCGCGCGGCGCCAGCCCTGGGTGCACGGCGCGCTGCTGCTGCTGAGCCTGGCCACGCTGCCGGTGGTGGCCGACCCGTCGTGGAAGCTCGACGCGCAGGCCTTCCCCACCTGGAGCGTGCTCGGCGTGCTGGCCACCACGGTGGGCGTGCCCTACCTGCTGCTTTCCACCACCGGCCCGCTCATGCAGGCCTGGTACGCGCGCAGCTTTGTGAGCCAGGGTGTGCAGCCCTACCGGCTGTATGCGCTGTCGAACCTGGCGTCCATGCTGGCGCTGCTGTCGTACCCGGTGCTGGTGGAGCCGATGCTGGCGGTGAAGCCGCAGGCCTGGGTGTGGTCCACCGGCTACGCGCTGTTTGTGCTGGTGTGCGTGGCCACCGCGGCGTACACCGTGCGCCGGCAGAACGATGCCTCCGCGCCCGCTCAACCGCTGGACGACACGCCCCACCCCGGCTGGCGTGAATGCCTCATGTGGGTGGGCCTGGCGGCCACCGCCTCCATGCTGCTGCTGGCCATCACACGCCACCTCACGCAAGACGTGGCGCCCGTGCCCTTTCTCTGGGTGCTGCCGCTGGCGCTGTATTTGCTGAGCTTCATTTTGTGTTTTGACGCGCCGCGCTACTACGTGCGCCCGTTCTTCCTGTGGGTGGCCTTGCCGCTGGCCTTTGTGGCGCTGGACTTCGCCATGAACGAAGGCCTGGCCGTGCCGGTGCTGGTGGGCCTGCTGTGCGCGGCGGTGTTTGTGTTCTGCATGGTCTGCCACGGCGAGCTGGTGCGCCGGCGCCCGCCCGTGCGCCACCTCACGCTGTTTTATCTGATGCTCTCGGTGGGCGGCGCGCTGGGTGGTTTGTTTGTGGGGCTGGTGGCGCCGGTGATCTTCAACGCTTATTTCGAGCTGCCGCTGGGTCTGTTTCTGTGTGCGCTGCTGGTGGTGCTGGTGCTCTGGCCCGAGCTGCGCGACCAGCGGCCCCGCTGGCTGCGCGGTGCCCTGCTGCTGGCGCTGCTGCTCTACGGCGCGCGCCTGTCCAGCATTTCGCTCGACTACGTGCAGGGCTACACCGAGGTGGTGCGCAACTTCTACAGCCAGACCCGCATTGAAGAAAGCGTGGACGAAGACGGCCTGGGCCCTGTGCGCAGCATGGTGCACGGCAGCATCACCCACGGCGAGCAGTACCTGAACCACCCGAAACGCGCCACCGCCTACTACTGCGAACGCACCGGCATCGGCCGCGCGCTGCAAAGCCTGCCCACCGACCGGCCGCGCCAACTCGGCGTGGTGGGCCTGGGCGCGGGCACGCTGGCGGTGTACGGCCGCGCCGGCGATCAGATGCGCATGTACGAGATCAACGACCAGGTGCTCGACCTGGCGCGCAAACACTTCAGCTACCTGGCGGACAGCGCGGCGAGCATCGTGCCGGTGCTGGGCGACGGCCGCCTGATGCTGGAGCGCGAACCACCCCAGGCCTTTGACCTGATGGCCATGGACGCCTTCTCGGGCGACTCCATTCCCACGCACCTGCTCACGCTGGAAGCGTTCGACGCCTACATGCGCCACATGAAGCCCGACGGCCTGCTGGCGGTGCACATCACCAACACCTACCTTGATTTGCGCCCGGTCATGGCCTCGGCCGCGCAACACGTGGGCAAGGTGGCGCTGCTGCTCGAATTGCCGGGTGGCCACGGCGACCCGTTCTGCCGGCGCTCCACCTGGGTGGTGTTCGTGAGCGCAGCCCAGGCCGCTGCGCTTCCGCCAACGCTGCAAGGCGCCCAGGTGCTGGCGCCACGGCCCGGGTTCCGGCCCTGGACGGACACGTTCTCGAACCTGTTCGACATCCTGATCTGAGTGGGCCAAGGCCGCCCCTTGCCACGGGCTTCCTTGCGCCGCATACACTCCCCCCTGCTCCGGGGTGCACCGATCTGAAAAGATCGGGCGCTGAGATGGCTCACCAGCCAAACCCGTGAACTTGATCCGGTTAGTACCGGCGAAAGAAGAGCGCATGCCCCACGCGGCATGTGGGTGTCCACCTCCTCCGTTTGTCACGGCGGAGATGGCTCATCCGCCGTCGCGGTCCATGGGGCGGTCCTCCGGAGCAATCACTGCCCATCCACCGGAACCGGAGACCGCCACCATGAATGCACCCGACCAATTCCCTGTCTCGACGCTGGCCCTCAGCCGCGAACCCTTCCCCGCCTCCCGCAAGCTGTACGTGCCCGGCCAGTTGCCCGGCGTGCGCGTGCCCATGCGAGAGATCGCGCTCACCAACGGCGAACGTGTGGTGGTGTACGACACCTCGGGCCCGTACTCGGAGCCCAAGGCCAACATCGATGTGACACGGGGCCTGCCCGATGTGCGCGGCGCGTGGATTGACGCGCGCCGCGACACCGAAACCTACGCCGGTCGAACCCGCCAGGCGCTGGACGACGGCGTGAAGAACGAGGCGCGACAGAACGACACGAGCATCGAACGCATCGAGGCGCTGCGTGCGCAAGCCGCCGGCCTGCAGCGCACACCGCGCCGCGCGCGCAGTGGCATGAACGTGACGCAGATGCACTACGCGCGGCGCGGCATCGTCACGCCCGAAATGGAATACGTGGCGGTGCGCGAGAACGGCAAACGCGAATGGATGGCCGAGTACCTGGGTGACACCACGCGCGAAGCCCGCCTGCGTGGCAACCCCATGGGCGCGCGCATCCCGGGCCTGATCACCCCCGAGTTCGTGCGCGACGAGGTGGCGCGTGGGCGCGCCATCATCCCGGCCAACATCAACCACCCCGAGGTCGAGCCCATGGCGATCGGGCGCAACTTCCTGGTGAAGGTCAACGCCAACATCGGCA
>LNFM01027486.1_pt1 | contig 12056 bp, 10 predicted proteins | sample 596031 | NCBI WGS metagenome assembly LNFM01 (sample SAMN04254537, study PRJNA301005) | activated carbon metagenome | isolation source: dual media filters at the Ann Arbor, Michigan drinking water treatment plant | place: USA: Ann Arbor | reverse complement strand
GAGCTGAAGATGCAGGACGTGGCGCGCTTCGAGATGACGCCGCACCCGGTCGAGTTCGCGATGTACTACTCCTACTGAGGATTTCGGCCGGCCCGCATGGCCGGCCGCGAGCTTCCTCCCGACCGCGGTTCGCGCGGTCCACCTTTGCAGCCGGGGTGGCGACACCCCGGCTGTTTTTTCATGCGCTACGGCCCGATGTTCCGGAAGTCTCAACGATCGCAGCCCTATGGGAAGCGTGGGGCGCCGCGACCGACCGGGCGCCGCAGACCCCGTGCGGAGGACGAAACGCCATGGCAGCGCTGGCGCGGCTGAGGGATCTGGCGATCAAGGCGCTGGTCCGCTGGCAATGGGCGAGCCTGCGCGCCACGTCGCCGCGCCTTGCCGTCGTTCCCCATGAACATGTCGGCCTGGCTGTGCTGACCACCGGCCTCTATGAACGCGAGGAACTGGACTGCCTGCGCGCGCTCGTTCAGGCGCGGGGCCTCGGAGGCGGCGTCTGCCTCGATATCGGAGCCAATATCGGGAATCACGCCGTCATCTGGTCGCAGCTGTTCGAGCAGGTCGTCTGTTTCGAACCGAATCCGCAGATGGGCGCGGTGCTGCGGGCCAATCTTGCGCTGAACCTGTGCGGCAATGTCCGTGTCGTCGATGTCGGCCTTGGCACGCAGGATGCGCAGCTGCCGTTCTCGTTTCAGGAAGCGGGCAATGACGGCACCGGCACCTTCGCGCGGGGCATCGGGGACATCACCCTGCCGGTTCGCCGAGGCGACGATGCGATCGACGAACTCGGCCTCACCCTGCCGATCACGCTGGTCAAATGCGATGTCGAGGGCTTCGAGCATCTGGTCTTCGAAGGCTTGACCGAGACGCTGAGCCGGCATCGGCCGGTCGTGATCTTCGAGAGCAATGCGATCGAGGCCGGGAACGCCGCCTGGAGCAGCCTGCGCCGCAGCGGCTATGACCGGCTCTACGAGATCCGGCACAGCGCGGCTGCCCTGCCCCAGCCCCTGCGCGAGATCGTACGGCTCGCGACGGGCCATCGCTGCTCGATCGAGCGGATCGACGCCGTGCCACCGCATCCGGCCAATCTCATCGCCGCAACGGTCGCGCTCGATTGATCAGGTGCCGGCGAGAAGCCGGCCATAGGCCTCCTGCAGGCCCGCAACATGGCGGTCGACGGATTGCGGCTTCGCCCAGTAGTCGTCATAGGCGGCACGCCCCATGGGGCCGGCGACGTCGTCCCGCCTGATCTGCTTCAGGCTTTCGGTGAGGTCGGCGGTGTCGCCGGCGGTGACGACAAAGCCATTGCGGCCATGGGTGACCGCTTCGGCAGCCCCGATCGTGCGGGAGACGATGGTCGGCACGCCCTGCGCCATCGTCTCAGCCACCGTCATCGGCCCGGTTTCGTACCAGAGCGATGGCGCCACGACGCAGCGGGCCGAGCGCACGGCTTCGATGACAGCTGCGACATCGACCCAGCCGGTGAACTGCGCCGCAGGACAGAGCCGGGCGATCTCGGCGCGGATGGCCGCCTCGCCATCGCCCACCAGCCGCAGCGGAATGTCGGCCGCCCGGGCGGCGGCGGCGGCGACGAGCACGCCCTTCTCCTGCGTGAAGCGGCCGAGAAACAGGGCCGGCCGGTTGGCGGCGACATTTGCCGGGCTCAGGCGCGTGGTCTCGATCATGTTGGCCAGAACGAGATGCCGGGACGGTGTCGGCAGAAAGGGTTCGGCGACGCGCTCGGCGAGTGCTGACACATGGATGAACAGCGGCGAGCGCAGCGCGCGCAGCGCCGTGTCGGAACGCCATTGCCGCGCCACGCGGACCAGCTTGTGGCCATAGCTTTCGCGGTCGCAGTTCGCCACCATGCAGCCGCCCGACATCGGCCGGCGCGCACAGGGCCTCCCGGCCTTGAAATCGAAATAGCCGCCGGTCGGGCAGATCGAGAAATAGTCGTGCAGGGTGATCGCCACCGGCAGCCCGCTCTCGGCCGCGGCGGCGATGGCGGCCGGGCTGAAGGCCTTGGTCCACTGATGCAGATGGACGATCGTGCCGGGCGGCTGGCGCTTGAGCAGCGCCGTCAGGAAGGCATGGGCGGCCGCGTTCCAGATGCCCTGGCGGGCGGCGGCGATGCGCCCCCCCACTTTCCAGACCTCCTCGCCCTCGAAGCGCTGGACCTCGATGCGGGGATGGTCGAGCCGCTTGGATACGGGCCCGATCGCGCAGGCGAAGACAACATCAATGCCGGCCTCGGCCAGGCCGCGCGCGCTCTCGATGGCAACCTTGGCCGCGCCGCCATTGACGGCACCGAAATCGCTGACGATGACGCAACGCATTGGCAAGACACCTTTCCTGCGCACACCCTAGGGCGCAAAGATTGATGTTTTGCGGTGGTCCCGCGGCGGCGCGGTCCGGCTCGGCCTGCGCTCAGCGGGGGCCGGGCACGAGGCGACCGAGCATGGCCGAGAACCCGGCGGAGAGCCGAGCCCGCCAGCCGGACGGGAAGGCGGCGTCGCCATAACCGGCGACCTCGTCATGGCCGAAGGCTTCGCCGGCGCAACGCGCCGCCCGCTCGAGCCCCGCCATCGTGATGCGCGCTTCCCTGTGGGCCATGCCGTTTCCCCTCGCTTCGGCGCCAGCGTCGAGGGCGCTGGAAGCGTCTCGCCTGTCGTCATTGCGGCGATCGTGCCGCACGCTGCCTTAACGCGGCTTGAACGGGCCGGTTCCCAGCGCGGCGGCATCGCTGTAGGACAGGGGCCAGACGCGTTTCGGCCCCATCTGGGCTATGATCGAACGCTGCGAATCGGGGACTATCGGGCGGATCATGGCGGACAACGGCGACCTTTTCGGCGGCACTCCCGTGGCGGCACCCGCCCTGCCTCCGGCCGTCCCGCCCGGCGCGCGGCCTGCGGCCGCAGCCGCGGCGCCCACAGCCGCTGCCGTGCGCCAGCAGCCGGCCGCGGCGGCGCCCCCGCGCAACGGCACCCTGTCGGAGGCCGGCTATGACGCCTCCGCGATCGAGGTGCTGGAGGGGCTCGAGCCGGTCCGGCGGCGGCCGGGCATGTATATCGGCGGCACCGACGAGCGCGCGCTGCATCACCTCTTCGCCGAGGTGATCGACAACGCCATGGACGAGGCCGTGGCGGGCCATGCCAGCTTCATCGATGTCGAGTTGCTGGAGGACGGCTCGATCGCGGTGACCGACAATGGCCGCGGCATCCCGGTCGACCCACACCCGAAGTTCCCCGGCAAGTCGGCGCTCGAGGTCATCATGACCACGCTGCATGCGGGCGGAAAGTTCGACTCCAAGGCCTATGAGACCTCCGGCGGCCTGCATGGCGTCGGCGTCTCGGTCGTCAACGCGCTCTCCGACCGGCTCGAGGTCGAGGTCGCACGCGGCAAGATGCTCTACCGCCAGCTGTTCTCGCGCGGCCTGCCGCAGGGCCCTCTGGAGACGGTCGGCGCGGTGGCGAACCGGCGCGGCACGCGGGTGCGCTTCCACCCCGACGCGCAGATCTTCGGCGAAGGCGCCCAGTTCGTGCCGGCGCGGCTGTTCCGCATGGCCCGCTCCAAGGCCTATCTGTTCGGCGGCGTCGAGATCCGCTGGCGCTGCGCGCCCGGCCTGCTCAAGCCGGAGGGCGATGTCGCCGCCGAGGCCGTCTTCAAGTTCCCGGGGGGCCTGCGCGACTATCTTGCCCGCGAGATCGAGGGCAAGGACCTCGTGGCCGAGCCGATCTTCTCCGGCAAGATCACCAAGGAGGGCAGTCATGGTTCGCTCGAATGGGCGATCGCCTGGCTGGCGACGGGCGAGGACGGTTTCTCCTCCTCCTACTGCAACACGATCCCGACGCCCGAGGGCGGCACGCATGAATCCGGTCTGCGGATCGCGCTGCTGCGCGGCCTGCGCGACCATGCCGAGCGCATCGGCCAGTCGAAGCGCATGGCGCAGGTCACCGCCGACGATGTGATGGCGACCTGCGCGGCCATGCTCTCGGTGTTCATCCGCGAGCCGGAGTTCCAGGGCCAGACCAAGGACAAGCTGGCGACGCTGGAGGCCTCGCGCATCGTCGAGAACGCGGTGCGCGACGCCTTCGATCACTGGCTCGCCCAGGCCCCGCAGCAGGCGCTGAAGCTGCTCGACTGGTCGGTCGACCGGGCCGAGGAGCGGCTGCGCCGCCGGCTCGAGAAGGAGGTCTCGCGCAAGACCGCGACGCGCAAGCTCAGGCTGCCCGGCAAGCTCGCCGACTGCTCGAATGCCGGCGCGGCGGGCTCGGAGCTGTTCATCGTCGAGGGCGATTCGGCCGGCGGCTCGGCCAAGCAGGCCCGCAACCGCGCGACCCAGGCGATCCTGCCGCTGCGCGGCAAGATCCTCAACGTTGCCAATGCGACGCGCGAGAAGCTGAATGCGAACCAGCAGCTCGCTGACCTGATCCTGGCGCTGGGCTGCGGCATCGGCAGCCAGTTCCGCGAGGACGACCTGCGCTACGAGAAGGTCATCGTGATGACCGACGCCGATGTCGACGGCGCGCACATCGCCTCGCTGCTGGTGACCTTCTTTTGGCGCCAGATGCCGCGGCTGATCGAGAAGGGGCATCTCTACCTCTCGATCCCGCCACTCTATCGCCTGCGCCATGGCGGCAAATCAGCTGATCGCCAGCGTCTTCAAGGGCAAGAAGCCCGAGATCGGGCGCTTCAAGGGTCTCGGCGAGATGATGCCGGCCGAGCTCAAGGAGACCACGATGGATCCCGCCAAGCGGATCCTGCTCAAGGTCATGGTCGACCACGAGGCCCGCGAGGAGACCTCCGACACGGTCGAGCGGCTGATGGGCAACAAGCCGGAAGCGCGCTTCCTCTTCATCCAGGAGCGGGCCGCCTTCGCCGGGGAACTGATCGACCTGTGATCGCCGCGGCCCGCGCGAAAGCGCCACGCATCACATGGGCGCTTAGCTAGCCGGCAAGGTTGTTGCCAAGTCCGCGCGCCGATCCTATCCGCCGCGGTCTGTCGATCCGATCGCCCACTCGAGCGCCATCGCAACCTGCCGCCCAGCCGGGCCCCGCGCGATGGCGACAATCCAACCTTTCGGACCAACGCTTCGCTAACCGTCTTTTTACGGCTGCTGTCCCAGAGTTGGCGCCGTCGGCCTCGAGGCAGCGCCGGCGCTGGGGAACGAGCGCGGAACGCTGGTCGCCGACCTCGCCAAGGCCGGCGCGGCGATCGCCTTCCTGTCGGTCATCGCCGCCAACGTCATCTCGACCCAGACAGCCCATTTCGACCGCGAGCGCCTCGCTCAGGTCGCCGCGGCGGCGTCGGGCGGCCGACCGGCCGACCCGATGACGACCGGCTCGTTGCGCAAGGCGGCGGCCGAAACGAAGCTCGACCCCTGCGTCCTGCCGCGCTGAGGCTCAGCTCAGCCAGGCCAGCAAGGCGCGCGTGACGGCCTCCGGCTGTTCCAGCGTCGCGAGATGCCCGCAGCCGGGCAGCGTGACCAGGCGCGCTGTGGCGCCGATGCCCGCCGCGATCTCCCGGGCCTCCGACGGCGGCGTGATCAGATCCTCCTCGCCGACGAGAACCAGCGTCGGAACGCGGATCGCCCCCAGCCCCGGCCGGGAATCCGGACGACCCATGATCGCGCGCTGCTGGCGGACGAAGCCATCCGCTCCGACCGCCTCGGCCATGGACCGGACGTGCGACCAGCCGCTGCCAGAGCAGGGTCGTGACGTTGTCGAAGGCGCCCTTCTGCGCCAGCGCGATCATCTGCTCGCGCGGAGCGTTGGTTTCGGGCGTGGCCGGCTTGGCGCTGGTGTCGAGCAGCGCCAGCCGCGTCACGCGCTCCGGGGCGCGGCGCATCACCTCGAAAGCGGCATAGCCGCCCATCGACAGGCCACAGAGGGCAAAGCGCGCGGGCGCGACCGCGAGAAGCCGCTCGGCGATGTCGCCCAGGCTCTCGTCGCGGTCATGCTGCGCGACCAGAATCGGGCGCCCCGGCGCCAATGCGGGCCATTGCGGCGCATAGAGGCGGGCGTCGCAACTCAGCCCCGGGATCAGCACGAGCGGTTCGATCATCGGTCATCAGCCTCCTGAGGCGCTAGATTGTTGACTTTGCCGTGCTTTTTCTGCATTGCACACGGGTCCGAAGGCGCGCTGGAACAAGAAGTCGCGCCACCGTCGCGGTCGAGTCGGTCATCCCGCCACGTGTCACCGACCCTTGAAGAAGCGCAACCATCGATGTCATTCGCCGAACTCGGCCTGAGTGAAAAGGTTCTGACTGCCGTCACGACCGCAGGCTACAACACCCCGACCCCGATCCAGGCTCAGGCCATCCCGCACGTGCTGGCCCGCCGTGACGTGCTCGGCATCGCCCAGACCGGCACCGGCAAGACCGCCGCCTTCACCCTGCCGATGCTGACGATCCTCGAGAACGGCCGTGCCCGGGCCCGGATGCCGCGCACGCTGATCCTCGAACCGACCCGCGAACTCGCCGCCCAGGTCGAGGAGAACTTCACCCGCTACGGCGTCAACCAGAAGCTGTCGGTGGCGCTGCTGATCGGCGGCGTCTCCTTCGGCGACCAGGACGCGAAGATCACGCGCGGCGTCGACGTGCTGATCGCGACTCCGGGCCGGCTGCTCGACCATGTCGAGCGCGGCAAGTTGCTGCTCACCGGCGTCGAGCTGCTCGTCATCGACGAAGCCGACCGCATGCTCGACATGGGCTTCATTCCCGACATCGAGCGCGTCTGCAAGCTGGTGCCGTTCACCCGGCAGACGCTGTTCTTCACCGCGACGATGCCGCCCGAGATCACGCGCATCAGCGAGCAGTTCCTGCACAACCCGGTGCGCGTCGAGGTTTCGCGCCCGGCGACCGCGGCGACCACGATCACGCAGCGGCTGATCGCCTCCAACGGCCAGGATTTCGAGAAGCGCGAGACGCTGCGCAAGCTCATCAACGAAGCCAAGGACCTGCAGAACGCGATCGTCTTCTGCAACCGCAAGCGCGATGTCGCAACGCTGCACAAGTCTCTGCAGAAGCACGGTTTTCCGGCCGTCTCGCTGCATGGCGACATGGACCAGTACGCCCGCATGGCGGCGCTCGAATCCTTCCGGACCGGCGAGAACCCGATCCTCGTCGCCAGCGATGTCGCCGCGCGCGGGCTGGACATTCCCGCCGTCAGCCACGTCTTCAACTACGACGTCCCGACCCATGCGGAGGACTATGTCCACCGCATCGGCCGCACCGGCCGCGCCGGGCGCGAGGGTGCCTCCTTCACCATCGTGACGAAGCATGACGAGAAGCTCGTCGCCGCGATCGAGAAGCTGATGGGCCAGGCGATCTCCTGGGAGGAAGGCCGCGGTCTCGACGCGCTGCCGCCGGGCGCGCCGCGCGAGGATCGACCCGGCCGCGGTGGCCGGGGCGACGAGCGTCGCGGTCGCGGCGGCGAGCGTGGACGCGGCCGTCCCGAGCGCGGCCCGCGGGCAGAGCCGGAAGCGGCCCCTCGCCCGATACGGGTCGAGCGCACGACCTCGGAAGATGATGTCGTCGCACCGCGCCGGCGTGGTGCCGGCGACGGCCCGACACGGACGAAGATCCGCGGCGACGGTGCCGCCGAGGCACCCGCCCGCAGCAAGCCTCGCGGTGACGCGGCCGTTGCTGCCGCGCGCCCCGAGCGCGCGCCGGAGAGCGTCGCCGCCAAGCCGGCCAAGGCCACTGAGGGCCGGTCTTCGCGCCCCGAGCCGCGCCGCCGCGACGACGATGATGGTCCGAAGGTCAAGGGTCTCGGCGACCACGTTCCCGCGTTCCTGATGCGGCCCGTCCGCGTCGGCTGAGGCGCCCCGGGTCAACGGCATTTTAACCTGCCTCGCCTAAGGTCACCTTGTGGAGGCGGCCGAGGTCGCAATCACGGACGGGCGCATGCCGCCGTTGAGACGGACAGGATGTCCCGCTTCGATTCTCAATCGAGGCTGCCGTGGCTTCGGCCGCGAGCGGACTCCGCGTTCGGATTGTCGATGGCATGAGCGACCACGCACTGCCCCTGTCTCCATCGGACGATCTCGCCGAACGTGTCGTCGCCGCCATGCGCGAGCATGGTTCGCCGACCTATCCGCGCGCCTTCGAGGTCTGGTACGCCCATCTCAGCGGCGAAATGCCTGCGATCAGCATGGCGATGCAGGCCATCATCACGGGCAGCGAAGGCAAGGTCGGTGTCGCCGACATCGACCAGCTCTATGACCGCTTCATCGGCACCGAGCGGCTGGCGCGCCATGCCGAGCGGACCAGCCTGCAGGTTCTGGGCGAGATCGACGGGCTGATGGCGCTCGTCGACAAGGCGCTGGATTCGAGCGAGCGCTATCATGGGCGCCTCTGTGCCATGTCAGAGGACGTGCCCGCGCCCGCCGACCGCCAGAAGCTGCGCGAATGGGTCGAGGCCTTGGTGATGTCGACCCGCGAGGAGGTCACGCGCAAGACCAAGCTCGAGGCGCAGCTGCGCGACAGTTCCAACGAGATCCGCAATCTCCGCGAGGCGCTGGAATCGACGCGGGCGGAAGCTCTCACCGATCCGCTGACGGGCCTCGCCAACCGCCGCCATTTCGAGGAGATGCTGCAGAAGTCGATCGATCAGGCGACGCTGCGGCGCGAGCCCTTCGCGCTGGTGATGGCCGATATCGACTTCTTCAAGCAGTTCAACGATGCCCATGGCCACCTCACCGGTGACCAGGTGTTGCGTCTCGTCGCCCGCACCATGAAGGACAAGTTCAAGGACAAGGCGATCATCACCCGCTTCGGCGGCGAGGAGTTCGCCGTCATCCTGCCCGATGCCGATCTCATCGCGGGCAAGTTCGGGGCCGAGACGGTGCGCCAGGCGCTGCTGACGCGCGAACTGGTCAAGCGCTCGACCAACGAGAATCTCGGGCGCATCACGATCTCGCTGGGCGTGGCGAGCTATGCCCGCGGCGACACGGCGGCGTCCCTGACCGAGCGGGCCGACCAGGCGCTGATGGCGGCCAAGCGCACCGGCCGCAACCGCACCGTCACCGAGGACGCGGTCGACTCGGTCAGCCGCGTCGCCTGACGGCGACCGGCCCGACGCGGCCAGTCAATGGGCGGCCGCATCCGCGCGCGGCTTGATCTCGACCGATTCGCCGCAGCCGCAGGCCGAGACCTGGTTGGGGTTGTTGAAGACGAAGGTCGATGAGAACCGGTCCGTGCGGAAATCCAGCTCGGTGCCGAGCAGGAACAGCACGGCCTTGCCGTCGACGATCACGGTCGCGCCCTTCTCGGTAACCACCTCGTCGCCCTTGGCGGCCTCGCGCGCGACCTCGAAGGTGTATTCCATCCCGGCGCAGCCGCCCTTCTTGACGCCGACGCGCAGGCCGAGCGCCGGCTCGGCACCGTCCGACTGCGCCATGATCTCGCGAATCCGCGCCGCGGCGGCATCCGTCAGCGAAACGACCTTCAGGCCGGGTATCGAAAACATCCGTCGTCCCTCCCCAATCGGGTTCAAGGCCCGATGAAGCAAGATTGCACCGCCATACATAAGGATTGCCGAAGGAAAGGTCGAGGTGTCCAGATGCAGGGCGCCGCCGCAGCCGGGATGTTGCAACCCCCGCCCCGCCATGCACTGTGACGCCTCCTTCCTCGGCATCCACCCGGCGACATCCTCCCATGGCTTACCGCACCCACAGCCCGCAATCGCTGCGCGCCCTCGTCCAGGACATGATCGTCGCCGCCGGCTGGAGCGCGGAGGCCGCGGCCGAGACCGCCGCGCATCTGGTGCTGGCCAACCTGAGCGGCCATGACAGCCACGGCGTCGGCATGCTGCCGCTCTATTTCCAGTCGCTCGCGGACGGGAACCTGTCGCCGGCCTCACGGCCGCAGGCGCGGCTCGATGCGGCGCCCTTCCTGATCATCGATGCGGGCGTCGCGCTCGGCCAGCCCGCCGCCCGCAACGCCGTCGAGCAGGCGGCCGCGATGGCGAAGACCGGCGGTGTCGCGATCCTGAACCTGCTCGACGCCCATCATATCGGCCGCATCGGCCATTATGCCGAGGCCGCGGCCGCGCAGGGGCTGATCTCGCTGTTCTGGGTCAATGTCGCCGGCCGCCCGCCGATCGTCGCGCCGCACGGCGCCAGGGAAGCGCGCTTCGGCACCAATCCGCATGCGATCGGCATTCCCGTCCCCGGCGGCGACCCGATCATCCTGGATTTCGCCACCAGCCGCATGGCGCATGGCAAGGCGCGCGTCGCGCTCAACAAGGGCGTCGCCGTGCCGCCCGGCTTCATCATCGACGGCGAGGGCCGCCCGACGACGGAGCCCCGCCACGTCTTCCCGCACGCGCTCGCGCAGGGCGAGGCGCTGGGCGCGTTGCTGCCCTTCGGCGACCACAAGGGCGCCGGCCTGTCGCTGATCGCCGAGCTGCTCTCGGCCGGGCTGATGGGCGCGGCCCGCATCGACCAGAAGCCGGCGAAGAGCTGGATCATCAATTCGCTCTTCGGCATCCTGATCGACCCGGCCCGGCTGGAGCCGGACGAGGCGCTGCGGCGCCAGCGGATCGAGAGCTACCTCGCCTTCGTCCGTGCGGCGAAGCCGCAGGACGAGAGCCAACCCGTCCGGACGCCGGGCGAGAGCGAGCGTGCGACCCGGATCGCCCGCGCGCGCGACGGCATCCCGCTCGATGACGAGACCTGGTCGCAGATCCGGGCGGCGGCAGCGGCCCATGGGATCGACGCCGAGCGCTACTGAGGGGATGGGCCCACCCACCATGACGCTGGACGGTTACAACGCCTTCTGCGCCGGCCTGCCGGCCACCAGCAGCGTCGTGCAATGGGGCGGCGCCCATGTCTGGAAGGGCGTGGCGCTCTCGGTCACCTTCAAATGCTCCTGGGCGAGCTTCGACATCCTGAAGGAGCAGCCCGGCCTGCGCCCCGCCCCCTATCTCGCCTCGCGCGGCATGAGCTGGATCCAGCGCCTGACCGACGAGACGATGCCGGACGAGGCGCTGCAGGACTATCTGCGCGAGAGCCACCGGCTGGTCGCGGCGGGGCTGACGAAGCGGGCAAGGGCGGAGCTGGGGCTCGACGTCCCAACCCGTTCCCGTTCTCGCCAGGGGTAGCCCCATAAGCGGGTCGTCCCGGACAAGCCGCGCAGCGGCGCCGATGCGGGACCCATTCCGGAGCATCGATCGGAGAGGTTCCGGAATGGATCCCGGGTCTCCGCTGCGCTGCGCCCGGGATGACGGCGCCCCTTCTTGCGATGCCTTGTCAGTTCGCCCTCACAGAAGCGCCTCGCCCCGGAACACCGGCACGCAGGAGCCGCCGACTGTGGCGCGGATGCCGTCGGCGTCGCGACGCGCGGTGAGCTGCAGCAGGCTCGGGCGGCCCATCTCGACCCCTTGGGTCAGCGTGAAGCTCGCGCTGTCGCCGCCGTCGAGCGAGAGCAGCAGGGCCGCCAGCGTCGCGCTGGCGCTGCCGGTGGCCGGGTCCTCCCAGGTGCCGCTGATCGGCGCGAACATGCGGGCGCGGATCGACTGGCCGTCGCGGACATAGAGGAAGAGCGACAGGCGCCCTTCCAGACCGGGCGTGGCGTCACGCAGGGCGCGGAAGGCGGTGAGATCGGGCGTGGCGCGGGCCAACGCCTCGGACGCCACCTCCGCCAGCACGAAGAAGACGCCGACCGAGGCGCGGATCGGCTTGTGCCGGCCGGTGAGCACCTCCTCGGCTTCAAGCCCGGCGCAGGCGGCGATCGCCTCGGCCGGCAGCTCGACGCCGGTCGAGAGCGGCTGCGGCGCGGCAATGGTCGCCCCGGCGATCTCTCCGGCGGCGTCGCTGGCGACCTTGACCGTGACGAGGCCGGCGATCTCCTCGAAGCGCAGCACGCCGCCACTGTCGCGGCCATGGCGGGCGAGCACGAAGGCGGTGCCGACATTGGGATGGCCGGCGAAGGGCATCTCATGGGTGCGGGTGAAGATGCGCACGCGCGCCGTGTTGGCGGGGTCGGCCGGGGGCAGCACGAAGGTCGTCTCGCTGTAGTTCATCTCGGCGGCGAGCGACTGCATCTCCGCAT
>LNFM01011439.1_pt1 | contig 12056 bp, 10 predicted proteins | sample 596031 | NCBI WGS metagenome assembly LNFM01 (sample SAMN04254537, study PRJNA301005) | activated carbon metagenome | isolation source: dual media filters at the Ann Arbor, Michigan drinking water treatment plant | place: USA: Ann Arbor | reverse complement strand
ACGCGCACACTGGTTGTCCTAGCCGCGTTTCGGTTAGATGATGCGCGTCAGGTTTGGAATTCACCATCGGAGGAGAGCGCCATGCAGGCAACGGGAAAGATCGCGGTCATCACGGGTGCCGGCAGCGGCATAGGGCGGGCGTCGGCGCTGGCTTTGTACGCCGACGGGTTTTCCGTCGTGCTGGCCGGCCGTCGGCGCAACATGCTCGAAGAGACGGCAGCGCTGGCGCAGGCCTCGCCGCCCCGCATGCTGGTGGTCCAGACCGATGTCTCCGACCCCGCATCGATCGCCGCGCTGTTCGACACCGTGCAAAGCACCTATGGCCGCATCGATCTGCTGTTCAACAACGCCGGGATCAGCACGCGCAACATCGCGATCGACGACCTGACCCATGAGCAATGGTCGAATGTCGTCGCAGTCAACCTGACCGGGGCTTTTCTGTGCGCGCAGCATGCCTTCCGCATGATGAAGAACCAGACGCCGCGCGGTGGGCGGATCATCAACAACGGCTCGGTGTCGGCGCATGTGCCGCGGCGCAATGCCACAGCCTATACGGCGACCAAGCACGCAATGACCGGACTGACACGCTCGCTGTCGCTGGACGGGCGGGAACTCGACATCGCCTGCGGGCAGATCGATATCGGCAACGCCGCGACGACGCGCAACGAAGACACCTCGCGCGGTCGCTTGCAGGCGAGCGGCCGGGTCGAGGCGGAGGCGCGCATCGACGTCAACGACGTGGCGCGCGGCGTCGCCTACATGGCCAGTCTGTCGCTGGAGGCGAACGTGCAGTTCATGACCGTCATGGCCACGAAAATGCCCTACATCGGCCGTGGCTGACCTGGCTTCAGCACTGCATGAGTTCGATGCTGACCCCATCCGGCGCGGCAACGTAGCACAGCAGGCTGCCGCCGACGCCCTTCTTCAGTTCGACCGGAAAGCTCACGCCTTTCTTGCGCAGGTCGGCGCAGAGCGCCGTCAGATCGCCTTGGTACAAAAAGCCGAAATGGTCGGTTCCCCAGGTGTTGTGGCTGGAGAAATCGGCATAGGGCCGGATCGGCGGGTTGGGTGCAGGATCCTCGCCAGGGCGGCGGCCACGGATCAGGATCGTCACGCCGCCGAGTTCCACGAAGATCTGCGGTGCACCGCGCGCGATGGTGTCGGCGGCGATGGTTGCGCCGAACATCTCGACATACCAGGCGGCCGATGCCTTGGGATTTTCGCTGATGATGTGGACGTGATCGAATTTGAAGGCGGGGTTGCTCATGGTTCTGTCCTTTCTGATTCTGACTCAAAAAATGGCACATCGGCCGCACACCGCCTGACTCATCTCGGCTCGCGCTTTCGCGAAAACCAGGCGTCGTCGGAAGCACGCCTATGGCACAGCATCCTGGCGGCCGCCCCGGCCGAACCGCGCGGCCGCATTCTGGCATCATGTCGAACGCGTACTGTCGGCCAAGGTCGGTCATTCTGGGCAATCGCGCCCGGCCCCGAGATCGAGATGACCGAGTTTAACGAAAAGCTGCCGTGCGCGACTCGGCGCAGGGCTCGAGCGGAAGCCAGGATCATGCACCTTCGGGGCATGGCGAAAAGGCGTACCCCGCGGTGAACGACGAAAGGCATATCGCATGAGTGAAATCTACACCCGACCGATCACCGCCGCCTGCGCCTGGACGCAGGCGGACATCGCCCGCAGCGACGACTGGCGGCACGAGCTGAGCGGCGCGGAGATCGATGACCTCGACCGCGCGCTGAAGGGCATCCGCAATCCTGGCGGCAGGCTGATCGACATCACGCGCGACGATTTCCCGCTGCCGGCGCTGGCGTCTCGGCTTGCGGCGGTGGAGCGCGACGTGCGAGTCGGGCGTGGCTTCTTTCTGCTGCGCGGCATTCCCGTCGAACGCTATACGGACGACGAGGTCTTTCTGCTGAAATGGGGGATCGGAACCCATCTCGGGCGCCCCGTCTCGCAGAACGTCTATGGCGACATGCTCGGGCATGTGTTCGATCATGGCAACGAGGACCCGACCTCGGTGCGCACGCGCGGCTACCAGACCAACGCCGGGCTCGACCTCCATGTCGACCGCGCCGACATGACCTCGCTCCTTTGCCTGCGCCAAGGCCGGTCCGGCGGCATCAGTCGCATCGTCAGCTCGATGTCGGTACACAACGCGATCCTCGCCGAGGCGCCGGACATGCTGCCGCCATTGTACGAGGGGCTGCCCTACATCACCACGGAGGCCGACGGCCCGATCGAGCTCTGGAACGGCCCGGTGTTCGACGTGACCGACGGTGTGCTGAGCTGCTCGTTCCGGCGCGGCACCATACAGAAAGCGATCGAGACCCCGGGCGTGGAAACGCCCGCCGAGAAGCTCTCGGCGCTCGCCTGCATCGACCGGGTAATGAACGACCCGAAACTGGTTTACGAGATGGAACTGCGGCCGGGCGACATCCAGTTCGTAAACAACTACACGGTGCTGCACGGGCGAACCGCCTTCACCGACGCCGCCGACGGATCGAGCAAGCGCCACATGGTGCGCCTGTGGCTGCGATTCTTCACACCGCGGCCCGCCAGTGCCTATATCCGCGACCAATACAAAGGCATCGCGAAGACGCTCGATCAGAACCCGGTCGGGTATCGTACTCAGTAGGGCGCACGCGATTGCCCTGGGGCGTGTTCAGCTCCGGTCCCGCCCGGCGCGAATCGTCGGCACAAGCGAAAAGCCGCTGCATGTCGTAGCCGTCGTATCGCATCGACGCCTGAGACGAATGATGAGCGAAACCCCCAAGAGTCCCGCGAGCCATGTCGCCCAAGTAGAGGGCTCGGGCACGGGGCTCACTTGAAACGAGACACCGTCCAAGCCCACCACGGGCAGCGACCCAAGGGCCGGTCGGAAGCTGTCGAAGGTATAGGTGAATTCCAGCGTAGAGAGTGCGCGCTGGCGGGCGTTCGGGTCGAAGCCGATCGGCAGCAAGGCGACAGTCACGGCATCGAGGACCAAGTAGATGCGGGTATCGGCCTCGACGACGGAACTCTGCGAGGGGTCGAGGGCGTTGCGACCCGGATCGGCCCACCAGTAAAGGTCCGTGTAGACAGTGGACCATACCGACACCAGGGCCTCGTCCGCGCGGACGGGTTCTGAGCCGAAAAGCGGTCTGAGGTATTCGTCGTCGCTCTTCGCTCCGAAGCTGAAGTCGTAAGGTCCCCACTGCGCGAGCGAGAACTCGGAGATGGTCTTGTCGTTTTCCTGTCGCGTGCCAAGGATCGCCACGTGAGCAAGGGCCCCAGCGTCGAAGTTGACCAGCGTCGGGCCGACTGCGGAGGTCGTGAAGTAGATGTGATCTGCCGCCAGGCGATACGATGGTGTAACGACGAGCCGGTCGTAACCTGCCGGCAAGTCGACCGCGATCGACTGCACGGCGGTGGCCTCGGTCAGCACCGACATGCGCGACCCCGCGAGCAGCGAGCCTTGCGAGAGCACCCCGATCCCGCCATTCGCAGTCTCCGCGCGACCCGAGGTCACGTCGAAGGCGAAATTGAGGTCAGTGGGCGACAGGTTCGGCCCCCGACGCATGAACGAGGCGGATTCACCCTGCATCTGCGAAAACACTCCATCGGCCGACGAACGCTCTCCGAGCACGATCTGTGATCCATCGGGCCGGGCGCGCAGTTCGGTTGCCCAGTACCACCAAGCCGCTCCGCCGAGCGGCTGCACGAAGATGGGTGTGGAAGCGCCCGATGCGGCGGCCGGCGAGGACCCGGCTGCGATCATGAGGACAGCGAAATGCAAGCAACGCTGGAGTGCTTTTCGAACCATGGGTCTCTCCGAAGGTCGGTCCCACAGGGTCTGTGCCCTGCATGCGGCCATCTGCAACTGAACTCAAAAAATGTTGCCAGAGACGTCCAAAAAACGTCAAGACCCCACGCCTGCTCGGCGCGCGCCTCCACCGCGATGACCGACGAACTCAGCGACTGACCCCTGGCGCTATCGGGGAAGCAGCCATGGTCGATAGTCCGCCGACAACGGCCACGCCCACAGCGGTGCTAGTTGCTCGGTATCAGACACCCAGGGCATCGACGAGCACTTTTCCCGAGGCTCGCTAATGGGTCACCGGTGACGGTGGTCGTGACCGAGGCCTGATCAAAACGGTGGCGGGCAATCAAAGCTCATCAGCGCCCCCGTTTCCGGGCACGCCAGTTCGATTCGGCAAGCGTGCAGCATCAAGCGCTCCGCCTTGGCGCAGGAGTCCGGCGTACCGTAGAAGTCATCGCCGAGAATTGGATGCCCCATCGCTGCCATGTGCACTCGCAACTGGTGAGTACGTCCGGTGACGGGCTCGAGCTCGACACGCGTGCACGCGCGCGTCGTGCAGGTGTCGAGTACGCGATAGCGGGTCAGGCTCGGCCGACCCATGGCAATGTCGACTTTCTGCTTCGGGCGATTGGGTCCATCGACGCCGATGGGAAACTCGATTGCCCCCGTAGCGGCAGCCAGCCAACACCCGTCGACCAATGCTTGGTAGCGCTTGCGCACCTTGCGCTGCTCGAACAGGATACTGAGCGCGCGGTGCGCCCTGACGCCGCGCCCCATGACGACGATACCGGACGTGCCCATGTCCAGGCGATGAACGATCAGGGCATCGGGAAACTCCGCCTGCACCCGGCGCGACAGGCAATCCTCCTTGCCCGCGCCGCGCCCCGGCACGCTCAGCAGTCCGCTGGGCTTGTCGACAACGATCAGATGCTCCGAGAGATACAGAAGGGAAAGTCCGCGGTGCTCAGGCGGTCGGTAGGGAGTGGATGCCATGCCGCGGATTGTCTCATTGCGAGGCGAATCGACGAGTCTCCAAGTAGAGGGCCGATTGCAGCTCCATGAAACATCGCGACAAGCGGGCAAACGTCAGACCGCTCTTGAAATCAGATCTCGCAATCACGGTTCCGCCCGAGCGGACTCGCCCTAGCTCGCTCCCGGATCTGCCTGGCGCAGGCGCGAACTCGTGCCGATGGCAGGACGTCCTTGCACTCAGCGGTTAGAACGCGAAGCTAGTTCGGCTGTTCGGCCAAGGCCGCCGTTGAAATGCCGGTCCATGTCGGGCCTCGCTCGTCGGTTACCTCCCTTTCGACTGCTGAAACGCTGGAAAAGCCGCTTGCGAATCCTGTGCACACACACTGTCGCTCCGTTCCGTCGTTCGCACACCTGTCTACCTTGAACGAGAACGGGAGCCGTAGCCCCCGTTCCCCAGCAGCACCGAGCCTGGATCAATCGGTCGGATTCTGTTTCCTGCGAAGTGAGACAAGCCCCAAGAGCCCGAGGCCCGCGAGAACCATGCTGTAGGTCTCGGGCTCGGGCACAGCCAGCACTGCCACGCCACGCACTTGCGACGGACTGAAAGGCAGATTGGGATCGAAGTCCTGCTGCGCGCGGATCACTTCCACCGCACCGCTGCCGTCAAGCGCCATACGAACGATGCGGCCAGCGCCCAGTGTAGTGTTGCCCTGGGGTGTCGTGAACGTCCCCTGGAGCGCGGACACGTAGATCGCGTTCGCCGTCACATCGATCCCGTTCAAAAAGCCAAGCCCGCTAGCCAGCGTAGCCAGGCCGCTGCCGTCGAGGTTGGCACGCTTCACGAAACCATCGGTTGTCGTCAGGTAGATGGCGTCTTGCGTCACCTCGAAATCATACGAGGTCAAACCCGTCAGCAGAGTCTGCACGTTCGAGCCATCGAGATTCGAGCGCATCAGGCGGTTCGAGGTACCGACTTGAGTCCAGAACACGCTGTCTGCCGTCACGTCGATCGCAAACGGCGAGGCCAGCCCCGTGCTGAAGATTTCTGCCGGCGGAAAGGACAGGGACAGGTCTAGCTTCAGAATGTCGCCCGCAGTCTGCCGCGTCACATAGAGCATACCGCCCTGAACATCGACGTCGTATGCACCCGGTATGTTGTAGGTCTTGAAGCCCGTGCCATCCGGAAACATGGACACGATGCGGTTCAGTTGCTGGTCAGGCCACCACAGTCGACCGCCAGCGAACTCCACGCCGTTGGGCCCCTTCACCCGGCTCGGATCGGTCACCAGTGCGCTCGCTGTGCCGTTCGGCAGGTTGACCGTGTTGATCGACCCGACGAAGGTAAACGAGGGAAAGCTTTGGTACGTCTCGGACCACACCAACTGGTCGGCCGCGATGGCGGAGAAGGTGCTGCAAGACAGCGCAAGTGCAAGGAGTGGACAACCCCGTATGTTCATTTCTTGTTGATCTCCCGATCGATACGACGAACGATTTTTCGTCCACGGAGGCCAAAGCAAGAGACATACCCTCATTCACGTACTGCCGAAGAACGCCGGAGCGACGCCGAACAGCCGAGACTTTAGCCGAGAGCGCCGCGCCTGCCGTTGCACGAGAGATCGATGTCGACTCAAGAGCTTCCGAGACCAGGCACGATAACGTGAACGTATAGGCAGTTGTCCAGCGCCAGCGCAAATGTGATGCGTTCGCAAGATTCCGCCTGCTCGCACGCATTCACGATGGAACACGGAGAAAGTCTCGCGGCACGCTATGTAAAGTAATCCGACAAGCAAAGGGTGGGCGAGTATCTCGAAACACTCGCCGCTGCCGGCAGGCTGCTCCTCCCGGCCAAGAAGATGCCTTCGCGCTCCGGCGCACGAGTTTCGGCTCCTCGGACGTCGGATTCACTCTTGCCGTAATCGCTCGCAGCGCCCTGAGGCGCGAGGGTTCGACCGATCGTTCCCCGAAGATGTACGATCCAGGATCAACCCAACCGACGGGAGCGACCATGGTCGTGCATGAGGTACGGGTGCATCCCAGTTCGGCATCATTGCCGAGACAGGCGCAGTTGACGTGGAAGATGGCCGAACTGGCCGCGGCCGCCCCGCCGCCGTCGCCCGAGGTGGCGGAGATGGTCGCGTGCCGTGTCGTCGACAACGCGGGTGTGGCGCTGGCGGCGATCGATCGCCAGCCGGTGACCACGGCTCGCAACATGGCACTGGCCCATCCACGCGCCGGTGGGGCGACGCTGTTCGGGCTGCCGCCGTCAGTCCGGGTTCACGCCGAGTGGGCCGCTTGGGCCAATGCGACCGCTGTGCGTGAACTGGACTTTCACGATTGTTCTCCGCCCAGCGCGCATCCCGGTGACAACATCGCCCCGCTGATCGCCGTGGCCCAGCAGATGCGGTGCGACGGGGCGGCGCTCGTGCGGGCCATCGCCGTCGCCTACGAGATCCAGGTGGCCTTGGGCAGAGGCATGCCGCTCGCGCCCTCGCAGAAGGAGCAGACCGGCCATCTGTGTCCCGCCACCACGGCGGGCCTCGGGGCGCTCCTGGGCTTGCCCGTGGCGACGATCTACCACGCGCTCAACCAGGCCGTACTCATTTCCCACGCTCCGCGTCAAACACGCAAGGGCGAGATGACCTCCTGGAAGGCGTTCGTCCCGGGCCATTCGGGCAAGCTCGCCATCGACGCCATCGATCGGGCCATGCGCGGCGAGAGTTCACCCAGCCCAGCCTACGAAGGCGAGAGCGGAGTCATCGCCTATATGCTCGATGGTCCCGACGCGCGCTACCAGGTATCGCTGCCGGCGCCGGGCGCGCCCCTCGGCGCGATTCTTCAAACATTCACCAAGGCGCATGCGGCGGTCAATCATGCCCAGGCATTCATCGACCTGGCCTTCGAATTGCGCGCCGGCGTCGACTTGAGTCGCCTGCGCGAGGTGGTGGTGCGCACCAACAGCACCGTGCACAACATCGTCGGCAGCGGCGCCAACGATCCGGAGAAGTCCAACCCCGATGCCAGCCGCGAGACGCTGGACCACTCGCTTTGCTACATCGTCGCGGTCGCGCTTGAGGACGGATGGTTTCACCACGAACGAAGCTACGCTCATGAGCGCACCCACCGCCCCGACACCATCGCCTTGTGGCGCAAGGTGCGCTCTGTCGTCGACCCGTTCTGGGAGGAGCAACACAAGCAGGCGCGACCGGGACGCCCTGTCCTGGGCGGACGGCTCGAGTTGCACTTCGACGATGGCCGCGTGATCGCCGGCGAGAAACCCGTAGCCGATGCGCAGATCGGCGGTGCCCGAACCATGGACCGGGCGGGCTATGAGCAGAAATTCCGTGCGCTGGCCGGCCCGTTCCTAGCCGCCGAGGACATGGCGGCTTTCCTCGAGTTGGCCCATCGGCTTCCAGGCGCGCCGCCTGAAGCCCTCTGCCGCTTGAATCCGGTGTTGCCGGAAGGCAAGGTGCGCTTGCAGCCCACCGACGCAAAAGGCATCTACGATCACCCGATCGTGGATGGTAATGGTGGCGTTCGCGCCGCAAGTGCCGGGTAGTCGGCCGCAGCCAGGCGAATGACTCGACCGCTACGCCAGCTTGCATGGGGCGAGAAGACGCCCCGCTTTACAGCGAAGCCCCCTACTCGCCTACGGAGTCCGCGCCCGGCGGCGCGCAATCCACCCTAAGCCTACTGACAGACGACCGTGGCGTTGCCGTCGCGGTCCCACATCGGTGTTGTCGTCGGGTACTTGAGCGAGGGCAGCGCGACGGTGACCGTGCCAGCCATGCCGACGCGACGCGGCGTCTTGGACTCCATGGTGATTTCCACCAAGTTCAGTCCTTTGTCCTGCCACTTCTTGGTGATCTTTCCGCCCACATGGATGATGTCGCCCGCCAGATGGAACTCCGTGATGCGAAAGGTCGCCGCCCGCACGCGGCCATAGATGCCCATCCAGTCGGACACCACACGCTCCCATAGCATCAGGCAAGAATTGTTCTGCAGAAAGATGCCCGGCGCGGCCCCTCGCTTCTGGGCGACGCGTTCATTGTGGTGCAGGCCAGGATAGTTTCGCGTAGCGCCGACGAACATGATCATGCGCTGGTAGGTCAGATTGAAATCGACCGCGGGTATGTCGTCGCCCTCGTCGACCTGCTCGAAGTAGATCTGGGGCGGTATCGGCCAGCGGACGGTCGTATCAACGGTTGGGTAAAAAGCTTTCATTTGATCGTCTTCCTCGTCAATGCCTGGATGGGAAACGTGCCTTCGGGGCGTACCGAGAGCTACCGAACGATGTCCTTCTCGTCCTTGCGCACGAACCGGTAGTTGCCCTGGGTCGCCTTCGCCACGAGTTGACCGTCCTGGTTGAAGTAGCTGGTGGTGTAGCCCAGAAAGGCTCCGACACCGACGCGCGTCTCCTTGGGCGTGACATGGCTCAAGACGCGCCCCATGGTCGTGAGCCTGTCACCGAGGCAAACCGGCTCGAAGAACTCGATCGTCATGTCGGTGAAAAAGCCCGCGTTGGTCGGGGGCATCGGTGGCTCACCGGACGAGGGCGAGCGCGCCGCCAACTGGGACTGGTAATCGACGTCCGCATCCAGGGGGAAGCGTGTGGGTTGGCCTGGCCGCCAATTGCCGGAATACGTCGGCACCTCCTTGACCATGGCCCACGGCACCACTTGGCTGCGATAGCCGGCCATGCGAGCCGCCTCTTCGTCCCAGTAGGCGAGATTGCCGATCTCGGCCGGTTCGCAGTAGCGCGAGATCATCACCTTGTCGACGCGCTCGTCGGCCACCATGATGATGCCGCCGGAATAGTCCTCCCCGATGTGCTTCGCAGTATCTTCCCAAGTGACATCGGAAGCCGAGCCCCCGCCTTGCGCAGGGGTTGCTGCGCCCTCTTTGGATCCAGCCATTGTTCTCCTCCAGTCGAATATTGGAACCGCGCCTCGAAGCGAATGTCCCGGGCGGGGTGAAACACCTCGAGCGGCGCCAATGAGAGCACGTCGCTCGATCGCCATGACGCATCCTCCCGCGAGCGCTCGATGCAGTGACGATGCAGCCAACTTACTCCGCGTTCATCGTCACTGTCAACGGACTGCCGTGCTCACGGACTCGCCCAAGCCGTCGAAATCGACTTCCCGGATAAGGGCGAACCGGGATTGCCATGCCCAGTTGGGCACCGCACTTCTCCCTGGGTCGATTCCTGCCTTGCCGCGGCGACCTTACGACGAAGGCATGATCGTCGATCATTTTCCGATAGACGAGTATCCTGGCTGTGAACAGGAGCCTGGTCGAGACTCTATCCTCTATCCTCGCCCTTCGATGGTCAGGCGAACAACGATCCAGCGGTGCTCCGTCGAACCTCTCGCCTCGCTTGGCTCTGCCCTGGCGGTCGGCGCCACCGAGACGGATCGTTACGTTCGTACTGTTCGCGCCCCGGCCCGCTTGGCTGTCGACTCAACGCCGCTCCAGGCCGCTCGCATCGCACCCGCCGCACTGCATGAACCCTGAGGATCAGCGAGCGCTAGCAGTGCGTAGAATCCCCAGCAACCCGGAAAGCGCCTCGAGCTTATCCAGGTTTGCGATGAGCCCTGCCAACCGATCCACGTCCTCCTCCGGCAGAGCCAATCGTGCACATTCCTGGAACTTGCCAAGGCGGCGAGCCTCGCTCAGCGGACTGTCGGCATGCCCCCTCGCAGTGCTCACCGAATGGCTGTACCGAGCGCCGTTCCTCAGTTCGACGGTGACTACATCGGGATAGTCGAAAGGAAGTTCGTCGCCATCGCCGCCCTCATGCGCGCTCATGGTGACGCATTCCATCAATGCCCGTATGCGAGGGTCGTTGACCTTGGCATCGGTGAACTGGACAAGACCGAGCTTGCGCTCCACAAGAGCGGCCGCCATGAAGAACTGCATGCTGAACTTGGCCGCCAGCCCCGTGTCAGGCCGGGTGTGGAAAAGAATCTTGATCACCCTCGCAGGCACGCGGCATGCCACTGAAACCACGTCATGGGATTGAATGTCGTACTCAGCCAGCATGTGAAACATCGCATCGATGCACTTGTGAGCCGAGTAGTAGCAAGGGTATGCCTTGACGTTGATGCCTGGCGCGACAACAGCGAACGGCGCGCCGAGCGCGACGGCCATTCCAGTCGGATCCACCGCGCCAGGTCCACACAGCGCGAAGGCAAATCCGAGATCGCCTTCGAGGACTTCCCGGGTCGCTGTGTATCCGTCCGCCGCCAGCATGGCGGCGACGATGCCGCCGCGAGCCGCATTGCCGGCATGGAAGGGCTTCGTCATCGTACCCAGGTTCTGGATCAACCCGGCGGCTTGCGATCCACCCAGCCCGAGAGCTTGCGTCGTCTGATTCGCGTTGAGTCGCATGAGCTTGGCCGCGGCAGCCGCCGCCCCCAACGCGCCGAAGATCCCTGTCGGGTGCCACCCTAGCGGATGCAGCCGAGGCATGGCGCGAGCGACCTTGAACCATATCTCCACACCCAGGACGTAGGCTTCGATCAGATCCCGCCCGCTGCGATCGAGCGCTTCTCCCAGCGCCAACACCGTCGGGACGATCACCGCACTCGGATGCCCGTAGCCCACCCCGATGTCGTCGTCCCAATCGAGTGCGTGCGCCGTCACACCGTTGACGAGGGCTGCATTCGGACTGGACGTCAGCAAAGCGCTGCCGATCAGGCTCGCCTTCGGCGCGCCGCCGAGTTCGCCGACCAATCGTCTGACCGTGGCCGACGCCACTTCGCCCGTACCGGCGAGCGCGACACCCAGCGTATCGAGAAAGGCATGCTTCGCCGCGGCGACTGCCTCCGGCGGCAAGTCGTCGAACCAGGTATCGACTACGAACTGGGCCATCCTGGCCGTAACATCCATGCTGCCCCCTTCCTTCGCACCTAGGACGGAATCATCGGCGCAATCCCTCCATCGTTCGATCCACGCCAACCGAACCAACAGGCGACCTATCGACGACGATACGGCTGCCAACCGACAGTATATCGACCTGCCCGGCGCGAACGTGCAAGGCACTCGGCTGATCTTCGCCGGCAACCGATGTCATTGCAGCGTGATGTTGCCGGCCTTCAGCACTTTCGACCACATCGTGACGTCTACGGCGCTCAGGCGTCCGAATGCCGGCGGCTTCGAGCGCGACAGTTCAAGATCGATGACTCCAAAGCGTGCTGTCACGTCCGCGCTCCGTAGCATCCGAGCACCGGCACCGCGTCGGTCGGCGTGAAAGTCCGCGACGACCCCCCG
>LNFM01011438.1_pt1 | contig 12057 bp, 11 predicted proteins | sample 596031 | NCBI WGS metagenome assembly LNFM01 (sample SAMN04254537, study PRJNA301005) | activated carbon metagenome | isolation source: dual media filters at the Ann Arbor, Michigan drinking water treatment plant | place: USA: Ann Arbor | reverse complement strand
CGCTGCCGCGACCGACTCCGCTGCCGCGACCGCTGCCGACACCGCTGCCGCTGCCGACACCGCTGCCGCGACCGACTCCGCTGCCGCGACCGCTGCCGACACCGCGGCCGCTGCCGACACCGCGGCCGCTGCCGACACCGCTGCCGCGACCGACTCCGCTGCCGGTGCCGACACCGCTGCCGGTGCCGACACCGACTCCGACTCCGCTGCCGCGGCCGCTGCCGACACCGCGGCCGCTGCCGCTGCCGCTGCCGCTGCCGCTGCCGACACCGCTGCCGACTCCGCGGCCGACTCCGCTGCCGACTCTGCGGCCGCTGCCGCTGACTCCGCGGCCGTCGCGGCGCTCACATGCTCCCCGCTGATGGGCAAGCGCGCTCGGGGCCGGCGTCGTCGCCTTGCTTCGCGCCCGCGCACCGGCCGCGTGCCGAGCGCCAGGAGCACCGTCGCCACATCACCCACCGCCGCCGAGTTGCGAGCACGGCCACGTCCTCCGCGCCGTGCCCGCGCCCGTCACGGGCCGTGCGCGGGCCGCTTCGCTTCGGCGAACGACGACGCCGGCCCCTCGCAGCGTCTTTACCCATTCATCGGAGAACCTCATGTTTCACGTCCTCGAAGCCGCCCTCGAAGTCATCGACCAGCTCGCCCTCGTCGAGCCCAAGCTCCGCTCGAAGCGCAAGTCACTCGCCGACGAGATCGGCCGCGCCGCCGAGAGCATCGCCCTCAACGTCAGCGAAGGCCGCCCCCGCGCCGGCCTCGACAAGCCCGACCTCTATCGCCGAGCCGCAGGCTCCGCCAGCGAGCTCACCACCGCCCTCCGCATCGCACGCGCCGGCCGCATCATCACCGCCGAGGAGTTCGCTGCCATCGACACGCCCCTCGATCGAGTCCGCGCCATGCTCTGGCGCCTCACCCACTGAAGGCTCCCAGCCGGATCGCCACCGGCCAACGGCCGTCGGCCGGCCGATTCCCGCGCGGGTTCTCGCCTACGCTGATCGGAAGCAGATGCGGTCGCGGCTGCGGCTGCGGTCGCGGCTACCGTGGCGGTCGCGGCTACCGTGGCGGTCGCGGCTGCGGCTGCGGTCGCGGTCGCGGCTGCGGCTGCGGCTGCGGTCGCGGTCGCGGTCGCGGCAACCGCGTCAGATGACGCGATCGTCGCCACGGCGCCTTCCAGATGCGAACCGACTACGCAGGAGGTCGCGCACGACCACCGGGTCGGTCGCGTGATCCTTCATCGTCTTGATGGCGACGATCACCTTTGCCGACGCGCAGCTCGATGGTCGGCTTGCTCGCCGCCACGAGCGCTTCGCTACGCCCCGAGAGGCTCATCCGCGTCGGGCGGATGGTCGCGGACGGCCGCGCGACGACGCTGACTTGCGTCTCCGCGTCGAGCGTGGCGAGCCATGCTTCTGGGTCCGAGGCCGCCATGCGTGAGCCGTTCGAGTCTACGGCACGCGAGCGCACGCTGGTGGCCGTGGCCCGGGTCCTAGATCGAGAGATCAACCATGTACACGCCATCGCCCGACGTGACAGTGCCCGTCACCGTCGTCGTGCCCGGAACCCGTTCGACATCCTCGGTGCCGGGGATCGGTCGCAGGGCGCCGCTGAACGTCAGGCTCAGGACGGCTTCGCCCTCGATATCACCTGTCATCAGGTAGGAGCCTTCCAAGGTCCCGTCGAGCGTACCGTCCGGGATGCTCTTGAGCTGCATATCGAGCGCGGGTAGCGCCCCGTCTGCGGTCTCGTACGTGATCGCGACCTCGATCTCCTCGTCGTCGTACTGGATCGTGAAGGGGCCATCGCTGTAGTCGTCCATGCCGACGAGCAGACGCATGCCCTTGTTGTCGGACGCCCCCTGATCGACCTGGCCGGTGATGGTCAACGTGCCGGAGACCAGGCCCGGCGCGGCCTGGGCAGCGATATTGGCGCTGCTGGCGGCGTTGAAGCCGTCGAAGCCCAGCGCGATCGACGCCTCGATCGACTGGTCCAGTCCGAGATAGGCGCGGCGAGCTGCTTCGTCGCTGTCGATCTCGCCGTCATCGCCACACGCACCGGTCAGCGCGATGGCGAGCAAGCAGACTGTCCTCATGCCGCTCTAGTGGACGCGGGCGGGCATCCGGTCGCAGGATTTTTCACGTGCGATACTGAGGCCGTGCCACCAGGGGTGCGGCAGATCGAGATGACGTGGACGTGCTCGTCCTGCGGGCAGCAGAACCTCGGCCGTCACAAGACCTGTCAGCAGTGCGGTGACCCGAAAGACAAGTCCGAGAAGTACGAGATGCCGAAGGACACCGCTGGCGCCCAGAGCGTCACGGAGGCGGGTCTGATCAAGATGGCGGTCGCGGGCGCGAACTGGGTCTGCCCCTACTGCGGCAGCAACCAGCGCACGATCGACAATGCATGCGGCCAGTGCGGCGCTGCGATCGATCTGACGGAGCGCGTGCAGAGCGGCGATCCGCCGGTGGTCGCGCGTACCCGGTGGACCGCGTTCCTCGCGTGGGTCAAGAAGCACCGGGTCATCCTCGGTATCGCGGGCACGGTGATCGTGCTGGGCGTGAGCTGGTACGTCTGGTCGCACCGCACGCGTACGTTCTCTGCGAAGGTCGCCGACGTCGCATGGACCCACACGATCTCCGTCGAGCGCTACCAGATCTGGACGCGCGAGGGCTGGCGCGCCGAGCAACCCGGCGCCGCCTTCGATGTCGTCTCGCTCGGGGACAAGATCCACCACTACGACAAGGTGCAGGACGGCTACGAGACCCAGTACTACACGGAGCGCGTCGCGTGCGGCCAGGACTGCTACGACGAGCCCGAGCGGTGCAGCGAGCGGTGCTCCGATAACGGCAATGGCTTCGCGTCGTGCACCACGAGCTGCACCGGCGGCGGCCGCAAGTGCTCCACGAAGTACTGCAGCGAGCAGCGGTCCCGGCAGGTGCCGCGCTACATCGACGTGGCTCGGTACCAGGAGTCGATCCGCTACCAGATCTGGGACTGGGGCCATCATCGCCACGCCGTCGCGCAGGGCCACGGCATCACCGGGATGCGCTGGCCCGTCGAAGAAGCCCGGGTCGGCCAGGGCCTCGGCGAGGGCGAGCAGGAGCGCGCCACGAGGATCCCTCGGTACGTCGTGACGCTCAGCTACGAAGAGGGGCGGCTCGCGTTCGAGGTCCCGGAGCAAGAACTTTCGAACTATCCCGACGGCTCGGGGCACCAGCTCGTGATCAAGAAGGGCCAGCCCACCAAGGTCGACGGTAAGCCGGTTACAGTGACCGCCCAATGAGCTTCGACATCGTGGTGGCCGCAGACCAGGCCTGGGGCATTGGCAAGGAACAAGCCCTCCCCTGGCCGAAGCTGCGCGGTGACCTCCGCCACTTCAAGGCCATCACGTCGACCGCGAGCCCCGGCAAGCGCAACGCGATCGTGATGGGTCGCAAGACGTGGCAGAGCAAAGAGGTCGGAGGGGCCCCGCTGGGCAATCGCCTCAACATCGTCGTCACGCGCGGCGAGCTCGAGGTGCCGACGGGGGTCGTGGTGGCGAGCTCACTCGATGCGGCCATCACCGGGCACGACGTCGAGAACACGTTCGTCGTCGGCGGCGCGGGGCTGCTGCAGGACGCCGTCGAGCACGCCGCCCTCCGCTACGTGTACCTGACGCGCGTCATCGGCGAGTTCGGGTGCGAGGTGTTCATGCCGAACCTCGATGCGCGGGGCTTCAAGGTCGATTCCTCGTGGACGGGGCTGTCGGGCGAAGAGTTCGAGACGCGCTACAAGATCGAGCGTCTCGTCAGACCGCCACCGGGAACTTGATGAACGGGTGGTGCTGGTAACCCTCGAGCGCGATGTCCTCGAAGGTCATCTCGAGGGTGGGCTTCTGAGCAAGGACGAGCTTCGGTAGCGGGTGGGGCGTGCGCTCGAGCTGGAGCTTCACGCCTTCGACGTGATTCAGGTAGATGTGCGCGTCGCCGAGCGTGTGCACGAAGTAGCGCGGGGTCAGCCCCACCTCCTGCGCGATCATCGACATGAGTAGCGCGTAGCTCGCGATGTTGAACGGCACGCCGAGCGCGAGGTCCGCGGAGCGCTGGTAGAGCTGGCAGTCGAGACCCTTGTCACCCGAGACGTAGAACTGGAAGAAGGCGTGGCACGGGGGCAGCTTCATCTTCGGGATGTCGGCGACATTCCACGCGCTCACGATGATGCGCCGCGACTGCGGGTTGGTCTTGAGCGTCGTGATGACCTCCGAGATCTGATCGATCCCACGTCGCTGCCCTTCGGCCCCGCTCTCGCCTCCGGCGACGGGACCCGTGCCGCCCCAGTTGCGCCACTGGTAGCCGTAGATGGGCCCCAGCTCGCCGCTCTCGTCCGCCCACGCGTCCCAGATGGGCGTGTGCTGCTTGAGATCGTCGTTGATGTTCGTGGAGCCCTTCAGGAACCAGAGGAGCTCGCGGACGACCGCCGGGAACAACACTTTCTTCGTGGTGACGAGCGGGAAGCCCTCGCGGAGGTCGTAGCGGGTCTGCGCTCCGAAGAGTGAGATCGTCCCCGTCCCCGTGCGATCGGTCCGCTTCTCACCGTGCTCGAGAACGTCACGGAGGAGTCCCAGGTACGGACGCATGCTGGATTTCTAGCACCGGGGGCTGACGGAGGGAGCAGCGCTTCACCGCACATCGCCCAGGGCATGCGCCGGGCCGAGCCGGCGGCGGGTCGCGAGGGTGAGGTAGATGACGTAGACCATCGACGCGTAGACGATGATCTTCTGTCCCGTGACCTGCATCTGGTGGCCGTGTGGGGTGTTCATGCGCGGCCCGGCGAAGATCAGGATTAGGTACCCGACGACGACGGCGAGGTACGCGAGGTTCGCCCCGATGACGGTCGCGCCGGTGCGATTCCAGATCAGCAGCAGGGAGAGGCAGATCACGTAGCCGAGCAGCATCGCGAACGCGCAGATGACGAGCGTGTTGTGCGGCCACATGTAGCGATCGAACGGCGTCAGGCCCACGCCGGCAAAGGCGAGCCCGGACATCACGCCGAAGATCTGGGCCGCGATACCGGCGCGCCGGGCCTGCTCGCGCCCGTAGGCAAAGCCGCGCCACGCGCCCGCGAACAGGATCAGCGCGATGCCGATGGTGACGAGCGCGAACGAGAACAGGAGACACGAGGGCCAGTTCGACTGGCCGGAGAAGGTGCGCGTGGTGCCGAGATCCGAGAGGAAGTTGTGGAAGAAGTGATAGCCGGAAGCGCGCGGATGGAACCACGTGCCGCCCGCGTAGAGCTGCATCGCGACGAACGACAGCACGATGAACTGCACCGCCGCGTACAGGAGAAAGGCAGCGCGCCGGCGGGTGGTGCGTGGTGTCATGCGAGCGAGCGGTGTAGCGTAGCGCGCTCGCGTGGCCCCGACAGCGACTACCTTCGCCGACCTGCTCGATCGCCATCACGGCGTGCTGCTCGACGCGTACGGCGTGCTCGTCGATGGCCGTGGCGCCCTGCCCTGGACGGCGGACGTGTTCGCCGAGCTCGCCCGGCGGAAGACGCCCTTCGCGATCGTGACCAACGATGCTTCGCGCGCCGGCGATACGTACGCGCGGCGCTTCGCGGGCTACGGCATCACCATCGCGCCGGATCGCTTCGTCACGTCGGGCAGCTTGCTCCCCGCGTACGTGCGCTCGCGCGGCCTCGCCGGGGCGCGGGCCTGCGTCCTCGGGACGCCCGATTCGGAGGCGTTCGTGCGCGCCGGGGGCGCCGAGGTCGTGCCCGTCACGGCGGGAATGGAGATCGATCTCGTCGCGGTCTGCGATGACTCCGGCACGCCGTTCCTCGCCGGAATCGAGCTCGCGCTCTCGGCGATCGTGCGTGCGGTCGAAGCGGGCCGACGCCCCGCGCTCGTGCTGCCGAACCCCGACCTCGTCTATCCGAAGGGCGGCGGCGAGTACGGCTTCACGGCCGGGGCGATGGCCCTGCTGATCGAAGCAGCGCTCGCGCGGCGGCTGCCGGGGGCGGGGCTCACGTTCGATCACCTCGGAAAGCCGGAGCCGCATCTGTTCCACGCCGGTGCCGCGAGGCTCGGCCTCGAGCCCGCCCAGCTCGTCATGATCGGCGATCAGCTCGAGACGGATATCGCGGGTGCGCAGGGGGCGGGCATTCCCGCCGCGTTGCTCCTCGCGGGCGTCTCGCGCTGGGATGCAAGCGCGACGATCAGCCCGACGTACTTGCTAGAGCGTCTTTAGACCGGGTTACGCTGTGCAGTGTGGAAGACGAGACGGCCACCTGGGCAGAGCATCGAGCGGGTGGACCCGCCCTCCATGTCCGTGCGGTTCGCCTCGAGGTGATCGGCGGCCCCGACGTGGGCCTCGCGAAGACCTTCACGGCGCAGACGGTCGTGATCGGGCGTGCCAACGCGGACTTCCAGCTCGATGACAAGCTCGTCTCGGCGCTGCACGCAGAGATCCGCCTCGAGCCGCAGGGCTTCCGGCTCCGCGACCTCGGCTCGACGAACGGAACGCACGCCGGTGGCGTGAAGCTCCTCGACGCGTTCCTCACGTCCGGGGTGGTGATCACGCTCGGCGACACGTCGATCCGGTTCACGCCGCTCGCGTTGTCGAACGAGCTGCCGCTCGCGTCGATGCAGCGCCTCGGGGGCCTGGTCGGCGGTGCTCCCGCGATGCGCCGCATGTACGCGTTGATCGAGCGCTTCGCCAAGACGGACGCGACGGTGCTCGTGACGGGCGAGACGGGCACGGGCAAGGAGCTCGTCGCCGAGGCCATCCACGCGAGCTCGCGCCGCAAGGACGCACCGTTCGTGGTCCTGGACTGCCGCTCGCTCGCGCAGGTGTCGGGACAGCTCAGCGGCGCCTTCGAGGCGGCGCAGGGCGGCACCCTGTTTCTCGACGAGATCGGCGAGCTACCGCTCGAGGATCAGCCACGGCTGCTCCGGGCCATCGAGACCAAGAGCGACACCGACGTTCGCATCGTCGCCGCCACGAGCCGCGACCTCGCCGTCGAGGTGAACCGCGAGCGCTTCCGGCCGGACCTCTACTTCCGCCTCGCCGTCGCTCGCATCCACGCGCCCCCGCTCCGCGAGCACCGCGAGGACATCGACGCGCTGGTCGAGCACTTCGTCGCCGCGTCGGGTGGCGGGCAGCTGTCCGCGTCGTTCAAGGACCACGCCCGCAGCCACCCCTGGCCGGGCAACGTCCGCGAGCTGCGCTCCGCCGTCGAGCAGGCGCTCGTCCTCGGAGATCGCCCCGAGCTGGCGACCCAGCAGTGGTCCTCGAGCCTCGCGGTGGACGTCTCGGTGCCGTTCAAGGAGGCGAAGCGCCGCATCCTCGACGAGCTCGAGAAGAAGTACATCACCGAGCTCATCGAGGCGCACGATGGCAACGTCTCGGCCGCGGCCCGCGCCGCCGATCTGGATCGCATGACGATCTACAAGCTCCTGCGCCGCGCTGGTCTCCGCGAACCGAAGTGACTCGCGACGGCACGCTGCTGTTCTCCCCGCGGCAGGTGTTCCTGGCGCTCGGCGGCGCGTGCGCGGCGGCCATCCCGGTGATGCTGCTGTTGCAGCGCAGTCGCATGGCGAGCATCGCGGGGGCGGTGAGCTTCGGGGCCGCAGCGCTCCTGAGTGCGTGCATCGGCATGTGGTGGGCGCAACCGCCGGGCCACATGGCCACGATCCGTCGCGTCGTGGCGCTGACCGCCCTGGGCATGTCGGCCGCCCTCCCCGGCTGGTACTTCGGGCCCTCGTCGGCGTACGCGGGGGTCGTCGCGATCCTGCTCGTGTTCAGCGGTCTCGTGATGGGGGGTGTCGGCACGCCCTTCCCGCCCATCGCCGCGTGGTCGGTGTACGTCGCGCTCGCCGGCAGCCAGGCCGTGGTCGCGACGCTGATCTTCGTCGGCGCGTTGCCCGACGTGGGTCTGCTCCCGGTGCGCCCGGTGGGCTCCACAGCCTGGCACCACGTGGCCGCGCACGTGGTGGTGCAACTCGTCTACGCGGCCGCGTTCGTGATCGGTCGCGGACTCCACCGCGTGTACTGGCGCATCTCCGAGCAGCTCGAGCAGGCCACCCGCGCCGCCGCTCGCCGCGACGCGTTGCTCGACGAAGCGCGCGCCGAGTACCGCCGCATGTTCGCCCTCGGCCAGGAGGGCATCTTCGCCGGTCGCACCCTCGGGCAGTTCCAGCTCGGCGACCTGATCGCGCGCGGCGGCGCGGGCGAAGTGTACGCGGCGACGGACGTGCGCGACGGTTCGCAGGTCGCGGTGAAGGTCCTGCGCGGCGACAAGCTCGACGATCCGGCGAGCGTGCAGGGCTTCCTCGATGAAGGCACGGCCCTCACGCGCGTCACGAGTCCGCACGTCGTGAAGGCCACGCACGTCGGCGGCCCCGGCGAGGTCCTGCCCTACATCGCGATGGAGCGCCTCGACGGCCAGACGCTCGCGCAGCTCGTCGCCGACGGCGGGCCCCTCTCGCGCGCGGATGCCCTCGCGCTCGCGCGTGGCGGCGCCGAAGCCCTGGCGGCGATCCATGCGGCCGGCATCCAGCACGGCGACGTCAACCCGACCAACTTGATCCGGGCCGACGGCGTCTGGAAGCTCATCGACTTCGGCATCGCGACGATGGCACTCGGCGACGCGAGTGGAGGACGACCGGCCGACGGCCCGGTCCCTGGTCGCGGCTCCGATGCCCGCACGGGCCACGGCACGTTGCGCTACCTCGCGCCGGAGCGGCTGAGCGGGCCACCGTCGGCGCGCGCCGATATCTACGGCCTGGCGGCGAGCCTCTACTTCGCTCTCACGGGGAGGGCCCCGTTCGAGGATGTGGCTGCGCCGGGTCTCGCCCACGCGATCGCGCGGGAGATGCCGCTCGATCCGCGTCTGGTGGGCGATGTCTCCGATGAGGTGGCGGAGGCGCTCGCCGGCGGGCTCGCCACCGCCCCCGCCGCACGACGCGCCGACTTCGGATCGGCGATCGTCGCCGCGCTCGAGGGCAAGGCCGTCGGCGCCGCCCCCGACCACGTGGCCCCGGCCTGGCGCGTCGACCCCATCGCGAGCTCGCCCCTTGCCCAGACCACCACCGCCGTGCGCGCCGAGTCGCTCCTCGCGCCGGCCCAGGACGAGCGTCCGGCGGCCTCCGCCCCGCCGGTCGGGACGGCCCGGGGCGGACAGGACGCAACGCCGCCGGCCTCGCCGCCACCCGAGGTCGTGCCGATGCGCGCCTCGATCGCCAACATCGAGGTCGTCGCCGACAAGGCGTGGAAGGGCGCCTTCGTCGACCGCCTGCGCCTGCAATTCGCGGCCATGTTCGCCGCCTGCATCGGCGGGGCGGCGCTCATCGCGCTCGTCGTCAGCCGCCCCATCATGCTCGTGGTGGGCATCGGGTCGATCGCGCTCGCGGGCGTCGTGCTTCTCGTCGAGCGGGCGCGCGGGCTCGAATGGCCCTGGATCGTCGTCGCGGCGCTGTCGATCGGTCCCGCGTACGTGCTCGGGTTGCACTCCGCGTACGCCGCGGTCCTCGCGGTGACCTTGTTCGTCGAGTGCTCGTTTCAGGCAACGGAGTCCACCCTCATCGGGCGCGGCTACACGCTGACCGCCATCCTCGTCAGTCACGCCACGACGTACGCCCTCGTCGTGACGGGCGTGATTCCCGACGGTGCGGTGACCCCCGTGCGCCACCACGGCCTCGCCGAGGGCCTCGTCGTCGAGCTCATGGTGCTCGGCGTGTTCGTCGTCGCGTTCATGATGGGGCGACTGGTACAGACCCGCTACGTGGACCTCGTGCGCCGCAACGAGGCAGCGGCGCGGGGGGTGGCAGCGGAGGAAGCGCTGCTCGCATCGGCACGCGCGGAGATCGAACGCGTGCTCGCCGGCTATGCGGGCGGGCTCTTCACCGGCGCGACGATCGGCGGCTATCGCGTCGAGAAGCTGCTCGGGCGCGGGGGGATGGGCGAGGTGTACTCGGCGCAGCGCGCGGGCCAGCAGGTAGCGTTGAAGATCATCCGCGCCGACCGCCTCGCCGATGCGACGGTGCGGAAGCGCTTCGCCGGGGAGGCCGACGTGCTGAAGCGCGTCGAGAGTCCGTATGTGGCGCGCGTGCTCGATGTCGGCGCCGAAGAGGACCGGCTGCCGTACCTGGCGATGGAGCTCGCCCTGGGCATCTCGCTCGCCGATCAGCTGCGCGGGGGCGCCAAGCTCGGCCTCGAGACGGTGCCCGGAATGGTCCGCGATGTCGCGCGCGGGCTCGGCGACTGTCATCGCGCCGAGGTCGTGCACCGCGACGTGAAGCCGCACAACCTCGTGCTCACCACCGTGGCCGGCGCGCCGCGCTGGAAGCTCGTCGATTTCGGCATCGCGCGGGTGGCCGGCGCGGCCCGCGCGACCACCGGGCACGTCATCGTCGGCACGCCCGCCTACATGGCGCCGGAGCAGCTCGCCGGTCATCCGGCGGATCCTCGCAGCGATCTGTACAGTCTGTGCCTCGTGGTGTTCCGCGTGCTGGCCGGCCGGCCCGCGTTCACGGCGGCGCGTGTCGGCAATGCGCATATGCGGCCGCCCGATCTCGACGGCATCGCCGAGCTCCCGCGCGACGTGGGCCACGTGCTGCGCATCGGGCTCGCGGATGCGCCGGAGGATCGGTTCGCGAGTGCGAGCGAGCTCGAGGCAGCATTCGAAGCGGCGTTCGAGACCCGGCTCGACGAGGCCGTCCGCGCGAGAGCCCGGGCGCTGCGCGAGCGCGATCCATGGACCTGAAGCCCCGGGGCCGCGAGTGATACGCTGAGGGCGTGATCCAGCGGTTCTGCTTCGTGAAGCTCGCCGACCACGAAGTGGAGACGCGCGGCGAGCTCGCGCAGATCCTTCGGGTCCAGCTCGACTCCGCCGGAGCGAATGCCATCGTGGGCATCCCCGCCGACGACAGCGCCGCGCGCTGGGACCTCTCCATCGTCATCACGACCGAGACGCTCGAGGCGTGGCATACCCTCGCCGCCCTGCCGATGATGACGGGCGTCTTCGACGAGCTGGCGGCTCGCGCCGTCGTCGTGAAGGCCTGGACCTTCGAAGCCGCCTGAGCCTTCGACGCGCTCAGCCGAGCTGGGCCAGCCAGGTCGAGAGCTCGGGCGGCAGCTCGCTCGTGAACCGCACGCGCTCGTTCGTCGCGGGGTGCGTGAACCCGAGGACCGCGGCATGCAGCGCGAGCCGGGGCGGTCGCGGCAGGAACGTGCGGGCACGCTCCCCGCCGTGCTGGTGATCGCCGAGGATGGGATGCCCGAGCCCCGCGAGGTGGATCCGGATCTGATGCGTGCGGCCCGTCTCGAGGCGCACCGCGAGCAGCGTCGCGTCGGCGAGCTTCTGCAGTGGCTCGAGGTGCGTGACGGCGCGGCGATCCGCGATCGGCCGGTCGATGGTCTGGGCCTCGACGTGGCCTGCCGCGACGGCGCGGTACTCGCGATCGATGTCGTGTTTCACGAACGCATCGCCGAGCAGCTTGTTGGCCGCGCGCGTGCGCGCGAACACGAGCAGCCCGCTCGTCGGAAGATCGATCCGATGCACCAGGTACACCTCACCGTGGGTGCGCTGGAGCTGGTCGAGGAGGTCTCCGCGATCGCTCTCGGGCGTCGGGGCGGTCACCAGGCCCGCGGGCTTGTCGACGACGATCACGTGGTCGTCGAGGTGAACCAAGCGAGGGGCGAGCGGCTCGACATGCGTCCGCTCGATGGCGCCGCCCACGTTCACCTCGATCGACTGGCCCGCCTTCACCAACCGGCCCGCGACCTTCACGCGCGAGCGATCGACGAACACGCCGCCGGTATCGATGACGGCACGCGCCTTGCGTCGGGATAGTCCAGGCACGTGCTTGGGCACGACCTGGTCGAGGCGCAGGCCCTCATCCTCGGGCGCGACCGTGAATGTCGTCTTCACGCGGCGACCCTAGCAGGCCGACGCGGCGAGACTCACCATCCGTCGTCGTCGGCGCGCTTCCGCTTCTTGCGGTCGCCAGCGCCTTCCCGATCGCGATCGCCGCCGGGCTTCTTGCGCCCTGCATTGCCGCCACCGGGAGGCCGGTTCGCCCCG
>LNFM01011437.1_pt1 | contig 12058 bp, 11 predicted proteins | sample 596031 | NCBI WGS metagenome assembly LNFM01 (sample SAMN04254537, study PRJNA301005) | activated carbon metagenome | isolation source: dual media filters at the Ann Arbor, Michigan drinking water treatment plant | place: USA: Ann Arbor | reverse complement strand
TCGACTCGACGCGCCCCCGCAAGGCGAAGCGATGGACGCCGGGCCCCTTCGCGCCCTGCGTTGCTACCTCTGCGACGCGCCGTTTCGCGGAGACCCGAAGGCGCCCGAGCGGCGGTGCTCGGACTGCGTCGAGCTCGAGCGTCGCAAGCGCGAGCGACGCCCTGCGCTCGCGGGCCGCGTGGCGCTGGTGACCGGAGGGCGCGTGCGCATCGGCTACGCAGTGTGCCTGTCGCTTCTGCGCGCGGGCGCGACGGTGCACGCGACTTCGCGCTTCGCGGCGTCGGCGCTCGATCGATTCGCGCGCGAGCCCGACTACGGTACCTTCGCGGCGCGGCTCGCGGTTCACAGCCTGGACCTGTGTGATCTTCCGGCGACAGAGCGGTTCGCAGAGCGCTTCGTCGCGCGCTTCGGCGCTCCGGACATCCTCGTCAACAACGCCGCGCGCACCATCGATCACCCGCCTTCGTGGCTGGACGAGATGCGCGCGATCGACCGACGGCGGCTCGACGCGCTGCCCGAGGGCGTTCGCGACGCGGCGCGCGCGTTCGACCCGGGGCCCTCGCACGAGCTGGCGAACGACGGCGGGACGACCGCGCTCGATCACGAGGGACAGCCGCTCGATCCGCGACCGCGCAACGCGTGGAGGGCGAAGATCGGCGAGGTTTCGCTGCGCGAGCTGCTCGCGGTGCACGCGGTCAACGCGCTCGCGCCGTTTGTGCTCGTCGACCGCTTTCGCAGGGCGATGACCAGCGGTCATCGAGAGGCGCATCCAGCGCGGTTCATCGTCAACGTGACCTCGCCAGAGGGTCGCTACTATCGCCGGTACAAGGGGCCGTGGCACCCGCACACCAACATGGCCAAGGCGGCACTCGACATGATGACGCGGACATGCGCCGAGGAGCTCGCGTCGCACGGGGTGTTTCTGAGCAGCGTGGACCCGGGCTGGGTGTCCGATCAGCACACGATGACCGTGCGAGACGCGCTGAACACCGGCGTCGACTTCTCTCCGCCGGTGTCCGTCGAGGACGCCGCGGCGCGCGTGCTGGACCCAGTGTATTCCGCGATCGAAGGAGCTCCGCCCGCGTGGGGCGTGGTGTATCGCAACTACGCCCCCTGCCCCTGGTGAGCCAACGGTTGGCGGAGCGATCGTGCCCGCTACGACGATGCCTTCGCGAAGGCCGCTTGGAGCTCGGGGCGAAACGGCGGCGCCATCGTCGCGGGCGTCAGCTCGAAGCGCCCGATCCCGTGCATCGGGTTGAAGAGGTTGGCTCGGGCGTGGTGGATGCCGTGAAAGTAGATCCCGAAGAAGATCCGGTTTCCGAGCCAGTAGTAGCCATGGTCCTGATCGACGGGGTGGTAGGGGCCGTTGGGGGACGTCGCGTTGTGCGTGCACCAGTTGAAGTGCACGACGAAGCACAGCGCGAACACCGTCGGAACGAGGACGAACAGAAAAAACCCTGCCAACCCGAGCAAGTGATACCAGCACGCGAACAAGAGAGCGCCGGTGCTGAAGCTCACGACCGAGCGAACCTTCTCGCGCCTTCGATTCTCCGGCGTGTCGCCCCACTGATCGACGTACGCCTGCATCAGCTGAGCCTCGACGGACACGAGCGTACGAAACACGTAGCGCCAGTAGCTCGGGATCACCGGATGCGGGTCCAGCTCGCTGTCATCCGAGTGGATGTGATGCCGCGTGTGGATCACCTCCCACGACGCAAACCGCGTGAAGACGAGCACGCCGAGCAGCTCGCCCACGACGCGGTTGAACGTTCGGCCGAAGTTGCCGTGGGACGCGTTGTGGATGAATACGTGCGCAATAATCGTGAGGTACATCACGATCGGAAGCACCGCGAAGCACCAAGGCTGCGCCTTCGGAACGAGCGGCTGAAAGTTCGTCGCCCTCATCCACACGAGCGCCGCCGCGAACGCGAGCGCGTACGCGCCGTCGTACTTCAGGTAGAAATACTTGTCCTTTCGGTACTGCACGTGTGGCAGCGCCGTGAGCCACTCTTTCAAGCTCTCGCCCAACGTCATGACGCGGGAACCTACCAAGGACGCGCCGCGGATGTCCGCTGTTTTATCTGACCGTTTGGTCTGCCGACCGAGCCGCGCGAGGGGCCGTGGAGCCTTGACGCGCCCGCTTCGAGCAGTGAACATTCCGCGACTCTCTTGCGACCGCGAGGTCGTCCAAGTTTCGCGACGATCACCGCCCCGAGGCTCCCCCAGTGAACGCTACGCACTCGACTCGAAGCGACGCTCGATCCTGGCTGGTCAAGCACCCCGCCGAGTGGCGCCAGATCGGGATCGTGACCGTCTACCTCGCGCTGCTCTTCACGATGGTCTTGGTCCCGGCGTTCAGGACGCTGCCTTCCCTCGCGCTGGCGTGCGCGCTCAGCTTCTTGAACACGGTGGTCATCCACAACCACCTGCACCTGGGCATCTTTCGATCGCACGCGCTCAACCTCGCGTGGCGCTGCGTCTTGTCCTTCGGCGCGCTGTATCCCGCGAGCGCCAACATCCCGTCGCACAACCTCGTCCATCACCACTTCGACGACGACGGCCAGCCCGATTGGGCAGCGCCCGAGCGCGTCGGGTTTCGCTGGCACCTGCTCAATCTCCTGCACTTTCCCAACGTCGCTGGGCCACACACGTTCAATGGCGTGACGCGATGGGGCGCGCTCTCGGGACGCGAGGACTTTCGTCGACAATACACGCGCGAGATGGTCTTCGCCTTCGGCCTCACGGGCGCGCTCTTGCTCGTGGACTTCTGGGCGACCCTCTTCTTCGTGCTCATCCCGCAGCTCTACGGCGCGCGCTGCATCCTGCGCATCAACCTCATTCAGCACGACGGCTGCGACACTGCGAGCGACTACAACCACTCGCGCAACTTCGTCGGCCGCTTGTTCAACTGGGTGATGTGCAACAACGGCTATCACACGATCCACCACAACCGCCCCGGCGTGCACTGGTCCGAGCTGGCTCGCGAGCACGAGCGCGAGGTCGTCGCGCGCATCGACCCGAAGCTCGACGAGCGCAGCATGCTCGCCTATCTGCTTCGAACGTTTGTGCTTCACCTTCGACGGCCCGCATCGCCCGTGGACGCCCGCAGAGCGCACGAGTCCAACGCTGCCCCATCGTCGCTCGCCTCTCGCGCCGAGCGCCGCATGGAGGTCGAAGCGGAGCTCGGCGTGACCCGCTGAACATCCCCCCATCCGCCGAGCAAACGAAGCAACCGATGCTATCGAACGAACTGATGGCTGGGCTGGGGCTATCCATCGTCTGGATCAACGCGCTGCTGATCGCGGCTGCCGCGCTCGGCGAGCTCCGAGCGCTTCATCGACGGCTCGCGCGGTTGAACGGGCCCCTGCTCCGTGGAGTCGTCCTGCGCGGAGACGGGCCAGACAACGCGCTCGCGTCGCACTCCGTCGAGCAGCTCGGTCAGGCCGCCGACGCGCGCTCGGGGCTGGCCATTCACTTCAAAGACCGCGCCTACCGATCGACGGTCTACGGAGGCGCTATCGCCCTGTCGAACGCGAGCGAGCGCACGATCGCCGCCGCGAGCGACGAGCGCGCAGAGGTCTGGGTCGAGCCGCACGATCCGAGCGTTGCTCCCGATGGCGCGGCGCTCGAACGAGCGTGGGACGAGTCGAAGCGATCGAGCGGCTACCTCCGCACGTTGCGCGGCGCGCTCGGCGAAGGGGCCGCGGTCGCCGTCGCCTTGCCCGCGGGCGAGACCGAGACCACCTGGGTGTTCGACGAGCCCTCGGCGCGGCGCTGGATCGCCAGGAGACGCGCGCTCGTCGCGGTCTTCATCGCGCTCGAGCTCGCAGCGCTCGCCGGGGCGACAGCGCTGTGCTTCGCGGGAGGATCGTTCGCGAGCCTCGTCACAAAACTTGGCGCAGCGGCGTGCGTGGGCTGGTTTCTCGGGGTTCAACCGATCGGCGTCGCCGTGAGCGAGGCGTGCAGACCTCCGCATCGCGCGCCCGTGCGCGGTCAATGGCGCCGCCCGTGACTACGGCGCGACGAGGCGCCGTCGACCGTCGGCGCTCACGCGGTGCGCGGGCTCTTCGGGATCTCCTGGACGAATCTTGTCCCACAGCTGACAAGTGACCTCTTTGTGGTGCTGATCGAGCCCCTCGCAGTAGTTCGTAAACTTGCAGCGACGCACGGTCGCGCCCTCGCCGCGAAGCACCTTCGCGAACCAATCGGGGTCCGCCAGAGACTGCCGCGCGCTCGCCACGACGTCGCAATCGCCCTGCTCCAACGCGCGTTCGGCCATGATGAACCCGTTGATTCCACCGGCGCCCACGACGGGAACAGAGAGACCCCCCTCGCGCAGCACGGCGCGGATCTCTCGCGACAGCCCGAGGTTGCGACCGAACGGCCCGCGCTCGTCCGAGCGAACCGTCGGCATGCACTCGTGCCCGCTCGGGCCGGTGTACGGGTAGACCGCGCCGCCGACCTTGGGCTGCTTGGCGTCCTCGAATTTTCCGCCCTTCGAGACCGAGATGAAGTGAGCGCCGCCCCGCGCGAATTCGACAGAAAATCGACTGGCGTCTCGAATACGTGTGCCGCCTTCGATGACCTCGTCCCCGAGCAGCCTCACCCCGACGACTGAGTGTCCCGACACCGCCGCGCGCACCCGAGAGAGCACCTCGAGCGGAAGGCGCAGGCGGCCCTCGAAGCTCGCGCCGTAGCCGTCGTCGCGTGTGTTGAGCGCCGAGAGAAAGGACGCCATCGTGTACGCGTGCGCGTAGTGGAGCTCGACCCCGTCGAAGCCCGCGGACTCTGCGCGCTGCGCGGCCGAAGCAAACAGCGACGGCAGCACCTCGGGCAACGTTCGCACGTGCGGCAGGTGCATGTCCGTCACCCGCTCGCGATAGCCGTACTCGAGAGACTCGCGCTCGCGCTCGGTGAGCACGCCGCGCACGCCCTCGTCGTCGAGCGCCAAGAGCGTCTCGCGCACGCGCGCCTCGTCGCATTCGAGAAGCGTCTCGTCGCCTGTGAGCGCGGCGAGCCTCTCTCGGTGCTCGCGGGTGACCGAGAGAAACCGCGCGAAATACTTCGCTCGATCGGGCCTTCGCCGCACCGCGAGAAAGTCGATCAACTGCACAAAGAGCAGCGTCTCGCCCTCGGAGGCCTCGCGAACCGCGGCGACCAACCGCGCGAGCCCTTCGACGAACCGGTCGTGACCGATGCGAAGGAGCGGCCCCGAGGCGACGTCGCGGATGCCTGTCGCCTCGATGACGATCACGCCAGGTTTGGCCAACGCGAACCGCGCGTACCAGTCGATCACCTGCTGGGTCACCATCCCCTCTTCGGTGGCTCTCCACGGAACCATCGCCGGAACCCACGTCCGTCTCCGCGAGACCCGCGGCCCGAGCTGCACCGACGAGAACAGCCTCGATCGCTCGGCCTCTTCTCTCGTCGGCCACGGCTCGTCTGCGATCCTGTGCACGATGGGCAGCGCTCTCATCGATTCGACGACCACGATACCCAAACCCAAGCCCCCTCGCTGTGAGACACTGGCGTCGCCGCCGAGAGCGAAGACCACGAGCTGCGCGCTCGCCAGGCGCGACCTACCTGGTGAGAGTCCAGGCGGCGGCAGTTGCCAACGCGCGATCGAGTGCGCAGAGCGCGCAGCTCGATGATTTCGACGCAGATCGAGGGCCTCTCTGTGCTCGAGCGATGGCTCGACGAAGCTTCATCCCGATCGTTGCTGAGCGAAATCGACGCGATGCCCTGGCGCGACGACCTCGCGCGGCGCGTGCAGCACCACGGCTGGCGCTACGACTACAAAGCGCGTTCGGTGGACGCTTCGATGAAGCTCGGCCCGCTTCCCTCGTGGGCCAAAGCGCTGTCCGAGCGCGTCGCTCGAGCGGGGCTCTCTGCCGAGCCCGAGCAGGTGATCGTCAACGAGTACCTCCCCGGCCAGGGAATCTCCGCGCACATCGACTGCCTCCCGTGCTTCGGCCCGGTGGTGCTCTCGCTCTCGCTCGGCGCCGCCTGCACGATGGACCTGAGAGACACAGAGGCAGCGTCGCCACAGACCCATTCGGTGCGGCTCGAGCCTGGCTCGATGCTCGTGCTCGCTGGCGCTGCGAGAACGCGATTCACGCACGGCATCGCCGCGAGAAAGACCGACGTCGTCGACGGGGTCCGCGTCCCGCGCGCGCGCCGCGTGTCAGTGACCTTTCGCACGATCCTCCGTTGAGTCACCATTGTCCGATCGCCGCGCGCGAGCGGTAGATCGCAGCTCCGCGGTTCACACTCTCCCCGAAGGCAACGATGGTCATCGACCCCGAAACCCTCGAAGTCGCCGCGCTTCGAGCGCGAAGAGCCACGACCGTTCGGGCCGAGCAGCTCGACGCGTGCCTGCGGATCGCGACGCGCTACCCCAACGGAGTCGCCGCGTGGGAGGCGCTCTCGGCCAACGGCTTCGTGCCGGAGGCGTGGCTCTCGGAAGGCCACCGTTGGTTCGGGCTTCCGAAGCAGTTCTACCGTAGAAAACGCGCGCTCATCGACGTCGACGCATCGCTCGTCGAGAGGGTCTCGCTCGGCGCGGGCTTCACCACCACCGCCGCGCGAGCGCCGATCGAAGTGCGCTGGGCCGCGCTGCTCGCGGCCATGGCTCGATCGCTGATAGAGGCCGAGTCGCTGGCGCGCGAGTGCCACCGGCGCACGAGCGCGTGGTCCACCGTCGGAGCGCCCGTCGAAATGGGCCCCAAGGTCGTGTGGCTCTCGCGTCGCTACCAGACGCAGAGAGCCCCCCTCGCTTCGGTCGAGGCGTTCGAACGATCGTTGTGGGTCTTGCGAGCCTCGCTCGCCCAGAGCCCCAGCGCGCCGACGATGCCAGCGCCCATGCGCGAGGCGCTCGCGGCGAGCCTCGATGGCGACTACGCGTCGCTCGTAGCGCTGGTCAATCGGCTGCAGGCTGCCCCCCGTCGCACTCCGAACGCTGCCGTCGCCGCGGGGCTATTTTCGAGCGAAGCCAACTCGCGCTTCGTGCGCGCGCTCGAGCGCGTCGCGGGAGACGAGCCGACGCCGTTCGGACCGTCACAGTACTTTCCGAACTATGTTCTTCCCGCGCGCGCTCGGATCAAGGACCCGTTCGAGCCGTGGATCGCGATCGCCGATCTCGGTGTGCGCTGGATCGCCGAGACGCCCGAGGGCATCGCGCTCACGACGCCGACGCCCGACGACGTCGGGTTGAAGAAGTGAGAGACTCTCACCGCGGTCGAAGGCAAAGCGTCGAGCCACGCGTCTCCAAAGCGCGGCCTACCCGGTTCGAGTCCGTGGCGACCGCACATTTTCAAGGCGCGGCGATCGACCGGGGCTCGAGGGTCATGCGCATTCCGTAGCGCGGCGACATCGTGACCGCGATGCGCTTCTCGACGCGATGGCCCGCCGCGAGTCGCAGGCGGTAGCGCTGCGCGAGCGTCGCGAGCAAGAGCCTCGCCTCCATGAGCGAGAAGTGTCGACCGATGCACTGGCGCTGGCCTGCGCCAAACGGCGTGTACGCCCCGCGCACGACGGTCGCGAAGCGCTCGGGCAGAAAGCGATCGGGGTCGAAGCGCTCGGCCTCTCGCCACCACCGCGGATCGCGCTGCGCGAAGTACACCCAACAAATCATGTCGGCCCCGGCCGGGACGCGGTAGCCGCCGACCTCGACGTCCTCGATGGCCACGCGCGGAATCGTGGTCACCGGCGGAAAAAGCCGCATCGACTCGGACAAAATGCGATCGGTAACGGGCAGCTGCGAGGCGCTGGTGGCGGGCTGTCCCTGAAGGACCGAGTCGACCTCGTGATGGAGCTGCGCTTCGACGTCGGGGTGCTGAGAGAGCAGGTACCAGGTCCACGTCAGCGCCTGCGACGTGGTCTCGTGTCCCGCGAGAAACAGCGTGAGGATCTCGTCGCGGAGCTCTTCGCGGGTCATGCGCGCGCCGGGCGCTTCGCCGTCTGGCTCGCTCGTCGCGAGGACGAGCGCGCTGAGCAGGTCGTTGCGGGCCGCGAGCGCTGACTCGGGCTCTGCCCGTCGCGAGTCGATGAGCCCGTAAACGATCTCGTTGACGTCCGCGAGCGCGCGGCGCGGACGCTGAACGCTCGCGAGCGGAACCCACTCGGGCAAGAGCACGCTCGGACCCGAGAACGATCGAAACGCATCGAGCGCGCGGGCGATGCGGTCTTCTTCGCCGCGCGGGTCGTGATCGAAGAGCGTCTTGGCGACGATCCCCAGCGTGAGAGACATCATGTCCTCGGCGATGTCGCGGGTCTCGCCCGGCCTCCACCGCTCTCCGAGCGCTCGCGCGTGGGCCACCATGACATCCCCGAGCGCCTCGATGCGCTTTCGCCCGAACGCAGGGTTGATCATGCGCCGCTGCCGGCGCCAGAAGTCCCCGTTGGACGTCACCAGCCCCCGACCGAGAAAGCGTCGGAGCTGCTTTGCGCCGAGCCCAGTCTCGGGTTTTGCAAAGCTGGCTCCCTTGCTCACGAGCACCTCGTGGATGTGCTCGGGGTGTCGGGTCACAAACAGGGGCGTCCCTCGGATCGACGTCGTGTACAGATCGCCGTAGCGCGCGAATCGACCACCCACGAATTCAAGTGGGCTTGTTTGAAAGGCCCGCAGATAGCGCAGCAGCGCGAGCGGATTGTGGCCGATGGCCGGCGGACCAGACGGGACGAGGACCAACGAGGACTCCTGTGGAGACTGCACGCGAAGACGATCAGCGCTCGAGGCGCTCGGACCACATCGATTCGGCGACGATCGTACGCTCGAAAGGGCCCGGTGCCCGTTGAGAACGCGAGAAGAGCGACGACCATCGGTGGCGCGAGCGTCGGTGATCGACCGGGCTCTTCGCAGCTCGATCACCGGCGCGAGGAGCCCTCTTGCGCGGGCGACTCTACGGCGACTTCGCTCTGGGCTGCGGTCTCACCCATCGAGCGAAACCCGCCCACGCGAACGCCGGTGACCGCCCTTCGCGCGAGGGCTTCGAGCAGTCTAGCGCGCAAGTGACCCATGAAATCACGGAGCCGCATCGCGAGCAGTACGTCGAGCTCGCCGGGCCAGTGGAGCACGAGGCTCTCGCCGACGACCTCGAGATCCAAGTTGAAGTAGCTGCCCGAAGCTGCAGCGCTCAACGCGAGGAGCTCGCGGCGGGTGCGCTCGTCGAGCACTTCACGCAACAGCGCAGCATCACCAGTCAGCGCAAAGGTCTTGTCGAAGGTCTCGTCGCCGATCTGCGCGTCCGTCGGTGCGCCGAGCGCCGCAGCGAGACGACCGCCGACGCCCTGCCGCGCGATCTTGAACGGGATGTTCGCCCCGCCGAGCTCCACCCGCGCATACGAGCTCACGAGGTACATCGGCGAGTTTCGCGTCGGTTGCACATAGCTCGCGAACTGCCATCGAGCTCCGTCGTGCGTTGCGTCCAGGGTCAGACCGCTGCCCATGTTGGTCCAGGACAGGGTGTGTCGCGATCCGAGAAACGTCTGCGCGACCGAGGCGTCCCACTTCTCTTGAACGGGGCTCTTGGGAGAGTCCATCCCGCGCGTCGCGAGCGCGTCGAGCGTAGCGCGCGAGCGACCGACCGCCGCCGCGAACGCGTCCATGGCCTTTTGAAACATGAACCACGCGAAGGCAGCGATGGTGCAGCTGGCCGCAGCCACGCCGACCGCGGCAAGGCTTCCCGTGGCGATCGCCGCGATGATGGCCCCCAACGCGGACAGGCCGAGGTAGCCCACCACGAACGCGCGCATCGTCCGCCAGTACTTCATCGCGAGCGACTGTAGCGCGGATGGGGGCGACGACTGGCGCGCCCGAGCGCGACCGTGCTGACAATCCCTCTCGATCGTGCTGCGCTTGCCCGCTGCTCACGTTGAAACTCACAGCGCTATTCGACGCGGCACAACGTCCAGACGAGTACTCCGCGCCGCGCGGCGTGTTGAGCGAGCAACAGTATTCGCCCGTTTGTTGTGCCTGTGGAGCCCTTCGCGGATGGACGCATGACGGAGTGCGCTGCCACGACTGCGACGTCGTCGCTGGAACGCTCGGAGAACGAAGCACCCGTTGGGATCGCGTTGATTTCGCGCGTGCCATTCTGGACCCGCGTTCGCGGAACTCGGGACGGAGCGGGTGATGGCAGGGGTTCCCTTTGTCGGCGCTCGCCGCGTGGGCGCTGCGCTTGCGTTTACCCGCCCAGCAAGTGACTCGGGCACCACGAGCGCGAATCTCGACGGGCCATGCTCGATACCCGCGCTCGCGGCAGATTCTCTCGAGCCCTCGGAGATCGCGTCGCTGGAGATCATCGAGGCATCGAGCAGTTCTGCCGACACTCCCGATGGGCGATATGTGTGGGCGCTCGGGGAGAAAGAGGAGCACACATCCCTGCAGGATGAGGGCTCCGTTCAACCTGTGGGCGAAGCGATTCCGATCCTGACACCCGAGCGGTTCGGTCGACGCCGAGCGGGCCCGCACGTGATCGTGCGCAAGTCCGACCAGACGTTTCGCCTCCTTCACGGCAACGGCGTGGTGAGCGACGGACGCGCGTCGCTCGGTCGAGTGTCATCGGTGCCCCGCGAATCGCACGCGGCGTTTACAACAGACGAAAGCAAGCTCGTGGTGATCGACTCCTCACGGCTGCGCGTGTTCGACGTCGGCTCCTCCGTCGTGCAGAAGCACGAGCGGCTGATCGAGGAACTGCTCCCGACCGCGCCCGACGACGCAGGGTGACCGCCGCTATATCGCGCACACGAAAACAAGCGACGTCGGATAGGACGTACGCTTGATCACCACTGGCGGAGCTGAGCCAATCCCTCGAATAACTGGGCGACGGTGAGCTCGCCCATCTCGAGGGCGACGAGCGCGTCGAATCGTCGCTCGGCGCAGTAGACAGCGGGTGGGATCGTGCGAGAAGTTGTCATCAAGCCTCCTCCGCGACGCACGGCTGGCAGGCTTGCAGCGTCGCGGTAGGCCCTATTTTCTCCCGGAGCTCCCTCCACGGACCACTCTGTTCTCCGACAAACTCAACCCCCGTCAGCCGCTCAGCCGGACGGTCCCTTCACTCGTTGTTGCCAATCCTCGCGACTGCACATCTACTAGCGATCATTGATTAGCCAGTTCGAAAGATGAATGAACATCAAATAGTCTCGACTCTTCTTTAGAACTGCGAATTCCGCTTCAACGACGACGTCCATGGCTCGAACAAGAGATATCGCAGTCTCTTGATTGAAGCAGTTCACGTACGAGGTCAGTGCGAGAAACGCAGCGTCAAGCGCATCTTCAAGCGCCCCTTCTTCATCAAGTGGGCGACGAACGTATTCGTCGATGTCGTGATCCGACGGGGTGTGCGGGCCAGCACTAAACGCTGACGAGTGCACATACGTCCAGTACTGATGAGTCGAATGACTCGCACTTCGATACCAGAGCTCAACCACGCGAAGAACAGGGTCGTCGATCTTGGTCCAATCCAGCGACGCATCGGCGAAGAACTGATCCAACGCAGGTCCGACGCCACTGCCTATCGAGGCGCGACGAACTGCCGCGCGAACTTCCTCTCGAATTGCCATCAATCGCCTCCTCGCATGAATGCGTCCAACGCGCGCACTTGGTGTGGTTCAGGCACATCGGCAACTCCGCCTGCTCGTGCCACGTTGACACAGTGGGTCGCGCAATTGTTGCTACGCGTGTTGTACTGGCCAGATGGGCCAACTTCTGCTTCCTGCCGAACTCTCGCGGCTCTTGCATTCTCAGGACTGACACGGTCGATTCTCATATCTCTGACTCGTGCTATGGAGTCCGGATCCGCTGCATTTACACGAACGATTGCGGTTCCGCCCGGGACTTTCGTCTGATGTGTCAGCACAGCTGTTCCGTCCACGACAGTCTCAACACTAAAGTGACCTACAGGATTTTCCGCTGAGTGATGACGTCTGATCACGATCATGCACGTCGGGTCCGCATTATGCACCCGTAACCGTTCAGGTCCCCTCTTGATCGGGAGCTCCGAATGGAGGAAGAAGGCGGCGTGAACGGCGAGCCAGCGGTCGACGTAAGCGCATCGGA
>LNFM01011435.1_pt1 | contig 12061 bp, 12 predicted proteins | sample 596031 | NCBI WGS metagenome assembly LNFM01 (sample SAMN04254537, study PRJNA301005) | activated carbon metagenome | isolation source: dual media filters at the Ann Arbor, Michigan drinking water treatment plant | place: USA: Ann Arbor | reverse complement strand
TGAACAGCACGAAGTTCTGGAACCACTCGGGCGCGGTGCCGGTGTAGTGGCGCAGGCGCTGCAGCGAGTAGTCCACGCGCGGCGCGGTGAACAGTGACAGCGGGTGCGCTTCGCCGGGCTTGGGCTCGTGCGTGCCGTTGGCGATGCCGTCGTCCATCGCGGTGAGGTCGGGCAAATCGAACACGTCGCGCATCAAGGCGCGGCGCGCCACGTCCAGGCTGCCTTCCACGTGGTCGTGTTCGGCGAACGAGAAGTGGATCGGGATCGGCTGGGTGCTGGTGCCGATCTCAAGCTCACCTCCGTGGTTGGCCAGCAGCAGGCGGAACTGTTCCAGGTAGTACTCGGCGTACAGGTCGGGGCGGGTGAGCGTGGTCTCGAAGCGCCCCGGGCCGGCTACGAACCCGTAACTCAGACGGCTCAGCGGCAGGCTGCTGCTGCCCTGGCGCGACACGCTGTGGGTGTGCAGCCTCACGTAGGGGTAACAGGCGCGCACGCGGGTATGGGCGAAATCGCCGCCACCCACAAAGTCGCGCATGGCTTGGCGCAGGAATTCCACGTTGTCGTGGTAAATGCGCTGCACCTGTCGCAGGGCAGCGGCCGGATCGTTGAGGAAAATCGGAGCGGTAAAGTCGGGTGTCTTGTGCATGGGGCTTATTGTGGCTGTGCACCAATGAAACCGCATGACACGATGATCCCCGCCTCCTTCGATCTGCCCCAGGCCGCCGCCACGCTGGCCGCGGCGCTGGGCTGCGGCTTGTTGATCGGCGTGGAGCGCGAACGTCGCAAGGGCGAGGGACCGGGCAGGGCACTGGCGGGTCTGCGCACCTTTGCGCTCACCAGCGTCACCGGCGCAGCGGCTGCCATCACGCAGATCAACGGCCTGGTCGTGGCGGGCGCGGCGTTCATCGCGGCGCTTGCAGTGGTGGCCTACTTTCGCGACCGCTCTGATGATCCCGGCGTGACCACCGAGGTGGCGTTGCTGCTCACCTACCTGATCGGCGTGTTGTGTGCCTGGAGCCTGCCGCTGGCCGCCGGTCTGGCGGTGGGGCTCACGGCCGTGCTCTTCAGCCGCGAGCGCATGCATCAGTTTGCGCGCCACTGGTTGCGCCCGGCCGAGGTGCGCGACGGCATCGTGCTCGCGGCGCTGGTGTTGCTGGCGTTGCCGCTGGTGCCCGACCGGCCGCTGTGGGGCAACACGCTCAACCCGCATGTGATCGTTCAACTGCTGGCCTTGCTGCTGGGCGTGCAGGCTGCGGCCCACCTGGCGCGTCGGCTGTTGCAGGCGCGGCACGCGGTGGCGCTGTCGGCGCTGGCTTCGGGCTTCGTGTCGAGCACGGCCACCATCGCCACGCTGGGGCTGGCCGTGCGCGAAGGCCGCAGCGGTGCGCGGCTGATGGCCGGTGGAGCGCTGCTCAGCTGTGTGTCGACGCTGCTGCAGTTGCTGCTGGTGGCAGCCGCCGTGCAGCGCGCGTGGCTGACGCATCTGGTGTGGCCCGCGCTGGCCGGTGCCGTGTTCGCGCTGGCCTTGGGCTTCTGGCTGGTGCGCGGCGCGCCCTCAGAGGCCGCCTCTGCGGCCGTGGAACAGGACGAGCGCATGTTCAGCCTGACGGGCGCCGTGGCAGTGGCGGGCCTGCTCGCCGGCATTCAGATGCTGGTGCACGCGCTCACGCTGTGGCTCGGCGAGGCTGGCCTCATCGTGGGCAGTCTGCTGGGTGCGCTGGCTGATCTGCACTCTGCGCTGGCGGCGGTGTTCACCTCGGGCCCTCCGGCGCCCATTGGCCACCAGGCCGTGATGGGAGCGCTGGCAGTGCACGCCGCCAGCAAGAGCGTGACGGCTGGGCTGGTGGGCGGGCGAACCTATGCGCTGTGGTTTCTGCCGGGCTTGTGGGCGCACACGCTGCTGGTGATGGGGTTGCTGTTCGTGCTGTGAAGTTCTGTGTGACGCCCCGAGAGCCCTTCGACGGGCTCAGGGCGAACGGGGTTGTTTCAAGCCTTCACGGGCTCGCGCATGGTCACAAACTCTTCCGCCGCTGTGGGGTGGATGCCGATGGTGCTGTCGAACACCGCCTTGGTCGCCCCCGCCTTCATGGCCACCGCAAAGCCCTGCACGATCTCGCCGGCTTCGGCGCCCACCATGTGCAGGCCCACCACGCGGTCGCTTGCGGTGTCCACCACCAGCTTCATGAGCGTGCGCTCGGTGCTGCCCGAGAGCGTGTGTTTGAGCGCCTTGAACTCGCTGCGGAAGATAGTCACGTCGCCGAACTTCGCGCGCGCTGCCTGCTCGCCGTAGCCCACGGTGCCGATGCTCGGGTGCGTGAACACGGCGGTGGGAATGAACTCGTAGTCCATGCTGCGCGGCGGCTTGCCGGCGGCGGGGCGGAACAGCTGGTCCACCACCACCATGGCTTCGCCGAGCGCCACCGGGGTGAGCTGCACGCGGTTGGTCACATCGCCCACGGCGAACACCGAGGGCACGTTGGTGCGGTAGTTCGCGTCCACGATCACCTCGCCCTGCGCACCCTGGGCCACGCCCACGGCCTCCAGCCCGAGGTCTTTCACGTTGGGCACACGGCCGGTGGCGTAGAGCACGGCGTCCACCATCACCACGGCGCCGCCCCCGCACTCCACACGCAGGCCTTCGGCGGTTTTGCGGATGTCGACCACGTCGGCGTTCAGGCGCAGGTCCACACCGGCCTTGCGCATCTCGCCGGCCACGAAGTGGCGGATCTCGTCGTCGAAGCCACGCAGGATCTGCTCGCCGCGGTAGAGCTGCGTCACCTGCGAGCCCAGGCCGTTGAAGATGGAGGCGAATTCGCTCGCGATGTAGCCACCACCCACCACCAGCAGGCGCTGGGGGAAGGGCTCCAGGTCGAAGATCTCGTTGGAGGTGATGGCGTGTTCGCGGCCCACAAAATGCGGCACATGCGGCGTGCCGCCGGTGGCGATCAGGATGTGCTGGGCGGTGAAGGCCTGGTGGCCGGGTGAGCCGTCGGCGTTCAGCGTGGCCAGGGCAATGCCATGTGGGCCGGTGAGGCTCGCGAAGCCGTCGAGCACGGTGACGCCCGAGCCTCGCAGCAGGTTGCCGTAAATGCCGTTGAGGCGCGTGATCTCTTGGGCGCGGTTCGCTTTGAGGGTGGTCCAGTTCAGGGTGGGCTTCACGCCTTCCCAGCCAAAGCCATGGGACTCCTCAAAGGACTCGGCGAAATGCGCGGCGTAGCTGTAGAGCTTTTTGGGAATGCAGCCCACGTTCACGCAGGTGCCGCCCAGGCCGTCGGTGCCCAGCACCTCGGCCAGTGCCACGCGCGCACCGCGCTGCGCGGCCATGCGGGCGGCGCGCACGCCTCCGCTGCCGCCACCGATCACAAAGAGGTCAAAGTCAAATGTTGTTGAGGTCATGGTGGTGTGTTCCCGGGCGCGAAGCCCTTGAGTTCCTGGCGGATGAAATCGATGAAGGCGCGCGTGCGCGTGGGCAGCAGGCGGGCGTGGGGGTAGACCACATGGATCGGGCGCGGCTTGTCTTCAAAGCCCTCCAGCACGGTCTGCAATTGTCCGGTGTTCAGCAGCGGTGCCACCTGGTACCAGAGGAACTGGCCAAAACCCGCGCCCGCAGCGCAAGCCTGCACGGCGGGCGCGATGTGATTGAACTCGAGGTTGCCGCCCACGCTGAGCTTGAGGGTTTTGTTGCCGTCGCGAAACGTGCCCCAGGTGGGGGTGTGGTCGACCACGCGCACGCAGTTGGCCATGAGCAAATCGTTCGGGTGTGCGGGTCGGCCGTGCTCGCGCAGGTACGCCGGGCTGGCCACGACCACGCGCCGCATTTCGCCCAGCGGCAGCGCCACCAGGCTGGAGTCTTCAAGGCGGCCGATGCGAACGCCCACATCGATGCCTTCTTCAAGCAGGTTCACCACCCTGTCCATGAGCATCACGCGGCAGCGCATCTGGCGGTGGTGTTGCGCAAAGCGCGTGACGATGGGCGCCACGTGCATCTGACCGAACAGCACCGGCGCGGTGATGGTGAGTTGGCCGGCGGGTTCGGTGGCGTCGTTTTTCAGGTCGGCTTCGGCCTCGCTCACCGCCGCCAGCAGCTGCCGGCAACGCTCCAGGTGGCGGCGGCCCTCTTCGGTGAGAGAGATGCGGCGCGTGGTGCGGTTGAACAGGCGCACCCCCAGGTCGGCCTCGTAGGCTGCGAGCAAACGCACCACGGCGGGCAGGGACGCGCCCATGGCCCAGGCCGCCGCTGTGAGGCTGCCGGCGTCGGCGATCTGCACGAAGGTGCCCATGGCGCGGAATTTGTCCATGCCTCATTAGACCGATTTGTGGAGCAGTGATGTGTGGCAAAGGGTATTTGTGAAACTGGCCGCAGCAAACAAGATGGCGGCCTCATCACCCAGGAGCCCCCATGAACCCCACCCTCCAGCTCTACCGCAACGCCGTCTCAGGCCACTGCCACCGCGTTGAGCTCTTCCTCTCGTTGCTCGGCCTGCCGTACGAGAGCATCGACGTCGACCTCGCGCAGAAGCAGCACAAGTCGCCCGACTTCCTGGCCATGAACCCGCTGGGCCAGATCCCGGTGCTGCGCGACGGCGAGCTGACGCTGGCCGATTCGAACGCCATCCTGGTGTACCTGGAGGCTCGTCATGCACCGGGGCTATGGTTGCCGCGCGACCCGGTGGGCGCGGCGCGCGTGCAGCGCTGGCTCTCGCTGGCCGCCGGCCCGCTCGCGTTTGGCCCGGCCGCCGCCCGCGTGGTGCAACTGTTCAAACGGCCTGTCGACCCGAAAGAGGCGATCGAGCGCGCTGAAGCCCTGTTCGGTTTGATGGAGTCGGAACTTGGGCGCACGCCCTTCCTGGTGGGTGAGCGCCCGACGCTCGCCGATGTGGCGCATTACGCCTACGTGGCACGCGCGCCCGAGGGCTTGGTGTCGTTGCAGCCCTGGCCCGCCATCCGCGCCTGGCTGACGCGCATCGAGGCCCTGCCGGGTTTTGTCCCCATGCTCAAGTCGCCGGTGGGGTTGGCTGCATGAAACCGGGACCCGCCTTTCACGCTGGCGAACAGGCCCTGCAGGCACGTGTGGGCGTGCAGGCGCAGATGGCGCAGATCGGCCCGCGGGTGATGCGTGACCACATGCCCGACCAGCACCGTGAGTTTTTCAGTCTGCTGCCTTTTGTGGTGGTGGGCAGTGTGGACGGCCAGGGCCAGCCCTGGGCCAGCGTGCTCGCGGGTGCGCCGGGCTTCATGCATTCGCCCGACCCCACCCACCTGCGCATCCGCGCCCAGCCGCTGCCACACGACCCCCTGCAGCACACGCTGCACGACGGCGCTGCAATCGGCCTGCTCGGCATGCAGCCGCACACGCGCCGGCGCAACCGCATGAACGGCACGGCGCACTTGCAGGACGATGGCTTGGTGGTCGAAGTGGGTCAGAGCTTCGGCAACTGCCCGAAGTACATCCAGGCGCGCGAGCCGGTTTGGATGCCGGACCCTCCTGCCGTTCAAGTGATTCACCAGGGGCCGGACCTCACCGAAGCCGCAGCCGAACTGATCCGCTCGGCCGACACCTTTTTCATCGCCACCGCGCACCCGCTAGCCGCAGCAGCGACCGAGACGCGCCATGGAGTGGACGTGTCGCACCGTGGGGGCACGCCGGGTTTCGTGAAAGTGGAGGCTCCGCGCCTCACCGTGCCCGATTTCGTGGGCAACCAGTTCTTCAACACGCTGGGCAACATCGCGGTGCAACCGCTGGCGGGCCTGCTCTTCATGGACTTCGAGCGCGGCGACCGGCTTTACCTCGCGGCACGCGCCAGCGTGGTGTGGGACGGTACCGAACTCGCCGCGTTCGAGGGTGCGCAGCGCCTGCTGCGGTTGGACGTCACCCAAGTCGTTCACGTGCAAGGCGGTCTGCCGCTTCGCTGGGGCCCCGCCGAACGCTCGCCACACCTCGCCGGCACGGGTTATTGGCCATCCAGATAATGCCCATATGACCCACGCACCCCAGTCCGACCGCTCCTCCGAAACCCAAGGCTTGGCGGTGGTGATCGGCGGCACTGGCGGTATCGGAGCGGCGCTGGTAGTGGGGCTGCAGGCGCAAGGTTTTGAGGTGTTGGCGATGGGCCGACGCACGCAGCCTGCGCTGGATTACACCGATGAAAAAACCGTGGGTGCGTGCGCCCAACACGTGGCCAGTCGCCTCGTGCAAACCGGCTTGCCATTGCAGCGCCTGATCGTGGCCACCGGCTTTCTGCACGGCGAGACCGCCAATGGACAGCGCGCCGAGCCCGAGCGCTCGTGGCAACACTTGAACGCCGATGCCCTGCAGCACAACTTCCTCATCAACGCGGTGGGCCCGGCGCTGGTGATGCGGCACTTTCTGCCGCTGCTGCCCAGGCAGGGCCGCAGCGTGGCGGCCTTTCTGTCGGCGCGTGTGGGCAGCATCGGCGACAACGCGCTCGGTGGCTGGTACGCCTACCGCGCGTCCAAGGCCGCGCTCAACCAGCTGGTGCACACATCGGCCATTGAGCTGGCACGGCGCAGCAAGGAGGCCCTGTGTGTGGCCTTGCACCCGGGCACGGTGGACACGGGGCTGTCGAAACCGTTTGCAAAGAATGGCTTGCAGGTGCGACCCGCCGATGAAGCCGCGAGCGATCTGCTGACCGTCATCAATACACTGCCCGTCGGCAGCAGCGGGCAGTTCTTCGATCACAAGGGGCTTCCAGTCCCCTGGTAGGCGCGTCTCTCAACCCGATCACGCCGCCGTTACCCCAAGGGGGTATGCGGGTCTTGCGGTTTCTATCCTTTGCAACTTTGATCACATTCGTGGTCTGCAAGGGAGGGGAACATGAAAGCCAACAACTGGCTGGCGCTGCTGTCGTTTGGACTGTTTGCTGCTGGCATCGCAGCGCAACCCAGGCCATACCAGTTGTACCGTACGGTGGGAACGTCGCACCAGCAACGGATCGAAACAAATTACCGTTAGCCACCGAAACCGGAGCAGCGAACGGTGGTTGGGTTGAATCGCTTTGAATGCACTTCATCCAATCCCCTGGCCGGCTGCTACCAGGGCATAAAGGCCTGCAAAAGGAATAGCGTGACGATGGACGAGTGTGGCGAAGACGATGATTCCTGGTACGACATTTTGGTGACACGCACTGTAGACCTTGATGCACGGGCGCTGCCAATGTACTTGCCTTGGCCTTCGAATCCGGCGGTGCAGAAAGTCGTCCAATTTCCCTACATCAGCCTTGTCGACACCTACCGGACTTGGCCACATGCAACGCAACTTTTTCAAGAACCCCAATTCCTGGAGAGCAGGCATATCCGGTTCTACAGTTCTTTTTCCATACCGGATTGCTACACCATGGCCCACCTGCTGGGCTTTTTCAACGGGGTGTGGAATACGAAAGCAGAGGCGGAGCGTTCGCTGGAAGTGATGAAGCAGCAGAACTTCCTTGGTGCCGACTGGCGCGGCGCACCCATCCGCTACGAACTGTTCTACAACCAGAGCTGCAAACGCAGCGCCAACGACTCGTGCCTGCAGGATGTGGCCGAGGTGTTCCGCCAGCGCAGCGCCGAGATCGACGGCCTGCTGGACCGCCGCTGGGAGTATTTCTGGGAGCAGTTGACTGGCCAGCATGCGCAAGCCGGCTCCTTCACCCAACGCTTGGTGGCCCGCGTCGTGCGCGCCGACAACGCGCTGGCCCACTGGTTTGACGCCCTGGGCAACGCGGTGCTCGCCAAGATCACCGCACTCAGCACCACGCTGATGAAGAACCCGCCCACCGCGCAGGACACCGCCGGGCACACCGCGCAGCTCATCGCTGCCGGCCAGCGCGCCGAGCGCGCGGTGCTGGTGGCCCACTCACAAGGCAACCTGTTCGTCAACGCCGCGTACGACGCCTACCTGGCCCATGCGCGCCAGGCCGGTGCGCTGGTGGGCGAAGACACCGGCTATGTCGCGGCTCAGGTGGTGCACATTGCTCCTGCCTCGCCCACCCTGCGCGGCCCCCATGTGCTGGCCAGCAGCGATCTGGTCATCAAAGGCCTGCGACGGGTCGACGGCACCTACCTGCCCGGGTCCAACGTAACCCTGCCCCTCGACAGCAAAGACCCGTCCGGCCACAAACTGCTCGACACCTACCTTGACGAAGCCCGCCCGCTGCGCACCCAGATCCGCCAGCTCATCACCGACGCGCTCGACGCGCTCTGACCCGCCCACCACCAGGAGCCCCCCATGCACTCCATCCGCATCACGTCTCAAGCCCCCGCCGCATTCCGCAGGCGCATCGCCAGCTGGCTTTGCCTGCCAATCACCGTGGTTGCGTTGGCGGCCTGTGGCGAGGGCAGGTCAACCGACTCAACAACGTCTCCATCCGCTGAGCGTGGCCTGAAGGAGCAACTGGAAGCGCTGGAACAGTCTGGCGATTTGCCCGCGCTTGACCGATCCACAGATATCGCGGGGCTGGATACCAACCGCAATTGCATCCGCGACGACATCGATGCCTACATTGCGGCGCTGCCTGTCACTGACGCAATCAAGAAGGCGGCTAGGCAGAGGGCGCGTGTGCAGCAAAAGGCGTTGACGATTGACCTCAGTGACCGCTTCACTCTGCTGGCTCTGTCTGATGCCAGCATGGCATCTACTGCATGCATGTCGCAAACGGCCGAGGCCGGATTGCCAGCGGATCAGCAAAACAAGGCGAGCAACGACGGATACGCCATCACTTTGAAGATCGAAGCCATCACCGCCAACACCCCCGAACGGGCGGATCGCTACATGGCCTACATGCGGGCGCTGCACGGCACCACCACCACCTACCCCACGGGCAAGGTCTGTGAAGACTGACTTGCCCTGGCGGGCGGTTAGTACGTGTAGACGCCGCGCCCGGTCTTGCGACCGAGCCAGCCGGCGGCCACCATCTCCTTGAGCAGCGGCGCTGGGCGGTACTTGCTGTCGTTGTACTCGGCCACATAAACGTTCATCACCGCCAGACAAACGTCCAGGCCGATCATGTCGGCCAGCGCCAGCGGGCCAATGGGTTGGTTGGTGCCGAGCTTCATGCCGGCGTCGATGTCTTCCGGCGTGGCCAGGCCTTCGGCCAGCACGAAGAAGGCCTCGTTGATCATGGGCACGAGGATGCGGTTGACCACGAAGCCGGGCGCGTTCTTGACCGTGATCGGCGTCTTGCCCAGCGCCAGCGCCAGGGCCTTCACCGCGTCGTGCGTGGCGTCGCTGGTCTGCAGGCCGCGGATGATTTCCACCAGCGCCATCATGGGCACAGGGTTGAAAAAGTGCATGCCGATGAAGCGGTCGGGGCGCTGTGTGGCGGCGGCCAGCTTGGTGATGCTGATCGAACTGGTGTTGGTGGCCACGATCACGTCGGCGGCGAGCAAGCCGTCGAGTTGCTGCAGGATCTTGACCTTCAGGCCTTCGCTCTCGGTAGCGGCTTCAATGACGAGCTGCGCGCCCTTGAGGTCCTCGTAGTTCGTCGAGCCGGTGATGAGCGACAGCGCCTTGTCCTTGTCGGCGGCGGTGATCTTCTCCTTCTTGATCAGACGGTCCAGGCTGCCGGCCACGGTGGCCAAGCCCTTGTCGACTGCGGCCTGTGCGATGTCGACCATGACCACGCGGATACCGCTGGTGGCACAGGCCTGCGCGATGCCGTTGCCCATGGTGCCCGAGCCGATGATGCCGACGGTCTGGATGTTGTTCATGTGGTGATTTCTCCTGCGGATGAAGGTGTTGGGTGTGGGGTTTTCCCTGCGTCGCCAGGGTGTCGCCAGGGGCGTTTTCTTAGGCGCCACAGCCTACCTGGGCTGAAACCCCTGTGCTAACTTGCTGCTGAATTGTCGCGCACGGTTTGACGGGCGCGCCACACGACGGAGACACCCCATGTTCGACTACATCATCGTTGGCGGCGGATCGGCCGGCAGCGTGCTCGCCGGCCGCCTGAGCGAAGACCCCGCCATCCGCGTCGCGCTCATCGAAGCCGGCCCGCCCGACCACAGCGTACTGATTCACTGCCCTGCCGGTCTGGCGGTGATCGCCAAGTTCGAGCTCAACGGTTGGGGCTACAACACCACGCCACAGCCTGGGCTGAACGGCCGGCGCGGATACCAGCCGCGCGGCAAGGTGCTGGGGGGCTCCAGCTCGATCAACGCCATGATCTACGCGCGCGGCCACGCGGCCGACTACGACGGCTGGGCTGCCCAAGGCAATCCGGGCTGGTCGTACGCCGACGTGTTGCCCTACTTCAAGCGCGCCGAGCACAACGAGCGCGGCGCCGACACCCTGCACGGCCAGGGCGGCCCGCTCAACGTGATGGATCTGCGCAGCCCCAACCCGTTTCTTGCGTCGTTCATCGAAGCAGGGCAGCAAGCCGGTTACCGGCACAACACCGACTTCAACGGGTCTGAGCAGGAAGGTGTGGGCGCCTACCAGGTCACGCACAAGAACGGCGAGCGCTTCAGCGCCGCCAAGGCCTACCTCACGCCGCATCTGCAGCGGCCCAACCTGCAGGTGATCACGAACGCGCTGACCACCCGCGTGGTGATGGACACCGATGTGACGCCACCGCGCGCGGTGGCGGTGGAATACCGTGGCAACGGTGGGCGTGGGCCGATGCAGATCCTGCGTTTGAAAGAGGGTGGGGAGGTGGTGCTCAGCGCGGGCGCGTTTGGCTCTCCCCAGTTGCTCATGCTCTCCGGTGTGGGTCCGGCCGGCCATTTGCGCGAGCACGGCATACAGCCCGTGCTCGACCTGCCGGGCGTGGGTGCGAACCTGCACGACCATGTGGATGTGGTGATCGTGGTCAACGCGCCCAAGGTGAAGGATTTGCTGGGGCTGACGCCGGGTGGGTTGCTGAAGGCGGTGCGTGGCATCTTCGAATGGCGGCGCCAGCGCAGCGGCATGCTCACCACCAACTTTGCCGAGGCCGGCGGGTTCATCAAGAGCGCGCCCGACGAGGCCATTCCCGACCTTCAACTGCACTTTGTGGTGGGCAAGCTGGTGGACCATGGCCGCAAGTCGGTGCTGGGCTTTGGCTATTCGTGCCATGTGTGTCTGCTGCGCCCCAAGAGTCGAGGCAGCCTTCGCCTGGCCAGCGCCGACCCGCAGGTGGCGCCCCTGATCGACCCCGCGTTTTTGCAAGACCCCGACGACACCGCGCGCCTGGTGCGCGGCTTTCAGGTGATGCGCCGGCTGCTGGAGCAACCCGCGCTCAAACGCCATGGCGGCACCGAGTCGGCCACCTCGGTGCTGACGCAAAGCCCGGCGCAGATCGAGCAGTTCGTGCGCAACCACGCCGACACCATCTACCACCCGGTGGGTACGTGTCGCATGGGTCCCGGCCCGATGGACGTGGTGGACGCGCGGTTGCGGGTGCACGGCGCGGCAGGTTTGCGGGTGGTGGACGCGTCGGTGATGCCCACGGTGGTGGGCGGCAACACCAACGCGCCGGTGATCATGATGGCCGAGAAGGCGGTCGATATGATGCGGGCGGACCGCCTTGCCGCCTTACCTCAACAGGAACCCCACCATGATTCTCGAACACGCGGATATCCGCATCGATCCCCTCAAGAGCTCGGCGTTTGAGGAGGCCATCGTTCGCGGCGTGACCACCGTCATTGCCCATGCCCAGGGCTTCAAGGGGTACAAGGTCAACCGCAGCATCGAGTCGCCGGATCGCTACCTGCTGATGATTTACTGGGACACGCTGGAAGACCACACCGTGGGCTTTCGCGGCTCCGACCTGTTCCCCCAGTGGCGCGCCATCGTCGGTCCGTTCTTTGTCCAACCACCGGTGGTTGAACATCTTGAGTTGGTGGGAAAAAGCTGATCAGCTTTTCCTCATCAAAGTGGACTTGCCGAACAGGCTCTCGATCAGGTCCACCGCCAGCTCCGCCGTGCGGTTGCGCACGTCGAGTGCCGGGTTGAGTTCCATCACGTCCATGGACGCCAGTCGCCCGGTGTCCGCGATCATTTCCATGCACAGCTGCGCTTCGCGGTAGGTCGGGCCGCCGGGCACCGTGGTGCCCACGCCGGGCGCGATGTCGGGGTCGAGAAAGT
>LNFM01020343.1_pt1 | contig 12062 bp, 14 predicted proteins | sample 596031 | NCBI WGS metagenome assembly LNFM01 (sample SAMN04254537, study PRJNA301005) | activated carbon metagenome | isolation source: dual media filters at the Ann Arbor, Michigan drinking water treatment plant | place: USA: Ann Arbor | reverse complement strand
CGGAGAACATCGCGCCGAACAGCACGACCGCGTGAATGCCCAGCAATGCCAGCATGCACAGCCGTTCTCCGGTGCGGCTGGCGCCGGTCGCTTCCGGGGTGCTTGCGGCAGCCGACCAGTGCCGTTGCCAGAAGTACGCGCCCATCGCGGCATAGAGAAGCGCGCTGACGAGATACGGTAGAATGCCCTGCATAGTCCAAGTTTACCCGAACACCACCCGGACGCACCCCCATGTTCGACAATCTCACCGGCCGTCTCGCGCGTGTCGTCAAGACGCTGCGCGGCGAGGCGCGCCTCACTGAAACCAATATCCAGGATGCGTTGCGCGAAGTGCGCATGGCCCTGCTGGAGGCGGATGTCGCGCTTCCGGTGGTCAAGGCGTTCATTGACAGCGTGCGCGGGAAGGCGGTCGGCGAGGAAGTGGCAGGCAGCCTGACGCCGGGCCAGGCACTGGTCGGCGTCGTGCATCGCGAACTGGTTGCGTTGATGGGCGAGCACAGCGAATCGCTGAACCTTGCCGTGCAACCCCCGGCGGTGATCCTGATGGCCGGCCTGCAGGGTGCCGGCAAAACCACCACCGCTGGCAAACTTGCACGCTGGCTGCGCACGGGGATGCGCAAAAAAGTGTTGCTTGCAAGCTGCGACGTCTACCGGCCTGCGGCAATCGAACAACTCAGGCTGCTTGCCGGACAGGTGGAGGCGGACTTCCACCCGGCTGATGCAGGTGAGAAGCCGGTGGACATTGCCAGACGTGCCCTGGAATACGCTCGCACGCATTATCACGACGTCCTGATCGTCGACACGGCGGGCCGGCTTGCGATCGATGCGGCCATGATGGACGAGATCCGCGAGCTGCACTCTGCGGTCCATCCCGTCGAGACGCTGTTTGTTGTGGATGCGATGCAGGGTCAGGATGCGGTCAACGTGGCGAAGGCATTCAGTGATGCACTGCCCCTGACCGGCATCATCCTGACCAAGCTTGATGGTGATGCCCGTGGCGGGGCGGCGCTGTCCGTGCGTCATGTCACCGGCAAACCCGTCAAGTTTGCGGGCACCGGGGAAAAGCTGGACGGGCTGGAGGCATTCCACCCGGACCGAATGGCCTCACGCATCCTCGGCATGGGCGACGTGCTTTCGCTGATTGAGGATGTGCAGAAGGCGGTCAGCCGGGAAGAGGCGGAGAAGCTTGCACGAAAGGTCAAGACCGGCAAGGGTTTCGACCTCGAGGATTTCAAGCAGCAGGTCGCGCAGATGCGAAAGATGGGCGGCATGAGCGCGCTGATGGACAAGTTGCCGGCGCAACTCGCTCAGGCGGCGCAAGGTGCGCCGCAGATGGAGGACAAGGCGATCCGCCGGCTGGAGGGGATCATCAATTCGATGACGCCGCAGGAACGTGCCAGGCCGGAGTTGCTGAAAGCATCCCGCAAGCGCCGTATTGCGGCAGGCGCCGGCGTCAGCGTGCAGGAAGTCAATCGCCTGCTCAACCAGTTCGAGCAGACGCAGAAAATGATGAAAATGGTCGCCAAGGGCGGGATGGCGAAAATGATGCGCAGCATGAAGGGCATGTTTCCCGGCATGCGCTGAAAATCCCGGGGCTTCATGGCCCCGGGGGCGTTGCCGGCACCTATTTCAGGCTGAAACCCTGGCGCCGGATGTAGGCGCCGAAGTCCGCCCGGTCCGGTTCCGCATACTGCCGGGCCTTGTCCTCGGACCAGCCATAGAATTCCGCCGTGCCGAACAGTGAAGTACGCCGCTGCTTGCCGTAGGGATGATTGTCATGGCGTCGCCGGTCGTAGGCGTCGATTTTTTCCCGCAGCCCCGTTTCATCATAACGGTCCGTGTGCAGCGTGACTTCCAGCGGCAGGCGCGGGCTGATGTGCCCGGCCGATGCCGGATAACCGACGCAGAGTCCAGCGACGGGGAACACCCCTTCGGGCAGTTCGAGTTCGTGGCTGACGGTGTCGATCGCGTTGCGGATTGCGCTGATGGGGCAGGCGCCCAGGCCGGCGGCCTCGGCTGCGCTGATGAAGTTCATCATGACGATGCCGGCGTCGACCGCGGCATTCATGAAATGGTCAAGATGTTCGTTGGCGAAGGGTTTTCCGCGCCATTCGCCGATGTGGCGGATGCGCCGGTTATTGCCGCAAAAGACCAGGAAAACCGGCGCGTCGACGATCCATGTCATGTCCGGGAGGTGGGCAACGATGCGCCGGCGCCGTGCGGGATCGGCGACATGAATGATGTCTGCCTGCTGCAGATCGCTTTTGGTCGGCGCGGACAGCGCGCAGGCGCAGAGCAGCCGCAGCAGATCCGGGGTAACCGGGTCCGGACGGAAGCGGCGGATGGAGCGGTGGTTCGCAATGCGTGCCAGGCCGTCGATTCCGGCCTGGTCCCGGGCGACCGGGAAGTCGGTGCCGAAGCGGGTGCGCAGCGCTGTGGTGATTTGTTCGCTTGGTGAATTTTCGGTATTTGAAGTCATGATTTATCTCGAGAATCTCTGTTAAATATCATTTAAAAACAATTACTTATAAACAATCATCAAGGGGTGTGGCGGACTGACGGGAAATGGTTGTTTTGGTGGCAGTACATTGCTTCCGAAGGTGAAAGTAACGTAGAATCCGCCCCTTTCGACTTTTTCAGTCGCCAGGAATACCGACATGGTAGTGATCCGATTGGCTCGTGGGGGCGCGAAGAAACGCCCGTTTTTCAATTTTGTCGTTGCTGACTCGCGTTTTGCGCGTGACGGTCGCTTCATCGAACGTCTCGGGTTTTATGACCCGAAGGCGCCCGAAGGGCGTGAACGTCTGCGCATCAACCGTGAACGCCTCGCATTCTGGCAGGGACAAGGTGCGCAACTGTCCGACACCGTGACCCGGCTCGTCAAGCAGGCTGGTGATCAAAAAGCAGCCGCCTGAGCGGCTGGTGGTGATGGGGCGCATCGTCGCGCCCTACGGGATCAAGGGTTGGGTCAAGGTTCAACCCTTCACGCAACGGCCTGAGGGTTTGCTGGATTATCCGGAATGGCAGCTGGGGCGTGAGGGAAACTGGCAGGCGCAGGTCGTGGAAACCGCCAGGCTGCATGGCGGCACTGTGACGGCCAAGCTGCAGGGCATTGATGATCGTGATCAGGCTGCGGTGCTGCGCGGCATGCAGGTTGCGGTATCGCGGGACGATTTTCCCGAGCCGGGATGCAATGAGTATTACTGGGACGACCTGGTCGGACTGGAAGTGGTGAACGAGGCCGGTGTTGCGCTGGGCCGGGTGACCGAAGTGTTTGAAACCGGTGCGAATGACGTGCTGGTGGTCGTTGGCGAGCGAGAAAGGCTGCTGCCTTTCATCGGGCCGGTGATACGGCAGGTGGATTTTGCCGGCGGCAGGATCGTCGTGGAGTGGGGCGCCGACTACTGATGCTGCAGTTTGATGTCGTCACGCTGTTTCCGGCGATGTTCGATGCGGTGACCGAGCTTGGAGTCACCGGACGCGCAAGGGAACGCGGCCTGTACCAGTTCGTGGCCTGGAATCCCCGTGACTTTGCCGCCAATGCGCATCGCACGGTCGATGACCGGCCTTATGGCGGTGGTCCGGGGATGGTGATGATGGCTGAGCCGCTGGGCAAGGCGTTGCAGGCGGCGCGGCAACGGCAGCAGAGTGCCGGGATCGGGCGGCCGCGGATGCTCCATCTCACGCCGCAGGGCCGGTTGCTGGATCATGATCTGGTCGCAGAACTGGCCCGGGAAAACGGCGTGGTGCTGCTTGCCGGACGTTACGAAGGCGTCGATGAGCGGTTGATCGGGCAGTTGGGTATCGAAGAAGTTTCGATCGGTGATTATGTGTTGAGTGGCGGCGAACTGGCCGCGATGGTGTTGATGGATTGCGTGGTGCGGCAGCTGCCCGGGGTTCTGGGTGATGCCGAGTCGGCAAGCCAGGATTCGTTTGTCGATGGTCTGCTGGACTGTCCGCATTTCACGCGTCCGGAGGTGTACCAGGGCGTGGCGGTGCCGGCAGTACTGATGTCGGGCAACCATGCCGCAATTGCCCGCTGGAGGCTGAAACAGGCGCTGGGCAGAACATGGCAGCGGCGGCCGGATTTGCTGGAACGCCGTGCGCTGAGCGGCGAGGAACAAAAGCTGCTCGACGAGTACCGGCGGGAGTTGCAGGGCAGCGGAAATTAACCGCGGACGCCATGTTGGCGGACGCAACGAGTTTTGAGGAGCTTGAGCATGAACGTAATTCAGCAGCTGGAGCAGGAAGAGATCAACCGTCTGGGCCGCAAGGTGCCGGAGTTTGCCACCGGTGATACGGTCATCGTCAGCGTCAACGTGGTCGAAGGCGAGCGCAAGCGCGTCCAGGCCTACGAGGGCGTGGTCATCGCCAAGCGCAACCGGGGCATCAACTCCTCATTCATCGTGCGCAAGGTTTCATCCGGTGAAGGTGTCGAACGGACGTTCCAGACCTACTCCCCGGCAATCGCCGGCATTGAAGTGAAGCGTCGCGGCGATGTCAGCCGTGCCAAGCTTTATTACCTGCGCGGCCTGTCCGGCAAGGCGGCACGCATCAAGGAAAAACTCACGGTCAGCGTTGCCGTCGAAGCCGAAACGGCTGTTGTGGCGGACGCAGCGGCCGAAAAGTAAATTCCGGCGATACTGCAAAAAGGCGGCTGCGGCCGCCTTTTGTTTTTGCGGGACAGGCGCCCTGGCCGCGATCACGCCGCTAAAATATCCCGATGTCCATCATTCGTCGCATCGTTTTTTCCGTCTGTCTGGCGGCAACTGCAGGAATGGCGTCTCCGGCAGGCGCCGCCGGATTGTCCGCAGTACCTGATGGCATCCGTAGCCTGGTGCAGGCAGGTGCCACACAGCTTGCGCTGCAACGTATCGATGGCCTGCAGCAGGCGGATGTTGCAGATCCGGATTGGGCGGCGCTGGAGGGCCTGCGCTTGCAGTTGCTGGCCCGCCAGGGGCGGCTGCGCTGCCGGCGAAACTGCCGGCAGCGCAGCGGGCCGGCCTGCACGAGGCCGCAGCCCGTGCTGCTCTCGCATCGGGGCTGGCTGCATTGGCGCGCGATTACGCCGGCCGCGTGTTGTGGTCACCCGGTGCCAGCCCGGCGGCCATACGCGAGTTGCGGCTGTTGGTGATCCGCAGCCAGGTCATCGAGTCCCGAGCCGGGGATGCCTGGCGCAGCATGCTGCGTTTCGAGCAGGATTACCGGCCCCTGGATGCTGCAACAGCGACCGCATTTGTCGACGCACTGCTGGATGCCGGCATGGCGCGCGAGGCAGTTACCTGGCTGCCCTTGCTCGACGAGCGCGGCCCGGCACGTTTGCGGCTGCGTCTGCATGCCGGCCTGGTTACGAACGCAGAGGCGCTCACGCAGGTTCGCGCAGCGCTTGCACGCAGCGATGATCCGGTGTGGTGGAGGTTGCTGCTTGATGTTGCAACCCGCAGTGGTGATGGAGCACTGCGCATCGCCGCGCTCGAGCAGTTGCTCGAGAAGGAGGCGCAGCCACAGGCCGCCGCCGGGTTGTGGTTCGCCTACTCCGGGCATGCCCGCGCGGCAGCCAATTCGCATCACCTCCTTGCCGGCGACGATGCCAGCTGGCTGGAGTTCGCGGCGCGCCGGCATGCCAATGATGCGCCGGAGGCACGGGCCTATTTTGCGCATGTTGCAAGGCATGCCGCAGATCCGGTTTTGCGCCAGCGGGCGCAGGAACGGCTCGCGGCAGACTATGCGGCGGCCAGGCTGCCGCGCCTTGCCTTGAGCCTGTTCGAGGCCTGGCCAGGGCAGACGGAGCAGATGCCGGCGCCGGCGCGTCTGGTCCTTGGCAGGATGGCAGGGAATGTCGGTGATCATCCGCGCGCATGGTTTTACCTGCAGGATTTGCCGCCGGCTGATGCCATGCCGGAGGCGGTCTGGCAGTTGAGGTTGTCCGCAGTTGCCTTGCGCGCCGGCCGTCCCGACAAGGCGGAGGACATTGCGCGACGGCTTGCTGCGGGGACGTTTCCCGTTCATCCGGCGCAAATCGGGGAGTGGGTGCCGCTTGCGCATCAGCTGGCGGATCACGGGCTGCACCAGGCTGCGCTGGCGCTGTTCGAACGGATATTGCCACATGCCGATTCAGCGCAGTCGCGCAGTGTGCTGTCAGGCATTGCACGCGCGCATGCAGGGCGCAACCAGCCGCAACTCGCGGCTGATTTTTACCTCCGCGCCGCATTGCAGGCGCCGGCGACCGATGCTGCAGCCGCTGAGGCGCGCCTGCAGGCCGGCCTCAGCCTTGCGCGCGCCGGGCTGCGCGAGGATGCGCGTGTGCAGTTCGAATGGCTGCTGAAGAATGCCGCCGATCCGGCGCAGATTGCCGTTGCGCGGCGGGAACTCGGTTTCTAGCCGCGGGTTTCAGCGTGCTGCGGTTTTCCACAGATCGCTGAGATACTCGTGGTCAGCGGTGTTGATCCAGCTGTGGCGGTATTCCACCGGGGAGTCGTTGTAGCTGTAGGCGATGCGGCGGATGTGCAGCGCCGGCTGGTTCGTGCGCATGCAGAGGATCGCAGCGATGTCGGCTGGCGGGTGCGCCGCCGACAGTCTTTCGCTGATGCGCACGACATTGACGCCGTAACGCGCCTGGTAGAGGCCGTAGATCGTGCCCTCGCGGCTGCGGAAAGTCGATTCGTCCAGTCTCGCGAAGCGCTCGGTCGGCACAGTGATGTCGTCGAGCACCACCGGCTGGCTGCCCAGTTTCAGCAGGTTGCGCACCCGCGCAACACGTGTTCCGCGGGCGAGGCCGAAATCATGCTCGTCCCCGTCGTTCGCGCGTTCCTTGCGGAATCCGAGCAGCTCGGATTCCGGGAACTTGCTGCTGCCGTCCTTGCCGACGACATGAAAAAAATAGAACAGCGTGCGGTCTTCAGTGTGAGTCGCAACGAAAGTGCCCCGCCCCTGCTGGCGCACCAGAATGCGCCCGGCGACCAGTTCGTCGATGGCGCGGCGGATGGTGCCGATCGAGACGCCGAATTGCCCTGCCAGCCGGGTTTCGCTGGGGATTGCCTCACCCGGCTTCCATTCCCCCGCGGCGAGAGCACGGGTGATGCGCCATTGCACCTCGCGGTAGAGCGGGTTCGGCGTCAGCGTGTCGGGTGTGGGGGTCGGGGCGGCCATCGGCGGCGGAGTCTAGCACGGGCCTTGGCGATTCATATAGGTCATATAGTTGACCTGCCGGAAAGGCCGGGGTTAGGATTTGCGGCCCTGCATTTCGGTATTCAAGTCCGGTTGTACATCACCACAGCGTTCACTCAGGAGGCGTAATGATTCACTTATTGGTTCACGACAAGAAAGACATGGTCGGCGTGGCCGTCATCGAAGGCATCAAGGCCGGCCAGGAGATGATCGGCTGGGTCATGGAGGACGATTCCACGATCAAGGTCAAGGCGATCAACGACATCCCCATCGGCCACAAGGCGGCGCTCTGTGAAATCAAGAAGGGCGATACCATCATCAAATACGGTTTCGACATCGGCAAGGCCGTGGCTGACATCAAGGTCGGCGAACACGCGCACGTGCACAACATCAAGACCAAGCGCTGGTAAAAGGCGGCTTCAAGCCCCCCGATCCCGCCCCATTTTCGGAGACTGAAACATGATCAACAGCAAAACCACATTCATGGGCTACCGGCGCGAGAACGGCCGCGTTGGCGTCCGCAACCACGTCATCATTTTGCCGGTGGACGACCTGTCGAACGCCGCTGCCGAAGCGGTTGCCAACAACGTCAAGGGCGCGATCGCGATCCCCCATCCCTACGGCCGGCTGCAGTTCGGCGCCGACCTTGACCTGCATTTTCGTACCATTATCGGCGCCGGCGCAAATCCCAACGTTGCCGCCGTGGTGGTGATCTGCATCGAGGAGGGCTGGGCCAAGAAGGTGGTCGATGGCATCGCCAAGACCGGCAAGCCGGTCACCGGTTTCGGTATTGAACTGCACGGCGATCACGACACCATCATGCGCGCGTCTAAGGTGGCCAAAGAGTACGTGCAGTGGGCTTCCGAACTGCAGCGCACCGAGTGCCCGATCAGCGACCTCTGGGTTTCGACCAAGTGTGGTGAGTCCGACACGACTTCGGGCTGCGGCTCCAACCCCACTGTCGGCAGCGCCTTCGACAAGCTGGAGCCGCTGGGCGTCACCATGTGTTTCGGCGAAACCACTGAAATTACCGGCGGAGAGAACATCGTCGCCGACCGTTGCGCGACGCCGGAAGTACGCAAGGAATTCATGAGGATGTTCGACCGTTACCAGGCCATCGTTGAGAAAAACAAGACCAGCGACCTGTCCGATTCGCAGCCGACCAAGGGCAACATCGCCGGCGGTCTGACCACGATCGAAGAGAAAGCGCTGGACAACATCCAGAAAATCGGCAAGAAGTGCAAGGTCATCGGCGTGCTCGACAAGGCTGAGGAGCCGACCAAACCCGGCCTGTGGTTCATGGACTCTTCGTCCGCAGCTGCCGAAATGGTCACGCTGTGTGCGGCTTCCGGATACGTGGTGCACCTGTTCCCGACCGGGCAGGGCAACGTCATCGGGAATCCGATCGTGCCGGTGGTCAAGCTGACGGCCAATCCGCGCACCGTGCGCACGATGAGCGAGCATGTCGATTACGACTGTTCGGGGCTGCTGCAGCGTGAGAAGAATCTCGATCAGACCGGCGACGAACTGATCGAAATCATGTTGCGCACCTGCAACGGCAGGCTGACCGCCGCCGAGGCGCTGGGCCATCGCGAATTCGTGCTGACCCGCCTGTACGAAAGCGCCTGAGTTCACGTGCACCAAACCGCAGGGTCGGCAGAATCATCTTGCCGGCCCTGCGGGTTTTGCGGCGATCCCGGATGAGGTGATTGCCGATGCTGACTGAAGCTGAAACGGACAGACCAGGATACCGATGACCACACTCCGCGGCGCCGACATTCTTGCGCGTTCACTGGCGCAGGCCGGCCTGAGACGGATTTTTTCGCTTTCCGGCAACCACATCATGCCGGTCTACGACGCGGCAATCGAAGCGAAACTGGCGATCACCCACGTGCGTTACGAAGGTGCTGCCGTGCACATGGCGGACGCCTGGGCGCGGCTCACCGGGGAGCCCGGCATCGCGATGCTCACCGGCGGTCCGGGGCATGCCAACGGCATTGGCGCGCTGTACACCGCGCTGGCTTCGGAATCCCCGCTGGTTCTGCTCTCGGGCCATGCGCCCCTCAACGAACTCGGGCGCGGTTCATTCCAGGAAATGCGCCAGGCCGACATGGCGGCGCCGGTGGTCAAGGCGTCCTGGACGGCGGCGAGCGCGGAAACCCTGGGTGCCGACATCGCGCGCGCCTGCCGCGTTGCCCTTTCCGGGCGTCCGGGACCGGTTCACCTGAGCCTGCCGTTCGACCTGCTCGAAGCGAAGGTGACCGATGGTGAACAACGGCTGGCGGCTGCCGGCGATTTTGCGCCGATCGCCAGTCCACTGCCCCAGCGGGCGGCACAGACCCTGCTGGCCCTGGTCAGGGAGGCAGCCCGTCCGCTGATCCTGTTGGGCCCGGTGATGTCGCAGGCGCCATTTGCCGGAATGGCCGGAAAACTGGCGGAAGCGGGTGGTGTGCCGGTGCTGTGCATGGAAAGCCCGCGCGGCGTCAATGACCCCGCCCTCGGCGCTTTTGCCGGGATGCTGGCGCAGGCCGACCTCGTGGTGCTGATCGGCAAGCAGCCTGATTTCACGCTGCGTTTCGGAAAAACCCCTGCGCTGGCGGCAGACTGCCGTTTTGCAGTCATCGATCCCGAACCGGAGGTGCTGCAGCGTTCGGTGAAGAACATCGGCGCCTCGCGCGTCGCTTTTTCGGTGCAGGCAGATACCGTGGCAGCGGTGCAGGCGCTTGCCGCCGCAGCGCAGCCTCATCCCGCAGCGGCGTGGACGAAGCAGGTCGCGGATGCCGTGGCCTTCCGTCCCGAAGCCTGGAGCGCCATCGACAGCGGCAAGGGTCCGGTGCATCCGGTGGAGCTGGGCCGGGCGGTGCAGGCAGTGCTAGATGCCTCGCCCGGGGCGGTGTTTGTCGCCGACGGCGGCGAGATCGGACAGTGGGCCCAGGCCTGCATCACCGCGCCGGCACGCCTCATCAACGGCACTGGCGGCTCGATCGGAAGCGGTGTGCCCTTTGCCTTTGCCGCACGCATGGCGCGGCCGCAGGCCCCGGTGGTCGCGGTGATGGGTGATGGCGCTTTCGGTTTTCACCTGATGGAGTTCGACACCGCGGTGCGCGACGGTGTACCGATGATCGTGGTCGTCGGCAACGACTCCTGCTGGAATGCCGAACACCAGATCCAGCTGCGTAGTTATGGCAGGGAACGTGCCCACGGCTGTGAGTTGCGTGAAGGCACGCGTTACGATCTTGCCGTGGCAGCGCTGGGCGGACATGGTGAACTGGTGACATCGGCCGCAGAACTGCGGCCGTCCCTGCAGCGCGCGATTGCCAGCGGCAAGCCGGCCTGCATCAACGTGATGATCCAGCGCCTGCCGGCGCCGACGGTGACTGCCGGCGCGGCGTCCGCCGCCCACTAGGAGTCGTTCATGGAAAACCTCAAGGTCAGGATCTGGCGTGGCAGTGAAGAAGGCGATTTCCAGGAATTCGAGGTGCCGCGGCAGGAAAGCCAGACGGTGCTCGATGTCGTGACCTACGTGCAGCGCAAATGTGACCCGACACTGGCCTATCGTTTTGCCTGCCGCGTCGGTGTCTGCGGCTCCTGCGCGATGACGGTCAACGGCGAATCGCGCTGGACCTGCCGCACCCATGTGTCGAAGGTCGCAGCCGACAACCGGCTTGAAATCGCTCCGCTGCGCAACCTGCCGGTGGTCAAGGATCTGGTCACCGACATGCGCGAGTTCTTCGACAAGTGGGCGAAGGCGCGCGGCCGCTTTACCGGCAGCAAGACGCGCAAGGACGAATTCGAGCGCGTGTCGCCGGAGTCGAAGGAGCGCCGTCGCGTCGACGCCGGCATCGAGTGCATCGGCTGCGGTGTCTGTTACAGCGCCTGTGACGTCGTCAGCTGGAACAGGGATTACCTCGGGCCCGCCGCGCTCAACCGTGCGTGGACCCTGATCAACGATGTGCGCGATACGGCTCGCACCGAGCGCCTCGCGGCTGTCGCAGGTGATGCCGGCTGCCATGCCTGCCACACCCACCTCAACTGCACCGAGCGCTGCCCGAAAGGTTTGTCGCCGACGGCGGGCATTGCCGGTCTCAAGCGGGCAGTGCTGGCAGCAACGCTCTCGGGTGATATTTAAAAATATGTTTAAAAACAAATACTTATATAGTCTCCTCGAAGGACGGAGGTTAGCGTGAGCCGGCGCAGCGAGGTGTTGCTGTGGGGTGCGCAGCGCTTCAGTGCGATGGTGCTGGCACTGTGTGTCGTTGTGCACCTCGTGACCATGATCTATGCCGTGCGCAGCGGGCTTTCCGCCGCCGAGATCCTTGGCCGCACCCAGGGCAGCGTCGCCTGGTTTGCCTTCTACACGCTGTTCGTCATTGCCGTCGCGGTGCATGCGCCGATCGGCCTGCGCACGGTCATCAGCGAGATGTTCAACTGGCGCGGCCGCGGACTGGATGTGTTGACCGGCGTCATCGGCTTGAGCCTCGCGATGTGGGGCATGAGGGCGGTGATCGCGGTGTTCGGAGGCGGCGCATGAAGAACGATTTCCGCTCGCGCAATCACCCGGCCTACTGGGCCTTCATCGTCCACCGTCTCTCCGGCGTGTTGCTGGCGCTGTTCCTGCCGCTGCATTTCTGGGCGCTGGGCCAGGCCCTGCAGGGTGCGGCCGCGCTTGACGGTTTCCTGCGCTGGACCGAGCAGCCGCTGGTGAAGTTCGCCGAGACAGGGCTGGTGCTGCTGCTCGCCGCGCACATGACCGGTGGCCTGCGCCTGCTGGCGCTGGAGTTCCTTGAATGGCGGGAATGGCAGAAAACGCTGTTGGCGGCTGCTTTCGGGTTTTCGCTGGTGGCGGGACTGGCCTTTCTGCTGAACCTGGTCTGAGTTGCTGCATAAGGGGGAGT
>LNFM01011433.1_pt1 | contig 12062 bp, 9 predicted proteins | sample 596031 | NCBI WGS metagenome assembly LNFM01 (sample SAMN04254537, study PRJNA301005) | activated carbon metagenome | isolation source: dual media filters at the Ann Arbor, Michigan drinking water treatment plant | place: USA: Ann Arbor | reverse complement strand
GCCAGGTCGTGGTCGACATCCACGCCGCCAGCGTCAACGGCGCCGACTGGAAAGTCCGCTCCGGCTACCACGGCCCCACCCAGAAATTCCCGCACATCCCCGGCCGCGATTTCTCAGGCGTCATCAACGCCGTCGGGCGCGGCGTGACCGATTTCAAGGCGGGCGACGAAGTCTTCGGCGTGGCGGAGACCAGTGACGAAGGCTGTTATGCCGAGAAGGTCGCGATCAACGCCGCCATCGTCACCAAAAAGCCCGCGCAGTTAAGCCACATCGAAGCGGCGGCAGTGGGGCTGGTCGGGCTGACGGCGATTGTCTCGATCGAAAACGCGCTGCAGGTCAAGGCTGGCCAGACCGTGCTGGTGCAGGGCGGGGCGGGCGGTGTCGCGAGCTTCGGGCTGCAGCTGGCCAAACACCTCGGCGCGCGGGTGATCACTACCTGCAGCGCGGCCAACATCGATTATGTGAAGGGCCTGGGCGCCGACCAGGTCATTGATTACAACAAAGAAGATTTCACCCAGGTGCTGAAAGACTGCGACGCCGTGTTCGACACCGTGGGCGGCGAGGTCGCGAAAATGGCCTTCAAGGTACTCAAGCGTGGCGGCCGCGCGGCTTTCATCAACGGCCCGGCACCGACACCGCCCCATGAAGACATGGCATCGCTCAAGCCCGACGCCAGCCGCAAGCGCGCCCACCTCGACCGCATCGTGCAGCTCGTGACCTCAGGCGCAGTGAAGCTGCCGCAGATCACCACCTATGCACTGGCGGATGCGCAGGCTGCGCACCGGGTGAGTGAGGGGCGGCATTTGCGGGGGAAGTTGGTGTTTAGGGTGCGGTAGTGCCGGGCCGCAAAATGCATCCCCGAGCCGTTTGTAAAAAATATCAATAAAAACAAATACTTATAATTATGCATTATGGACGGATTCCCGTGTTCGTCTCGGGTGAAACCATCGTTGCCGCGAGTGGAACGCTTGAGCGACTTTTTGCCGGCGATGCGGAATTCACCGGCTACAATCGAAACAAAATCAACAACAAAGCGGTGGAGGGTTGAACGTTGGTGCCTGCAGGGGACGAAGCGACAGCACGTGAAAAGATCGATGCCTTGCTTGCACTCGCGGGCTGGCACGTCTGCGACGCCTCGGCAGCCAACATCCACGCCGCGCGCGGCGTGGCGATTCGCGAATTCCCGCTGCCGGGTCACGGCTTCGCCGATTACCTGCTCTATGTTGATGGCAAGGCCGCAGGTGTTGTCGAGGCCAAAAAGGAAGGTGTGACGCTCTCCGGCGTCGAAACCCAATCCGACAAATACACCAAGGGTTTGCCTGCCGGATTGCCGGCGTGGCGCAAGCCGCTGCCGTTTTCCTACCAGACCACCGGGACGGAAACGCGGTTTACCAACGGCCTTGATCCCGAGCCGCGCTCGCGGCCGGTGTTTGCCTTCCACAAACCCGAAATGCTGGCGCGCTGGCTGGAAGATGCCAACGCCTTTGCCGCGGCCGTGCAAAGCACCGGCGAGGCGCTGGTTTATACCGCGGCTGATGTCACCGCGGAGCGGCGTGGCCAAACCTTCCTTGCGCGCATGCAGCACATGCCGCCACTGAAGGAAGAAGGGCTGTGGCCGGCACAAATCAGCGCCATTCGTAACCTGGAGGCCTCGCTTGCCGCGAACAAGCCGCGCGCGCTGATCCAAATGGCCACCGGCTCGGGCAAGACTTATACCGCGATCAACTTCATCTACCGGCTGATCAAGTTTGCCGGTGCCCGGCGCATCCTGTTCCTGGTCGATCGCGGCAACCTCGCCGATCAGACGCTGAAGGAATTCCAGCAATTCGATTCGCCCTACAACAACTTCAAGTTCACCGAGGAATACATTGTTCAACGGCTGCAGGGCAACACGCTGGATACCACAGCGCGGGTCAGCATCTGCACCATCCAGCGCATGTATTCCATGCTGCGCGGCCAGGACCTTCCCGATGATCTGGAAGAACAATCCGCCGACCAGTTGAGCAGCCTCTTTAAAAAGCCCGAACCGCTGGAATACAACCCGGCCATCCCCATCGAGAGCTACGACATCATCGTTACCGACGAATGCCATCGCTCCATCTACAACCTGTGGGCGCAGGTGCTGGAATATTTCGACGGCTACCTGATCGGCCTCACCGCCACACCCAGCAAGCAGACCTTCGGCTTTTTCAACCAGAACCTGGTGATGGAATACAACCACGAGATGGCCGTGGCCGATGGCGTCAACGTCAATTACGACGTTTACCGCATCCGCACCAAGATCACACAGGGCGGCTCGGAAGTAGAGGCGGGCTACTCGGTGCAGATACAGGAGCGCGACACCCGCAAGAAGCGCTGGGAACAGTTGGATGACGATTTCAGCTACGACCCCAACCAACTCGACCGTGACGTGGTCGCCCCGGACCAGATTCGCACCATCATCCGCACCTTCAAAGACAAGCTCTTCACCGAAATCTTCCCCAGCCGCGAGTGGGTACCCAAGACACTGATTTTCGCCAAGGACGACGCCCACGCCGAAAACATTGTCGAAATCGTGCGCGAGGAATTCGGCAAGGGCAACGACTTCGCTCAGAAGATCACTTACCGCACCACCGGCGCGAAACCGAAAGACCTGATCAACGAATTCCGCACCAGCCCGATGCCGCGCATCGCGGTCACGGTGGACATGATCGCCACCGGCACCGACATCAAGGCGGTGGAAATCGTGCTGTTCATGCGCGCCGTCAAATCCCGCGCCTTTTTCGAACAGATGAAAGGCCGTGGCGTGCGTATCATGAAGGCGGATGACCTGCAAAGCGTCACACCCGATGCCAAATCCAAGGATCACTTTGTCATCGTCGATGCCGTCGGTGTCTGCGAGCAGGACAAGACCGACTCCAAACCGATGGAGCAGAAGCCTACGGTCAGTTTTGAGAAGTTGATGCAGGCTGTCGCCTTCGGCAACACCGAGGACGAAGTGCTGTCCTCTCTGGCCGGCCGCCTCGCGCGCATGGCGCACCGCCTGACTCCGGAAGACGACCAGAAAATCCGCGCGCTGTCCGGCGGCTTGGGCGTCAAGGATTTGAGCCATCAGGTCATCGCCGCCCTGGATGTGGATCGCCATATCGCGCAAGCCAGGCTCGATCTGTGTATTGCGCCCGATGACGATCAGCCGATTCCGGAAAAGGCCCTCGCGGCAGCCCGGAGCAAAGTCATCCAGGACGCAGTGAAGCCCTTCTACGAGCCCAAGCTGCGCGAAACCATCGACGCCATCAAAAAGAAAAACGAAATCGTCATCGACACCGTCAGCGCCGACGAAGTGCTGGAAGCGACCTTCTCCAAGGACGCGCTCGAGCGAGCCAAAGGCGTGGTCAAATCCTTCGAGCAATTCATTGTCGACCATAAAGACGAAATCACCGCCCTGCAGGTGCTCTACAGCAAACCCTACAAACAGCGCCTGACCTTCGAGGCCGTCAAGGAACTCGCCGAAGCCATTCACCAGCCGCCCCACCTGTGGACGGAATCGCAATTGTGGAGCGCCTACGCCGCACTGGAGAAATCCAGGGTCAAAGGCGCCAGCGGCAAACGCATCCTCACCGACCTCGTGTCACTGGTGCGCTTTGCGATCCACCAGGACAATGAACTGATCCCCTTCCCCGAGCGAGTTAATGCCAATTTCAGGGCGTGGCTGGCGCGGCAGGAGGGCGGTGGCAAAAAATTCACCGAGGAGCAGCGACGCTGGTTGGAAATGATTAAAGACCACATCGCTGCGAGTTTGGGTATCGAGCCCGATGACTTTGAATATGCGCCGTTCGCCCAACTTGGCGGACTTGGCAAGGTACATCACCTGTTTGGCGACAGGCTGAATGCAATGATTGATGAATTGAATGAGATGTTGGCGGCGTGATGAGAAATATTGATAGTGGATGGAAGATGGCGAATCTTGGGGATGTGGTGGATATCCTTGACAGCAAGCGTGTCCCGATTAATTCAAAGGAGCGTGAAGGCCGCCAAGGTCCAATTCCCTACTACGGCGCAACTGGGCAGGTTGGTTGGATAGACGATTTTATTTTTGATGAAGAACTGGTCTTGCTTGGTGAGGACGGCGCTCCGTTTTTTGATTCTGCTAAGCAAAAGGCCTATTTAATTCGAGGCAAATCTTGGGTGAACAATCACGCTCATGTTTTGCGAGCGAAAGATGGAATCCCCAACGCGTATATCAAGTATTTCCTTGATATTGTTGACTATCGTGGTTATGTCACTGGCACTACGCGTGCAAAATTAAATCAGGCGGCAATGCGTCAGATTCAGATACCTGTGGCGCCGCCTGATCAGCAAAAACAAATCGTCGCGGAAATCGAAAAACAATTCTCCCGTCTCGACGAAGCCGTCGCCAACCTCAGGCGCGTCAAGGCCAACCTCAAGCGCTACAAAGCCGCCGTTCTCAAGGCAGCCGTCGAAGGCCGCCTCGTCGAAACCGAAGCTGAACTCGCCCGCCGCGAAGGCCGCAGCTACGAAACCGGCGAGCAACTCCTGCGACGCATTCTCGAAACCCGTCGCAGTCAGTGGAAAGGCAAGGGCAAATACAAGGAGCCCGCTGAGCCAGATACCGCCGACCTGCCTGAATTGCCTGAGGGGTGGGTGTGGGCGACTTTGGACCAATTAACAGATGTGGTACGGGGCGGCTCTCCAAGACCTGCGGGGGATCCTCGTTACTTTGGTGGGCCGGTTCCATGGATAACTGTCGGGTCACTTACGTCAGACGAATCTGACTATCTACACAATGTGCCCGAGGGGCTGACCTTGGAAGGCAAGGAACGTAGTCGTTACATTGAACCAGATACTCTCTTGCTGACAAACAGCGGTGCGACTCTCGGCGTGCCGAAAATTGCACTTATTGGCGGCTGCATTAATGACGGCGTGGCCGCATTACTTGATGTTGGCTATCCTCTGAAACGATATCTGGTGAATTTCCTTCGAACGCAAACAATGTCGATGCGTAGAATCAACCAGGGCGCCGCTCAACCGAATCTGAACACATCGATTATCAAGGCGACTGTCGTGCCACTGCCGCCAGAAGCAGAGCAACACCGTATAGTCACCGAAGTAGACCGTTGTTTCTCCCTCGTTCGTGGAATCGAATTGCAGGTAGACGCCAACCTCCAAAAAACTGTGCGCCTACGACAGACCATTCTCTCAAGGGGATTCTCAGGGGGCTTCGGTGATAGGTCTATTAGCGGAACCCGGCTTAGGCAAGAGAAACAATAATGTCTTGGGGATCAGTCACGATTCGCGTTAGGCCAATTAGGGTCGCATTCCTCGTTGATCCGGCAGATCGTAATGGCCTTTACCGCGCTATTGAACTAAGCACTTTCCTATGGGGTGGGAGCTTTAACCCCATCATTCCGGTTTACCGACGTATCCCAGGTAAGTGGGAGCCGCACAGGGTTCGGCGATTGCCACAGCCAGCGGAAATAATTTCCGGATATCTAAATGGATTCGATCCAGACCTGGTCGTTCCTGTAGGAAGGTGCGCAAAGCATACTTATGAAATTGGCAATAGGGATCTCGTGCAAGAAGCCGATCTGCTTGGGGACATTAGTAAGACGGCGACACCAAAGCATGGAATTGGATTATTTGAGCTGCTAAGAGATTTTCTGGAAAAGGAGCTGAAATACAATCGGAATGATGATCTCCACATTGCTATGCCTGAGATGCCACGTGCCTATCGGGCGTTTCTCGCGAGCGTATTTGGCGCCTTGCCAGTAGATGCGCAACGGATTGTTGAGAAAGATTTCTCTCATGCTCCGTCTATAACTCGCGTAAAGCCAACCCTCGCCAATTTTTTAGAGTTATGGAAGCCCAATTGTATGTTTCCCCGACACCTTTCAATGTGGTCATTGAAAGAAAAGCCGCTTCGGGGTGCAATGTTATTCGTTTGTGATGCCACATCTCCGCAAGACATTATTGATTATTGGAACCTGCGCGCTGCCGGGTACTATGTGGTGCCGATACCCATCCAAGTCTCAACAAGTGAAAACGTAAAAAAACTGGCGACGGACTTTATTGAGGAGAATTACCAGCCCTACCATCACAATCCGAATATGTTTCACCATACGACCATTCAGCGGTCCAGGGGGCTAACTGAGGAAACAGTAAAGAAATTTTGCGACTCTCTAAATATCAAGAAGGCAGAAGAAGAAAACCAGTTCAAATACTCGCTGCGTTGGTGGTACCCAAGACTGTGGGATGCTTGGGCCAGGGAAAATGCATCAGAGGGGATCGCATTTCCCTATTCACACGAAGAAGAGCGGCGCATATCAGAGGGCGAGTCTCGACTGGAGCTGCGCTCTCTCAACCCGAGCATGAACCTATTTCGTGAGTATTCTGGAAAACCTAAGTTTGCAAACGAATTCAGCTTCCGTTTCTATGGCTCGAAGGAGCCGATGGCTGAAGTGATCCCTGAAGGCTCCCGCGAACTCTCATCTGCAATTGGACGCACCGGATATCACAATTGGCGCTTCTCGAGATTGGGACCGGTATACCTTGCGCACAACGAGGATGACCTATTTTTTCTAGATTTGCCTCGGGCCGAGTCAGTGATGACTGAATGGTTTCGCGAACGCGGTTGGAAGGTTTCCTTGTCTGGGCCGGGACGTATCGCAGCACAATTGATCAAACAGCTTGGAGGGACATTTGGTACGTCATGGCTTGCTCATAAGGGGGTGATCGACTTGCTGGGGGAGCTAGAGAAGGAGGCAGGTATGCCGCGGCAGGCCGTAATAGGGAGGTTGAAAAAGGTCATCGCGGACGATGATTTGTATTTCGACAGTGAACGCTTTCTTGAACGGTTATTAGAGTCCAATGCATTGCGCCTGGGTGCGCGGATTCAGTGCCCCATCTGCACTCGACACAACTGGTATGAATTGAACGCACTCGAATACGAATTAGCGTGTCGATTCTGTTTGTCAGAATTTAAGCCGCCCGTTAAGTCACCAAAGAAAATTGAGTGGACTTATCGAGCACATGGGCCATTCGCAAGTTCAATTGCACAAGGCTCCTTTACCGTCCTGCTAACTCTTAAGTTTCTAGCCGGTGATCATGACCGTGGAATTACCCCGCTATTCAGTTACAAGGCGGAAAAGGATGGAAAAGTATTGGAGGCGGATCTTACGTGCCTCTACAAGCGTTCAACGTGGCGAGAAACAGGTACACATGTTGTACACGCGGAGTGCAAGAGCTTCAATTTCTTCGAACAGCGAGATGTGGATCGGATGAAAGAGCTGGCTGAGGCATTTTCTGGTGCTGTGCTAGTTTTTGCGACACTCAACGAATCGCTAGAGAAAACTGAAAGCAAAATGATTGGATCATTGGCTCGTGTAGAGCGCAAGAAACGATTGCGTGGACTGCCATACAGTCCGGTAGTCGTGTTAACAGGTATCGAGCTTTTCTCATCACGAGGTATTCGTGAGTGTTGGGAGGGCAGAGGTGGCCTTTATGACCAATTTCATAAGCGTAGTTTCGACTATTCCGAACTGCCGACACTAGCAGACGCGACGCAGCAGCTATATCTAGGCCAACCATCTTGGTACGAATGGTCCGAGGCCGAATGGAAGAAACGAAGGCAGAAACAAACAAACGTTGCAAAAAACGAAAAGTGACATGAATACATCTTCAATAGTTCAAAAACTCTGGAACTACTGCCACGTCCTCCGCGATGACGGCATGTCCTATGGTGACTACGTTGAGCAGTTGACGTATCTGTTGTTTCTAAAAATGGCGGACGAGCGCACCAAGGCGCCCTACAAGGAAAAGAGTGCGGTGCCTGCCGAGTGGGCGTGGCCGCAAATGATCAAGAAAGACGGCGACGAGCTGTTCGATCACTACCGCCATACCCTTGAGGCGCTGGGTAACCAGAAGGGCCTGCTCGGGCTGATTTTCAGCAAGTCACAGAACAAGTTCCAGGACCCGGCCAAGCTGCGGCGGTTGGTGGTGGACCTCATCGACAAGGAAGAATGGGTGTCGATGAGCGCCGATGTGAAGGGCGATGCCTACGAAGGCCTGCTGGAGAAAAACGCGCAGGACACCAAGTCCGGTGCCGGCCAGTATTTCACGCCGCGCCCGCTGATCCAGGCGATTGTCGATGTGATGGCGCCCAAGCCCGGCGAGACGGTCAGCGATCCTGCCTGTGGTACTGGCGGCTTTTTGCTGGCTGCGCATGACTATGTGGTGAAGCACAACCCGAATCTGACGCGCGAGCAGCGCAAGAAGCTCAAGGAGGAATCCTTCAAGGGCTGGGAGCTGGTGCAAGCGACCGCGCGGCTGTGCGCAATGAACATGCTGCTGCACGGCATTGGCAGTCAGGATTTCGAACCCATTGTGGTGTCCGATTCGCTGGCCGCTGATCCCGGTGACCGTTTTGATCTGGTGCTGACCAATCCGCCGTTTGGTAAAAAGAGCAGCACCACCATCGTCGGCGAGGAGGGCAAGGTCAGCAAGGAGCGTGACAGCGTCGAGCGCGGGGATTTCTGGACCACGACCTCGAACAAGCAGCTCAACTTCGTGCAGCACGTCAAAACCATCCTCAAGCAGAACGGCCGCGCCGCCGTGGTCGTGCCCGACAACGTGTTGTTCGAAGGTGGCGCGGGCGAGACCATCCGCAAAAAGCTGCTGCACGAGTGCGACGTACACACCCTGTTGCGTCTGCCCACGGGGCTCTTCTACGCCCAGGGCGTTAAAGCTAACGTATTGTTTTTAGAGAAAAAACCGGCCAGCGAGACGCCGTGGACCAAGAAGCTGTGGATCTACGACCTGCGCACCAACAAGCATTTCACGCTGAAAACCGACCCGCTCAAGCGTGCCGACCTCGACGAGTTCGTCAAGCTTTATAACCCCGCCAACCGCCACGAGCGCAAACCCACCTGGTCAGCCGAGCCCGACAAAAAAGCCGGCATCGGCCCCGATGGCCGCTGGCGTGTCTACGACTATGCCGACCTCATCGCCCGCGACAAAGCCAGCCTCGACATCTTCTGGCTGAAAGACGAATCGCTGGAAGATTCCGACAACCTGCCTGCACCGGAAGTCATCGCGCAGGAGATTGTTGAGGATCTGGAGGCCGCGCTGGAGCAGTTTCGGTTGATTGCGGCGGATTTGGGGGAAGAGAAAGTTACGAATTAGCGCCAGTTTGTTGTTGCGTTGAGGAGGGGGTGATGGCTAAACGTAAGATGAACGCTTTTGTTGTGAGCTATGTCGAGCGTGTTTCTTGGCAAGTGCTGGAAAAGCATCGCCCAATTATCAAGGGCATGATCCGAGGCCACGCCGGTGTGTATTCGCTATACAAAGGCGAAAGGCTCTACTACGTTGGTCTGGCTACCAACTTGATGGGCCGGGTCAATCACCATTTGAAAGACCGCCATAAAGGAAAATGGGATCGCTTTAGCGTGTACTTGACTGCCGAGCGTGACCACATCAGGCCTCTGGAGGCGCTGATGCTTCGCGTAATCAATCCTCCGGGTAACAAGATCAAGGGGCATTTGAGCGGTGCGCAGGACATGGTGCGGGCGCTGAAGCGCGAGATTGTAAGCAGTCAGATGGACGAGACCGCTTCTTTGCTGGGCGGTCGTTTTGTCCGGCATCGTCGAAAGTCCAAGATCAAGGCGGGAAGAGGAACACTGGTTTTGGCGGGCATTGTTGAAAAACCTGTTCTCCTGATTGCCAATTACAAGGGCAAGAAATATCGGGCTGTGCTCCGGCGCGATGGGCACATCCGTTTCAAAAATGAATTGTTCGCTTCGCCAACCAGCGCTGCCAAAGCCATAGTCAAGAGGGCGACAAATGGCTGGAAATTTTGGCACTATAAAAACAAGGGTGAGTGGGTCGAATTATCTGAATTGAGGCGATAAAGGTATCCCGATGTCGCCTTCTAAAAAGTATGTTTTGCCGTCTTTTCTGGCGGGGAAAATATCTCAAGAGGTTTATGAGCGCTGGTTGCGGCGCAAGGCACAAGCGCATGTCAGGCGCGATAGGCAGCGCGGGAATGATGGTGCGATAGGCGAGAAGTATCGAGATGCCATTCATCAGGCGGTGATCCAGAGCGGTGGGCGAGACGTATATACCGGGGAAGTTCTTGACTGGTCTTTGCTGAGTCAATACGACAATGACCAGTCAAAAGAGCATGGCCGGCTTTACAAGCATCAGTTTGCTTTGTTGCCTACGCTCGATCATGTTGGCGACGGGAAGGGGGTTGCAGATTTCAGAATCTGCAGCTGGCGGACTAACGATGCAAAACACGACCTTGAGATGCCCGAATTCATCAAGCTATGCCAAGCTGTTCTGAGGCATCAGGGTTATATTGTTGGCAAGCCCGGCCATTGATGAAATTTTGAGCTGAATGGCACGATATCCGCACTTGGTCGATGTTGCCTGGAACATCGTTGAAAAGCTGGTTGCGGATTGGAAGGCAAATCCGCATTACTGGGAAAGTGAAATTGATGTACAGGCGGAGCTTCGGTCTCGTCTTGCGACGGCTTATTCGCTGATGGGCAAGGGGGAGGTCGTTGGTGAAAAGTTGAGGCGACCAGATTCAACTGAAAAAATCACATACCGCTATTCCCGTGTGGCCTGTGAGCCGACGATATTGCTGAATGTCGGGGAAAGTGTGTCCGATCAGATAAAACCTGATGTGGTGGTCTGGGACGATCCGGTCGATCCAACTCAACACATGGGTGATAACGACCGTAGTTGGCCAATTCTTTGGGCCTGTGAGATCAAATATCTTGACGCTTACCCGACCAGTCATGATTTGCAAAAACTCAAATCCTTGATCCAGCAAAAGCGCATTGCCTATGGCTGTTGGCTGACGTTCAATTTCGATAAAAAGACTGCGAAAGAGAAGCCCATTTGGGATCAATGTTCCGAGGGTGTAAATCTTTGGGTATGTAATGCACGTGTTTCTGGTGAATGACTGTAAAGATGTCTGATCGATCGCCCATCAAAGACAAACCGTTACGAAGCCCGGGCCAGTCGCTCGAAGAGCAGATGCGCGAGCTCTTCGAGAATAAGCTGATGATTCCGCTCATCGGTGCAACCATGTTCACCGTATTTGCAGTTATGGAGTGGTATCGCCATTTTTCAGATGTGCCGCCGTCACCAATAACTATGACCGTGCTGGCTGTCTTGACCAGTGGTTATGCGGTAATGCGTTTTTTTTCGGTTCGACGCGAGTTTCGCCGGTTACGCCAAGGCGCGGATGGTGAAAAAGCCGTAGGGCAGTTCCTTGAAGGCTTGCGCGAGAAAGGTTATCGCGTTTTCCATGACATTCTCGGCCAGTCCTTCAATGTCGATCACGTCCTCATCGGGCCTGCCGGGGTATTCACGATTGAAACCAAGACCTGGTCCAAGCCGGCAAGGGGTGAAGCCAGGATCGTGTTCGATGGTGAGAAGATCCTGGCCGGTTCCTTCGAGCCGGATCGCGACCCCGTCATTCAGGCGCGCGCGCAGGCCGGCTGGATGAAGGAATTTCTCGCGGAAAGTACTGCCCGGAAGTTCGAGGTGCGGTCGGTGATCCTGTTTCCGGGCTGGTATGTGGAGCAGACGCCGGGCAGTTCAAGGCAGGTGTGGGTGTTGAATCCCAAGGCGCTGGAGACATTTTTGTCCAATGAGCCTGAGCGCCTTTCTGAGGACGACATCAAGCTTGCGAGTTTTCATTTGTCTCGATTCATCCGCGCATCCGAGCAGGAGCGGGCGAGGAATATTTAAAAATATTAATAAAAACAAATAGTTACAATCAATCTCCTCGGAGTGTCGTGCTTTAAGTTGGCACGATCATGCCAATAATAAGCATGATCATGCTAAGCTCCCGCCATGTCGATCAGCACCGCCCTGTTTTCTGATGGCCAGTCCCGCGTCTACCGCTGGGTATTCGGCCAGCCCGCGCGCGAGTTTCATCTGAGCGAGCTGCGCCGGCTCTCCGGCCTCGGCAGCGCGACGCTGCAGCGCGAGCTGAACGCGCTGGCCGATGCCGGCCTGGTGCTGTCGGAACGCGTCGGCAACCTGCGCCGCAT
>LNFM01011432.1_pt1 | contig 12063 bp, 10 predicted proteins | sample 596031 | NCBI WGS metagenome assembly LNFM01 (sample SAMN04254537, study PRJNA301005) | activated carbon metagenome | isolation source: dual media filters at the Ann Arbor, Michigan drinking water treatment plant | place: USA: Ann Arbor | reverse complement strand
CAATAGCGCTTGTAACAGGTTCGGCTGTTGCGACTTGTGTTGCTCTCTCATACCACCTCCCCCTCCAGGATAAAAAAGCTATCGGCCCGTTGCTTCTATCTTCCTACCATCGTCGAAAATGGCCCATCTCACCTTTAACCAACTACCAGGGGCAAGATAGCCTTCTCAATTCTACAAAGGTAGGTGTACGCCTACTATGGGTTAGTGCCCCCTACCTTACTTACAAACGCTTAATCACGTCCCCCCGTTTGCTGGCCGGACGTTCCGGCCGAGACGGACGGGTCGCCGTACTTCGCAAGAACTGTTTCCGCGACAGGCTTCGACAGGGCCCCTTTCGCCCAAAGGTACCCTCCTCGCGCCAACACATAATCGTACTGGGCACGATACAGATCATAGGCCGCTTCAACAGCATTGCGCTCGCGCATATTGACGAACAACAAGTTGGTCGCCCCCATCGTGAAGCGGGTGCGTTCGCCGGATTCCAGCGCCTTGGCCAATCGATAGGATTCCGTGGAGGCCCTCACTCGATCTCTGGCACGTACGATTGCGGACACCCAGTTGTCGACGTCAAGAGTGACACTTTGCTCTGCGTGCAATAATTGGTAATGCAGCCGCTCTTGCTGAGCTTCCGCATAGGTCACTTCTCCACGGGCCGCTCGATTGAACAGCGGCATGCTGAAGATGGCCCCCCAATGGTAGGCGAACCCTCCAAAATAATAGATACCGCCCGTCACCGGTCCACCTGAAACCGTGAGCTTTGGAAGCAGATTATTTTTCGCCAGTTTCAGCTGAATGGCGTTCATCTGAACCTCAATCGCCAGTTCCCGCACTTCCGGCCGGTCTTCCATTGCCGCCTCTTTGGCTACCGCAATCTCCTGCTCGGTCGGCAATGGCGTCTCTCCCGTGAATTCCGGCGCCCATTCCGGCAGCGGAGTCACTGGCTCGCCGTTTTCCCAGAGAAAAAGGGATAGCTTGTACTGTTCGTACTCCACCTTCCGTTGCGCGGCGATGGCAGCCTCACGGCGGCGCTGAACCTCTTGCGCCGCCTCAACGGCATCGAGCAGGGCCACGGCTCCTGCTTTTGCCCGGCCGTCTACCTGGGTAAATCGGTCTTCCGCGACCGCCAAGTTCTGCCTCTGTACTTCCGCCTGCTTGACGGCCACCTGCCAATCCCAATATTGAACGGCCCCGGCCAGGAACAGGTCCTGCCGTTTCTGGGCCACCTTCACTTCAGCTTGCGGCTTCGAGATTTCAGCCTGTTGTAACTCCGCAAACTCAGGGTTCATCATGAACCCCCGCAAGACATTAAACGCTCCGCCGACGATGATCATTTGCTGCGGCCAGAACCCTTGCAGGTCTTGAGGGATCGCCACCGCAGGACTCCCAACACGTTGGGCCCTGACGCCGTCGAAGCCACCGATAGAAGATCTATCCCCAAAGCCGTTACGGAGGCCGGCGAAGATCTCCCACCCCCAGGGGTGCGCAACCTTGAGCTTGGTATCGCTATAGCCGGCACCCAGGGTATTGGTGCCAACCACGTTCGTCAGATTATATGTCTGATAGCGGTCGTACTCGACGTCGTTCAGAAGCTTCGGTTCCCACGCAGCCAAGGCTTTCAGCACCTTCGCCCGAGCCTGCGCCCGCTCTAGTCCGGTTGCCCGGAGCAGCGGATGGGTCAACTCGATCTTGGCCAACACCTCTTCAATGGTCAAGGGGGCGGTCCTAGCCGGAGTCGGACTCGGCGGTGCCATGACCGTTGGAGGCTCCGCTAAAACAGCCACCGGCAACCAGACTAACAAGGCCACCAACAAAGTGATCACGAAATAATGCCCCCTTGTCGCTGAATTAATCGCGTCCCGGTTGTTTGTGGCCGTTCATGCCGGCCGCCGTCAGAGGATTCCCGTATTTGGCCAAGACGTTGTCCGCCACCGGCTTCGACAAAGCACCCCTGGCCCAGAGGAGACCTCCGCGCGCCAACACATAATCATACTGGGCACGATAGAGCTCATACGCCGCCTCAACGGCGTTCTGCTCTCGCAGGTTTACGAATAAAATGCTGGTGGCTCCCAAATTGAAGCGGGTCCGTTCGCCTTCCTCTAACGTCTTGGCCAACCGGTAAGCTTCCGTCGCCGCCTTCACCCGGTCTCTGGCGCGCACGATCGCCGAGAACCAGTTATCCACGTCTACGCCGACTTGTTGCTCGGTATACAGCTGTTGCAAGACAAATTGCTGCTGGTCCGCTTCCGCATACATGACCTTCCCGCGCCCTTCCCGCTGGAGCAGGGGCATCGCAAAGTCCCCCTGGTAACCATAGCCGACCCCCATGAGCCAGTCCGCAGGGGCGTCCATTCGTCCCCCCTTAAAATCCAACTTCGGCAGCAAGTAGTTCTTGGCCAGCTTGAGATCAATATTGTTCATCTTGGCCTTAATATAGAGATCCCGCACTTCCGGCCGATCTTCCTTGGCCGACACCTTGGCCGCGGCAATGTCCTCCTCGGTCGGGAGTGGCGTCTCGCCCGTGAACTCCGGCGCCCACTCCGGTCGTGGCGTCACCGGCTGGCCGCCCTCCCAGAGAAAGAGCGCCAGCTTGTACTGCTCATACTCCACATTCCGTTGCGCGGCGATGGCGGCCTCCCGGCGGCGCTGGACTTCCTGACCCATTTCGACCACATCCAGGAGCGCAATCTTTCCGGCTTTGCCCTGGCCCTCGACCTGGGTGAGTCGGGCTTCGGCGACCGCCAGGTTCTGCTTCCGGACCTCGGCCTGTTTCACCGCGACCTGCCAATCCCAGTATTGAATGGCCCCGGCGAGATAGAGATCTTGTCGCTTTTGGGCGATGGTGATTTCCGCTTGCGGTCCCGCGAGTTCGGCCTTTTGAAACTCGGCGTTCTCCTCGTTGACGATGAGGCCTCGCAGCAGGCGAGCCGACCCGCCGAAGATCATTTGCTGCTGAGGATAGAAAAGCAGAACATCAGGGATCTGAGCGTGGAGGTGCTGCGTGGAGATATCCCCGAAGCCATTGCGGATCCCGCCATGGACCCGGAAGCCCCAGGGGTGCCCGACCTCGAGCTTGGTGTCGTTATATCCCCCCGTATTCTCCCGAATGTAGGACAGGAAATTCCACGTCTGATAACGAGCGGCCTCCGTAATATTCCTGAGCGTCGGTTCCCAGGCCCCGAGCGCCTTCAGAATCTTCGCCCGGGCCTGCGTCCGTTCCACCCCGGTGGCTCGAAGCAGCGGATGCGTCAACTCGATACGGGCGAGGACTTCACCGATGGTCAGGGGCTCGGCGCGAGCGGACTGCAAGTTCAAGGTACTTGAATCCTGCGCCGGTTCCGCCAGTGTCGTCACGGGAAGCAAGATCAGAATCACGAATAAGAGAGCGGCCATCGAAGGATGCTCCTTGTGCCGGATTACTCCCGGCCTGGTTGCTTGTAGCCGTTGATCCCCGCTGCCGTCAAAGGATCCCCATACTTGGCCAAGACGGTGTCCGCCACCGGCTTTGACAACGCGCCTCTGGCCCAGAGGAGACCACCGCGCGCCAGCACATAATCGTACTGGGCACGATACAGCTGGTAGGCTGCCTCGACGGCGTTGCGCTCGCGCAGATTGACAAACAGGATGTTGGTGGCCCCCATTTCAAACCGTTTACGCTCGCCGTCCTCCAGGACCTTGGCCAACCGGTACGATTCCGAGGCAGCCTTCACCCGGTCTCTGCCACGCACGATCGCGGAGAGCCAGTTATCTACATCGAAGCTGACTTGCCGTTCGTAGTATTGCTGCTTCAAGGCCAATTGTGCCTGGCCCACTTCTGCGGCCATCACCTTCCCACGCCCTTCCCTCTGGAACAGGGGCATCTCGAAGTGAACCCCGGTGCGATACCCGATCCCCACAATCCAGTCGGTGACGCCCTCGGTTGGCCCCCCTTCAAGATTCAACTTCGGGAGCAGCTTGTTCTTGCCGAGGCTGAGATCGATATTGTTCATCTTGGCCTCGATGTAGAGGTCCCGCACTTCCGGCCGATCTTCCCTGGCCGACAGCTTGGCCGCGGCAACGTCCTCCTCGGTCGGGAGCGGCGTCTCGCCCGTGAAATCCGGCGCCCACTCAGGCCTCGGCGTCACCGGCTCGCCGTTCTCCCAGAGAAAGAGGGACAGCTTGTACTGCTCATACTCCACCTTCCGTTGCGCGGCGATGGCGGCCTCCCGGCGGCGCTGGACTTCCTGACCCATTTCGACCACATCGAGAAGCGCAATCTTTCCGGCCTTACCCTGGCCCTCGACCTGAGTGAATCGGGCTTCGGCGACCCCCAGCGCTTGCTTCACCACCTCGGCCTGCTTGACCGCCACCTGCCAATCCCAGTATTGAATGGCCCCGGCGAGATAGAGGTCCTGCCGTTTCTGAGCCACCTTGATCTCCGCCTGCGGCCCCGCGAGTTCAGCCTGCTGAAACTCGGCGTTCTCCTCGTTGATGATCAGGCCTCGCATCAGATTGAACGACCCGGCGAGGATGGCTTGCTGCTGAGCATAGAAACCGTTCATATCAGAGATGATAGCAATCGTACTTTGGTTGCCGTTATCTCCGAAGCCGTTGCGCATGCCGGCCTCGACGCTGAACCCCCAGGGATGCCCGACCGCCAGCTTGGTGTCGTTATAGCCCGCGTTATGTGTGTCGAAAATTGTGGGAGAGGTCGTGAGATTCCACGTCTGAAAACGTTGGAAGCGCGTATTGCTCTTGAGCGTCGGTTCCCAGGCCCCGAGCGCCTTCAAAATCTTCGCTCGAGCCCTCGTTCGCTCGGCTCCCGTCGCCTGAAGCAGCGGGTGCCTCAACTCGATGCGGGCGAGGACTTCACCGATGGTGAGCGGTTCGGTGCGAGTCGACTGAGCCTGGACGGTCCCTGCGTCGCTTACCGGTTCCGCCAGTGTGGTCATCGGCAGCACCAAGATGAGCACGACCAGCAAGAGGGCGATCACAAGGACGCTCCTTCCATTACATTCGTATGTGTGAGGCTGACGGCGCGGAGACTAGCAATCCCACAGTCAATTTATAAAATAGATAAAACGGATTTGAAGTATTGTGAAAGCCGATGTATAGTGCCCCGGTCAACACGCGTCACGCCTTCGGGGCATATCTCCATGGAATGGTTGAACTACCACCATCTGCTATATTTTTGGTCCGTTGCAAAGCACGGCAGCGTGACCAAAGCCTGCGAAGAATTCCGCCTGGCTCAGCCGACGATCAGCGGGCAGATACGGCTGCTGGAGCAGACGCTGGGAGAACAGTTGTTCATCCGCGCCGGGCGCCGCCTCGTGTTGACAGAGATGGGTCACGTCGTATTCAGATACGCGGAAGACATCTTCTCGACCGGACAAGAGTTGATGAACGCAGTGAAGGGGCGCGGAGCAAATGGGCACCACTCTCGATTGGCCGTCGGCATTGTGGACGTCGTGGCGAAACCGCTGGCCACTCATTTCCTCAAATCGGCCCTGAAGCTCGATCAACCGACGCGCTTGAGTTGCCGGGAGGACAAGCTGCCATTCTTGCTGGCCGATCTGGCCATTCACGAGTTGGATCTGATCATCGCCGACACCCCGGCCCCGCCGAACAGCAAAGCTCAAATCTACAGTCACCTCTTGGGTGAGTCGGGGGTGACCATGTTCGCGACGGCGAAGCTGGCGGCACAATATCGTCGTGGTTTTCCGCAATCCTTACAGGGTGCGCCGGTACTTCTGCCGACATCCGACGCGATGCTCCGACAACTGCTGGACCCGTGGCTGGCCCATCGCGAACTGTCTCTCAACATCGTCGGCGAGTTCGATGACGGCATGACGCTTAAAGCGTTCGGACAGGATGGATACGGAATTTTCCCGGGTGCCACTGCGATTGAAAAGGAAATCTGCCGCCAATATCGGGTGCAGGTGGTCGGACAACTGGACTCTCTCAAACAGCACTTCTACGCCATCACCGTGCAACGACGACTCACACACCCGGCAGTCCTCGCCATCGTGCAAGCGGCCAGACGGGATCTGCTCAATTAACTATAGGCCGGGGGCTGGGCTATGATGTCATTGATGCCGCGAACCCTCTAGCGGCTGCTCGAGCGGCCCACCGCTTCAAGAAGCGCTTCCCGTTCCCCTTTCGTCAGTTCTTTCCATGCCCCGACGCCCAGACCTTTTACTCCAATGTGCATAATCCTGACCCGGTGGAGAGTGATCACCCGGTAACCCAGCGCCTGACACATGCGCCTGATCTGCCGGTTGCGCCCCTCGGTAAGGACGATGCGAAACCGATGGCGGGCGATCCGGGTCGTTTGGCAGGGATTCGTCTTGCTGCCGAGGATCACCACTCCTTGAGACATCCGGTCCAGAAAGGCTTGATCGAACGGCCGGTCAACCTCAACGATATACTCCCGCTCGTGCCCGAATTCCACGCGAAGGATTTCATTGACGATATTGCCGTCGTTCGTCAACAGAATCAGGCCGGAGGAATCCTTGTCCAACCGCCCGATCGGAAATATCCGTTCCGGATGCCCGATTTCCGCAATGATGTTTCGCTCGACCTGCGGCTCGCTGGTCGTCGTGACCCCGACCGGCTTGTGATATTTGATGTAGATGGGTGATGTGCCCCAGGGAAGCACTTGTCCATCGCGAGCGATGACATCCGAAGGACTGACCCGGTCACCCAGTTTGGCAACCTGCCCATTGACGGTGACGACCCCCGATTCAACCAGCCGATCCGCCTCGCGCCGGGAGCACAGGCCCTGTTCTGTGAAAAATTTATTGATGCGGATTGCAGTGGTCACAGGAGATCCGTCTCATCGTCGAATACGCAAACAGGCCGTCAGCAAGGCCGCTCGCCTCGCTGAGTCGTCGAAGCAGGCTTCACACGCTTGTAATCGACGCGAGAACGCAGGCGGCTGGCGTTTTCAGCATCCTGTTAGTGAACGCGGCGACCGGCCTTGATACGGCCGAGCATGCGATAGATCAACCGGGCGATAGAAAATTGCGGCGCGGCGAACCCGTCAATGGGAGCGATTTCGCTGATATCCATCCCTACGATGCCGGGCCCGTTGGCCAGGGCCGTGATGAGGTTGAGCGTATCATACCAGCCCAGCCCGCCCGGCTCCGGAGTTCCCAGGGCAGGAATAATCGAGGCGTCCAATCCATCGCAGTCGAAGGTCAGATAGACCGGGCCCCCACAAGCGGCGACCACATCGGGAATCCACTTTGACGCTTTCCCTTCGTAGTGGCCGGAGGGATCCAGGATGTGCGCGGCAAAGAAGGTTGTAATCCGGTCCGTTTTCTCGATCCGCGCGATTTCCTCCTCACTGATCGATCGAATACCCACCTGCACCAATGCATGCCCGTCCTCCACCACCCGCGCCATCACGCTGGCATGGCTGAATGGGTTCCCTTGGTACGCATCGCGCAAATCGCCATGCGCATCGATCTGCACCACACACATCTTCGGATAGCGCGTGGCATGCGCGCGAATCGCTCCCAACGCCCCGGTGTGTTCCCCTGTCAACGTCACGAGAAACCGTCCGGTCCCGACATGCGGCGAGACAAATCGTTCAATCGCGTCAACGGCCGCGCGATCGACTTGTCCCCGTAGATCCAGGGACGACGCCGTGGCGATCCCTCCCCATTCCCGGTAGGGTTCGCATCGGAGCTGCTCATCATAAAACTCCACCTGGCCTGACGCCTCAAGAATGGCGGAGGGGCCGCGATCAGACCCGAGAATGTAGCTGGAGGTGTGTTCGTAGGGTGCCGGCAAGACATACACGCCGGCCCGGTCCGGATGGCACCAGGGCTCGTCGATTCCGAGGAAGTTATGCTCCGGTCCTTCCCAGCCGGTTGGAAGCGTCATAGCCTGCGGTATCCGTTCATCACGAGCCCCGTTTCCTCGCACTCGTGGAAGCGGAACAGACGCCCGCTAGCGGCGGGAGCGCTTAGGAACATTCTCTCCTGGAATGAACACCGCGAACGCAACCACGGTGGTCCACTTGCCCGGCTTGCCGATGGCCGACTGCGTGATATTCTGGGTCTTGACGATCTTCCCGCCCATCTTGAACACTTGTTCACGCTCTTTCCATGCCACATTCGGGTCGAACTCGACGCCTAACGTCGTCGCCAGCATCTGCGCGGCCAAATCTTCGGTATACTCTCCGGTCTCCTCGTCCGTCTCACCATGGGCATGGTGCTCGGACAGGTAGCCATACGTACCGCGATCGGTGGGCTTCGCAAGACCGACGGAGGCTGACACCAGCTGATTTCGTTCGTTGGTTTCGGAACGGGCCATGACACAAAACGTAATCTCTCCGGGCTTCAACAGTTTCTCCCCGCGCTTTCTGGGAATGACCTTACAGTGGGGCGGGAGGATGGACGACACGCTCACCAGGTTGCAGTAGGCCACACCGGCACTGCGCAACGCTTCCTCGAAGGAGGTCAGCTTTTCCTTGTGAACCCCCACTCCTCTCGTCAAAAACATATGCGTAGGTACCATTTATTCTACCTTCCCTTTCGTCTGATTGATTCGCGTATCCGGCGTTCTGGTTTGTTTCGGTGAGGATGACAGCGCACCACGCCGGACAAACGGCACGCACCGGGTTTATTTCAATTACAGGGCCGATGTTGTATCAAGATTGGACCTGCTTCGCAATATCATCGGCTGAATATTTTTCAGGGAAGACCGGCTGGCTCTTTCACATTGAAGACCAGCAACCTGGGCTCCGTCATATCTTCGATCGCTGCCTTGACCCCCTCACGCCCCAAACCGGAATCCTTCACGCCGCCGTACGGCATATGATCGGCGCGAAAGGTAGGGATCTCATTCGCCAGCACAGCACCGACCTCCAGGTGGCGAAACGCATAAAAAATCTTGTTCACGTCTTGCGTGAACACTCCGGCTTGCAGCCCGTAATCCGATTGATTGAGCAGAGTAATGGCATCGCTGAATTGGCGGTACGGTGTCACCGTGATCACCGGGCCAAACACTTCCTGGCATGACACCTTCATCTCCGGCTTCACATTGGATAATACCGTCGCTTCGACGACCGATCCCATCCGGTTTCCACCCAGCAGCACACGCGCACCTGCTGCCACGGCCTCGCCGATCCAGCTCTCGATGCGGTGGGCGGCAGCGGAGTCGATCACGGGGCCGATGGTCGTCGATTCGTCGGTCGGATCTCCGGCCTTCAATCGCGCGACGTGCATCAGCAACTTCGTCGTAAACAGTTCCGAGATCGAATGGTGGGCGAACACCCGCTGCACCGAGATACAGGTCTGCCCGGCGTAACCGAATCCTCCGGCGGCGCAGCGCTGGGCCGCCAGATCAAGATCGGCGTCCGGCTCGATCACCACCCCCGCATTGCCGCCAAGTTCCAGGGTGACTTTTTTCTTTCCGCATTTGGCTTTCAACATCCATCCCACCGCGGCGCTTCCGGTAAAGCTCAACAGCTTGAACCGTGGATCCATGACCAACCGCTCCGCCAGCGCATTGTCACACGGCACCACATTGAGTCCGCCCGGAGGAAGGCCCGCCTCCAAGGCGATTTCGCCCAGCAACAGCGCCGTCAACGGCGTTTGAGGAGCCGGCTTGATGAGAATCGGATTCCCGGCGGCGAGCGCCGGCGCCACCTTGTGCGCGACCAGGTTGAGCGGAAAATTAAACGGGGTAATGCCCAGCACAGGACCGATGGGAAATCGCCGTAAGACACCCAGGTGTGAATCGGAGCCGGGCATCCAATCGAGCGGCACCAACTCGCCGGGGATCCGCCTGGCTTCTTCAGCCGCGACCGTGAAGGTCTGCACCGCCCGGCTGACTTCCCGTTTCGCATCGGTGATCGGCTTGCCGGCCTCGGCAGTGATCGTCGACGCTACCTCATCCCGCCGCTGGTTGAGTAATGCGGCAATCTGCTGAAGAATGTTGTAGCGGGCGTGTGCGGGGAGCGCGCCCATTGGAGGCCCCGCATCAACCGTGGAGGTGATTGCCTGTTCGATATCGGATTCCGTGGCCTGAACCACATCAGCGATGAGGCGGCCATCGAACGGGTTGACGACGCGGGACGTCCGGTCGCCTTGCCTCCATTGGCCATGAACGAGAAATGGACGCGGTTCCTGCACGAAGACACTCGCGGGAGTCGGGAATGATTAATCTGCCGCTTCGACCGGCGCTGCGGATTCAACGGCGGATGGGGCAGCAGCGGCTTCCCGTTGCGCCGCCACAGCTTTGGCGATCAGATCGTCCGTCCCCCAATCGCGAACCGCTTCGAGCGTAAACCCTTCATAGGTCGACACACCGTGGCACGACGGACAATCGGGCATCGGGACTTTCCGATAGAACACCTCGCCGAGGCACGACATACAGACCCAAAAATCGTCGTCACGATGAGAGACGGGCCAGAACAACTGCGTTGAAGCCATAACAGATCCCTACCTGGTTACACACGTGGTAAATGCACTGACACTGCCCGCGCCACCCGGCGCCGCGGGATTCCTCAACCCCATCTCATCGGACTCACCGGCTACTGCGGGGATTTTTTCAGCAACCGGTCGATTTCTTCGGCAAACATCTCGAACGGAAACGCCCCGGGAATCGCCACCGCCGGTTCCTTGTCCGTCGGGTCACTGTTCGTCCGAACGAGGATAAAGCCCGGCGTTCCGTGAAATCCCCACTGATTGGCCTCTTGCCGATCCTCAAAAATAGACGCGGTGTACCGTCCGTCCTTGGCACACTGCTCAAACATTGTGCGATCCAGTCCGATTGCCGCCGCATGCTTCAAATAGACATCCTTGGCAAGCCGCCCCCCTTCGGCAAACAGCCGATCGTGCATCGGCCAATATTTGCCTTGCGCGCCGGCGCACCGCGCCGCTGTGGCCGCATCGACACCAGGCCCCTGATCGGCACGGGGGTAATCCCGGTAGAGAAACCTCACCTTACCGGTATCGACATAGCGGGCTTGAATCCGGGGCCACGTCTCTTTAAAAAATTTCAGACAATACCCGCAGGTAAAGTCGGAATATTCGATCAGGGTGACCGGCGCATTCGCCTGACCTCTCACCCGGTCGTCTGTCCTGATTGCATCGGCGGCCCAGAGCGGACATGTCCACAGAAAGCCGCACAGGAAGGCGGTTACCTTCAGCCATGTGGACAGCCGACTCATGAACGGCTGACGCCGGCGGCTTTCTTTTTCCGTTCCAGCAGGCCCATCATCAGGAGAGGCCACACCACGGTCGCGTCGCTCAACACTTCGGAGAAACGTCCGCCGTCCTTGGGTGTCACGAACTTTCCCCACGAAAGTCCTTCTTGATACGTGCAGCCGCTCAGCCCTCCCCAATAGTCCGGCTCAGGGCAGATTCTGACGCCGTAATGGAATCGGGGAGGTTTTACGTTCAGGCCCAGGCGATGATTGCAGATCTCCAGGTAGGGACCGACTTGCTGAGCCCAATTTCTCGGTACGCCTCCGCCGATCGTAAAAATGCCGAGCCGCTTCGCCGACAGCACATGATCGGCATAACTGTTGAGATCGAGATATGGATTGAACGACGGGTACGACTGATGAATAGCCTTGAAGACGGCCAAGTCCCCTTTCCCGCCGGCCTGCGAACGAGCCCGATCGACTTCATGCGCCATGGCCCATGTCCCCACGTCGAGCCCCACCTCGGAATCGGTAAAGGCGGGGATGAAGACCGGCACCTTCTTCAAATAGGCGCTCTTTAAGATTCCATCGCCGACATATTCCTCGGTCAGCGTCTTCCCCAACTCACGCGTCAGAAGTTCAGAAGAGAGCGGCTGGTCACGGTCGAGTTTTTTCAATGTCTGCGACACGACATGTTCGACGTAATTCAAATTCGATTCCATCTCCAACGTGTCGTAGACGCGATTGTAGCCTTTCTGGAACAGCTCTTCATCGCTCATCGAGGGGTGGTGCTGATAGTGCGTCTTGCCCACGGACTCGCTCAGACCATGCGCGATCAACGCGCCGGTGGAGACGATGCACTGCACCATCCCCTCATCCACCATCCGGCTGACGATCTTGCCCATCTTGGCAATCGTCATCGCGCC
>LNFM01011431.1_pt1 | contig 12063 bp, 9 predicted proteins | sample 596031 | NCBI WGS metagenome assembly LNFM01 (sample SAMN04254537, study PRJNA301005) | activated carbon metagenome | isolation source: dual media filters at the Ann Arbor, Michigan drinking water treatment plant | place: USA: Ann Arbor | reverse complement strand
TCAGCGACCAACAGCTGGCGGTGATTGGCAAGACCTTCGACAAGCTGGCCGATGGTCCGGCCAAGCGCCGACTGGCTGCCATCCTCCGGCTGCTTGAGAAAGCAGGACTGCGGCGCGAGGAAGTGGAAAAGGCTCGGTGGTCGCATCTGTTCCAGGCGCGGCTGGACAACAAGCAGACGGACCAGTGGGTGCTCAAGGTGGTGGGCAAAGGCAATCGAGAGCGCGAGGTGCCAATCAACCGGCGAACGTTCGAGGCGCTGACCGCACACCGTGAGGACCGCATAGCCCTGGCCGCCTCAGGCAGGCTGGCGCGCTTTGCCAGCGTCAAACCAGAAAACATGCCCCTGATCGGCGTGATCGATTCGAAGTGGATCAAGACCCACAACGCCAAATTGGAAGAAGCCGCCTTGCTGCCTGTGGCGGTACAGGCGTTCGGTGGGGCCGGCCAAGTCCCCGGGCAGCGGCGCTACTCGGTGAACGACGATGGGGGTCTTTCTGCTTCAGGGATCTACGATGTGCTGAAGTCGTTTTTTAGACGGTGCGCGTTTGAGGCCGGCGAACTGCCGACCGACCCGCATGCGGCGTTCTACAAGGCTTCGACGCACTGGCTGCGCCACACCTTTGCTCACCATGTGATGCGGGCCACGGGGCGCGACCTGGCGGTAACGCAGTCGCTGTTGGGGCACAAGGACATCAGCACCACGGCGATCTATGTGAAGGCGGATCTGGCTGCGCGGGTAGAGGCGGTGGAGAAGATTCAAGGGAGCGTTTAAATTGGCAGTAACCCTTTCTGAAATCTCGGAACAGGTGCAGACGAGCGCTGATGGCTCGACAGTCTGGGTCCATGCCATGGACGGCTCCACCGTGGGGCGGTTTTCCAGGCGCTTCGGCCTTGATGTCCATGCCACGGTGACACAGCAGCTCGCTGGCGCCTCGCAGTGCCTGCACTGCACGCATACACCGCCGTCTACTGCCGACTGGTCGCTGTTCTGCGATTTGATGCTCCAACACCACGGGATCGAGGTGGACAAAGGCCTGATGAGGTTTCCCTCGACCTGTTAGCCCGATGAGCTCCTCTCGAACTGTCAAAGCAGTGCAGGCATTCTTTTCCCTTAAACCAGTAGCGCACCCATGACCAAGATGAGCGTCAGGCTGGGGGCGCTGGCTCCCCCCGCGGCCGAGGCTTTGAAAGCCCCCACCCCAAAGCCCATGCGCTGGGCTACGCGCAATCCGACAGGCCTTGCGGTCTTCATCTGCGACCTCCGGCGAGACGAAACAGGCCTGGCCTGCGATTGCATCTGCCCCGCCTGCGGTAGCCCGCTGCAGGCCGTCAACGCAGGCGTAGGCGCCGAACACTTCCTTCGAGCGAATACGCGTGGCCAGTTCTTTCGTCACGCGACCGGCCACCAGCGCGACGACTGCCTGATCCTCATTGCGCGGCTGGCAGCCCTGCAGCTGCTCGTAAATCGCCAGGAGATCGATCTGCCCCCGCCCAAGCGCACTGCATACATTCAGGGTGTATCCGGTGAGGTGTACCCGGGTGAAGCCCTTGGAAGGCCCCAGCGTCTGCTGGTGCGCGAGCACACGTGGATCGACACGCAGCATGCATCCATCACCCTCGATGACGACCGCATCGTGCTGCTGCGCCTGGATACGAGTGCCTCGGCGCACTATGAGGCGGGCTATGACGGCATCATCACCATCACCGTTGACGACCCCGAGGTAGCGTCTTGGGACGTGGCCGAAATCCTGGCCAGGATGAAGCTCGGCGAGATCCCGACATGCTGGGACAAGCACTGGGACGACGAATCGCTCAACGCTCTGGCAAACGCTGACGCTGAAAGCAAGGCGGCCGATCACCTGGACTACCTCTTCCCGGCCCTTGGAGACCTGGAAGGGCTCACTCAAGCGCAGAGGTCCGAAAGCATCCTGCACTACGCGATCAAGCGCATCTTGCTGAACGCGCGCGTTCTCGCGTCCCCGAAGTTCCGTGAGCCCTTGAATCGTGTGATGCCGAATGGCGTTGAAATACCCCAAGAAGTAGTGCTGGCGCTGGGGGAACTGAGACTTTCGGACGCTACCGCAGAGCGGGCATTCGGAAACATAGTGGCGGATGTTTTTTGCCGTGCCTTGGCGCCCGGGGCTGCATCCTTCGATCTCGCCATTGAAGTGGCCGTCACGCACCGTGTCGATGCAGAAAAGAGTAAACGGATCACTGCGCTCAACGTAGCGTGCCTGGAAATCGATGTTCGTGGCTTTCTTCAGCGAGGTCGCGTCACCCTCGATGCGGTGAGAAAAGAGGTTCTGCACAACCCGGATAACAAGCGCTGGGTTCACCACCCGCTGATCGCAGCTGCGCGTGCCGAAGCGAACCGGGCTCTCGACGACCTCGAAAGATCCATGCTGGAGGCTGCAGAACGAGCGCGCCGCGCCCGCGAATGGCTCGACACATTGACGCTGCCTCAGCTCCTCTCCGCCTTTCACCAAGGGCTTATCCCGTATTGGCACGGCAGTCCACCCGCCCTCATCGCTGGCCACACGATCGAGCTAACGGACTTGGCATCTCGTTTGGTGAAAATGGGTTTGGTAGGCGCTGACAAAGTTCCATTCCCCAGCAAGCAGGGCGTGCTGCACTTCCTGCACCTGGCCAAGTCGTACAGTGGCCAAGCCGTGCCGCGAGAGCTCTCGCTGGCCGACATGTGCAGCGTGATCGGCCAATCCGTCGAGTACCGATCCCTCATCACCTACCTTTTGATCGGGCTGAGGATCTACAACCCCCTGTTACCCACCCACCAGGCGGCTGAGCTGAAGGAAATACGCAGCCACGTGCGGAAGTCGCTTGAGAGGGGTGAAAGCACCTTCGCTCGTTCATGCAGCTTCGACCCGCTCGTTATCGCGATGTTTCCGGAGCTGGCCGAACCGTTGGCCGCCGACTTCGGCACGCAAGAGCGCGCCAACAAAGATCGCAAAAAATGGATGGACGAGGAGATCCGGCGCGCGACAGCGGAGCGTGCTCACGACACGACCCGGAAAGATGGGGACGCGAGCGAGCAATATCGCCAGGATCTCGCGCGCGCCATCAACGACTCATCCAGGTACAGCTGGGAGGACAAACTCGGGTTCGCGAGCGATGTCGACCAGATCATGGCTCTCCATGACATGAAGGTCGCTTGCAAGCGCTTCCTTGCCCACGGCTGCGACGCGAGAACTGTCGTTTCCTCTGCATGGGATGCACGCGAGCAACGCATCCAGTTCACGGTCTGGCTCAAGACTCAGCCCCTCAGTAGCATCCACGACATGAATGCTTGCATGAAATTGCTTGAGACCGCCTGGATGATCAAGAAGCGCTAGGTATCGCTCTGCCCCTTACCTCAACGACGACCCGCACCAAGCCTGCCCGACAATCCATCCATAGGATACAGCGGCGTGAATGCTAATCGGACTCGCTACAAACCTTCATCAGCATTGATATTGACACCTACGGATCTTCACCAATGATGGGGATGTTTGCGTGAGCAGCTATCGAAACAGAGTCGATAAAAGAAAGAACCAAGAATGCCGTTTTTAGACTGGGTGAACAAGAACCAAGCGAAGGAAGTGTCCCGAGAGGTCCCGTATCACTTGCTGCAGCCAGTATCGTCACATGGGCAAGTTTCAGGCTCTCACGCAGACAACCTGTTGATTCAGGGAGATAACCTGTTGGCATTGAAGGCATTGGTGCCGTTCTATGCCGGGCGTGTAAAGTGTATTTTCATCGACCCACCCTACAACACCCAAAGCGCGTTCGACCACTATGACGACAAGTTGGAGCACAGCCAGTGGCTAACGATGATGCTGCCGAGACTTGCACTTTTGCGGGAATTGATAGATGACAACGAGGCTCACTAATGGGCAAGCACGCTGTCACCCATTGCCTGCCGCGACTCCAAAAAGTTGTTGACGGCGAACAAGGCGGGATCAGTACCAGCGTCCAGTGGCAAGGTGGAGGTAGCTTTCGCTTCTGCACGCTTGGCGATCCGGCCTTCGATACCGATGGCCGAATCAGCAGCTCGGTCAAGTTCGCAACCCTTGCTGCCTATGTCTGGCACTTCGAAACCGGCCAGCCCGGCAACCAGGTCTTCAACACACCCCTGCTGGGTGTCCATAACGGAGTGGCGTATTACCTGCTCTTCAACGGGATCCTGGGCGACCGCAAGCCTGCAGGCGGCAATGTGCTGACCCACGATGTTCTGCACGCCATCAAGGAGGTGTACCCGCACGACGGCCCGCGGGTGGTCTACGGGGAAATCTCGCGCTTAGGCACTGCGCGGCTGGCCGCTGAGGGGATCACCTTCAAGCAGATTCCGTACGAGATCCAGATGCGCTAAGCACGGCCAGAGAACAAGAACATGCTCACATTGAAGACATACCAGCAGACGGCGCTGGAGACATTGGTTGAGTTCCTGACTGACTGCCGAAGCAAGTCAGTTGTGGACGCCTACGCGGCATCCCTTGCGCTTCAAGGGCGCCATAACGAACCCTATCAGACACTTTTCGGGGATACGCCGGCAGCATGTCTGCGCGTGCCGACAGGTGGTGGCAAGACGATCATGGCGGCGCACGCCGTGGCGATGGCGGGCAAGGCCATGCTCGACACCGATTCGCCTGTGGCGTTGTGGCTGACACCCTCGGACACGGTCCGTACTCAAACCATCGAAGCGCTGGCCAATGCCCGCCATCCCTATCGGCAGGCGCTCGCACACCATTTCGGTGACCGGGTTCAGGTTTGCGACTTGGAGAGCTTGCAGACGATCAGTCCGCACGACGTGGGTAAAGCCGCCATCGTGGTTGTAGCCACCATTCAGGCCTTCAACGTCAGCGACACCGCCAAACGCAATGTGTACTCGTTTTTCGAGGAATTGGCCCCGCACTTCGATGGGCTCGCGCCACACCTCGCCGCTGGCTTGGAAAAGGTAGGCGACGGTGACCTTGAGGTGCAGCCCTACCTGTCGGCCAAGGACCTGGGCCGCGTCAAGTATTCGGTGGCGAACTGGCTGCACCTGCACAAGCCCATCGTCATCGTGGACGAGGCGCACAACAACCGCACCGACCGGTTCTTCAAGACTCTGGGGCGCGTGAACCCCAGCTGCATCATCGAACTGACCGCCACGCCGGTGGCCGGCAACAACGTGCTCTATCACGTCGGTGCCTCCGAGCTGAAGGCAGAGCAGATGATCAAGCTGCCAATCGTGCTGGCGGAGCACCCCCAAGGCTGGCGCGAGTGCTTGCGCGACGCGGTGCTCGCTCGCAAGCGGCTGGAGCTGCTTGCGCAAAAAGAACCTGACTACCTGCGGCCCATCGTCTTGGTCCAGGCCGAGCCCAAAGGTCGCGAGGCCGTGGTCGAGGTTGTGCGGCAACACCTGATCGAACAAGAGCAGGTTCCTGAAAACCAGATCGCCGTGGCAACAGGCACGCAAAAGGAGCTGGACGGCATCAACCTGTTCGATCCTGCATGCCCTATCCGGTTCGTCATCACGGTCGAAGCGTTGAAGGAAGGCTGGGACTGCTCCTTCGCCTATGTGCTCGCGAGCCTGCAGTCGGTCAACTCATCGAAAGACGTGGAGCAGTTGCTCGGTCGCGTGCTGCGCATGCCCTACGCCCGCAATCGGACCCACTCAGAGCTGAACCGCGCGTACGCTCACATCGTTGCGGACAACTTCGCCCAGGCTGCAGCGACCCTGAAGGATCGGATGGTCCAAAACATGGGGTTCGAGAAGCTGGAGACCGCCTCCATGATCGTCCCCCAGCAGTCGTTACCGCTCTCGGGCGGGGAAGGCTTTGGTGCTCCTGGCACGTTGGCCGGAGGCGGACCAGTGCACATGCCACTGCCCGACTGCCACATCGAATTGCCATCTCTGCCGGATACCCAGCATTGGCCGGATGAGGTCAAGGCTGTTGTGCAGATCAAGCAAACGAGCCAGGGCGTCACGGTGTTGCTACCCGGTGATGCCAGCCCTGAAACACTGCGGCAAGCAGAGGTTTTTATCAGCCAGGGCGTGGCCCCAAAGGACAGGGCCAAGCTGAAGGACCAGTTTGATGCGCACCGCGCGATCCGGCAGGCGCTGCGGGCGCCATCACAACTTGGAATCAGCTTTGCGCCCATCCCCCAACTGTGTCTGGATCTGGGCGGTCATCTGGAAGTCGTGGAGCGTGAAACTCTAGCTGGACTTGGCGACTGGAGCCTGCTGGACCAGCCAGTACAGCTTGCGGGGTTCAGCCTCACCGAGACCGTCGATTCCTTCGAGATCGACGTCAACGGCGAAAAAGTCAGGTGGCGGCACATCGACTCCCTGCAGCTGCACCTCAATGAGGTGGCCAGCCAGATCAGCCAGCAAGATATGGTGCGCTGGCTCGATGGTGAGCTGCGCCAACGCGACATTGGACAACTCCAGATGCAGGCCTACCTGGTCAAGGCCCTCACCCACCTTTGTGCCGAGCGCGGGTTCACGCTGACTTCGCTGGTGCGCGCCAAGTACCAACTGGTGCAGGCATTGCGACAGGAGATTGGCAGACTACGCCAAGCGGCCATGGTTAAGGGTTTTCAGGGACGGCTGGCGGATATGACGGTGCCCACGGTAGAGCAGGTAGCGCACTACACGTTCCACTTTGAGCCCGGCCTGTACCCCGCGCGCGAGACCTATCAGGGCAGCTTCGACTTCAGCAAGCACTTCTATCCGGTGATCCACGATCTGCGCGAAAAGACCAAGGATGGGGAGTTTTCTGAGGAATTCCGCTGCGCGCAGGCATTGGACAAAGACCGCCGCGTCAAGCACTGGGTTCGCAACATCGAGCGCCAGGAGCGGTTCTCGTTCTGGCTCCCGACCTCCAGCGACTACTTCTACCCGGACTTTGTGGCCGAACTGGAGGACGGCCGCATCTTGGCGGTGGAGTACAAGGGCGAGCATCTTGCGACCAACGATGACTCGCGCGAGAAAGAGCAGGTGGGCTACCAGTGGGAAAAGAGCAGTGCCGGACGCTGCCTCTTCCTGTTCGCCGTGAAGAAGGATGATCTCGGGCGCAACGTGTTTCAGCAGATTGACGCCAAGTTAGGCTCAACCAAGGTCTGGTTGTGACGCAAGATCGATAGTCCGGCGCAAAAAAAAGCCCTGCGATGGCAGGGCTTTTGTAGGGAGGAACAGTGAGCCAATTGCTGGCGTGCTAGCACAACAGTCTTTTGGGTCAAGGTTCCTTAGCTGGAAGGTCTAAGAACCAATACAACGGAGAATACCTTGCATGCTTAAGTCTGTCAACCCAGATGATGCCGTAGCCTTTGGGCGCTTGATGGAGTTCTTATCACCCGATCCACCTTGGAGTCGCTCCCTGTGGAGTGTTGGCTTGATTCTAGGAATGGAGGAACTGTTCGAGGCGTCTTCACTTCTGCAATCGGGAACGCTAAGTGAAGCGTCCGTGAAAAGAATTTGTGCATCTCTACAGCTCAAAATGGGGAAAGACCCAGCTATTCGAAGCTCGGAAAAAGCCCATTTGCGATTGCAACTAAATACTCCTCCCAAAGCCGGAGGCCCTGCGCATCATACGGTCGCGCAAATGGCCAGTTCCCTCAAGTTGGAATATCTTTCACGGTGGGCGAACATCGCGCACAAGGGCGAATATGCTGTTGAGATGTTTGCAAGATGTATTGCATCTCATTTATTAGATGCAGGATTTTCAGCGCAGCATGTCCGTCAATTGCTTAAAAACAAAGCATCAGGTAGTGATCCATTCACGCTGGCTGAATTATGCGAGGAGTTGCATTCAATGCACTCTAACAGCCGCGAGCGGCCATTTGAAGTTCTGCTGGCATTTCGTCAAAAGCCGAAGCTCACGCACGGGCTGCCCGAGGGATGGTTGCATCAACGAAATGTGTCCCGGTGGCTCATCGACCACCAATTTGACACAACCAATGTTCGAGCTGCGGCAGCTATCGTGCTGTCAATAAGCGCTCGAGATAGCGGCGCGGCTGCACAAATCGCACGGGAGATGTCAGATCGTTTTGCAGCGAGGGCCATCCTGGCAACCGGCAAACCGCTTGAGCTGTACCCCGATCTATGGGTCGCCGGTGAGACCGGTCCAACCCCCTTGATTGGGGAATCCAGGGGCGTACGAGTCAAGGAACTTGACAGGGAGGGACGCGTATTCACGACGACGGGATCAGATGATAGTGTCGAAGCGGCGCTGGAGTTACTTGCTCATTTGGATGAGAGTTCTCCTCCTGCAGCAATCGCTGGGGGGTGGGGTGCCATCGAAGGGCTACTTGCAGATCCTGGCGATAGAGCGACTGCGGCCGACAATTTGGCATCGCTTGTGGCTTGTTCTTTTCCCCGCCAAGAGCTTACTTCCCTCTCGTACCGGGCACAGGAGGAGCATCCTTACATCGCTGAAATGCTCGGTGGGATTGAAACTAACAGGCAAAGGTCAGAAAAGCTGGCAGAGCTCATTCGGGCCAGGAACTTTCCAACATTGAAGGCTTTGGCAGATCAAGCTGCGGTCCGAAGACTGGAAAAGCTTTTCTCTGACCCCTCCTCCGAGTTGAAAACAGTGAGGGATTCAATCGCCGAAGCCTTTCATCGTCTTTATCGGCAAAGGAATCTTGTTCTTCACGGCGGACGGCTAAACAGCGTCGCTCTAAAAGCCAGTTTGAGAACTGTTTCAAAACTCGCCGGTGCGGGGATGGATCGAATTACGCATGCACACTATGTGCAACAGGTTCGACCTTTGGAATTGGTTGCTCGCGCAAATCTATCTATTGCTCTCATAAGCAAGGACAGGGCTTTGGAGTGCGTCAGCCTTTTAGAGTAGGCAGCGTTTGTATTTCACAAGAGGGTATTCATGAAAAGAATATCGTCCGCTTTGTCATTACTAGAGGCAATAATATTTGCTGCCGAACGGCACCGCCACCAGCGCCGAAAGGATGCCGAGGCGTCCCCCATATCAACCACCCCATCGCACTGGCTCACCTGCTAGCCACGGTGTGTGGCGTAGAGGATCTGAACGTCCTTCGCGCGGCCATCATCCACGACACGGGGGAAGATACCGAGACCACGAAAGCTGAGATCCGGGAGCGCTTCGGTGATGACGTTGCAAAGATGGTGATGGAAGTCACCGACGATACGTCCCTACCCAAGCAGCGGCGCAAAGAGCTTCAGGTCGAGAACGCACCCCGCAAGAGCCATGGCGCTCGCGCCTTCAGGCCAGGAACAACTGCGGCAAGGCCCGGAGCGGCCGGTAGGCTGCCTCTTTTTTCACAGCGGTGGCCAAGGCCGCTTTGTCCGCAGCCAGCATTGCCTCGACGCTGCTTGAGCTGTGCCGGGCGATGAAATGCTCGGTATCAACCACTCGGCCTTCGCTGCGCGCAACCCAGTCCTCGGGTGGCAGGGAGCACCGCACGAGTTGTCCGCCCCGCTGCGCTAACAGCCACTCGTCGCCTTCGCCGGGTATCTTGTAGACCACCCGGCCCCAGGGCTGGAGTGTCTCGTCTAGTGTGTCGTCTTTTCGTAAACAGTCAGTGCGGGCAATCTGCTTAAAGAACTGCAGCGTCATCTTATTGCCATCCACCTTCAATGCTTGGACGGTTACTACGCGGCCGGCAACCGCTGCGGACTTATCGTGCATTTCAGTTGAGGCTTATAACGTTGCCCGACGCGTCCACGGTCGCCACCGCCGTCCCGGGAACCACAGCATTGAAACTGTTCTTGGCTCGGTATGTTGTGTAGACAGTTATCGACGTAGGGTTGACGGCATACCTAGTCTCCACGTGCTCGTAGCTGCTCGGGTCCTTCAGCCGGGCTTTGATGGCGGCCTCGACCTGGCGGTGTGAACCGTCATACGCGGAGAACTGGCCCTTCACGCTCGCTTCCATTGCGACCCGTTTCGACTCTTGCTCCTGCTGGGCCCTCTTTTCTTCGATTTTTGTACTCACCTCTTTGAGCTTCTGCTCGTACGTCGCTCTGTTTGCAATGTCTTCCTTGGCCAAGGTTGAGTAGATTTGTTGGCGTCGCTCAAGTGAGAGCTTTGCTTCATCTTGCAAGTCGAGTCGCATCACTTGAAGCTCCGCTCTGTACTGCAGCCGCCCCAAGTCCGGGTCTTTGGTGACAGTCATGAACTTCGAGATGGTTGCCGCTGCTTCTCGCGATTGATTGCTAGCAAGCTGGCTCTCAATTTCCGCCAAAATTTTCGTTTTGTTTGCGGTGTAGTCGGCCGCGCGCTCTTCTTTGAGCTTCGCTATGCGCGTAGCGGAGTCTTGCTCACGCTTGGATTGTTCAGTAGCTTGCCGCTCTTGCTTAATCCAGCCACCCCAAAGTGCAATGCCGGTTAGGAAGGCCAGGGAGAGGCCAACGCTTAGACCCAGCCCTAGGGTCAAGCCGATGCGTTTCTGCAATGGAGGGAGCAGTAAAGCAGCGGCAGGAAGCAGGAGCAACGCGGGTAGCGCCGTACCGGCCAGCCCATATGCATACCAAGCGTACGCAACAAGCCCGCCGAACATCAAGTATTGAACTAGAGCCACTGGAATCGGTGTTGCCTTGCCCGCACTAGCCTTGCCGTCCGCCATGAGTTTTCCTTGCAGTCTGTTGCATGTTAGATGGTACCCGGGAGCGGTAGCTACCTGTTTGCCAACCAGCGCGGCACGCGCATGAAGGTGCTGGTGCACGACGGCTATCCCCACCTCAAACCTGCTGGCCGACGTGCTGGTGGCCAAGTATGGCGACCACCTGCCGCTGTACCGCCTCCAAAAGAACTACGCCCGCGATGGCTTGGCGCTGGCGCGCTCAACGCTGGCGCGCTCAACGCTGGCGCAGTGGGTGGGCCAGTGCGGGGTGCAACTGCAGCGGCTGCCTACGCACAAGGCTAGTCAGATTGGCCAGTTGCTGCCGCATCGATGGCGGCCTGCCTGCGCCTGATTTCCACCTGTTGATGCGGGCGTCAATAGGTGATCGCCGGACGCTTACCCCGGGTCGGGCCAACTCCCAGATTACCTTTCAACCTTCTTTGACGTTCAATATTGGATCGAGTGGCTCACGGGAGACACGGGCATTGAAGTTACCAAGCGAGTGGAGTCGGTCGGCTGATCTTCACTGGCCGTCTCAACTTGCATAGGGGTGGTGCGTTAGTCGATCTGGAACCGTTCTTTCAGGCGGGACACCGTGTGAACCCACTTGGGTGATGTCGGCCTCGCCACGGTGTTCTGGTTTCCGAAGAAGCCTTTTTCCTTGATCGCGTTGGCAATGGGCACGGTCTTGATCCACTTCACCGGCACCAGGTACTCGGCGTTCTCTGGGCTTTCTGCATACTTGGTTCGAGTGGCGATGACCGCATCAGTGTCTGTAATCATTTTGGTCACCCCACTATCATCGAAAGTGAAATCATCCACCGGAACCCGCACGCCGGACACCTCCGCCACGCCTACATACCCGGTGCCAGGAACGTTCACCCATACGCGGTTTCCTGGCGACAGCATCTGAAGTGTGTTGCTGTACCAGGTCCCGCCGCCACCAGAAATGAAACCGTACTTCCTGGCCTCTTCCCAGCCTGCACTTTCGCACGCGAACGACACGTAGTATTCGCCGTTCCAGTGGTTGTTGGCGGGCGCGTCGGGTGAGTCCGAAGCGTCCTCAGTCGGATCACGGAGCCATGCGCGTGTGAGGTATTCGCGGTCGCCGTCCTTGAACAGCCGGAAAAACACTGCGTTGATGTTGATGCCGTATGCTGCGAGGTACCCGACGATCCGCTCTGTGCTGTCATCTAGCGCGCTGGCCACGATGATCAGCTCGTGTTCAGCGTTGAGTTCGTCGAGCATGACAGACAAGCCAAATTTCTTGCAGAAGGCTTGATCGAGGCTCATGCCTTTGTCAGCGGGGCGGTACTTGTCAACGTAGTTGCCCCAGATGGTGGCGATCTGCTCGCTCTGCAGGCCCATGACCCAGGAGCCGTAATCCAGAACCTGCGCCACCACATCGCGCGGAGTCATGTCGCGCTTGAGTTCGATGATGGCAAGGTTGCCTGCGCGGTCGATGGCAAGAAGGTCCAGGT
>LNFM01011430.1_pt1 | contig 12064 bp, 13 predicted proteins | sample 596031 | NCBI WGS metagenome assembly LNFM01 (sample SAMN04254537, study PRJNA301005) | activated carbon metagenome | isolation source: dual media filters at the Ann Arbor, Michigan drinking water treatment plant | place: USA: Ann Arbor | reverse complement strand
AAACACTCAAAGCTAGACTTCCTCAGCCCAGTCGACTTTGAGCAAGGCTTAATGGGCTAAGCAAACCGTCCGGGAAACTGGGGGAAGCCCAGCTGGACCCGAGCTTCAAAAGGTGACTGAGGGCAAGGCCTCCTACAAAGACCTCATGCGGCAGGTGGGTGCGTTGGAATGAGAAGCGATCGTGTACGCCAGCTATAGCGATTGCTTGGCTCTTCAGTCGAGGGACGCGCAGCTAGAGGCTGGCTACGAAAAGCTCCCTAAAGAGTTAGATCTTTAGGGTTTGAACCAAAACGCGTTGCTTTCAAATTCTTACAAGTTACCTTAAAGTGCAACACATTCCACTTGGCGAAAGGAGGGATGAGTGCATGAAAGCCACTGGGCTTCTGACGCGCGTTGGCGACGCCGACCTGGGCTTAAAGCAGTTGAATGGCCAATTCTTGTGAAGGTCACCAGCGCTATCTCGCCAGAACCTACGATTCGCCCAGCACAATTTTTGCGTTCCAGTGTATGTCGAATCGTTCAATCCGAAACACGGTGCAAATTTCGCCAAGTGCTGGCGATTTTGTGCAGCAGGACAACAACTTTGATAATGGGGTAAACAAATGAAAGTGGAAACATTGATGGGCGGAGAGACCATCGCAGCTCGGAGCGCTTTGGGATTAAGCACAGTTCCTGACCTGGATGCCCTCAGACTACTGAGCCAGCACGAACGCGACCTCTTGTCACGATGGCAATCAAAGGCCAACGATCTTGTTTCTCGAGTCCAAGCTATCAAGAACCAACAGGCTGCCGAGATATCCTCGGCACAGAGCGTTGCCAAAGCAGAAGAAGTCAATCTACGAATCAAAAAGGACGCATTGCGTAAGGGGTTTTTCTGGGACAGCTCAGTCTACAAAGGTGAGCTACGGGTAACTGCTGGATACGGATTCAAGTCTCAAGCCTTCTTGTCCAGCTGGTGGGGTGTTGGGCTGGTAGCGCTGATCGTAGGATGGATCGTTGTGGACTTCGAGGTAGGGTTCTGGCTGGGAATTCTCTCAATAGCAGGATACCCTTTCCTGATTACGCAACTGATGAACATTCGCTTGGAGGAAATCGAACAGGTGCCCGGGAATGAGGTCCCGGATCTAGATGAATTGCGCCGAAAACACGCGCCTCAATTGCAGCCGCTGACGGAAGAATGGAGTGCGCTTTGCCTCGAGTATTCACGTCGTGCTGAACAGGTCTCAAAGGCGGCGGTTGAACTTTTTGAAAACTCTCAGGGGAGAATGTGCTCTCTTGCTCAAGCCGGTGTAGGGGACATGGTTCAGGTTGGGAGTGCGGCCAGAACGACCTTTTGTTTTGGTTTCCAGCAGCCTGGAAGCTTCGCGGCCTACAGCAAAGAGGCTTGCTCGTTGCTCAAATCAAGCAATCCGCTACCCAAGTTCCTACATCTGCGCCCAGACGCGTACCACCTTTCTTCGCGCGGATCACTGGTGATCAGCGCCGAAGGTGACCGGGAAGTCTCTCGCCTTGGTGACAACCTGGTCAATGCCATTCTGTTGCGGGTCTTACTCCAGATTCCGCCTGGAAAGGCGGTGTTTTCATTCTTTGATCCGGTAGGTCTTGGTGCCAGCTTTGCCCCATTCCTCTCCCTTGGGGATCATTCTGAAAATGTCATGGGCAGCGGCGTTTTGACCAATGAACGCCAGATTCGGCGCAAGCTTGAAGATACGCTCGACCACATTCAGAATGTCACACAAAAATATCTGAAGGCGGAGTATGCCGATATTGAGAGCTACAACAAGGAAGCTGGTGAAGTCGCTGAGCCATACAGGTTCTTGGTCATTCGGGGATATCCCGAAATGTTCACCCCCGAACTTGCAAAGTCGCTGGATTTGATTATGCAGAATGGTCCTCGATGCGGCGTCTACGTCATCCTGGAAGTGACCCTTGAACGGGTTGAAACCCCCTTAAAAGGTGATTTCAGGACTGTTTACATCACGAAGGAAGGCGCTGTACTGGATTCTTTTCGACGCTCACCAGTTGATCCACGAGCCGATGAGATTGAGCTCGACACGCTTCCAGATGCGGCTGTCATCCGGAAGATCGTGGACGCGTTCGGGCGTCAATCTGCCGATGCCATGAAGGTGGAAGTGCCATATGAGGCGCTGCTACCTCGGGCGGGTTATGACGCGGACTGGTGGCAGGATAGTAGCGCTGACGTCATCAGCGTTCCATTGGGACCGATCGGGGCGAAGGATGTCTTGCGGCTGACATTTGACTCGCGCCTATCACACAATGCTCTCATCGTGGGGCGACCAGGCAGCGGCAAATCGAACATGCTGCATGTCTTCATTTCGATGGTAGCCCGGCGTTACAGCCCCGATGAAGCAGAGCTGTACCTCATCGACTTCAAGAAGGGGGTTGAGTTTAAGGACTACGCGAACTCTGGCCTGCCTCAAGCTCGGGTCATCGCGGTAGAAAGTGAGCGCGAGTTCGGGATCAGCGTACTCAAAGCGATCGATGCTGAAATGGCACTGCGCTCTGAAGCCTTCAAAAAGGCGGACGGCGTAGAAAACATCGGTGAGTACCGACGGAAAATGCCCGGCGCACGCATGCCGAGGGCTGTTCTCATCATTGATGAGTTCCAAGAGTTCTTCTCTCGCGAGGACAAAGTCAAGGAAGAAGCCCTCGTGCTGCTTGATCGCATCATCCGTCAGGGAAGAAGTTTCGGGATCCACACGCTGCTTGGCACACAAGGGCTAGCCAATTCGGGGCTTCCGCGATCGATCATTGATCAGGTTCCAATCAGGATCGCCCTGCAGTGCAGCGAGGCTGACTCCCGGCAGATACTGGGAGATGACAATACCGTGGCCAGGTCATTGACTCGGCCAGGCGAAGCGATCTACAACGACAAGGCCGGCCTAATCGAAGGTAATCGGCAGTTCCAGGTGGCGCTCTTCCCGAACGAGCAACGCAAGGCGCAGATCTCAATGCTTGAAGCACACGTCCGGCAAAGCGCTTGGGCCGGAAGGCGACCCCGAATCTTTGAGGGGCAGGAGCCAGCATCGCTGGGCACATGTACTGAGATCAGGCGTTTTTCACCGGTCAAGGCGGCATCGGCCATACGGTTGTGGATCGGTGAACCAGTTTCCCTGGACGCTCCAGTTTCCTACAAACTGGCACCTCAGCCGGGTAGAAACTTGATTGTGGTGGGAACTGACGAAAAGCGGTCGGCTGATGTGATCCTGTCCTCGCTCACCTCTCTGGCGGTGCAGCTTCCTCCGAGAGATCTCGAAATCAAAATCATCGACCTCACCACTGCTGACGCCGAATGGGCGGACTTTCCAGAAACGTTCCGTGATGCGTTTCCACACAGGACCGAAGTGGGTGGCAAACATGATCTGAGGCGTGTCCTGACCGAGCTTGCGAGTCTTGTGGATACGCGACGGGCCGAACAGGATCGGACGAGCGACAACCGGATGTTCTCTGGTCAGCGGACAGTCTTGGCTCTCGTGGGACTTCACCGCGTCCGGGAACTGCGGGGACGGTCGGAACCAGTTTCCATGTTTGCGGCCGCAGATTCTGGCAAGTCAGTTGAGAAGGATCTCAATGAGCTGGTGAAGCAAATTTCTGCAGATGGACCCGAGGTGGGCGTGCACACCATGGTTTGGGTTGACAGTCTGGCGAGCTTCGAAAAAGTGCTTGGCAGGTCCGGGCTGGACGAATTTGCTGTGCGTGTGTGCGGACCTCTCTCAGAGAGGGAGTCCCACGCTTTGCTGGACAACCCACTGGCCAGCAGGATCGATAAGCCCAACAGAATGGTTCTGTTTGATGACGACCTGGTCGGCGTCTACACGCCGTTCCGCCCGTATGCCGTTCCATCTGAGGACTTCTTTGAAGGCTTTGTTGGACAGGCCTTTGCCACTGACGGAAAAGGAGCGAAAGATGAGTGATGGCCGGATGGAGGTCGACCCGAAAATGCAGCGGGAATTCATCGAAGTTCTTAACCGAAAGATCTACGACATTGGTCGGATGACAGAGCTCTTTGAATCGCGTCTCACGCTCCTTGGACACAAGTGGACGGACCGTGAGTATGAAGAATTTCGCAAGAAGATTGCGGGCCTGAAAGTTGTCTTGGCGGCGTTCGTGGAGGAAGGAAGACGGCTCTCTGCGGAACTGGCACGCTCTGCAACACTTGCCGAAGACTATCAAAAAATTCGGGACTAGAGGGAACAAGCATATGCCTGAAATTGGAGTCGATCCAGCAGCAATGCGTGCCTTTGCGCGCGACCTTGCCGAGTACTGCGAACAGTTGCGCCGGGAAGAGATGAGCCTGAGGACAAGCCTCGATCAGCTCGGCCAGTCATGGAAGGATGAAAAGTTCCGCCAGTTCAGCCAGAACCTAGAGACGGTGTCGGCTGAGTTGGCGCGTTTTTATCCGGACGCGCAGAAATACGCCGACTTTCTCGGCAGAAAAGCAGCGGCAGCAGAGCGCTTTCTGAGATAGGCCGATGTCAAAAACCATTGATGTTCGTTCAGCCAGGATATTTGACGAAATCACGCAGCAGCTCCAAGAGATCAGGCTGGGCATGCGGCGGCAAAAGGAAATTGCGGGTGAGACGATCGTCGAACTGCGCAAACCGCTGACGATGAGGCGTGTTGAGTTGCAGGAAGAACTCGAAGACATGCGCCGTTCACTTAATCAAGCGGATGAAGGGGACGAAGTCTCAGGCGCGCGCCATGACGATGTGGCAGCGATCGAACGCAATATTCGGCGCCTGGACCAGTTGCTCGACGAGGCGCAACGGCTGGAAGCCCGCCACCAGGCGCACCTTGAAGAGTTCGAGCGGAACATGGAGAGGCGGATTCTTGCATCCACCCTTGTGATTTCGGAGAAGGGTCAGGCACTGGCCGCATACGTCCAGATTCAGCCTGATGGGACAGGAGTGCCGGTTGGTTCGTCTCTCGGTGGGGCGATCAGTTCACCGGCACCAGATGAGCTGCCCGCACCCGGTAGCCCCTTGGCAAGGTTGGAGCAGTACAGACAAAGCTGCACGAATGAAGGATTGCCCGACGGGTTCGTTTGGGTTGACCTAACGACTTTGCCCGATGCCTGTTTCGTCCACGATGAAGCCAGCTTCAAGAAGGTTCGGAAATCGACCATGCAGCGCGGCGTGAACCTGCTTTTTAGCGAAATTATTCCGGAACTGCGCCGCTCTCCAGCTGCAGGCGCGGAACACTTCTCGCGCTTGGATCGTGAGGGCGGAACGGACTACGACCGCAATGGATTTGTGCACCCCGACAGTCTCCTCGTGGTGTGGCAGGCTTTTCTCGATGAGCGGCCAAACAGCGATAGTGTGATCCGCATAAGTACTGTCCATGAGGATGGAAGGGTCGACCTTTACTCTGGGCGCCACAGGCTGGCAGTGGCGCGTGAGCTTGGACAAAGATTCATGCCTGTCAAGATTGGGACAGATCAAAAATGACGGAACTCGTCGATGGTCTTTCTCAACTTGAATACCTCGTCGAACGACTCGACCACTCTGTCATGCGCAATTGGCCCGATGAAGCCGGACAGGCGTTCCGCCGGTCGGAGGTCGTGAAGATTCGGGAGCTGATCGTCACCTACAGAATGCAGGCCACTGCCTTTGAGCAGTCAATACAGGATCTTCAGCAGGGTTCCCCCTGACGCCTGGTCCTTAGAGATCAGTTTCTTTTAGTACCCCACGCTGGAGTTCAGCAGGTCCCCAGTAGAAAACCTTAAACTTTTAAGGAGTTGGTTGTGCACGTCATAGTAATCATTGTCATGGCTTCATCGGGGATAGGCGTTGCCATCCTTGCCGTTGGCGCGATGTCTCTTTTACTTTTTTCTACATCAGGGGATCATGTGGAAAATACCATTAACACAGTCACACGAAAAGCATTGTGCTACCCTACGCTCGAGATTTATGCAGATTTATTAGCCTTCGGGAGAAGCCTTGACCAACAGCGAATAGTTTATTCCCAGCAGCAGATCGACGATGTTTTAAAAAACTACGGAGTGATCTCAATTAAAAAAGGCACTAAGGTTAAAGTCTTTAAGAATGTCGGATATTATGAGGGACAACTTAAAGCAGTTTTGTACAACGTCATTCCAGTGGATAGTCAAGCGCCGCAATGTCTAGTTAAAGGAGAATTTTTAGAAATGGAATTACAGGAATGGGTGAAATGGAAATGGAGAAGCTCATAAACACTTCGCTGCCCGATCAATGGGATTTAGATTTGGGAGGGATACGTTTTCTCATCCTATTCTGGCGTCAGATTGCTTACTGAAGTTATCGTGACTAGTGAGGCTACAAACATTGCCCCAGCGAGTAGGCTCATGGTGAGCGAAACCGATGAATGCTCGTTTCACTGAGGCGATGTGCCGTGGGACGAGGTTGGTGGCGCTGATTGCGCCGCCGCGCCAACAACGGGTGCGTAAGTTGGGCGCCCACCGTTTGCGGCACAGACGATGCTGCGCATCCATTTCCAGCAACAGTGGTTCAACCTATCGGACCCGGCGATGGAAGAGGCGCTGTACGACCTGCCGATGTTTTGCGAGTTTGCCGGGTTGGACGTGGGCGCAGACCATCTGACCGACGAAAGCACCATCCTGCACTTTCACCATCTGCTGGAGAAGCACAGGCTGCACTTGCAGCTGCTGTCCACCCGCCAGTTCGGGCATGTGAAAGTGCGCTACCGCGGCTGTCCAAGAACACAGCGCAGTTGATTGAATTCGAGTTGAGTGTGAGCCCGACATCCCTTATTTGGAAGGGTAGAATATCATTTATGCATCATCAATTTCTGGGCTTCGTCCATTTCCTTGGCATCCCGGATGCAAATCAGAAGCTCAAGTGAAGAAGACTTGTTGGTCAAATTCCCAGCAACAGAGAGCATGTTCGACAGTGCTTCCTGGAATGAAATTCGCCATCCACCAGTCAGCACAGGTGTCGCCAGAGTTGTGCAACTACGACGATGGGCCAGCCCAATCGCTTCTGACAGGGCGCTGCGCATAACCGATTTTTTCGTTTCATCCGATAGCACTTCAAGGTGATGGAGGGTGCTGGCGACCAGGATATATCGGAACGTACTGCCACTGTCGACGTCCAGTTCTACCAATGCCGTGCGACCGATGGGCAAAGGATATGGAATTGCATACACAAGTTCTTCAAATGCCTCGGGCCATCGGCGAGCAAAAGCCCGCGCGATGTTCCCTTCCAAACCTTTTTTTAACCCATCTATGGTAATAATGATGCCATCAGATGAAGCTTCAAGAATGTCTTGATGAGCAAGGGATATGGACAAGACCAAACTCCGATTTGGGGTGCGCGTTGAATCGTGTGAAGTTGATTCCGACTCGGCTTGAGATGATTGCGGTGAGTTTTATGATTGCTATTCCAAGCGATTTCCACTTAACGAAGGGTCGCCACGCCGATTTTTCGGAGAGAGAAAAGTACAGAAGACTGGATGAAGTTTCGTAGGATCTTCGACGAGTCGCACTGTCTTTCCGAAACGCGGGATCGTCGGTTCATATCCATAGCGACTCATGCATTGCGTGACTTTGGGTAGATCAGAGGTCAAGACAAACCAATGGCCTTTACAGGTGCTGCTGGCTTTGTACATTCGATAGCCGCAAGCTTCCATTTGGCTCACTGTGGGGGGGGAGTTGTCTCGCGTCAGACGTTGAAAAGAGATGAATTGCTCCTCATAGTAGTCGTTAACAGTCAAATAACCCTTCTTGCTCATACAAGTCAATGCTTCTCTGTTGATGATAGGGCTCACTTGTTGATCTGCAAGGAAGTTGCCCCCGCACAATCCCCAATCTCTTCGTTCATCTTCCAAGGTGGCGCCATGCTTTCGAAAATAGGTCATTTCGTTGTATGCACACCCTTGGATCAGTGCAACGAGGAGAATCAGCGAAAGCGCACGGTATTTTTGCATCGTGTTTATCCAGGTTAACGACAATCAGAACGAAAACCGATTACGAATTTTCCATCAGCCTCACGCAGACAATTATTCTTATCGACATAACGGCCTTTAGGCAACTCTCCAGACGCAGTTGGTGGCACAAAAGGCTGGACGGCAGCCAACGCAGGCGACGAGAGGGCGGAGAGATCCTGCGCTTTGAGTCTGGCCAGATCGGCGAATCGTCCGTTCGACCAACGAGCCAGGTACGCCTGGCAAGGTGCAGGGGTCTTTGCGTCTCGACACAGAATCCAAGCGTCTTCGTCCAGCGGCCTGCGTGACAGCTGTTGCCCGGCTGCAGAGGGAAGTAGAAACGCGTCAGTGCGCAGGTTGCCCTCCCGTGTAGGCTGTTGATCTGGGATTTGCCTCGTTACCTCGTCGTAGACGAGGTCAAGTTGCTGCAGAATGGAAAGCTCAGCAATGCGCCAAGCAGCAGCGAGAGCTTTCGCATAAGGGCTATTGCCCGCGTTGCCATCCGAAGCCGTCTTCCCTTCTTCGGTTGCATACGCCACCAGCAGTTGATTGCCTCCACCAACGCGGGCGAGTCCTTTCGTGCCGCTTTTGCCGAGCCCCGGGCCATCGCGACACGCATCCAGCACCATGAGTGTGATTGCCCCGCCCGCCCCCTTCAATCGATCACGCAGGTCCTCAGCGGCCATTGCCTGTCGCTCTATCCGAGGCGATCCTGGCGCACCGATCTTGGCATCGACAGGCAAGAGGTAAGAGCGTCTGTCGCTGGGATCGGTCATGCCATGGCCAGAGAAGTAGAAGACGATGGTCGACGCGTTTCTCGCATCGCGGGCGAACGCATCAATGACCCGATCCATTCCCGCGACATCGAGGTTCCGTTCGACACGCACCACGTCGAACTTCAGTTCTTCACGCAGGACTCGAGAAAGCAACTCGGCGTCCTTGACCGGGTTGAACAACCTTCGCTCATGTTGGTAGTTGTCATTGCCAATCAGCAGTGCAACCCGCTTCTGAGCGGACGCAGGGGCACACGCCATCAGCAGCCAGATGACCACAATCAAGGCAATCCACTCCTTAGGGCTTAGAACACTGTTGAACATGGCATCTCCTGGTGGACGTCGGATAACTTGCATGTGAGAACCTCGATTTCCGTGCGAGCGTTACGATGATTTCCCGATCGATTCTCCGGACTTCGGTTCATCTCCTCAAGCCTCCGTCTAGTTTTGCAGTCGAGTACGCCCGTGCCCACGAGAAATCTGACGATTTCGCATCGTTTTCGTCAGACCAGTTTGACGGCATTTCTGTGAGCACCATCCGATTGCACTCGCCACTCAACGAAGGTTGATTTGTTGGGCCCTTGAGGTTCCTTGGGTTGAACGCAAGTATAGAGTTGCATTAACATTTGGTGACAATTTGCGATTTTTCTTCCTGCAACAACTGCAGGAAGCTTGAGGTTGTCTCAAAGGATGGATATTCCAATGGGTAGTAGCGTGAGCAGCGAGAGCATAGAAATTGACTGCATGCGGCGGACCACACCGCGGAGTCGTAGCGTGGTGCTTTGTTCGCTGGTGTGGGTGTTGATCGCACCTACTTCGCTGTGGGCCAAGGGATTGGCCTTGGTGGTCGGTGTGGGCGAGTACGCTGCCAGCGCGAAATACCGTCTTGACGGCCCTGCGAACGATGCGGTTGCAGTCCGTGACGTATTGATAAGGCGTTGGGGCTTTGCCGATGCGGATGTACGCGTGCTCGTAGACCGGGCAGCCACCAAACAGGCCATCGTGAGCGAGCTGCGAGCCTTGGTTCAACGCAGCGCCGCAGGAGACGACATCGTTGTGTACTTCTCGGGCCACGGTACCAGCGCGTTGGACGCCAACGAACTGGTGCCTCTACCCCATGGAAGCGGGGCTTTCTTGCCACATGACTTTGACCCCAGTACGCCCGAACGTGCGTTGGCAACTGCGTTGGTTGGTCGAACAGATGCCCTGCCGCTGTACCAGACCTTAGAGCGTGGAGGGCGCCGGGTGTGGGTGATCTCTGATTCGTGTTACTCAGGCAACCAAGCTCGCTCACTGGGTGGGCAGTTCGCTGCTCTTCCAGGCAGGTTCATCCCGGTGCTTTTGGGTAGGGCAGGAAGGATGAGGGATGCCGACGCATCCCGCGTATCGACGACGGTGGGGACGCCGCCGTGGCCCTACCGGAATCTGAGCTTCCTGGCGGCTTCCGCTGAGGGCGAGGTGGCCCGTGACATACCGGCAAGTGCACTAAGCGCATACCCGACGCTTGACGGCAAGCCTCATGGTGCGATGACCGACGCGTTGTTGCGCGTCCTGCAAGGCCAGCTGGGAGCCGACTTCAACGGCGACGGCCAGATGTCTCTGGTGGAGGTGCATCGCGCGGTTGGGCAGTTCATGGCAACCAGGGGTTTTGGCCATACCCCTCAGCGTCATCCCAACGTGAACGAAGACGAGCACGGGCAAGGAACCCTGCCTTTACTGCGATCCGCAGGTGCAGGCAAAGTGGCTCCCGCTGCCGCCCCGCCGACCTCTCCCCTGCAAGTCTTTGTCTCTGGAGCAACGAATGTCGGACTGGCGAACTTCCTGACCACATCCTTGGGGATTTCCCGGACTGGCGATGACCGCCAGGCTGATGTACTTCTCATGGCCGATGCCAACCCTCAGCGTCTGGTACTGCCCAGCCGGGACTTGCTTGGATCCTGGCCAGTTGGGCATTCGTCTGCCGAAGGGGAGCTGCGTGGTCAGATTTCTCAGCTTGCGCTAGATAAGCGCTGGCATTTGCTCGCACAGCAGTTAGGCAATGGACTTCTGGCGGCCGAAGTCGTGCCCAGCGTTCAGGGCGGAAATGTCCACATTGGACAGAAAGTTCATTTTGTCGCGCGACCTGAACGAACCGCTACCTTGCTGCTTCTTAATATTGACGCGCGCGGCAACGTCACCACGCTCTATCCCAACAAGGCCAGCGAGCTAGTAGCCGTGCCCGCCGGGCAAAAAAGGGCCATTCCAGGCAGCTCGCCTCACGACCAGATCGAAGTCCAACCCCCCTTAGGTATGGATATCCAGTTCTCCATTGCCTTCGATACCAAGCCGGCGCAGCTTGAACGGCTGATGGGGCTGAGGAACACACCTAACGATCACGCCGTACTTGGGCTGGTAGAGCAAATGTTCACCGAACAGCGCGGCCGGTTCAGTTTTGCACGCACCGTGTTGCGCACACTGCCCTGATTGCTGCCGCTCAACTCATTACGCTGATAAAGAATGGACACCCCGAGCCCTGGCCAACCAACACGCGCGCCGGCTTCCGCACCGACTCAGCCCCTTGCCTGGCAGCGCCGCCTGTGGTGCGCCGTCTGGCCTCTGATTTTGGTGAGCTTGTCTTCGTACTTTTTGTACCGCGCCTCGCCGACTGTTTTTCTGTTGGCCGGCGCTGCTGCGCTGGGCTGGCTGCGATTGCGCATGGCAACGGTCGTGCTGCTCAATGCAAGACCTGAGTGGGTACCGCAGGTGCTGGCGGCCGTCATGTTGCTGATTTACTTCATGCAGATTATTTACGGATGGCGTGAAGAATCCAGTTACTGGGCCACCCTCTGGCATGTACTTGGGTGGAACTTGGTCGCAAGTCTTTTCTGGACATTCGTGCTCGCCTAGGGCATGCGCGTGCTGCTCAAGGTCACCGACTGAACCGCTCGATTTCCCTGGTTTGTCGAGCGCCGCAGCTCGTAGCACCAACGGTTGACACCGCAGCAACGATGTCCACTGGTGCTCACCAGTCAGTAAGTGGGGCGGTCTGATCGCCTTTGGTATCCCGGGGGGGCCAACGGTTCCCACCTCATCACTGTTGGGCTCGGTTTCTGGTCTGACGAATGTGCTGAACACTCGTCTGACCATTCCATGAGCAACTCGCACAAAGAGCCCTTTTTGGAATCAGACACTTGGCGGCTCGCCGCCTGGTCTCAGGCCGGCAGTGATCACCTTCTTGCAGGGAAGCCCTGTGAAGACGCAGCTGGCATGCGGGCTGCTGTGACCTGCCCCCCACCAGCCGTACCAGGCTGAAGTTAGTGAAGTCCGTCAACCACCAGGAGAATGACGGACATGAAGAAGAGCAGATTCAC
>LNFM01014007.1_pt1 | contig 12065 bp, 10 predicted proteins | sample 596031 | NCBI WGS metagenome assembly LNFM01 (sample SAMN04254537, study PRJNA301005) | activated carbon metagenome | isolation source: dual media filters at the Ann Arbor, Michigan drinking water treatment plant | place: USA: Ann Arbor | reverse complement strand
TCCCTCCCCCGACCTTCCTGTTCAGAAGCGCCTGAGCAGCCTGTCGATATAATCCAGTTCCGCCGGCGGCCGTTCGCGCTCGGCCCCGCGCCGCCGCAGCTCCTCCTGGATACGCCGCGTCCTCAACAATTCCGCCTCGTCCGGCACGCGCGTATCCGAGGCATTGTCCTGCCCGCCCGTGGCCTCGCGGTTGCGGCGCCCGAGCGGGTCGCGGCCGGGCCCTTGTTCCTGCGCCTGGTCCTGGCCCTCGCCGCCCTGCTGGCCGCCGGCCATGCCCTCGCCTTCGCCCTCGCCTTCTTCCTCGCCTTCGCCGGGCTGGCCCTGGCCGAACTGGCGCTGCATCTGCTGGGCCATCTGGCGGCCGCCCTCGGTCAGGGCGCGGATGGCGCGCTGCTGGGCGTCGCGCGGGTCGCCGCCGGAGCGCAGGTTCTCATCGGCGTCGCGCATGGCGCGGTCGGCCTCGCCGAGCTGCTGCGGCACGTCGCCGGTCAGCTCGCCGAATTGCTGCATCAATTCGCCCAGGGCGCGGCGCAGGGCGCGCTGCACGCGGCCATCCTGCTGGGCCTGGGCCTGGCGCTCCGGGTTGGGCTGGGCCTGCTGCGGCGGCGGCGGCTGCGAGAATGACGTGGACGGGCGGCGGCGCTGGTCCTGGCGTTCGCGGTCGGTCTGCTCGGCGCGCTGGTGGCTGCGGTCCAGCATCTGGGTCTGGCGCTGCACCATGTCCTGCACGGCGCCCATCTGCTGGTTGCCGCGCTGGCGCTGCTGTTGCCGCTGGCGGTCCTCGGCGCGCATGTTGCGGCCTTCCTCCAGCGCGCGGAGCATTTCTTCCAGTTCGGCGAGTTCGCGCTCGGCATCCTCGGTGCGGTCCTGGCGGGCGGCGTCCTGCATGCGCTGCGTGCGGCGGTTGAGCTCGCGCTGGTCCATCAGGCGCTGCTGCGGGTCGTAGGGCAGGGCCTCGGCGTTTTCGCGCTGGAGGCGTTCGGCCAGGGCTTCGAGGTGGCGGCGGATCGCCTCGCGCAGTTCCTGGATGCGCCGGTCGGTCTCGGTGCGCTGTTCCTCGGTGCGTTCGGATTCCGGGGTGCGGCGCTGTTCCTCAAGGGCTTCGCGGAGCGCCTGGCGGGCCTCGGCCAGGGCGCGGGCGGTGCGGTCTGTGCGGCCTTCCTCCAGCGCGACGGCGACGTCCCACAGGATTTCCTGGGCCTCGGTGACTGCGGCGGGGCGGCGGTCGCGCAGCAGGCGGTGGCGGGCGGTGCGAAGCGCCATGAAGGTGCCGGTGTCGTGCTCAAAGGCCTCGGGCGCGGCGGTGATGCGGTCCAGTTCGCGGCGCGCCGGTTCGCGCCCGGTCGGGTCCACCGACAGCGCCTTGCGCAGCGCGATCAGCTGCTGCGAGACCGGGTGCGTGAAGGATCGTTCCGGCAGTTCGAGGAAGGCGCCGTCGCTGCGGCCATCCTGGTCGGCATGGTCGGTGGCGACCAGGCGCGCCTCGACCTCCAGCCCGGCCCAGGGATGGGCGGAGAGGTCCGGCTGCGCGGCGCCGCGCGCGCTGCGCGGGCTGCCACCGGGGATCGGCAGGTCGAGCGTGACGGGCTCGGCGTCGGGCCGCAGCTTCAGGCGGAGTTCGACGCGCAGCGTCGCCAGGCCCCAGTCATCCTCGGCCCGCCAGGGCAGGCGGATGGCCAGGCCGCGCTGGGCGCGCGCCGGCGGCTGGTCCCAGGCGACGGTGGGCGGCGCATCGGCGCGCACGCTCAGCGACCATTGCGCGAGGGTGGTGCCGTCGCGCCGCACCGCCAGGCGTCCGCCGGCTTCGATGGCCGTCTCGGCGGCGAAGGACCCGCGGTCGAGGGTGCGGAAGGGCGTGGCCGCGGTATCCACCAGCAGGTCCGGTACGCCGCCGGTGCCGCCGGAGACCGCCACCTGCAACCGGCTGCCCGCCGGAACCGCCGCATTGCCGCCGGCGGGGTCGAGGAAGATGGGCGCCGCGCCGGTATAGGCGGGCGGCGTGATCCAGGCTTCCAGCCGCACAGCCGGGGTGGTCGGCAAGGCGGCGCCGGCGAAGGCGGGCAGCAGGGCGCGGCGCAGGCGTTCGGGCGCCTCGGCCCCGGCTACGACCAGGGCGGCGACCAGCGCGACCGCGAGGCCGCCACGCAGCGCTCGACGATCGATGGCGGCGAGGCCTGGCTTCGGCGCGGCGACGCGCAGCGCGGCAAGGCGTTCGGCGGCGCGGCGGCGATGCGCCTGCCACAGCGCCAGCGCGACCGGGTCATTGCCGGTGGGTCGGTCGCCGAGCGTGGCGATCGGGCGGTGCGACAGGCCGGAATCGCGTTCGATGCGGCGTTCGCCGGCGGCCGGGCCGGGCAAGGCAAGGCGCTTGGCCGCACGGCGCGCGGCCCACACCAGGGCGGCCACGAAGCCGGCCAGCATGACCAGGTGCAGCAGCGGCGGCAGCACCAGCGGCAGGCCGGACAGCGCCACCACCAGGAACACGCCGATGACGCCCAGCACCGGCCAGAGCGCGGGCCAGGCGGCTTCCCACCAGAGCGCCAGCCGCGCGAGCCAAGTGCGCCGCGCGAGGCGTGCAGCCAGCCTGTCGCGCGGCTGTTCGTTCATGCGCCGAGCCACTCCGGCACGCGCTGGCCATGCAGCAGCGCGTCATGGGTCTGGCGTTCGCGCACCACGGCGAAGCGGCTTCCGTCCACCAGCACCTCCGGCGCCAGCGGGCGCGCATTGTAGGTGGAAGACATCACCGCACCGTAGGCACCCGCATCGAGGAATGCCACCGTGTCGCCGGTCACGAGATGCGGCAGCAGCCGGGCGCGAGCGAAGGTGTCGCCGGATTCGCAGACTGGGCCGACCACCTCGGCCGGCGTCAGCGGCGCCACGGCGCGGGCGGCGCCGACCGGGACGATGCCGTGCCAGGCCTCGTACATGGCGGGGCGGATCAGGTCGTTCATGGCGGCATCCACCACCACGAAGCGATGCGCGGCACCCTGCTTCTGCAACACCACCGAGGCCAGCAGCACGCCCGCCGGCCCGGCGATCCAGCGCCCCGGTTCCAGCATGACCGGCAGGCCGAGTTCGCCCAGCGTCGCCTTGATGGCGCCGGCCAGGGCTTCCGGGGCGGGGGCCGGTTCGTCGCGGTAGGGGATGCCCAGGCCGCCGCCGCAATCGACGCGCTGCACCGGCAGGGCGCGGGCACGGAGTTCGCGCACCGTCTCGGCCAGGCGCGCATAGGCGGCGCGATAGGCCGACATGCCGGCGGTGATCTGGCTGCCGATATGGGTGGCGATGCCGATCGGCTCGATGCCGGGCAGCGCGGCCATGCGGGCGTAGATGTCGATCGCGTCGGAAATCGCGACGCCGAACTTGTTCTCGCTCTTGCCCGTCGTGATCTTGGCGTGGGTCTTGGCGTCCACGTCCGGGTTCACCCGCAGCGCCACCCGCGCCGTGCGGCCCATGCCGGATGCGATGGCGGAGATCATGGCGATCTCCTCCGCGCTTTCGGCGTTGATCTGGAAGATGTCCTGCTCGATGGCGTGGGTGATCTCGGACGCGGTCTTGCCGACGCCTGAGAAGACGATGGCGCTGGCCGGGATGCCGGCGGCGCGGGCGATACGCAGTTCGCCCTCGCTGACCACGTCCGCACCCAGGCCCTCGGCGCCCAACACGCGCAGGACCGACAGGTTGTCGTTGCACTTCATGGCGAAGTGGATGGTCGCGGACAGCCCGGCATCGGACAGCGCGGCCTTCAGCGCGCGGGCGCGGCGACGCAGCGCCCCGGCGGAATAGACCCAGGCGGGGGTACCGATTTCGGCCGCGATGCGGGCCAGCGGGACCTCCTCCATCACCAGCCCGTCCATCGCGTGCAGGGTCAGGTGCGGGCGCAACGCCAGCAATTCGGCGAAGGACGGGTCGACAGAGTCGTGGATCGGGAGGGGCGCAGCCATTCGACTATTGTCGGGATGGTGCGCCCCCCGCGCAAGCCGCGTTACAGCCCGCCCCACACCGCCATTCCCCGCCGGCAGGACGCCGGAGGGGGGATTGGCGGTTCAGGCCCGAGCGTCCCGCGGAACCACGGCGGTTCCTTCGGATGCCCATCCGATCGCAGGTTCCGGGCGATCCGGCGGGGAAGCCGGGCTCGCACGGACCGGCTATTCGATCCGCAGGTTGTTGGTGCGGATGATGCGGCCGTAGCTCTCGGTCTGCTGCTCCAGGCGCGCGCGGAACGCCGCGGCGCCATCGGCCACCACCTCGCCGCCAAGTTCGGCGATCCGCGCCTTGATGGCCGGTTCGTTCAGGATGGCCGCGATCTCGCGCTCCAGCCGCGCGATCATGGCCGGCGGTGTCTGGCCCTGCACCAGGATGCCCTGCCAGGTCCCGGCATCCGGTTCCGGCCAGCCCAACTCGCGGAAGGTCGGCAGGTTGGGCAGGTTGGCAAAGCGGCGCGGGCCGGTGACGGCGATGCCGCGCATCTGGCCCTGCACGACAAAAGGCATGGATTGCGTCGCGCCCGCCATCGTCAGGTTGGCCTCGTTCGACACCAGCGACAGCAGCGCGGGCGCACCGCCGCGATAGGGCACGTGCTCCATCGCGCCGCCCCAATGCGACGCCAGGGACAGCGCGACGATGTGCGTCAGCGTGCCGGTGCCGGAATTGGCCGCGTTCAGCCTGCCGGGATTGGCCTTGGCATAGGCCGCGAGCTCGGCAGCGTTCTGCACCGGCAGCTGGTTGTTCACCGCCAGGATATAGGGCGCGAAGATCACCATCTGCACCGCCGCCAGGTCCCGCTGCACATCGAACGGCATGCGCTGGAACAGGAAGGGGTTGGTGGCCAGCACCGAGATGTCGAGCAGCACCATGCTGTGGCCGTCCGGGCGGCTTTTCGCCACCGCGTCCGCGCCGATGTTGCCGCCCGCGCCGGGGCGGTTCTCCACGACCACGTTCTGCCCGATCCGGGCCTGCAGAGGGGCGGCGATCAGGCGCGCCAGGATGTCGCTCGTGCCGCCTGGCCCGAACGGCACGATGAGGCGCACGGCCTGGTTGAAGTCCTGCGCGCGGGTCGCCGGCGCGGCGAGCGCCACCGGGCCAGCCGCAGCCGCCCGCAACAGCGAACGTCGTTTCATGGGTCGTTCCTCCTTGAGCCGATTTCCCCCGGATGCCAGTTGATCCGGCGGTCGGGCGGCGAGCGTAGCGGTAGTCGGCCCGTTCCTGCACCTGCGACATCAGCCTGGCAGCGGAAGCCGTCAGAGGAGCGTCCCTTGGCCATCGCATCGCCCGTGGCCACGAGCGGGGCAAGAGGCCGCCCGAAGACCGAACCGATCGGCCATCGGGCGCAGATGCCGCGCGCGGAGGGCGCCGATCGGGCCACGCAGGACGTTGCCGCCGCCGGTGTCCCCCAAATGCGACCGATCGTTCCGCCGCCGACGGCGCGCCCCTATCCGCGACCGATCATTCCGCAAGGCGGGGCGTGGCGGAGCGTGCGCCTCCCGCCTCTACCGGAACATCGCGGCGATGCTGGCCGGGTCGACTGCCTCGATGCTGGCCGGCTGCCATTTCGGCGCGCCATCCTTGTCCACCAGCACGGAACGCACGCCCTCGGCGAAGTCCGGGTGGACGTTCACAACGACGCGGGTGAGCGCCAGTTCTGTCGCCAGGCATGCCGCCAGGTCCTGCTGCGCGCCACGCCGCAGCAACTCCAGCGAGACGCAGAGCGAGGTCGGCGACATGCGCCGCAGGATGGTGGCCTGGGCCGACGCCCATTCCGTCCCCTCGGCATCCAGTGCTGCGAGGATGGCCGGGATGCTGGCCTGCCCGAAGCAGCGGTCGATCGCGGCGCGGTGCGGCGCGAAGGAGGCCTCGGGCGGTGTCTCCGCGAAGCGGGCGACGGCCTCCGCGCCTTCGGCGACCAGCGCGGCGCGCAGCTCGGCCAGCTTCGCGCGCGGCACGAAATGCGTGGCGAGGCCGGCATGCACCGAATCCGCCCCGGTCAGCCGTGCCCCGGTCAGCGCCAGCCAGGTGCCGACCGCACCCGGCAGCCGTGGCAGGACGTAGGATGTGCCGACATCGGGGAACAGCGCGATGGCGGTCTCGGGCATCGCGACCAGGGCGTGCTCGGTGACGATGCGCGGGCCGTTATGGACCGCGACGCCGATGCCACCGCCCATGCAGACGCCGTCGATCAGGCTGACCCAAGGCTTTGGGAAGGTCGCGATGCCGGTGTTGACGGCGTATTCCTCGGAGAAGAAGGCCTCGACCGCGGCGCTGTCGCCGGCGATCGCCGCCGCACGCACGGCACGCACATCCCCGCCGGCGCAGAAGGCGCGCCCGCCTGCCCCTTCCAGCACCACCAGCCGCACCGCCGCATCGTCCCGCCATTCCGCGATGGCCGCGGCGAAGGCGCGGATCATCGGCAGGTCCAGCGCGTTCAGCGCCTTGGGGCGATTCATCAGCAGGGTCCCGGCCTGGCCTTCGCGGCGCGCGATCAGGCTCGGTTCGGCAGTGTCGCTCATGGGGCGGGGAATCCTCGGGAAGCGCGGCGCAGGCAGGTCCGGCGCGCGGGTGCCGCGAAGGGGCGCGCCGGGCATCCCGGACGGGGACGGCCACCCGGCGTAGCCGCCGGCACCGCGATTTGACAAGCGCCCGCCCCCACCGGAGGTATCCGCATGGCCGAAACCCTGGTGCGCTTCGAGGGCGTGCGGAAGACCTATGGCGGCGGCGCGGCGGCCGTGCAGGCGCTCGACCTCGACATCGCGCGGGGCGAATTGCTGACGCTGCTCGGCCCGTCGGGTTCGGGCAAGACCACCACGCTGATGATGCTGGCGGGGTTCGAGGCACCGAGCGCGGGGCGCATCCTGCTGGATGGGCGCGACATCGCGCGGCTGGCGCCGCACCGGCGCGGCATCGGCGTGGTGTTCCAGTCCTATGCGCTGTTCCCGCACATGAGCGTGGCGGAGAACGTCGCCTTCCCCTTGCAGGTGCGCGGCGTGTCCCGCCACGACCAGGACAGGCGCGTGGCGAAGGCGCTGGCCATGGTGCGGCTGGAGGGGCTGGCGGAGCGCCGCCCGGCGCAGCTCTCGGGCGGGCAGCAGCAGCGCGTCGCGCTGGCGCGCGCGCTGGTCTTCGAACCGCCGATTGTGCTGCTGGATGAACCGCTGGGCGCGCTGGACAAGGCGCTGCGCGAGGAGATGCAGCTGGAGATCCGCCACCTGCACCGGCGCCTGGGTGTGACCATGCTGTATGTCACGCATGACCAGGCAGAGGCGCTGACCCTGTCGGACCGCATCGCCGTGTTCCAGGGCGGACGGGTGCGGCAACTGGCGGACCCGCGCACCCTGTACGACCGCCCGGCCGATGCCTTCGTGGCGGGCTTCGTGGGCGAGAACAATCTGCTGCCCGGCAGAATCGAGGCGCGTGAGGACGAGGAATGCACCGTGCGCCTGGCCTGCGGCCCGGTGGTGAGCGCGCAGGCGGCCGATTGCGGCGGGCCGGGCGAGGACTGCGTCGTCGCGGTGCGCCCCGAGCGCGTGGCGGTGGCGGGCGTCACGGCGTCGGACCTCGGCGAGGGCGCGCTGCCGGCGGTGCTGACCGAGGCGATCTTCCTCGGCGACCATGTGCGCTTGCGCCTGGCGTTGGGCGATGGCGGGGAGATCCTGGCCAAGCGCCCGGCGGGCATTGGCAGGCTGCCCGAACCGGGCGGGCCGGCGGCGATCGCCTGGCCGGAGGGCGCGGCCTTCGCGTTCCGCCCGCCGGGCTGAATGGCCGGTTGAGACTGCGCCGCGGGGGCGCATTCCTGGCTCCGGCGCCATCCCGCGCGCCCACACGGCCACCGTCGCGCGACTCGCATGCGCGCGGGCGGCGCGCGTGTCCTTGATGGAGCGCGGGGCGGGGTTCGCGCTGGCGCCCGCATGTGAAAAAGCGCAACCCGGGACAGGAAATCGCCCCGGGCCGATGCAGCCCGGCCCGATATTGCTCTACGCTCGCCCTCGCGAGAGAGGGAGACGCCGACGATGTTCCGCCGCACCATGCTCAAGGGCACGCTCGCCGCCGCCACGCTGCCCGCCGTGGCGCAGGCCCAGGGGCGCGACCTGACGGTCGTCTCCTGGGGCGGCGCCTACCAGGACGCGCAGCGCGAGGTGTTCTTCCGCCCCTTCCAGCAGGCCACCCGCAGCCGGATGCTCGAGGAAACCTGGGATGGCGGCATCGGCGTGCTGCGCTCGCGCATCGCCTCGGGCGCCAATACCTGGGACGTGGTGCAGGTGGAATCCGAGGAATTGCTGATCGGCGCCGATGAGGGCCTGTTCGAACCGATGGACTGGGCGGCGATCGGCGGGCGCGACGCCTATATCCCGGAGGCCTTCAACGAGCACGGCGTCGGCGCCATCCTGTATTCCTTCATCTTCGCCTATGACCGTGCGCGCATCGCGCAGGGGCCTGCGACCTGGGCCGATTTCTTCGACACCGCGAAATTCCCCGGCAAGCGCGGCATGCGCCGCGGCCCCAAGACCACGCTGGAGATGGCGCTGCTGGCCGGTGGCGTGCCGCCGATGCGGATCTATTCCATGCTTGCCACGCCGGCGGGCGTGGACCGCGCTTTCCGCAAGCTGGACAGCATCAAGGCCGAACTCGCCTGGTGGGAGCGCGGCGCGCAGCCGGCACAATGGCTGGCCTCGGGCGAGGTGGCGATGACCGTCGCCTACAATGGCCGCATCGCCGCGGCCAATGCGACGGATGGGCGCAACTTCGCGATCGTGTGGGCCAACAATCTGTTCACCCTGGATTCCTGGGTGATCATGAAGGGCAGCCCGAACCGGGCGCGCGCGCTGGATTTCCTGAAATTCGCCGGCCAGCCCGATATCCAGGCCGGGCTGCCGCCGCGCATCCCCTATGGCGTCACGGCCAAGGGCGCCAATGACCGGCTGGCGCCGGCGGTGTTGGCGCAAATGCCGACCGCGCCGGCCAATATCGAGAGCGCGCTGCAGATCAGCGACCGCTTCTGGATCGACAACCTCGACAGCCTGACGCAGCGCTTCAACACCTGGGTGGCGCGCTGAACCGGCGGCGGCTCAACGCGGTGGCGCGGCGCCGTAGTAGTAGTTGTTCACCACGGTCGGCGGCTGGCTGTAGTGCTGGGCGCTGGCCGCCGCGGTCGATGCCGCCGCCGCCCCGACCATGGCACCCGCCGCGAAGGTCCCGACGGGCGGCGCATACGGCGCCACCACGACCGGCGCCCGGTAGTAGCGGGCGTAGGGCGCGGCTGCGTAGCCGTGATAATAGGCGGGCGGATAGGCGCCGGCATGATAGGCGCCGCCCCAGCGATAGCCGCCGGCGCCACCCGCGTGCCAGGCCGCGCCGCCTGGCGTGATGCCGCCGGCATGCCAGTAGACCAGCAGCGCCCCGGAGGCCTGGATCGCGGGGCGCAGGGCATGTGCGGCCTCGGGCGGGGCGGCGGTGGCGGGCAGGCCCGCAAGCGCGCTGAAGGCGAGCAGCGGCAGGATCCTGTGCATCATCCGATCTCCTGCGGTCAGCGGTTGAGATTGTGGTCCTGGAGCAGCTTGCGCCAGTCGGCCAGGCTGCGCTCGCAGAATTGGCGGTCGACGTCGTGCGACGACCCCGCCCCGAAGGATGAAGCGAAGCGGAAGGCCGCGTTCGCGCCCATCTGCGCCACCAGGATGCTGTTGAAGGCCAGCAGCGCCTGCTGGGCCGCCGGGCGGTCGGCCTCGGGCAGGCATTGGAAGGCGTGGCCGGCCATCAGGCCCATGTTGACCAGGCCGCGGTCCAGGCCCTCGACCGTCACCGCTGGCGCCTGGGCCGCGGCGGGGCCGGCGAGCAGCGCCGCAAGCATGGCCAAACCGGGAATTCGCATCCGCATGTCGTGGTTCCTTCCCCCGCGCGCGCCGATGCGATGCAGCCTAACGTTCCTCGCGGAGCGCGTCGCGGCAAACCGTATCCGATTCCGGTACGATCTGCGCGCGCTGACCCGGGCCTTGCAGGCGTTCCCTGCGGGCGAGGCCGCCAGGGAATCGCCGCCATCCTCCGCATGAGCCACCGCCGCACGCCCCGGCCCGTCAGGGGAGGCGCATGATCCGGTCCAGGCGCCTGGCCGCCGCGCTGCTGACGGCGCCGCTGCTGCTGTTCCTGTTGCTGTCCTTCGTGGCGCCGCTCGGCGCCTTCCTGTGGCGCGCGGTGTCGGATGCCGAGGTCGCGCCGGTCCTGCCGCGGACCATTGCAGCCCTGGCTGGCTGGGACGGGATGGTGCCGCCGGAGGAGGGCGCCTTCGCCGCCCTGGTGGATGACCTGCGCGAGGCACGGGCGCGGGAACGGGCCGGCGCGCCCGGCGGCATCGCGCGCGCCGCGTCGCGGCTGAACGCCGACCGGCCAGGCTTCCGCGGCCTGCTGCCGATGACCGCGCGGCGGGTCGAGGCACCGTTCGAAGGGCCGGCGCGCGATGCCGTGCTTGCCATTGGCGAGGCCTGGGCCGACGTCGAGACCTGGGGCGCGATCCGCCGCGCCGGGGGCCCGCTGTCGTCGTTCCATGTGCTGGCGGCGCTGGATTTGCGGCGGGATGCGGCGGGCAGCCTGCGGGCGCTGCCGGAGGACCAGCGGGTGTTCGGCGCGGTGCTGGTCCGCAGCCTGTGGATTTCACTGCTGGTGACGGTCGTCTGCCTGGCGCTGGGCTGGCCGCTGGCCTGGCTGATCGCGACCTCGCGCGGCTGGGCGGCGACGCTGCTGCTGGGGGCGGCGCTGCTGCCGTTCTGGATATCGCTGGTGGTGCGGACGGCGGCGTGGATGGTGTTGCTGCAACGCGAAGGCGTGGTGAATGCGGCGCTGGGTGCGGTCGGGATCGGGCCGCTGCCGCTGATGATGAACCGCTTCGCCGTCGTGGTGGCGATGGTGCATATCCTGCTGCCCTTCATGGTGCTGCCGCTGGTCGCCGCCTTCCGGGGGCTGGACCCGGCCTTGCCACGCGCGGCGGCGTCGCTGGGGGCGGCGCCGTGGCGGGTGTTCCGGCGGGTGACGCTGCCGCTGTGCCTGCCGGGGATCGCGGCGGGGTGCATCCTGGTCTTCATCCAGGCGCTGGGCTTCTACGTCACGCCGGCGCTGCTGGGCGGGCCGGGGGACCAGATGCTGGCCTGGTTCGTGGGGTTCTATGCGACGCGCAGCGTGAACTGGGGGCTGGCGGCGGCGCTGTCGCTGTTGCTGCTGGTGGCGGTTGGCGTATGCGTGGCGTTGTACGGGCGGCTGGCCGGGTTCCGCCGGCCGGGGGCGGCGTGATGGCGCGCGCGGTCCTGTGGGTGGCCGGGGTGGCGGTCGCGCTCTTCCTGCTGGCGCCGATCCTGGCGATCCTGCCGCTGTCCTTTTCGGCCGGGTCGTTCCTGTTCTATCCGCTGCCGGGGCTGTCGCTGCGCTGGTATCGGGATTTCTTCGGCTCCGATTTCTGGCTGCCGGCCTTGTGGAATTCGCTTCTGATCGGCGGCGCGGCGGCGGGGCTGGCCACGCTGCTCGGCGTGCCGGCGGCCTTCGGGCTGTGGCGCATGCGCGGGGCGGCGCGGGCGGTGGCGATGGGGGTGGTGCTGGCGCCGATGGTGGTGCCGGTGATCGTGGTGGCGGTGGCGCTGCTGCTGGCCTTCGGGCCGATCGGGCTGGTCGCGACCCATGCCGGGCTGATCGTGGCGCATGCCGCGCTCGGCGTGCCCTTCGTGGTGGTGACGGTGCTCGCCTCGCTGGAGGGGTTCGATGCCGTGCAGCTGCGCGCGGCGGCGGCCTGCGGGGCCGGGCCGGTGCGGGCGTTCTTCCGCGTGTGCCTGCCGCAGATCTTTCCCGGCGTGGCGGCGGGCGCGGTCTTCGCCTTCGCGACCTCGCTGGACGAGGTGGTGGTGGCGCTGTTCATCGCCGGGCCGGCCCAGCGCACCCTGCCGCGGCAGATGTTCGCCGGGCTGAATGACAGCATCAGCCTGACCACGGCGGCGGCGGCGGCGATGCTGGTGGCGTTCTCGGTGGTGTTGCTGCTGGTGGTGGGCTGGCTGCAGGGACGCGCGCGGCGCTGAGGCACCGCCGGGGGCGGCGCCGTC
>LNFM01011429.1_pt1 | contig 12066 bp, 16 predicted proteins | sample 596031 | NCBI WGS metagenome assembly LNFM01 (sample SAMN04254537, study PRJNA301005) | activated carbon metagenome | isolation source: dual media filters at the Ann Arbor, Michigan drinking water treatment plant | place: USA: Ann Arbor | reverse complement strand
CTGGAAGACGACAACGTCTTCGACCGCAAGGAATTCGTGTGGGGTGTGGACGGTCGCCTGAACGTGGGCTTCGGTCTCTGGCAGCTGGCCTATGCCAGCAAGCAGGCGCTGGACGTCACGAACTACGCCGCAGCGCGCACCGCCATGATGGGCTTCAAGAGCGACGGCGGCAAGCCGCTGAACGTGACGCCCAAGATCCTGCTGGTCCCGCCCAGCCTGGAGAAGGCCGCGCTGGACGTCATCCAGGCCGAGCGCCTGGCCAACGGTGCCACCAACACCTACCGCAACACCGCCGAGGTGGTGGTCTGCCCCTGGCTGACCTGATTTCAACCGACTGATCAACTCCAGGAGTAGCACATGGCAACTGCCAACAGCAAAGCCGCCAAAGGCGCAGGCCCGGCCGACAAGGGCATCCAAGTCATTTCCCGCCCGCCCAGCTTCCGTCGCGCCGGCCGCCTCTTCACGAGCGAGCCGACCGTGATTCCGCTCAGCGAGCTGTCGGAAGAAGAAGGCCTGGCTCTGATCAATGAGCCCAACCTGGTCTGCACGCCGGTGGACATCCCGGCCGCAGCCGAAGAGGCCAAGAAATAAAACGACGCCGAGCGTTGTGTGAGCAGGCCCGGCGGGTAACACCGTCGGGCCTCCTTTGAGGCTTCAGCAATACGGCACCTGGTGCCGTATTTCTAAACCCTTCAAGACATGAGCTACGCCACCGCCACCGACATGCTCACCCGCTTTGACGCGGATGAGATCGCCCAGCGCGCCGACCGCGTGATGCCCCGGCGCGTCTTCGGAGATCTGCTGACCGCCCTGGCCAGCGGCGGAGACACGAGCGGGTTCGAGCCGGCCGACGTGGCCCAGGGCCAGGTGGCCATGACGCGCCTGCAGCGCGCCCTGGACGATGCGCGCGACACGGTGGACAGCTACATCAGCGCCCGGTACACCCTGCCGATCAGCCCGGTACCGGCCATCCTGCAGCGCACCGCCTGTGACCTGGCGCGCTTCTACCTGTACGACGACAACGCGACCGAGCAGGTCAAGGACCGGCACACGGTGGCCATGAAGCTGCTGGCTGACGTGCGCGACGGCCGCGCGCAGCTGGGCGCCGAGAGCACGACCGGCGAGCAGCCCGTCAGCACGGCCAGCGCCGAGCTGGTCAGTGGCGGCAAGGTCTGGTCGCGCCCGAACTCGCAGGGGTACATCTGATGGCTGTCAGCGCATCCGTGGTCCTGGACGGCGCCGTGGCGCTGCAGCTCGGCATGACGCGCCTGCGTCAGCTGGGCGACAGCCCGCGTCCGATCTTCGAGGCCCTTGGCCAGTACGGGGAGAGCAGCACCAGGCTGCGCTTCAAGAAAGGCATCGGCCCGGACGGCGCACGCTGGAAGCCCAGCGCCCGCGTGCGGGCCAGTGGCGGCCAGACGCTGGTCCTCAAGGGCCCCCAAGGTGGCCTGCTGGGCAGCATCACACACGTCTCCGACAACGCCTCGGCCGAGTGGGGCACGAACAAGGTGTACGGTGCCATCCACCAGGAAGGCGGCGAGATCGTGCCGCGCACGGCCAAGAGCCTGCGCTTCCAGATCGGTGGACGCTGGATCAGCACCAAGCGCGTCGTCATGCCGGCGCGCCCCTACCTGGGCCTAAGCGCCGAAGACCACCGCGAGATCCCGGCCATCGTCGTCGACGTGGTCCAGGCCGCAGAAAACGCCCGTCTGGGCCGTCCGAGCTGATCATGCTGGCCCTCCATGAAAACGCTTTGATCGCGGCTTTACAGGCCCGCCCCGGCCTGAAGAACACGCTGCGCGAGGTCGGCGCCATTCCCAACGTGCCGACCGAGAAGCTGCTGCAGCAGTACGCGGCCGACGCCCCGGCCATCTACGTGGCCGCGCCGCTGCTGGTGGTAGACAACGACCTGGCCGTGATGCGCTTCACGCTGGTGCTCATGGTCCGCAACGTGGCGTCGCGCGATCAGGCCCGCAAAGGCAATGTGAAGGAGCTGGGCGTGGACCAGTACTTCACCCTGGTCTGCCGAACGGTCAACAGCAAGAAGATCGGCGACGCGACCTGGTACGTGAAGCGTGCCGAGTACGCCGACGACGATCTCTTCGTCAAGCAGGGCCTGACGGTGATGGAGATCGCCATCGAGAGCAGTGCCCAGGAGCTGCCCTACGAGCTGGACGAAAACACCACCGATCTGCAGCTCGACGATCTCAAGCACGTGCACATGGACATGGACATTGCGCCGCATGCCTTGTCAACCGAGTACGGCAAGTGGCTGCTGGTGCCGCCCGACTTCACCCAATCCCGGCCTGACGCCCAGGCAGACGTTCAACTACCAGGAGGCTCCGCATGAGCACAGCAGAACGCGTTTTCATCAAGCCCGGCCGCATGGCCGACGGCACGGTCATGACCATCCGCAAGCCGATGGGCGGCCACCTGGCCACCGAAGGCGAGGAAGTGAACCTGGACAGCCACTGGCGTCGTCGTCTGACTGACGGTGACGTGGTGCTGTTCGAGCGCCCGGCCGACAGCAAGGCCATCAAGCCGACGAAGTAAGGCGACCCGCAACACCTGGAGCCCACCATGCCCGACAACATCACCTTCAACACAATCCCGATTGACATCCGCACGCCGGGTCAGTTCCTGGAAGTCGACAACAGCAAGGCGCTGACCGGCCTGCCCAACATGAACCGCCGCATGCTGTTCATCGGCAACAAGCTTGCTGCCGGCGCAGCCCCTGCCAACACCCTGCAGCGCATCAACAGCGCAGCCGAAGCCGCAACCTTGTTCGGTCGCGGCAGCGTGCTGCACGAGATGCTGCGCTTCGCGCGCAATGCGAACAAGACCAGCGACATCTGGGCCATCGCCCTTGAAGACCTGGGCGCGGGTGTGGCCGGGGTCCAGACCATCACTGTCTTGGTGACCACGGCTGAGCCCGGCACGATCTCTCTCTACATCAACGGCGAGAAGATCTCCGTGGGTGTATCGGCTGGTGACACGGTGGCCACCATCGCCACCGCCATCGCCGCGGCCATCAACGCCTGGCTGGACGGGCCGGTGACCGCCAGTGCTGCCGCTGGTGTGGTCACTGTCACCGCCCGCCACAAGGGCGCCTTCACCGCCGACATCGATCTGCGTGCGAACTACTACGCAGACGAGAAGCTGCCCACGGGGGTGAGCCTGGCGTTTGCCACGACCACGCCCGGCACCGGCAACCCGGAAGTGGCGTCGGCCCTGGCTGCGATCAGCCAGGAGGCCTTCTACACCATCGTCATGCCTTACAACGACGCATCCAACGTGGGCAAGGTCGAGGCCGAGCTCGCCGGCCGCTGGGGTGGCATGGACATGCGCACGGGTCACCTGTTCTTCGGCTACGAGGGCACCCAGGGCGCGATCTCCACCTACGGCAGCGCGCGCAACAGCGCGCATGACACCTTCATTGGCGTGAAGAACCCGCCGCAGGCGCCCTACATCTGGGGCTCGGTGCTGGCGGCCGTGGCCGAGTTCAGCGGCGCCATCGATCCGGCGCGCCCGTTCCAGACCCTGGTGCTGCCTGGCATCCTGCCGCCGGCTCCGGCGGACCAGTTCACCCGCCTGGAGCGGGATCTGAACCTGCGCGACGGCTGCAGCACCTTTACGGTGGACCAGGGGGGCAACGTCATGATCGAGCGCGTGGTCACCACCTACCAGACTAACGCCTACGGCCTGGACGACATCAGCTACCTGGACCTGGAGACCAAGTGGACGGTGGACTACATGCGCTTCGCCTTCCGCGCGGCTGTGGCCTTTGCCTTCCCGCGTCACAAGCTGGCCGACGACGGCACCAACTTCGCCCCCGGCCAGGCCGTGGCCACGCCCAACACGATCCGCAGCGTTCTGCTGGCCACCGCGCGTCAGCTGGAGCTGGTGGGCCTGCTCGAAGGCTTCGAGCAGTTCAAGACCGACCTCATCGTGGTGCGCAGTGAAAGCGACCCCAACCGGGTCAATGCCATCCTGCCGCCCGACGTGGTCAACCAGTTCCGGGTCTTCGCGGCCGCGGTGCAGTTCCGACTCTAAGGAGAAACGACCATGTCTCAAATCGCCGGCAAGGCATACATCACGATCAACGGCAAGCGCCTGCGTTCCAAGGAAGGCGCCAAGCTCAACACCGGGGGCATCCAGCGCGAGGCGCAGTCTTCGGACAGCGGCGTGGACGGCTACACCGAGAAGCACAGCGTGCCCCAGGTGGACTGCACGATCAACCTCACGGCCGACATCAGCCTGCAGGAGATCCAGAACTTCAAGGACGGCACGCTGACCTTCGAGACGGACATCGGGAAGATCTTCACGCTGAAGGATGCCTGGTGCGCCAACCCGCCCGAGGTCACCAAGGGCGAAGTCACGCTGATGTTCCAGGCCACGGAGTGCCTGGAGGGCTGACCCTCAAGCCGCTGCGCGCGAGCCACCCGCAGTGGTGGCTTTCGCGTCTTTGAAAACCCTTTTACTGGAGACTGAACATGAGCCTGACTGTCGTTAAAAACCTGCCCTTCAAGTGGAAAGTGGGCGGCAAGGATGTCCGTGAGATCGAGGTGCGCCCGTCCACGATGGCGGACGTCTGTGATGCCGAGCGTGAGCAGTCGCCCATGCAGCCCAACGCCTTCAACCTGCAGATGGCTTGCCGCCAGCTCGTGCGCGCGGGTGACTTCACCGGCCCCTTCGCGCCGGGTCACTTCAAGGAGCTGCGCCCGGCGCAATTCGGCGTGATCGCCGAGGCCATGCGAGAGGCCGACGAGCTGGGGGAAGCCTAGTCCTCCGCAGGGAGGACTTTCACCGCAGCGTGATGCTGCTGGCCATGAAGCTGCACTGGAGCCGGGAGTCGATCATGAAGCTGACGCGCGCCGAGTTCGACTTCTACGTGGCCGAGCTGATCAAGCATTCAAGCCCGGGTGAAGCATGAGCCAATACAACGTCAGCGTCCTGATCAACGGCAACATCGCCGGCTACCGCCGCGCGACGCAGGAGGGCGAGCGCGCCACGCGCAGCTTCGTCAGCATGGCGCAGCGCGAGTTCGCCAAGCTGCGCGAGTTTGCCCGCAGCTGGCAGGGCCAGATGGCCGGCCTGGGCGCGACGGTTGGCTTTGCCCAGGTGCAGCGCAACGCGGCCCAGCTTGAGAAGACGCTCACCCAGGTGCGCCTGACTGCAGGCATGACCGCACAGGAGCAGACCCAGGCTTACGAGACCATGTTCGGTCTGATCAGGCGCAACGGCGGCGTGATCGAGGAGACCGTGGGTGGCTTCAACAGCCTGGTTCAGGCGGGCTTGAAGTACCAGGAAGCCATCAAGGCGGCCGAGGCCATCAACATCGCACGAGGCGTGACTGGTGCCAACGATTCCGTCCTGGCGGGTGCGCTGACCGTGGGTGCGGCGAACTACGGCTTCGATCTGGCCAAGGCCGGCGTGGCTACCGAGATGCTGGACAAGATGGCGGTGGCTGGTCGCCTGGGCAACGCCGAGCTGGAGAACCTCTCCAGCATCTTCCCGCGTGTGGCCCAGCGCGCGCAGAGCGCCGGCATGTCGTTCGATAAGACGCTGGCCTTTATCGAAGGTCTGTCCCAGGTCGAGCGTCAGCCCGAGCGCCTGGCTACGTTGGCAGATTCCACCCTGCGCCTGTTCACGAACGCCAAGTACGCCAAGGACGCCGAGAAGGCCCTGGGCGTGCTGTTCTTCGACGCCAAGTCCGGCGCGCGCCGCGACCCGCTGGCGATCTTGGAGGACATGCGCAAGAAGTACCAGGCGCTGACGACGGACGCACAGCGCTTTGCCTTCATCTCGGGCGGCTTCCAGAACACCGACCTGGACACGCAGCGTGGCATCCAGGCGCTGCTCTCCGGTGCGCAGCTGCAGAACATGCGCAACTTCGAGCGCGACATAGCCAACGCGGGCGGCACTCTGGCCCGGGATCTGGAGACGGCAACGAACAATGCGGCCGACCAGGCCTCACGCCTCAAGAACACCCTGCGCGAGGCTGCCGAAGGTTTCGCCCGGCCGATCAACGACGCCTTTGCGCGCGGCACCAAGTGGCTGCTGGACACCAAGGGCTACAGCGGTGGCCAGCTGATCGGCGGTGCGGCCGTGGGCCTGGCTGGCGTGTATGCGGCCTCTCGCTTCCTGCCGCCGTTACTGCGTGGCGTTGCGGGCCGCTTCGGTGGTGTGGGCGCCGGCGTGGCCACGGGCAAGGCCCTTGAGGCGGCGACCGGTGTGACGCCCGTCTATGTGACCAACTGGGCGGAGATGAATGGCGGAGGTGGTGGACTGCTGGGCAACGCTGGAGCTGCTGCTGCAGGCGCCGCGTCTGTCGGGCTGCTGGCGCGTGCGCGTGGCCTCCTGGCCGCTGCAGGCCTGGTGGGCAGCGCTCCCCTGGGGGTAGCCGGGCTGGGTGCCACGGTGGCCGGCGTCGGCGCTGCAGGCGCGGCCGGCTACGGCGTGGGCTCACTGGTGAAGATGGGGTTGGACAGCTCGGGCGCCTCGGAACGCCTGTACCAGACCGTCGACGCACTGCTCTCGGTGTTCGGCAACGAGGACGCGCAGCGCCGCCAGGCGCTCACGGATTCTTTGCGCAGTGCCAAGGTGGGCGGTGAGGTGACTGTACGGGTGCTGTCAGATCCGGGCGTCGCGGTCCAGAACGAAGTGCGGCCCTTCAACGGTACGCGCATGACGGCCGACGTCGGCCGCAACAACACCGGCGCGGGGTACTGATGGCCTGGCGCGACCAGCTTTACCAGACGTCCTTCTCGCGCGGGGGGCAGAGCGTGCAGGCCCCTGGCGCCAGCTTCCGGGGGGTGCCGTTCCACACGGTGGACGCGGATCTGGGTGTGGGCCGGCGCAGCGTGGTTCACGAGTTCCCGCAACGGGATGACCCTTTCGTGGAGGATCTAGGCCGCCGGGCGCGCTCCTTCACGGTCGAGGGCTATGTCATCGGCGACAACTACCTGGCCGAGCGTGATGCACTTTGGGCCGCGCTGGAGGCAGAAGGCCCAGGCGAGCTGATTCATCCGCGCTGGGGCGTTCTGTGGGTGGCCGTGCAGGACATGGCCCGTATCCGGGAGACGCCGCGCGAAGGCGGCATGGCGCGTTTCTCCATCACCTTTGTGGAGGCTGGCAGCAATGTGCTGCCCAACACGCTGGCCGACACCACCAAGCAGGTGGACGCAGCCTGCCAAGCTGTGGACGCTGCCGCTGGCGACGCCTACTGCGCCGAGGCCAATGTGGAAGGCCCGCAGGTGCTGGCCGACACGCAGGCGCAGTCCTTTGCAAAGGATCTTCAAGGCCTCTTGAACACCGTCCGTCAGGCCACGAGCACCGAGGGTCTGGCGGATCTGGTGCGGGGCATCGACAACGTGAGCGGCAATCTGACGGGCCTGGTGCGCACGCCTGTGAATCTGGTGCAGAGCCTGCAGGTGTTGCAGCAGCAGCTGGTGGGCATCGTGGCGCGGCCGCTGTCGGCCCTGGCCGAGTTTCGCGTCGTGTTCAACGGCAACCAGCGCAGCGGTAGCAGTGCACCCGCCGGCACTGTGCGCTCCCGTATCACCGTGAATGACAATGCCCGCGCAGATCTGCAGCGCCGCACGGCCCTGTCTCAGCAAGCGCGCATGCTGGCGGTGGCCATTGCCGATGGCGAGGTACAGACGGCGGACCAGGCCGTGAGCCTGCGCAATGCGCTGCTGACCCAGATCGACAGCGAGCTGGAGGGCAGCGACCCGGATGTGGCCACGGCCCAGGCCCTGTTGGATCTGCGCCTGGCGGTCACCCGTGACGTCGCGGCGCGAGCTCAGCTGCTGCAGCAGCGTTCCAGCTTCCGTAGCCCGGCCGTGGTGCCCGCGCTGGTGCTGGCCCACCGTATCTACCTGGACGCACGCCGTGCCGACGAACTGAGCGCGCGCAACGGTGTGCGCAACCCGGCCTTCGTGCCTGCGGGTGACGTGGAGATCCTGCTGTGAATGCCAGCCAGCGCGTTGAGCTGCTGGTGGGGGGGCGCGTCTACGGCGGCTGGAAGCGCGTCGAGGTGCAGCGTTCCATCGAGCAGATGGCCGGTGGCTTCATCCTGGAGCTGACCCACCGCTGGCCCGGTGTGGATGTGGCGCCTGGCTTGCGGGAGGGCCTGCCTTGCCAGGTGCTGTTGGGTGGTGACGTGGTGATCACCGGGTACATCGACCAGTTCGAGCCCGATCTGAGCGACGCGAACTGCTCTATCCGCGTGGAAGGCCGGGACAAGACGGGTGACCTGGTGGATTGCTCGGCCGTCCACAAGGGCGGGCAATGGGCCAACGTGCTGCTGGAGCGCATCGTGCGCGACATCGCGCGCCCCTTCGGGATCTCGGTGGCGCTGCAACCAGGGTTGAACCAGGGCGCGCCGTTCAAGAGCTTTGCCCTGGAGGATGGTGAGCGCGCCTTTGACGCCATTGACCGTGCGTGCAGGCTGCGCTCGGTGCTGTGCACGAGCACGCCCCTGGGCGAGATCTGGCTGGGCGAGGCTGGCGACACCGAGACCGGCGTGACGCTGCAGGAAGGCGTCAACCTCAAGCGCATCAGCGCCACGCACAGCTGGAAGGACCGCTACAGCCGGATCATCGTGAAATCGCAGACCTCGGGCGACGACGAGTCATGGGGCGCAGCGGCGTCCCAGCTCAGATCCGAGGCAACGGACGAAGAGATCGACCGTTATCGCCCCCTGATCATCCAGGCTGAGCATGGCGACAACCGCGCATCGCTGTCGGACCGGGCGCAGTGGGAGATCGGTGTGCGCATGGGGCGCGGCAAGCGCGGCAAGGCGGTGGTGGTGGGCTGGCGCACGGGTGCCAATGGCACCGAAGGCGGGCTCTGGCAGCCCAACACGCTGGCGCGCGTGATCAGCCCCCGCATGAACCTGGACATGGATGTCCTGATCGTCTCCTGCGTCTACACCCTGACCGAGCAGGGAGCACTGACCGAGCTGACCTTCTCGCGGCCGGAGGCCTTCGACCAGGTGACGGGCATCGGCCGCAGCAGGCTGCGCGGTCGTCTGCGCGACAAGGCCGAGCGCCGCAAGTACGGTGAAGACGAGTTCGTTCCGAGCTGGCAGCGTCAACCCCCGGGAGGCAAGCCGTGAGCGAGACATCGGTTAGACGCCTGGCACACCGCCTGCGCCTGGTCGTGGCACGCGCCGTGCTGGGTCTGGTGAACGACGCGGCCAAGCTGCAGGCGGTGCAGGTGACGCTGCAGGAGGGTGTGGTGCGCGACAAGGTGGAGCGCTTTCAGCAGTACGGCCTGACCGGTGTGCCGCATGCCGGCGCCGAGGGCATTGCCCTGGCCGTGGGCGCGAGCACGGACCACACAGTGGTCATTGCCGTGGACGACCGTCGTTACCGGCTCAAGGGCCTGCAGACCGGCGAGGTGGCGCTGTACGACGACATGGGGCACAAGGTCTATCTGACCCGCGACGGCATCGTGATCGACGGCGCTGGCCAGCTGGTGAAGCTGCAGAACCTGACCAAGCTGCGCGTGGAGGCCGGCATTGACTCCACGGGGGAGATCAAGGATCTGTGCGACTCGGGTGGAAAGACGATGTCAAGTATGCGCACGGCCTACAACGGCCACACCCATCCTGAGTCCAACACGCCAGGTGGCAGCACGGGCGGCCCGAACGCGGCGATGTGAATAAAGCGTTTTACATGACCCTTGACCACGGATTGAAGAGACTGCACCAATGGACCTCGCCCTGACTTACAACCCCGAGATCGGCATGCTCGACATCGCCATCGATGGGGCTGATCTGCTGGCAGAGGACACGCTGGCCAGCGCAGTGATGCTCTCGCTGCTTTGCGATCGCACGGCCCAGGCGCACGAGGTGGACGTCGGCGGAGACCGCCGCGGCTGGTGGGCCGATGCCTATGCTGACATCGAGGGCGATGCCTTCGGATCGCGTTTGTGGCTGCTCGGTCGCAGCAAGCAGCTTCCGGCCGCCGTTCAGCAGGCCCGCGCCTTCATCGCCGAGGCGCTGCAGTGGCTGGTGACTGACGGCCTGGTCAAGGCCGTCGAGGTGACCGCCTTTATCCCCCGCACGGGCTGGCTCTATGTCGACGTGATGTTGACGCTGCAGGCTGGTAGCCGGCGTTTTCGCTTCGAGTGGAATGACGAGCGCCAGATCTGGCGGCTCGCGGCCGAGCGCTTCCAGGAGGTTCAGTAATGCCAGTGGATCGTCCGCCGCTGACCAAGCTGATCGACCAGGGTGCGGCCGAGTTCGAGTCGCGCCTGGACGGCGTGCTGGCGCGTGCACGCCGCAGCCTGGTGGGAGTGCTCAACCGCGTCGTCGCTGGTGGCTTGTCGGCGCTCTATCAATACGTTGAATACCTGAACCGCCAGGTGTGGGCCGACACGTGCGACGCGGAAAATCTGCCGAGCCACGGCGCACGCTGGGGCAAGAGCCGCAACCCTGCAGCGCCAGCCACCGGCTCCGTGACGTTCACAGGCATCACCGGCACCAACGTCCCAGCTGGCACTGTGCTGTTGCGAGCTGACGGTACGCGCTTCCTGACCGATGCGCTGGTGATCTTGGCGGCCGGCACGGCCACCGTCACCGTGACGGCTGAAGCGGCCGGCCAGGCCGGTAACACCCCGATTGCTGCTGCCCTGCAGCTTGAAAGCCCCATCGCTGGCGTGAACTCGGGCGCGACGGCGAGCACCGCACTGGCTGGTGGCGCCGACATCGAAGACGTGGAGGACTGGCGTGCTCGCATCCTTGCCCGCATTCGCAGCGCACCTCAGGGAGGCTCGAAGAAGGACTACGAGGACTGGGCGCTCGAAGTGCCTGGCGTCACGCGGGTCTGGGTCTCACCCGGGGAGATGGGCGCCGGCACCGTTACCGTACGTTTTGCGCGCGACAATGACCTCAGCCCCATCCCAGACGCGGGTGAAGTTGCCGCGATGCAGGCTTTCATCGACGAGCGCCGCCCGGTCACGGCTACGGCCTATGTGGTGGCGCCCATTGCCTCGCCAGTCGACTTCACCATCCAGCTCACGCCCAACAGCCCCGCCGTGAAGGCAGCTGTCGAGGCGGAGCTGCGAGACGTGATACGCCGAGAGGGTGAGCCGGGCGGCACCTTGCTGATCACCCGCCTGCGCGAGGCCATCAGCATCGCCGCAGGTGAAGAGGACCACGTCATGACCGTACCCAGCGCCAATGTGGTGATGGGCACGGGTGCGCTTCCGACGATGGGGGTGATCACATGGCTATGAACACCCGCTCATGGCTGGTCTCGCTGCAGGCGCTGCTCCCGCCTGGCAATGCTCTGACGCGAGAGCCAGGTGCCAGATTCACCCGCCTTCTGGAGTCCATCGCCGCCATGTTTGCGCGCGCCCAGGAGCGCTTCGAATCCCTGGCCGAGCAGTCGGCCGACCCGCTGGTGGCCACCGACATGCTGCCCGACTGGGAGCGCGTGCTGGCCCTGCCTGACAAGTGCATGGTCGACCAGGATCTCTCTCTGCAGGACCGCCAGCGCATCGCTGGCCAGCGCCTGGTGGAACAGGGTGGGCAGTCCCGGGCCTACTTCATCGAACTCGCGGCGCGCCTGGGCGAGCCGGGTGTGACGATCACTGAATTCCAGCCGTTCACATGCAACTCTGACTGCGACGACGAGCTGTACAGCGACCCGGATCGCTTCTATTGGCGGTTGAACTTCCCGCACCCGGCAGATGACGCCCGCTTCATGAACTGCAACGACCACTGCAACAGCCCGCTGCAGCAGTACCAGCCATCGCTGGCGGAGTGCCCGATTACCGAGCGCAAGCCGGCACACACGCATGTGATTTTTTCGTACACGTAAAGGCCAGTTATGGACCGCATCAACACACCGACCAAAGACGAAGACCTTTTCGGCCCTGGCAAGCATGGCTTCAAGGACGGGAATCTCTCTCTCGGCGTACAGCCGACGGCGCTCAACGCGGCCTTCTTCAATGACCTGCAGGAAGAGCTTGTCGGCTTGATCGAGCACGCCGGCTTGACGCCGACCGCTGGGACTCGGACGCAGTTACGCGAGGCCATCGATATCTTGATCG
>LNFM01011428.1_pt1 | contig 12066 bp, 11 predicted proteins | sample 596031 | NCBI WGS metagenome assembly LNFM01 (sample SAMN04254537, study PRJNA301005) | activated carbon metagenome | isolation source: dual media filters at the Ann Arbor, Michigan drinking water treatment plant | place: USA: Ann Arbor | reverse complement strand
CATGGCCGCTTCTGGCGATGGCGGCAACGAGTCTACCGGCCCCATCGTCGATCTCGAGGCCGCCTTCGATCGGGTCACGCGGCAGCTCCGCAGCATCCGGCGCCGCTGGGACGTGATGCGCCTCCCCGAGGTGGCGGTCACGTCGGGCACCTCGGCATCCGCCCCGATCACGCGGGACCGGATCACCGAGCGCATCGTGCACTTTCTGCAGGCGCTCGCGAGCATCGACCGCGCGACCAATGCGTTCTGTATTCGCGGGACGCAGCTCGTGGCCGCGGCGCGCGAACCCGACGAGCTCGAGGGCACCCGGTGGCCCTTCCTCTCGCGCCGCGCCCTCGCCACGCACGCTCCGGGGAGCTCGCACGGCGAGGTCATCGATCCCGACGCGTACGCGATGAGCTTCTGGTACGACGCCTCGCTCGTCGTGCTGCTCGCCGATCCATACGCCACGGACTTCGTTCGCCATCGCTGTCGCCAGGTGGCGCGCGAGCTGTCCAATCTGCTCCCCATGCTCGAGCCCGATCCGGGCGCCCCCGCATCGATCCGTCGCCGCCCGCCAACCCTCCCCTGAGGGCAATTGCCGCTCGGTTGCCTGACTAAGGGCGGCAGGAGCGGTCGTCCGCCGGGCAGCGGAAGCGGACGTGCAGGTGGTTCAGGTGATTCGAGACGTGCATGATCACGGGGCCGAACCACTGCGCGAGCTGCGCGTTCGTGTAGCCGCGCGCGCGGGCGGCCGTCCTCAGCACGGGATACAGCGAGCTGTCGATGAAGATCCGGTGCGCGACCTTGCTGGTGAGCCACGTCTCCAGCAAGAGCCAGGTCGCGGTCGCATCGATCGTCGTCGGTGACACGTTCACGAGCCGACAGCCCGTCGTCGGATCGCAGCTCGCGGTGGGGTAGGTAATATCGACGTCGCGACCGCTGTGGTGGCTCGAGTGCGGCCACGCACCGGCCGGGCGACCGCCGGCTTGCACGCTGATGTCTCGGACCTGCGGGCGTTGCGCCGTCGGCTGTTCGGCGAGCATGTGATCGAAGGCCGCGCCGAGCCAGTACATCGTCTCGGCGGTGCCGTAGGTGGCGGCGCGGCCGGTGTCCGCCACGACGTAGCCCGGATGCTCTCCGATGCGCACCGCGTTCCGCAGCGATCCGGCGCTCGGGCGGTTGACCGACTCGGACCCGGACGTCGTCGGGGGAGTGCCCGGCGTGCCCACGGCCGGCGCGCCGACCGCGCACAGGTAGTTGTTGCTCGACCAGCCGATCGTGCCGTTCCAGTCGTTCTTCACCCACTTGTCGATCCGCTCGAGGCCGATCACCTCGGCATCCTCGGGGATGATGGCCTGCACGGCGAACTCGGCGCCGGCGCCGGCGCGTTGGTTCAAGCCGTCGGCCCCGCACACGCGTAGCTTCGCGCCGATGGTGAAGCCCGCGGACATGTCCGCGTTCAACGCGGCCTCGTCGTTCCCGATCCCCTCGACCTCCGACTCGTCCTCCCACTCGGGATCGTCGATGTCAGGAGGCGCTTCCCCCACACACGCGGCGAGCAGGACGAGCAGGAGCGGACGGGTGACGCTTCGCATGCGCGTCGCGTTGTGCAACGACCGCTCCATGGCGCACGGCGCGCCAACCCCGCGTGCTTCTTCATGCTCGCGGTGGTCAGCCGTCGCGCGGCCTGGTGACTGACATCCCGCGAAGCGACTTGTCAGTCTCATCACGTCGCGCGCACGACGCTGCGCATGTCGTGCGCGGCGCGAAATCGTCGACGGTCCTGACAGGATCTGGCGGCTGGAAGTTGCCGATGGTGGAGGAGCCAGACGAGCACAGCTCGGTGAGCTCGTAGTCCGAGAGCCGCAGCAGCGAGCGGCCTGCGCTCACGCATGCGGGTACGTCCGATCTTCGGACAACCCCTGCGCCGCGGGCCGCGGCCCCCTTCGAAGTTGTCGTAGGCCGCGGCGCGCCGAGCATGCGAAGCCGCCAGACTCGTGGGGCGCTTCACGCTGGCGGATCGACTCGCGGATCGACGAACGCGGCCGGTCGCTCCGCCGCGAGCGCTCGCAAGGCAATTTCCACGTCGGTGATGCAGTCGGCCGCGGCGACGAACGGGCCATCGACGGTCGCGCGGAAGCGCAGGAAGCCCGACACGGGATCGGGGGCGTCCTCGCTCGGACCGCATGCGGCGGCGAGCTCGATCAGCTCGGCCACAGCGGCCCTCGCGCCAATCGCCGAGAACACATCCAGGATCTTCTCCAGGTGCAGCCATGCATTCCAGACGAAGCCATCGATGCCGTTCCGGTTCGTCTCGCTCCGGAGCACCAGCCAGTAGAGGATGGCTCGTTGCCCTAGCGGGGCGTCGTGCACGCCACTGGCTTCGAGGAGTCGACTGGACGCTCCGGCCTCATCTCGCACGGATGCGGGCCCGATCCAGATCAGATCGAGCGGCTCGAAGCGCGTGGCCGGATCGAACACGAGCTGGAACATGTATGCCACGTCGTCGACGCCGACATGCTCGAAGCTCACAGCTCGAGCCTAACACTCGGACGGAAGGGTTCAGGTCGTAGGCATGGCGGGCGGCGTGGCCGCGGGCGTCTCGAGGCGGCGGTAGAGCGAGCGGCGATCGATGCCGAGGACGCGGGCGGCGTGGGTCTTGTTACCGCGGACGCTGGCCAGGACCTGACGGACGTAGCGGCGCTCCATCTCGTCGAGCGTGATCATCTCCGTCGCCAGGGCCGTCGTCAGCTCGATGCGCTCGGGCTGGTAGTTGATGATCTTCGTCGGGAGGTGCTCGGGCAGGATCTCCCCCGCACCGCAGAGGGCCATCGCGCGCTCGATCGAGTTCTCGAGCTCGCGGACATTGCCCGGCCACTCGTACGCGATGAGCTTGCGTGCGGCGTCGGGGCTGATCGCCGGCGCGCGCTTGTTGCTGCGCGTCGCGATCTTCTGCACGAGGTGCTGCGCCAGGGTCACCACGTCGCCGCCGCGGGCGCGCAGGGGTGGCACCGTGATCGCGACGACATTGATGCGATAGAAGAGGTCTTCTCGGAACCGTTGCTCGTCGACCTCGGTCTCGAGGTCGCGATTCGTCGCCGTGATGACCCGGGCCTGGAACGGCACCTCGTCGTCGCCGCCAACGGGACGCACCGTGCGCTGTTGCAGGACGCGCAGCAGCTTGACCTGCATGTCGAGGGGCATCTCCCCGATCTCGTCGAGGAAGATGGTCCCGCCCTGCGCCTGGAGGAACAGGCCGGAGCGCGATGTCTTCGCGTCGGTGAATGCGCCGCGGACGTGGCCGAAGAGCTCGCTCTCCAGGAGGTTCGGCGGCATCGCGCCGCAGTTGATCGCGACGAAGGGTTCGGAGCGGCGCGTCGGCGACAGGTCGTGCAGTGCGCGGGCGACGAGCTCCTTGCCCGTGCCGCTCTCCCCGGTGATGAGGACGGTCGCATCCGTGTCCGCGACCCGGCGGATCAGCGTACTCATGTCGCGGATGACCGCACTCGTCCCCACCAGGGACGGGATCGGCGTCGCGACATCGACGGCCTGCCGGAGGCGCTTCACCTCGCGGGCGACCGACTGATGCTCGAAGGCCCGCTCGAGCGCGACGATGAGAGCGTCGGTCTTGATCGGCTTCGTCAGGTAGTCGTAGGCGCCGGAGCGCACCGCCTCGATCGCGCTGTCGTAGGTGCCGAGCCCCGTGAGCAGGAGCGCGAGAATATTCGGGTGGCGCTCGCGGAGCTGCGCACAGAGCTCGACGCCCGAGAGACCCGGCATCTGGAGATCGGTGATGACGACGTCGACCTCGTGGTCGCGGACGTAGTCCAGGCACTCCTGGCCGGAGGCCACCGTGGCGACCGAGACGCCGCGCCGCTTCAGCGACTCGAGCATGAGGGTCCGGGTGTCTTCGTCGTCATCTACGAGCAGTACGTTTGGCATGGGGCCTCCGTGGCTCTGGGCCACACTACAAGGGGCGCGCCATGTCGTCTCCGCACGTGTCCCCTCCCCACGGGCTCTGTGGGCGAGTGACCGCGCGCGCTCGCTCGGTTCGCGGTGCGCGCATGCGCACGCCGAGCGCCCCGCTTACATCGCTGTAGCAAGTCGTCCGTTACAGCGCTGTCATCGGGAACTCTCCCCCTCGGACGAGTCGCCAGGGTTACGAGTCGCCGCGGCCAAGCCCTCGTCGATGCTCGAACGCCCCGCGAGATCACCGTGGAACAGGCCTTGCGATAGGCGCATCCCCGATGAAACCAACCCTCCCGTTTGCCCTGATCGGATTCGCCCTGGCCGGATGCTCGCTCGTGCAGAGCGAGGAAGGCTCGGCGGCCCTGTCGCCCGATGACGATTCGCCGCCGATCGAGGGCAACTGTGAGGTCGAGACGAATGTCATCGGCGTGTATCAGACGCGCGGGGATCACTCGGCTGGCAACCACCCGACGGGCGAAGGGCGGGTCTCGATCCAGCGGCCGGGGCGGCATCGTCTGGTGCTGTCATCGTACGAGCCGACGAGCTGGACCGTGGAGGCCGGCCCGGACGTGGTCATCGAGAGCGTGCACCTGGTCGGCTATCACACGCAGACCGTGAACGAGATCGAAGGCGCCACGGTCACGATCAACACGATCGAGCAAGGCGAGTACGCGGTCGCGTGCGGCTACTACTTCCCCTCCGACACCGGCGGCTGCGATACGCCGGGCCTTCTGGCGTTTGCGGAGCAGATCACGGAGAACCCGGTCTCGACGTTCCATGGCTGCTACGACGCGTCCGAGTGGATCCTCGGGGCCGATGGCAGTGTGCAATCCGACTGCGACACACAGAGTGGCTACGAGGTCACGCAGCACCTCGGTGAGTGCCTCGGCGGCGACGCGGAGGATCCCGACGCGCGCTGGCAACCGCAGGACTTCCGCCCCGTGGGAGTGGCCTCGTGCTTTGGCCCGAGCTACGTGAAGTTCGACGCGCGGTACGAGCTCTGGATCGGGGCGATCGAGTGCGTCGACGGCTACCGCCTGTATGGCGCCGCGGATCGCGAGGGCACGTACTACGAGCTGACGGATACAGCCGGTCACGGCCAGGATCACTGCGAGCTCGTGAACCCCGACTTCACGATCCCCAACGAGGACGACATCACGTCGGGCGGCTGCAGCGAGTGCTCGATCGGCGACCTGCTCGATCCGAGTGGTCTTCCGGTCTACTCGCGCGCCAACTTCGGCGAGCCGTTCCAGCTCGTGACGGCATCGTTCTGGGGCGAGCTGAACGCCACGTACCTGAACTGCGGCGTCCGCATCCCGTAGCGACCCGACAGATCCGCCCTCAGGCCAGCGCGTCGCGCGGGCCGGCGGCGAACCGGTAGACGGCGAGCAGGACCTGCGCCCCGACGATGGAGGGCAGGAGACCCGGGGCGAGCATGCCCGCCAGGACCGCGCCGGCGCCGCCGACCGCCATCGAGATGCCCACGTTCCCCGGATCAGCCGCTGGCTTCATGCGCTTCGCCAGCGCGCCAGTCGCCATTCCCACTGCCAGCATCCAGACCATGTGCATGCCGGCGCTCATTGCTTGGACCGTGCCTGCCACCAGAGGCGCTGGACGGTGCCCAGACGCGGACGGCACGGGTTTGCCTGTAGGGCGTTCCGACGCCTGTCTGTCGGGCCTGGCGCGAGGTCAGGTCTTGGTGGCCAGCGCCCAGACCACCTGGGGGAAGTCACGCTCGTTCTTCAGCGAGTGGAGCCACGGGACGTAGGACCGCCACGAACGGAACGATGCCTTCACCGACCCGCGGTTGCCCCAGGAGCCGGTCCGGATGTGATCGAGGTCGAAGCCGCACTCGGCGAGCAGGTGCTTGAGGCCGAGCTCGGTCCAGCGCGAGCAGTCGATCGGATAGCCGTGGACGCGGACCAGGAACGGCACCGACACCATGAAGTGACCGCCGACGGGCAGCATCGCGTGGACGTTGCGCGTGGCCTTGTAGGGCCACAAGAGGTGCTCCCAGACCTGGTCGGCGATCACCAGATCGAAGTCGCCGTCATGGGTCGACGCGCAGATGTCGAACTCGGGGTACTTCGCGGTCGTGTAGGACGCGAAGCCGTACTCGCGCCAGTTCTGGCCGCTGATCTCCAGCACCCGACGCTGCGCCGGGTTGATCGACGCGAGGAGCTCGCGCTGCGAGCGCTCCATCACGACCCGCGACCAGTTGGTGTTGCCATACCCGGTCAGCCACGCGACCACGCGCTGCATGGCGGTCGGGTTGGCGATCTTCATGACGCCCTGACGCGCGGCGTTGCTCGAGGCCGCGCCGGAGACCGCCAGTGTCTTCTCGACGGACTCAGCCAAGGAGCGCCTTCAGGACGCTCGCATCGCCTTCGAGCGCGACGCGCTGCAGATAGCCCTGCAGGCCCCGCTCGCCACCGAGCTCCTCGCCGCCGCCCGCGCGACCGGGGCCCCCGTGAATGAGCGCCGGCAGCACCGTGCCCGGGCCCGGGCTCATCGAGGCCATCTTCGCGGAGCCCAGGTACAGGCGACCGGCCCAGGCACCGGCACCGCCCACGAAGCCCGCCACCCACTCGCGATCGTCGGAGTAGGCAGAGCTGACGAGGCAGCCCTCGCCACGTGCGATGAAGCGGGCCGCGTAGTCCGACGTGCCATCGTAGCTGCCGAGCGTGAGCACGGGGCCGAACACCTCGTGGTCATTGAGGGCCTTGCAGTTGATCGGATCGGCCGTCGACCGCACCACCGGACCGACGAAGTAGCCCTTGCCGCCGTTGACGTCGATCTCGCCGGTGCCGCCGTAGACGCTCGCCGTCTCGCCAGCGAGGCGCGCGATGCCCTCGCGGACATCCTTCAGCTGCTGCGCGGTCGCGACCGGGCCCATGCGAACGCCCTCGTTCGCCGGATCCCCGACGACGATGCCGCCCAGGCGCTCCTTGAACGCATCGGCGACCTCGTCGAGGCGCGCCGCGGGCACGAGGACGCGGCGGATGGCCGTGCACTTCTGGCCGGTCTTCTGCGTCATGTCGCGCACGGCGTCGGCGAGAAACAGGCCCCCCGTCTCCGACGAGAGCTCGACGTCGGGGCCGAGCACGGAGGCGTTGAGGCTGTCGGCCTCGACGTTCAGGCGCACCGAGTGCTCCGCGATCTTCGGGTGGGAGCGGAGGGTCCGCGCCGTCGCCGAGCCGCCCGTGAACGCGATGATGTCGCCGGGGCGGACGTTGTCGAGCAGGGTACCGGCGGGGCCGACCAGGAGCTGGAGCGCGCCCGGCGGCAACAGCTTCGCGAACAGCTCGACCATGCGATGTGCGACGAGCGCGGTCGCGGTCGCCGGCTTGGTGATCACCGGCATGCCGGCGAGGAGGGCAGGGGCCAGCTTCTCGCACAGGCCCCAGCCGGGGAAGTTGAAGGCATTGATGTGCACGGCAACCCCACGCCGGCGCGCCCACACGTGCTGGCCGCCCATGCGCGCCGTGCGACCGACCTGGATGACGTCGCCGTCGGGGAGCAGCGTGACGGTGCCGAGCTTCGCGCCGAGCTCGGCGTAGTGCGAGAGGTTCACGCTGCCGCCGTCGATATCGAACTTGGCGTCGCCGCGGGTGTTGCCGCCGTTGGCGACCGCGAGCGCGATCAGCTCCTCGCGCGCCCCGTGGATCGCCTTCGCGCAGGCCGCGAGCAAGGCGCCGCGCTCGGCGTAGCTCAGCGCTCCGAGGGCCGGGATCCCCGTCTCGCGCGCGTACGCGAATGCGGCGGCGAAGTCGTGCCCGCCGTTGTTCACCTCGGCAATCGGCGCCTCGGTGGCCGGGTTCACGAGCGCGACGCGCGATCCCGAGCCGGGAGCCCACGCACCGGAGAGGTAACTCGCCAGGAGCTGCATAGGCGGCTGTTTACCCCAAGCCCGGGGTGCCAGGTGTATCGTCAGACGCGGGAATGCCGTCGATCACGCGGAGGCTGCTGACAGGGTTCATCGTCCTGATCGCCGTCGTCTTCGGAGGCTCGGCGGGCTACTACCTCATCGGCGACGGCAAGTGGGCCTTCCGCGAATGCATCTACATGACGGTCATCACCGTCACGACCGTCGGCTACGGCGAGACGCTGCCGGGGATGGATGTCACGCCGTACGCGCGTGGCTTCACGATGCTGCTCTTGATCTTCGGCACGGGCAGCATCGTGTTCTTCGCATCGATGATCACGGCGTTCGTGGTCGAGGGTGAGCTCAAGGACGTTCTCTTCCAGAACCGACTCAAGAAACGGATGAAGCGGATGAAGGACCACATCATCGTCTGTGGCGCGGGATCGACGGGGCGCAACGTGATCGAGGAGCTCCTGAAAACGGGCAACGCGGTCGTCGCCATCGACATGAACGAGCACGAGCTGAAGGAGATCGCCGACAAGCATCCGAAGGCCGACTACGCGTACCTACCCGGTGACGCCACCGACGACGACGTGATGGCCCAGGCGAATCCGGCTGCCGCCCGCGGCCTCGTCGCCGCGCTCTCGAGTGACAAGGACAACCTCTACCTGGTCGTGTCGGCGCGGCAGCAGTGGCCCACGATGCGCATCATCGCTCGCTGCGCCGAGAACCAGCACGTCGAGAAGATCCGCAAGTCGGGCGCGGATGCCGTGGTCTCGCCGAACGCCATTGGCGGCATGCGCATGGTCTCGGAGATGGTCCGCCCCGCCGTCGTGTCGTTCCTCGACACCATGCTGCGCGACCAGCGCGCGGCGTATCGCATCGAGGAGGTCACCATCGGCAAGGACGTGGCCGATGCCGGTGGCACGCTGCGCGACGCCCGCGTGCGCGAGCGGTTCGGAATGTCCGTGATCGCGGCCCGCACCAGTGACGGCGCCCCCTGGCTCTACAATCCGGGCCCCGAGGAGAAGCTCCCCGGCGGCGCGACCCTGGTCGTCCTGGGATCCGCCGAACAGGTAGCCCGGATGCGCAAGGAAATGGCCTAGTTATCCGCCGGTCCGGCCCTCGGCCGGCAACCTTGGGCGAGGTCCGCTTCAGGAGCGCGCCTGCGGCGAGAGTCGTGTTAAACGACCCCCCGCATGCACATCGCGGTCATCGGCACCGGGTACGTCGGCCTCGTCACGGGCGCCGGCTTCTCGGACTTCGGCAACACCGTCACCTGCGTCGACATCGACCCGGTGCGCGTCGAGAAGCTCAAGGGCGGCGAGGTTCCGTTCTTCGAGCCCGGCCTGCCGGAGCTCGTGAAGCGCAACGTCGCCCAGGGCCGGCTCTCCTTCACCACCGACACCTTGGCCGCCGTGAAGGACGCGGCGCTCGTCTTCCTCGCCGTCGGTACGCCGTCGGCCGCGGATGGCTCCGCCGATCTCTCGTACCTGCGTGCGGCCGCCCAGCAGGTCGCGAAGGGCCTCGGCCCGAACTTCACCGTCATCGTCACGAAGAGCACCGTGCCCGTCGGCACCGGCGACCTCGTGAAGTCGATCGTCGCCGAGCACACGAAGCAGCCGTTCGCGGTCGCGAGCAACCCCGAGTTCCTCAAGGAAGGCGATGCCGTCAACGACTTCCTGAAGCCGGACCGCGTGGTCCTCGGCTCCGACGATCCCCGCGCGATCGAGCGGCTCCGCGAGGCCTACCGCGGCGTGATGCGCACCGGCGATCGCACGCACGTGATGGACCTCCGCTCGGCCGAGCTGACGAAGTACGCGGCCAACGCGATGCTCGCCACGCGCATCTCGTTCATGAACGAGCTGTCGCGCCTCGCCGAGAAGCTCGGCTGCGATATCGAGAAGGTCCGCAAGGGCATCGGCTCGGACCCGCGCATCGGGCCGAAGTTCCTGTTCCCCGGCGTCGGCTTCGGTGGCTCGTGCTTCCCGAAGGACCTGCGCGCGCTCCGCGACATGGGCCGGTCGGCGGGGGTGGTGCAGGGCGTGGTGGAGGCGGTCGTCGAGGCGAACGAGAAGCAGAAGGTGCACACCGCGCAGCGCATCGTCGCCGCGCTCGGTGGCAGCGCGGCCGGCAAGCGCGTCGCGATCTGGGGCCTCGCGTTCAAGCCCGAGACCGATGACATCCGCGAGGCTCCGGCCATCGAGATCATCGCGCACCTCAAGCAGGCGGGCGCGACCATCGCCGGCTACGACCCGATCGCAGCCGAGAACATCAAGGCGCAGATCGGCGACGTCATCACCTACGCTCCCAACGCGTACGCCGCGGCCGAAGGCGCGGATGCCGTCGTGCTCATCACCGAGTGGCACGAGCTGCGGCACCCGGACTTCGCGAAGCTCAAGAAGCTCGTCCGCACCCCCGTCCTGTTCGACGGCCGCAACGTCTGGGATCCCGAGGAGGCGCGCGCGGCGGGCTTCACCTATCACGGTATCGGTCGTGCCTAAATTGAAGCTCTTCTCTCGCCGCGACTACTCGTCGCGCGAGAAGTACCGCCCCGACTACCTCGTGCTCGCCCGGGCGCTGGTCGAGACGGTCGACTTCGCCACGCAGCTCGACGTCGGGTGCGGGCAAGGCTTCCTGATGCAGCCGCTGCACGAGGCGCATGGCAAGACCGTGCAGGGCATCGAGTACAGTCGGGAATCGGAGCGCTTCGTCGCACCGTCGCTCGTCGGCAAGATCGCGTACGGCAGCTTCGTCGATATGCCGGTGCCGGGTCGCTTCGATCTCGTCTCGTGTGTCGAGGTCGTGGAGCACATCCCCGCCGAGCGCGCCGACGACGCGGTGAAGTTCCTCACCACCGCGGCGACGAAGTGGATCTACCTCGCGGCCGCGATTCCGAAGCAGCCGGGCGTCGGGCACATCAACTGTCAGCCCACGTCCTACTGGCTCCGCAAGCTCGACGCGCACGGCTGGGAGCTCGATCTCGCGAAGACCGGCCAGTTCATCGACAAGCTGGCGGCGATCTCCATCTGCTACTGGCTGCCGCAGAACGCGCTCATCTTCCGCCCGAAGTCATGAAGGCGACGGTCGTTCTCCGCTCGTACAACCGCGTGGCCGCGGCGTGCGACGCCCTCGAGGCGTGCCTGACGCAGGACTACGCGGATATGGAGGTGCTCGTCATCGAGCAGTCGACGAAGGTCACGCCGGACGAGCAAGCGCGCCTCGCGCGCCTCGCCGCCTCGGATCCGCGCGTCGTCGTGGCGAAGCGGCCTCCCCTCGGGGGCCCGGGCTCGCGCAACGAGGCGTGCAAGATCGCGACGGGCGACATCATCATCATGCTCGACGACGACGACATCCCCGGACACCCCGGATGGCTGTCGGCGTTCATGAAGAACTTCGAGGATCCGCGCTGCCTCGCCGTCACCGGGCGGCACGTCGTCGAGGGCCAGACCGGCGATCCGTACAGCAACATGGAGCGCGCGCGGAAGAACGTCCTGTCGTACTCGTGGCTCTACTGGCAGCGCTGCTACACGCAGGTCGACATCCGCAGCGAGAAGATCCTGAACATCCACGGCACGAACTCCGCCATCCGCCGCACGGTGCTCGAGCGCTTCGGCATGTGGGACACGTGCACGACGATCGAGGACGAGAACTCGCTCTGCTACCGCATCCAGGCGGGCAAGCGCCCCGACGAGTACATGGTGTTCGATCCCGAGGCGTGGATCCTCCGTCGCCTCGATATCGAGGGTGGCCTCGACAAGCGCGCGATGTCATCGGTGAACTTCGGCCGCCGCCTCTTCGCCTATCTCCACAACGTGCCCGGCCACTATCACAAGGCCCGCTTCCTCGCGCTCTACCCCGCGTACATGGCGCTGCTCTGGTTTCACATCTGCGAGCGCGTCTACGACGGCGAGTCCTGGAAGTACAAAGGCAAGACCGGGAAGAAGATCGTCGCCCTGTCGGCCTTCACCGTCGCGTTCCCATTCCTCTGGTGGTACTGGGCGATCCCGTGGGCGAAGGGCCGGATCACCGGCGCGCCGATCGAGCGCGGTCCCAAGCTCGCGCCGCGGCACACGCCCCGCGATATCGCGGCGCCCGCGGGCAATCCCGTTCCGGCGACCTGAGCGGTTGAACCAATCGCCGGGTCAGGCCGCGGCCGCGACCCGGGTCTCGACGAGGCGCTGCAGGATGTTGCGGCCGGTCTGCCAGCTGCCGAGGCCCGAGGCGGCGTTGATGTGACCCGCTCGCCG
>LNFM01017533.1_pt1 | contig 12067 bp, 11 predicted proteins | sample 596031 | NCBI WGS metagenome assembly LNFM01 (sample SAMN04254537, study PRJNA301005) | activated carbon metagenome | isolation source: dual media filters at the Ann Arbor, Michigan drinking water treatment plant | place: USA: Ann Arbor | reverse complement strand
AGAACAGCGGCAGCGCATAGATGAACCACAACGGGCCATGCGGAGCGAGAAAAAGCCACAGATAGTCGATTGCCAGTGGCGCGGCGGCCGAACTGTCGCGGGCGACAGCCGAGGCGAACCCGGGAGCAAACTCGATGGTCGCCCAGATGGCGTAGAAGTACGCATAGTGAACGACCCGCCGATCCAGAAACTCCAGCCAGGCGCGATCGATGATCCGCGCCAGAAACAGACCGGACAGGAGAAACAGCGCGGGCAAGCGGAATGGTTGAACGACGCGGATCAACGCATCGAAGGCCTCCGCATCTGGCACGTTCGCCAGCGCGAATCGCGCGTGCAGGATGACGATCAGGATGATGCTGATGCCGCGGGCATGGTCGACCCACGCCTGCCGTGCACTGCTTCCCACAAGCCGATCCGCCACCTGACCTCCGTGCTGGCAAGGGCGTCAGGGTCTTTCTGACCGACGCGCCCGGCGCGCGGCGAAGGGGCAACGCACGTTCCCACGCTTGGCCGCGCTGCGAATGCAACGTGCAATACCTCAAGTAAAGCTTGAAATATTTCAGTTTAAGAAAGCACTATATATATCTGAATAATCGAGCAAAATTGTCGGAAGAAGCTCGGGCAATCTCGTCCTGCAAGACACCGCGGAGTGTGGCAATCTTCGCCGCGACATGAGGTACGTAACTTGGCTCGTTAGGTCGTCCCCGATAGGGGACGGGCGCCAGATAGGGCGAGTCGGTCTCGATCAGCAGGCGGTCGAGCGGCACTTTTGTCGCCACCTCCTGTAACTCGGTCGCGCTCTTGAACGTCACGATGCCGGAAAACGAGATGAAAAAACCCAGGTCGAGCGCGGCCTGCGCGACCTCCCAGGTCTCGGTGAAGCAGTGCATCACGCCGCCGGCCTCGGCCGCGCCCTCTTCGCGCATCAGGCGCAGCGTGTCGGCCGCGGCGGCACGCGTGTGGACGATCAGCGGCTTGCCGCAGCGCCGCGCGGCGCGGATATGGGTGCGAAATCGCTCCCGCTGCCAGTCGAGCGGTTCCTTGAGCCGGTAATAGTCCAGTCCAGTCTCGCCGATCGCCACCACCTTGGGCTCGGCGGCCAGCCGCACGAGCGTGTCCACGTCCGGCTCCTGCAGCGGCGCCCCCTCCTGCGCATCGCCTGCCGGATAGTCCGGGTGCACGCCGACCGAGCAGACGATGTTCGGGAAGCGCTTTGCCAGCGCGAGCACGCGTGGAAACTCCTCCAGCGTCACGCAGACATTGAGCGCCGCGGTGACGCCGGCGGCCGCCATGCGCTCGACCACGGCGTCGATGTCGCCCGACAGTTCGGGAAAGCTCAAATGGCAGTGGGAGTCGACGAACATCATGCGCCCGAGCGGGCGCCGGGGCCCGCGCTGGGGGCGCACCGCACGCCGGAAGAAAATCGACCTAGATGGTGTGGGTCGGCCGCGCCGACTTCAACGCCGTGCCGAGCAGGTCTTCGATCTTGCGACGCGCGTTCAGGCCGGTCTCGTCGGCCGGGAAATGCACGCCGATCCCGGGCTGGCGTGAACCGCCACCCGCGGGACTGACCCAGACCACCTTGCCGGCGAGCGGAAGTTTGGCGGGGTCATCCATCAACGTGAGGATCAGGTAGACCTCATCGCCCAGCTGGTACGGCTTGCTGGTCGGAACAAAAATGCCGCCATGCTTCAGGTACGGCATGTAGGCCGCGTACAGCGCCGCCTTTTCCTTGATTGCGAGTGACAAGACCGACGGCCGGGCGCCCGACGCCGCTGCGCCGGGCGGAAGGGCCGCGCCGGAGAGCGGCGTGGCCACCACCCCAGCTGCCAGGCGAGTCATCGGTCCGTCGTTCATTCCTGTCTTTCTCCGTCAGCGTCCCGACCGGGGCGCTGCCGATGCCGCAGCCTGGCCAAAGCAGGCGGTGTAGTCCAGCAGTGCCGCCTCGATCACCAGGCGCGGGTTGAGCGGATGGTCCTGCGCCAGACGGTAGCCCGTCAAGCGGGACAACCAAATGAGCAGCGCACCCGCATCGCTTTGCGACGCAACGCGACCCAGCGCGGCGGCAGCGCCTGGATGATAACGAACGGCCGACGGGGCCCGAACGGTCGATAAGGCCAGCAAGTCCCAGCCCCAGCGCTGGAACAACGCCAGCGTGGGAGCGACCGGCACGGTCTTGGGCACGCGGGCGGCGATATCAGCCGCGCTCAGTTGGGCGCCGCGTCCGAGCAACTCCAGCAACGTGGCGCGCAGGTCGGCGTCGAGCAAGGTGCCCGACTGCTGCGCCAGTGCGGTCAGCGGCGCGCCACCCGCGGCGGCCAACGCCGCCTCCGCATCGTCGAGTTGCTGATCTCGCAACCACGCCAGGGCGGCTTGCCGGGTCGGGGCCGGCACCCGCACCAGCACGCAACGCGAGCGGATGGTGGGGAGCACATCGTCCAGCGCATCGGTGGCCAGGATGAACAGGCTGCCTGCGGGCGGCTCCTCCAGCATCTTGAGCAGCGCGTTGGCCGACGGTCCGTTGAGCAGTTCGGCCGGCGCCAGGACCATGACCCGCGTGCCGCCGCGATGGGTCGAGGTCGATACGAAGTCGGCCAGCGCCCTCACCTGTTCGATACGAATCTCGCGCGAGATGCGCTTGGCCTTGCCGCCCCCCGACTCGGCTGGAAGATCCTCGACCTCCTCGGGCGCGAGCCCCTCGCTGTCGTTGTCTTCCTCGCTCGCGGTGCCGCGCCAGATCGCCATCGTGTCGGGCACAACCACACGCAGGTCGGGATGACTGCCGGCCGTGGTCAGCGCACAGCCGGCGCAAACGCCGCAAGCATGCCCGTCAGGCTGCGGGGCCTCGCACAGCGCCCCGCGTGCAATGTCGATCGCCAGCGACTTCTTGCCGATGCCGGCGGCGCCATGCAGCAGCAGCGCATGCACACCCCGCGCGCGCAGCGGCCGGATGCTCGGCCAGACGGCGGCATGCCAGGGAAGACGCGGCAAATAGCCGTCGCTCACGGAAACGCCTCGGCGATCTGCTGCTGCAACTGTGCGGGGGTGCGGGTGCCGTCCAGCACGATGAAGCGGGATGGATCGCGCTGCACGCGCTGAAGGTAGGCCGCGCGCACGCGGTCGAAGAACGCGGTCTGCTCCGCCTCGAACCGATCGGCGCTGCGGGCCGCGGCGAGGCGCTGTGCGGCCACGGCGGGCGGCACGTCCACCAGCAGCGTGCAATCGGGCTGCAGATCGGGGTGGACCCAGCGTTCCAGCGCCTCGACGTCCTCGCCCGGCAATAGGCGGCCGCCGGACTGATAAGCGAACGTGGCATCGCTGAACCGGTCGCACACCACCCAGCGCCCGGCAGCCAGCGCCGGCCGGATCACCTGCGCCAGGTGCTCGGCCCGCGCCGCAAACATGACCAAGGTCTCGGTGCGCGGGTCCATGTCGGTCTTGAGTACCAGCGCGCGCAGCGTCTCGCCGAGCGACGTACCACCCGGCTCGCGCGTCACCAGCACATCATGCCCCTGCCCACGCAAGTGCTCCGCGAGAAAGGCCAGTTGGGTGCTCTTGCCGGCGCCATCGATGCCCTCGAAGGTGATGAAGCGGCCGCGTGCCATCTCAGCGGCCCGCCGGCGCGATCTGGTACTTCTGGACCGCCCGGTTGTGGTCAGCCAGGTTATCGGAGAACGACGAGGTGCCATCGCCGCGTGCCACGAAGTACAGCGCCCGCGTTGCGGCCGGGCTGAGCGCGGCTTGCAAGGCGGCGCGGCCGGGCAAGGCAATCGGCGTGGGGGGCAGGCCGGCGCGCGTGTAGCTGTTGTATGGGCCGTCAGCCAGCAGGTCGCGTTTGCGCAGGTTGCCGTCGAACTTCTCACCCAGGCCGTCGGGTCCGTCTGCAGTCGCATGCCGATGCGCAGGCGGTTGATGAACACGCCGGCGATCAGACCGCGCTCGCTCGACTGGCCGGTTTCCTTCTCCACGATCGACGCAAGGATCAGCGCGTCATACGGTGTCTTCAGCGGCAGCGTCACGTCCCGCTGGGCCCAGGCCTGCTGCAAGCGCTCGGTCTGCGCGCGATAGGCGGCTCGCAACAGCTCGATGTCGCTGGAGCCTGGATCAAAGAGGTACGTGTCGGGCGCGAACAGGCCTTCGGGATGACTTTCGCTGGCGCCGATGGCCTTCAAGATCTCGCTGTCGCCGAGCTTGGCGCTGTCGTGCCGCAGGTCGGTCTGGGCCGACAGGGCGGCACGCAGGTCGCGAAAGGTCCAACCCTCGACCACCGTGAGCCGCTCGCGCAGCACTTCACCGCGGCGCAGCTTGTCGATCAGCTGGTGCATCGTCATGCCGCGCTTGATCTCGTAGCGACCGGCGCGCAGCGAGCTGGTGGCCTCGGTCGCGCGGGCCACCGCAACGAAGAGGTCCTCGTTCACGCCGATGCCGGATTCGCGCAGCTGCCGCGCCACGCCGCGTGCCGAGGTGCCGGGCGCGATGCGTACCTCGGTGCGGTCGACCGTCATCGGCAGTGCGTTGTCGTACCAGCGCCAGGCCACGACGACCGCCACCGCGCCCACCAGCAACAACAGGACGATGACACCAGAAATCCAGCGCAGGCGAGACGGCGATGACAACGTGCGGGTTCCAGGAAAAGTTCACGTAGCGCCGGCAAGGTCTACGCGTGGCTTGACCCGCGGACGCGTTCATATAATAACTGCGCACCTTGGCAGCACTGCGCGTTCCTCGGTGGTCTCGCTCCCAGCCGCACTTGCGGCCCTGCATCTTCTCGCTGGCCTTTGATTGCTCGCCATGTCCGTCGACACCGTCATCGCTTCCGCCGCCGCCGGCACCTGGCACGCCCCGCTGGATGAACTGTCGAGCGCGCTGCAAGGCCCGGTGCTGGCGCAGATCGACGACCTGGGCGTGATCGACGTCAGCGGCGCAGACGCGATTTCGTTCCTGCAGGGACAGCTGACCAACGACACCGCCGGACTCGATGCGCAGCGCGTGCAGCTGACCGCCTATTGCACCGCGAAGGGACGCCTGATCGCAGTGTTCGATCAGTGGCGCGACGGCGACGTCATCTGTCTGCAACTGCCGCGCGAGATCCTGGCGCCCGTGATGAAGAAGCTCAGCATGTACGTGCTGCGGGCGAAGGTCAGGCTGACGGACGCGTCGGCGCGCTGGGTGAGCTTCGGCCTGCTCGGCCCCGGCAGCGAAGCGCTCGTCGCGCAGGTCTTTGGCGCGGCGCCGGCGCCAGGCGCCAGCCTCCTGGTCGACGCGGTGCGCATCACGCGGCTGGCGGACGGCGCCCGCGCACGGGAGCGCTTCGTGCTTCGCACGACGGCCGAGCATGCGCAGGCGTTGCGCGGCCGGCTCGCCGGTGCGCGTGCGGTCGACGGCGGCGTATGGTGGTGGTCGCAGATCGATGCGGCGCAGCCCACGGTGGTGGCCGCCACGCAGGAGGCTTTCGTGCCACAGACGATCAATCTCGAGGTGCTGGGCGGCGTGAATTTCAAGAAGGGCTGCTATCCGGGCCAGGAAGTGGTGGCTCGCAGCCAGTATCGCGGCAACCTGCGGCGACGCATGAGCGTGGCGCACACCACTCAACCCACGCAGGCGGGGGCCGACGTGTTCGCGCTCGACGAAGCCGAACCGGTGGGGCAGATCGTGCTGGCGGCGTCGGCGCCGGGCGGTGGCACCGATGTGCTGCTGCAGTGCCCGATGGACCGGCCACTGATCGAGCAGGCGCTGTTGCGCATCGGTGGACCGCAGGGCGCGCTGCTCGACGTGCGGTCCCTGCCCTACACGATCGTCGACGTCACGGCCTGAGCACAAGTCGAGAACCGGCAACCTACCGTGGAGCACTGGTACGTGTATTACAAGCTGCCCGCCGATTCGCTGCCCGCACTGCTGCCCGGCCTGCATGCGCTCGTGCAGCAGATCGCACGCGCTGCCGGTGAACCGGGGCGGCTGCAGGCACGCATCGATGTGAAGGACGGCGTCGCCACCGTGATGGAGGTGTATCAGCAGGTGGACGACCCGGCGCGGTTCGACGCCTGCATGCAGGCAGCGCTGGCCGCCAGCGACCTGCCGCCCGCGGCGCGCAGTGGTCGGCGTGTCGAGCGCTTTCGCGACCTGTAGGCAGCCGCCATGTGCATCGCCGTCGTCGCCTGGCAGTCGCATCCGGATTACCCGCTGATCCTGGCGAGCAATCGCGACGAGTTCTACACGCGCAGCACGCGGCCGGCCGCCTGGTGGGGCCAGTCGGTGTCGCTGCTTGCGGGCCGTGACGAGGAAGCCGGCGGCACCTGGCTCGGCATCAACCGCAGCGGCCGCATGGCGCTCGTCACCAACGTGCGCGCGCCGACCGAGCGCAATCCGCACGCACCGTCGCGCGGTGCGCTGGTGGTCGCGGCGCTGCAGGCGGGCGATGACGTCGGCCCATGGCTGCATGCGACGGCGCAGCGCACGCAGGCCTACAACGGCTTCAACCTGCTGGTCGGAGATGCGCTGCCGCTGCGCAGCGGCCGGCGGATCACCTCACCGAGGCTGCACTACTTCAGCAACCGCCTCAACGCCGCGCCGTCTTCGCTGGCGCCGGGCATCTACGGCTTGTCCAACGGCTTTCTCGACACGCCCTGGCCGAAGGTGGTGCGCAGCGTGGCTACCTTTGCCACCCGCATCGCGCAGGGCGTCGATACCGAGGCACTGTTCACCTTGCTCGCGGACCGTGAAGTCGTGCGCGACAGTTCGCTGCCGCAAACCGGTGTGCCGCAGGATTGGGAACGTGCCCTGTCAGCGGTGCAGATCCGTGCCAATGGCTACGGCACGCGCGCCAGCACGGTGATCACGGTCCGGCGCGACGGCGTGGTTCGCTTTGTCGAACGCAGCTTCGATCCAGCCGCGCCGGAGCAGTTCAGCGATCGCAGCTACGAGTACGTGGTGCCCTCGGTGGCGCCGGTGCCGAGCGACTTCGACATCGATCGGCACTAGCCGCTAGGCGCTACAGCGCGCGTCGCATGTCGACGTGATCGATGCCCGCTTCCTGATAGATCGCGCCCTCCACCGCGAAGCCGAGCCGCGCGTAGAACGGCGCCGCGTGGGTCTGCGCGCTCAGCACGACGTCACGATCGCCGCGCTCGCGCGCAGCCTGCATCAGGGCGGTCAGCAGCGCGGTGCCCACGCCGGTGCCACGCGCATGGGCCAACACCGCCATGCGGCCGATATGGCCGTCGGGCAGCAGGCGGCCGGTGCCGACCACCCCACCGGTCCCGTCGCGGGCCAGCGCGTGCAGCGAGGTCGCGTCCCAGTCATCGAGCTCGATCTCGGCCGGCACCTTCTGTTCTTCGACGAACACGCTGAAGCGGATGCGCGATGCCGCCTCGCGCAGCGAGGCCCAATCGCCCAGCTGAATACGAACCTGCTCAGCCATGGGCCTGCACCGGTGCCACCTGCTCGAAGCGGCAGATGCGGTCGCGCACGTCGGCCGGCCAGGGCAGCGCGCCGCGCGCCGCAGGGTCGGCGTTGACATAGACGAGTTCGGCGCCAATCAGCATTGCATCGGTCTGCGAGCGGCGGAACATCTCGACCACGAACGACAGGCTGCTGCGACCGATGCGTGCAGTGCGCCCGCAGATCTCCAGCTCGTCGTCGAAGCGGGCGGCGGCGTGATACTCGATTGTCGCCTTGCGCACGAAGGTGTCGCTGCCTTGCGCGAGGAAGTCCTGCGGGTAGCGCAGGCCCACGGCCCGCCAGTATTCGGTCACGCAGACATCGCAATACGTCAGGTAGTGGCCATTGAAGACCACGCCCTGCAGGTCGACCTCTGCCCAGCGCACGCGCAGCGCGACCTTGTGTCGAAAATCGGCATAGCCCATCGGCGACAAGGCTACTGGATGCCTTTGGCGGGATCGCCGGCGATGCTCACGGTCAGCCGCGTGGGGTCGATGTGCTTGCGCCAGGCGGCATTGAGGTCGCCGACGGTGAGCGCGCGGATGCGATCCTCGACCTGCTTGCTGAAGGCAAAGGTGCGATCCAGATACAGGTTGCCGACCCAGGCGCCCGCGAGCGACCCGTCCTCGGCGCGGGCGAGCAGGCGCTCCTGCAGGATGCCGTTGCGGGCGTCGTCCAGCTCCTTCTGGGTGAAGCCTTCGCGGGCGGCTCGCTCCAGCTCGTCGCGGATCGCCGCCTCGATCTTGGCCATATTCTGCGGCGCGCCGATGGCGCCGATGCCGAAGCTCGATGCGCGATCGATGCTGGAGAGGTTCAGTCCGGAGCCCGCGCCATAGGACAGGCCGTCGCGCTGGCGCACGCGGTCGATCAGGCGATTCGACAAACCGGAGCCGCCGCCGAAGATGTAGTTGCCGATCAGGAGTGCAGCCGCATCGGGATCGTCGTCGCGGGCGTCGAGCACCAGGCGCGCGCGATAAAAGGCGTTCTCCTTGTCCGGGATCGGCGTCACCAGGCGCGCGGGCGCGACCGGCCGCGGTTCGCTCAGGATGCGCGCATACGGAGCCTTCGACGGCTTGGCGCTGAACAGCTCGCGCAGCAGCGCTTCCACCGCCTTGTCATCGAAGTCGCCCACCACGGCGATCTGGCCGCTCGCGGTTCCGGCCAGGTTGCTGCGGAACTCCAGCAATTGCTGGCGCGTGATCGCAGGCATGGCGGCGATGCGTTCCGCGACCGACACATAGCGGCGCGGGTCACCCGCCGGGTAGGTGTTGAAGTGCACCTGCAGTGCATCGTTGGAGCGGGCGCCGGGATCGGCCAGCTGCGCCTTCAGCCCGGTCAACACTTCGCGCTTCAGCAGCTCCACCTCCGCCTCGGGGAAGCTCGCTTCGTGCAGGATGTGCGCGGTCAGTCGCAAGGCGTCGGCAAGCAACGGGCGCGTGGTCTCGAACTGCGTGAGGCCGCCCTGCATCTTCAGCCGTATGCGTTCGTCGGCGATCTGCTGGCGCGTGAACTTGCTGGTGCCACGCATCAGCGCCGCGGATGACAACTGCTGCACCACCGACAGGCCCTGCAGGCTGCGCTCGTCGCCGAAGCGGAATGCCAGGCTCACATGGACCGATTCGCCGCGTGTCTTCTTGGGCAGCAGGGCGAATTCCAATTCGCCCACCTGAACGATCCGCGTGCGCCGGTCGATGTTCGCCTGGGTCGGCTCGAACGCCTCACCCGCCGTCACGGTGGCGCGTGGCTTGAAGTCCTTGAGTAACTCTGCGGCCACCAGCGGCGCCGGAATCTCCACCCGCAGCGGCTTGTCTTCCGGGATGAACATGCCGACACCGCGGTTGTCGCGCCGCAGGTAGCGACCCGCAGCCTCGGCCACGCTCGCCGCCGGCACCGCGGCAAAGCGGTCGCGCGCCACGAAGAACAGGCGCCAGTCGCCCAGGGAGATGTACTCGGACAGCGCAATGCCGAACTCCTGCGGATCGGCCAGCGCGCGCTCGAACAGGGTCTCCGCATCCTGCCTGACGCGCGCCATCTCGGCGTCGGTCGGCGCCTGTGCGGCCAGACTGCCCTCGACGATCTCCACCAGCTTGGCGCGCACCGGCTCCACCGGCTCGCCCTTCTTGACCACGGCGCCGAACACCATCAAGCCCGGATCGCGCAGGAACAGCGGCTGGGCGAACACCTGCGCGGCCAGCCCCTTTTCCACCAGTTCCTTGTGCAGCCGTCCATTGGGCGTGTCGCCCAGGATCTCGGCGGCGGCGGCCAGCGCGGCCGTGTCGTTGCTCAGCGCCGACGGGATGCGGTAGGCCACCGCCACCAGCTGGATCTCGCCGGCACGGCGCACCACGAAACTGCGCTCGCCATCGTGCGTGGGTTCCACCGTCCACAGCACCGGCAGCGAACGCTGCGGGCGCGGGATCTTGCCGAACGCCTGCGCCACCCAGGCGAGCGTTCTGGCCTCGTCGAACTTGCCGGCGATGGCGAGCACGGCGTTGTCCGGCTGGTAGTAGCGCCGATAGAACGCCTGCAGGTTGTTGATCTGCACGTTCTCGATGTCGCTGCGGTTGCCGATCGGCAGGTTGGAGTAGTTGTGCCAGTCGAACATGACCGCGAACATGCGCTTGAACAGCACCTGGCCGGGGTTACTCTCGCCCATCTCGTACTCGTTGCGCACCACGGTCATTTCCGAGTCGAGATCCTTGCGGGCGATGAAGGAATTGACCATCGAGTCGGCGCTCCAGCCGATCGCCCAGCGCAGGTTGTCGTCGCTGGCCTGGAAGGTCGAGAAGTAGTTGGTGCGGTCGAAGCTCGTGGTGCCGTTGTTGCGGAACCCGCGCTTGTTGAACTCGGCATCCGGCGTCGGGTAGTTCTTGCTGCCCTTGAAGATCAGGTGCTCCAAGAGGTGCGCCATGCCGGTCTCGCCATACCCTTCATGACGCGAACCGACCAGGTACGTGATGTTGACGGTGACCGTGGGCTTGGCCTGGTCCGGATACAGCAGCACCTTGAGGCCATTGGCCAGCCTGTACTCGCTGATCCCTTCGACCTGGTGAACACGCTGCACACCGGCCGGCAGCGCCGTCTGGGCCGAGACCTCAGGCACGAAGGTCAAGGCGCTGACGAGGCACAGGGCAGCGAGGACTGAGGAAAGCCGGTTCAGCACGGGAGGCTCCAGGAGAAGATGGCGCAGGACGAAGGGCGAAATCTATACGCGTCGGTGCGGGTGCCGGCGATCGCTGCGACCCCGGGCATGTGCATGCGACCGGCTGCCGGCTCGCGGCGATGAACTGCGGGCAGGCACGTCGCGACGACAGACTCGCCGTTCGATCGCGGCAGACGTCGCCAGTTCAACCTGCACGTGCCGCCATTACAGCTGAGGCTTGTGCTGCGGTCGGGCGGAGAACGGATCACTCGGATTGCGCTGCTGCACGATGTCGTCGAACCGCAGTTGCACGGTGGGCAGGATCTGCGGGTGCGTCAGCACGTAGAACCGATCGCTGGCGATCGCCTCGAACGTCAGGCGAGCCACCTCGGCGGCACTGAGCTTGCCGCCCTCCACCGCCTTGCTGATCGCCGCATGCGCCAGCCGCTGCGAGGCGGTGGGTTCGCCCGATTGCAGCTGTGCCGGACGATTGCGATGCGAGTGCGCGATGCCGGTAGGCACGTACGCCGGGCACAGCAGGGAGACACCGAGAGTGGCGCCCGCCATGCGCAGGTCATGTTGCAGCGTCTCGGTGAGCGCCACCACCGCATGCTTGCTGACGTTGTACACACCCATGTTCGGCGCGCACACCAGCCCCGCCACCGACGCCGTGTTGACGATGTGCCCCGGCCCGCCCTGCGCGATCATGCGCGGGACGAAGTGGCGCAGCCCATGGATCACCCCCCACAGGTTCACCCCCAGCACCCACTGCCAGTCGCGGTCCGAGTTCTCCCAGACGAGGCCGCCGCTGCCGACGCCCGCGTTGTTGAACAGCAGGTGCACCGCGCCCATCTCGGCATAGGCGCGCTCGGCCAGGCGTTGCACGTCCTCGCCGTGGGCCACATCCACCACCTCGCCGATCACGGTGGCCCCGTCGGCCCCGAGTTCGGCCACCACGGCATTCAACGCCTGGGTTTCGACGTCCGCCAGCACGAGCTTCATGCCCAGGTCGTGCGCGTGCCGCGCGAACTCGCGGCCGAAGCCGCTGCCTGCACCGGTGATGACGGCGACCTTGCCCGCGAAATCCTGCATCGTTCGATCCCTAGACGAGCTTGACGAGCTGCTTGCCGACGTTGCGGCCCTTGAGCAGGCCGATGAAGGCATCCGGCGCGCTGTCGAGGCCCTGAGCCACCGACTCGCGATAGCGGATGGTCCCGGTGGCGACGTGGCCGCCCAGTTCCTTCAGCGCGCCCGGCCAGACCTCCATGTGCTCGGTCACGATGAAGGCGCGCATCATCAGCCGGCTGACCAGGAACCAGGTCGGGTTGCGGATCGGTATCGGCTCCGCGTTGTAGCCGGCGATCAATCCGCACAAGGCAATGCGCCCGAACGCGTTCATGCGCGGCAGCACCGCGTCCATGATCTCTCCGCCCACGTTCTCGAAGTAGCCGTCGACGCCTTGGGGTGCAGCGTCCTTCAACGCCTTGC
>LNFM01011426.1_pt1 | contig 12067 bp, 14 predicted proteins | sample 596031 | NCBI WGS metagenome assembly LNFM01 (sample SAMN04254537, study PRJNA301005) | activated carbon metagenome | isolation source: dual media filters at the Ann Arbor, Michigan drinking water treatment plant | place: USA: Ann Arbor | reverse complement strand
GCATTCCGCAAACTGCCTTTGAAACGCCGTGCAGGGCTTACCGCATCGGAAAGCCGGTTGCTGATGCTGATTGCGGAGGGGTAGCGGAGAAACATTCGGCCGGGTCAAGCGTTAACCCCTCTCATCAAAAGGAGAGAATGCGTGATAGATGACCCCAAAGACCCGACTCACCCGATCGAAGAGCCAAATGAGCGTCCGATGGAAGTGCCAGATGACGGCGGCGATACAGATTTTCCGGGCAATACACCTGACGAGGTGCCTGAAGATATGTAGTTCAACCATATGCTCCGATGCCTCGAATTCGACATCAGACATAAAAGAAGCGCCCCAACTTCCGTTCGGGGCGCTTCGTTATGTTAGCCTTGCAATACTGGTTTAAAGTTTATGCCCGGCCGGGGTTGAATGACGGCGGGTCACTTGCCGGAAATGATGCATCGGACATGTCGTCGACTTCTTCCCAATCGTCCCCGGGGTGATCCCGCATCGCATCAATGCCAGCGCTGCGCGTCTGGTCGAAATTTTCGTAGTCGGTCTCATCTTCTGCAAAAGCCGCCGAAAATTCGTCGCGCCAACCTTCGGCCTTTGGCATCCACTGGTGACGCGTTGCATAAAGCCCTGCACCGACAGCTACACCGACGCCGATCACGGACATTGTAGTAGCCAGCCACGACGGGACTTCGGTACCCGTTGTTTTGCGAAACCGGCCATTCCCTTTACGATCCGCCGATGCAGCAGCGCTGCGTTTCGGCGATGCCGACCCGTTGGTCTTTTTCGATGCGGGTTTGCCCGTGGTTGAACCGTTCTTTGTTTGGGTGGACGTAACCATATCTGCTCTCCTTCGATAATTTGAATGTCGAGCAAACGCACCCGCAATCAGGAAAGTTCCGGTCGATATGACCAACATCACTACAGCTTGCGCATTTGTCGGACGCGCAGAAGCTTTTTTCGGTTGGTTCGAGAATTTCGGAACCTAACTGACAATCGGCGGTTATCTCTCCACCCAAAAGGGAGAAATAACGTGAATATCATTATCTTGTTAGTTGTTGGCGGCGTCCTTGGATGGCTTGCCAGTATCGTAATGCGCACAGATGGTCAGCAAGGCATCTTCCTGAACATCGTTGTCGGTATTGTCGGAGCATTGCTCGCAGGCTTTATCATTACACCACTTATCGGCGGCGCGCCGATCACGAGCGGTTCGTTTGACATCATGTCATTGGTCGCATCGTTTCTGGGCGCTGTTGTTCTACTCGCGATCGTGAACCTGGTTCGCCGCGGTAGCGTTCGTTAATTTCAAGGAAGGAAAATTTTATGAAAAAGACACTTTTGACCGCATGTGCGGCGATTTCGATGATTGCTTTGGCTGCGTGCGATACACCAGCTGAAAACGCCAACGAAGCGAGCGCAGAAAATATGGATGATCAGGCTGATGCGATGCGCGAGAACGCCGATGCGACGGCTGATGCAATGGAAGACAAGGCTGATGCCATGGATACCAAGACCGATGGCGTTGACTCGGCTGCAGAAAACAAGATGGAAGCCGATGCACAGGCCGTTCGTGACAATGCCGAAGTGAAAGCGGACGCAGTAGAAGACAAAGCCGACGCGAAGGATTAATTTCCCCGCCATTGGCTAAAGAAAAACCCGCTGGCTATGTCAGCGGGTTTTTTCTTATTCATCGTAAAGCTGATGCAAATAATTTGGATTAAACACTGCCAATTTTTGTAACTTTGCCAAATCTTTGACCTCAAGCTTACCGCGCTTTAGGCTGACAAACCCTGTTTTGTTGAGCTTGGTAATTGTCCGGCTGACATGCGGTTGGGTCATTCCCAATGCGTCCGCGATATCGATCTGCGTAAGCGGAAAGTCACACTGATTACCATCAGCAAGGCCGACGGTTTTCAGCCGAACGAATAGTTCGCAGGCTAGATGCGCGACGCTCTCGATGGCATCACGCTGGCCAACACTCACCAGCCATTCGCGCTGGATCGAATCAGTCACCAGCGACTCCCACCACAGCGCGCGCAAAAGCTTCGGATGAGCATCGCTGATCTCTTCGAATTCTTTTGGAGTAAGCCGCGCAAATTTAATCGGTGTGATCGCGGAAATCGAATGGTCAATTGCTTTCAGGATATAGACATGGAGATCGGCCAGATCGCCGGGCACAAAAAAGGCCAGGATTTGCCGACGCCCATCCTCCATCATTTTGTACCGGCACGCCCATCCGCTGACCAGCAGATTGACCGTTCGAGGCTCTTCGCCTTCGGAAATTATGTCCTGCCCGCGATCGAGCGAGGTAATACGTCGCGAGGCGAGATCGTTTATGGCGTCTTCGCTGCCAGCCGTCGTCCGCATAAACGCGTTGAGTTTGGCGATTAAATGACGGCCCGGATTTTCATCATGCCCCTGCATGCGCCGTCGAATGAACGTTAAGCGGGTAAAGGTCCAGTGCTTTGCTCGTATGAATCCAATTGTGTGGGGAAAAGCAATGTCGTCGCACTGCCATTTTGGCGGTCACTGGAAAATGTGACGCTGCCGTTTAGCTGGCTGGCAAAACCTTCCATCAGTTCGGTGCCCATCTGACCCACGGCAGGATTATCGATTTCATAACCCTGTCCGTTGTCCAGGATCACCAGTCGGGCATGGCCATTGTCCAAGCTAAAAGACAACGCGATTTCCCCCGCCGCGTCATCGGGGAATGCGTGCCGGAAGCTGTTGGTGACCGCCTCTACAATGAAAAGTGCGAATGGAACCGCCATGTCGACCGGCATTGCGTAAGCGTCTGCTTCGTATGACAGATCGATGGTCCGGCGATCTCTATGTGCATAGCGTAATTGCTTGGTCAGTTCGGCGATTAATGTTTCAACGGTGACCTGTGACTCCGAGCCCGTGCCTTCCTGCTCATATGTCAGGCGGTGAATAAGAGCGAGAGCGACAATCCGCGCCCGCGCCTGTTTCAGGGCAGCCTGCGCGCCGCTGTCTTTCATTCGGGCCGCCTGCATTGTGAGCAGACTGGTCACGATTTGCAGATTATTTTTCACGCGGTGATGCACTTCACGGGTCAATTCGGACTTAGCGTCCAGCGCCTGGGTGAGGTCCGCGGTCCGGCTTTCGATAACTTGCGCCATATCGTGCAAATCGTCGCTTAACTCGCGCAGTTCAAGCGGCGCATCGGCAAACGCCTGCCGGTTTGGAGCGAACTTACCTTTCATTAAGTCGGCGCTCAATCCGCGCAGCGCCGCGAGCCAGCGAACGACCAGCCGATTCGTGCCAATCCAGATGGCGCCGAGCGTTAAGATTATCACCGCCAATGGCAGCAACATACTGGTCGTGAACTGCGCACGCGCTGCTGCCATCAAGGTCTCACGCGGCTCTGCGTAGATGACATAGAGATCATCATCGCTTATCGACACGGCTTTATATATCCATGGTTCGCCCGCCGTCGATATTGCCGTTCCGGATAAACCGTCCCGCAGAGTGGAAGGCAATTTGAAAGGTATGGCGCGGCTGCCCACAACGAGATCGCCGCTTCTCAATGACACAGCAATGAAGCCGGTCTTGGCTTCTGGGGCGGCGTTCAATGTTTTTGTGAGCTTTGAGATATCAAGCCCGCTGCTAACCGTTCCGGCAAATCTCTTTTGCGCATCATAAACCGGCATCGCCATAACGATGATTTTTACACCAGATATCGATCCCATCATCGGTGCGCTAACCGTGATTGAAGTGGAACGACTTGTATCTTGCCACCAAGCTTCGTCCCTTAACGTTACGCCCTTGCGGAATGGTAATATCGAACATTTTACGGCGCCCGTCGCATCGGTCCGGATAAAATTGATGATCGGGTCAAAGCCTTGGAATCCGTTGCGCAGAACGACGTTGCACTGCGTTGTCATGTCACGCACGTCGGGGTTGGCGGCGGCCACCATCAACAACCGGCTCGTTACAAGAAATGTACCTCGCTCGCGCTCGGCGACAGCCTTTGCGTTGGCGTGAAGACTGGTCATGGCCGATTGCTGCATACGGTTCCAGCTCGTAACACTCTGCCAGATACTCATAACGGTAATAGGAAGCAAAGCTGCCAGAACGATCAGCCACAATCCCTGTTTCAGGCTGAGTGACATTCCTTTAAACAACTTCACCCCCTTAAAGTCATCTCCAACGCGATTTATGCTGCTGATGACAGAAGGCCTTCTTCGTCACCGGGGCCATTGATGATCGCGGCTAGCGCGGTGCGTCCGCGCGCCAGACGGCTTTTTACCGTGCCAAGGGCACATCCTGCGATTTCAGCCGCTTCCTCATAGCTTGCGCCGCCAGCACCGACGAGCAATAGCATCTCGCGTTGTTCGGCCGGAAGCTGTTGGAGCGCCTTTTCGACGTCGGTCATATGAATGGCATGCTGTTGCGCTGGTTCTTGGACCAAAATGCGCTCAGCCGCTTCAGGATCCCAACTCGTCATCCGCGAATTTTTGCGGATGGTCGTGTAAAAATGGTTGCGCAGGATCATGAATATCCACGCACGAAAGTTGGTGCCGGGCTCGAAGCTGTCGCGTGCGGCCCAGGCGCGCATCATAGCTTCCTGTGCCAGATCATCGGCAAGCTCACGGTTACCGCATAAGCCGCGGGCGAATGCACGCAGCGACGGAATGATATCCTGCAACTGGCGTCGAAATTCGGCAGTCGGCGGCTTTCGCCCGCCGTCAACTTCGCTCGCTTCAGTCATGGCGTGTTTTTTTATCTGCAAGCCGATCGTCCAATTGGTCGAGTAGCTTCAAAAAATCGTCTGGCACCGGCTCTTGTGCAATGCCGTCGTGCATCTGACGCAGGGCTGCGGCAATGGGATCGAATTCGGGGTCTACGGCATTAACAAAACGCATCGGCTTGGGGTCAACTTTCCCGGATTTTGGCATATCAGATTTCGACAACGGAACCTCCATCGGCAAAATCGCGGCATTTCGACACTTGCGTTTGCTCATCCGAAAGAAATTCGCAGTAATCAGTCATCTTTTCTTGCCCCGACCCCATGAGGTTGCGTTCCTATAAATCGGTAACGGAAAAAAAGTTCCGGCGCTATGGAACAAAAATCGATAAACTGCGTAATGCTTTCAACAATCGAGGAGGAATCATGTCAGTACGTGAGGCCCTAGTGGCCGAATTGCCGTTTTTGCGTCGTTACGCGCGCGCCCTCACAGGCTCGCAGTCACTAGGCGACGCCGCCGTGCGTGAAATGCTGGAAGCATTGCTCGAAGCGCCCGAAGAACTTCAGTCTGATAAGCCGGTCCGCGCAGAATTGTTCCGCATTTTCCATCGCCTTTGGAAGCCGGAACTCGTTGGTACCTTGACATCGAAGGGACGCAGCGGCGTTATTGCTCAGTTTCCGGTTGAGATGCGTCAAAGCCTGCTGCTGACCGCAGTAGAAGGCTTCAGCGAAGCCGATGCGGCAACTATTCTCGGCATTGAAGTCGAGCAGATAAGTGCGATGGTCGAAATGGCCCGGACAGCAATCGAAGATGCGCTTTGTGCTGAGGTCCTCATAATCGAGGACGAATCAATTATCGCGATGCACATCAAGCAGATCGTCGAGTCGCTTGGTCATACTGTTGTTGGAGTGGTACGCACCCGAACCGAAGCGGTAGCTGCGGCAAAAGACAAGCGGCCCGAGCTGATCTTGGCTGATATCAGTTTAGCCGACGGATCGAGCGGTATTGACGCGGTCAAGGATATTCTTGCCGAGCAGGACGTCCCCGTCATATTTATTACTGCATTTCCGGAGCGGCTGTTGACCGGTTCGCGGCCAGAGCCGACTTATCTCATAACCAAGCCATTCGAGCCGGAGACCGTCGTAGCGACTATCGGCCAGGCGCTGCTATTACATCGTGAGCAGGACGTAGAAAATAATTTGGCGACTGCGGGAACCTATTCGCCCGCCTGACGTTAGAATTTTTGTAGACATTACCCCGCTGGCATCTCCCACCCCCCTTCCGAGTGCCAGCAACCCCCCGACACCCCGGTCCAAGTGGCCGGGGTGTTTTTTATGGCGCGAAAAAAGCCCGCGATAATAATGCGGGCTTTTTAAGGTCCTCTGGCGATCCACCGTTCATCGGGAGGATGTGACCGGTAAATCGCCAGAGTTTATCTGACCGGCTCGAATATCCAGTCAGACAATTTCAAATTCAATTGTTGAGCTGATGCTTCAGATTGCTCATCTGGTCATGGCCTTGTTTCACTGACTGATAGCACCGATCAATTACAGCGCGTGTCTCTGGGCTGATGTCATTGTCGGTCATTGCAGTTTCGAATTTGGCTTTGATATGATCTTCGCCGCGTTCGACTTCGGACACAACGGCTGCGTCGTCATTTCCGGTCACGGCAGTTTTTAAGTCCATGAATACGCGATGCGCGCCGGCGAGCATCGAGCCATCAGTCGTCGGCTCACCACCGAGTTCGCGGACATAGGATTGCAATTGGTCAGCAACAGCCGAGCGTTCGCTGGCGCGATCAAAAAAGATCGTGCGATATTGGCTTCCTTCTGCATCTTCAGCCGCTGAACGATAGCCATCGACACTATCAATAGTGGTTTTGATCAGGTCATTGAGCGTATCAACTTCGCGTTCGTTGGGGGTCATTTTGTTTAACTCCAGATGGTGGGGACAGGTAGAACAAATGACATTGCAGCTTGTTTCACCTCTCCGATTTTATTCTGCCGCAATGTCCTCACGGCTTGCCGCAGCGCTAGCAAGGTTAGCCGCCGCGAAATCCCACTTGGCGATACTGTCGACGAATTTTTCTAGATATTCCTTACGGTCGTTCTTATAATCGAGATAATAGGCATGCTCCCAAAGATCGCAGGTAAGCAGTGCATGACTGCCATGCGCCAAGGGCAGGTCCGCATCATGGGTCGAGATGATTTCGAGACCGTCGGTGCCGACTATCAGCCACACCCAACCGGACCCGAAATGCGCAACGCCTTCTGCTACAAACGCTTTTTTAAATGCCGCAAAACCACCGAAGTCCCTTTCGATTGCTGCTACGACCTCATTTTCGGAGTCGCGATTGTAATCAGGAGTAAGCGATTCCCACAGGAACGAGTGATTCCAGTGCTGCGCAGCATTGTTGAAGATTTTCTTGTCGGTGCCGTCACTCGCATTGCTCGTTGCAACGATGATATCATCAAGGCTGGCGCCTTCGTGCGCGGTGCCCTTGATCAGGTCATTCAATGTATCGACATATTTCTGGTGATGTTTGCCGTGATGCGTTTTCATCGTGTCGGCGGACAAATGAGGTTCCAACGCGTTGGGCGCATAAGGAAGACTGGGTAAGGTAAACATAAATTATCCTCGATTTTTGGGGGTCAACAAGTCCAACAGCTTAAACTGCACACGGTTCCATTTTTGCCCGAATTGATATATGTGTTGGGAACTTGTTACGAAGTGACGTGTTTTCGTCTGGTATCCGCAACGCCGGATGACCCCAGAATTTAAAAAGCGGAATGGGTGTACAGAACACCAATATAGCCAATTCCGTCACACAAGGTTGATCGTGGGGAAGGATCTTGCCATTTGCAGGAGCATCAGACGTGAATAAAATAACGACCGATTTCTCACCTCACGCCCCGCGCCAATCAAAACCGTTACCTTTTGCATTGACCAGCTTACCCAATGCGAAAGTTGCGATAGTCGGGCCTTGTGAGGCCCGTGCATGTGGCCTCGCCACCTTCACATGCGATATCATGCAGAACGCGAGCAAGTATGAAAGCGAGCATCGCTTTCACCATGTCGCGATGATGCGAAGTGGTGAGCGTTCCAATTCGACGCTGCAAATCGCTGAGGCGACGCGCGAAAGCTATTGCGAGGTTGCACGGCGGATCAACGAGGCGCGGTTTGATGCGGTCTGGATCCAACATGAATTTGGCATATTCGGCGGGCCTGACGGTGAATTGATCATAGATCTCGCCGAACGCATCACCGCGCCGCTTTTGATCACTTTTCATACTATTCTTGCCGAGCCATCGGCGGGGCAATTGCGAATCATGAAAAAATTGGTCGCGCTCGCCTCAGGCATGATGGTGATGTCGGATAATGGCCGGCAGCTGCTGGTCAATCGATATGACGCATCGCCAGAGCGGATTACCCTGATCGAACATGGGGCACCCGACCGTGCCTTTTCGATGGATTTGCCAGAACGGGGCGCAGCGATAACTCTTGCGACATTTGGCCTGATCGGTCCTGGAAAGGGCCTGGAAACCGCACTCGATGCATTGGCTAAGGTGAAGCCGCAATATCCGAACATCAAATACCGGATAATCGGTGCGACCCATCCCGTCCTCTTGGCCCGCGAGGGCGAAACCTATCGTGACGGATTGAAGCTGCAGATCCGCCATCTCGGCCTTGAGCAGAATGTCGAATGGGTTGACCGCTTCCTCGACATCGACGAATTACTAGTCGAACTCGATAACTGTCAGATTTACCTTACGCCTTATCCCAATTTGCAGCAGAGCACGTCGGGGACATTAAGTTATGCCGTGGCCTTGGGCAAAGCGGTTATATCCACGCCTTATGTGCACGCACGTGAGTTGCTCGCAAAAGATTGCGGTCGCCTGTTCCCTGTGGGCGACAGCGACACATTAGCGGGCATTATCGAGGATCTCGTTGAAAGACCGTCCAAACTCTTGGCGTTACAACAGCGCGCATATCAGCGTGGCCGTGTCACCATCTGGCCCGAATTCGTAAAGAATGTCGATGCGATGGTGCGCAACATCATGATCGCGCCTTCGCGCATGGTCAGACATGACCGGCTACGAACCACGCCCGGCCTGACCGGCTTTTTTGCGATGATCGACGGCACCGGCATGTTCCAGCATAGCAAGGGCCTGATCCCCGACCGTGATCATGGCTATTGTCTCGACGACAATGTCCGCGCGCTGATGCTGATGAACCTGATCGGCAATGCCGATGACGCCCATCATTACCGGGTCATGCTGACCTTATGTTCGTTCATCCAGCATTGTTATAATGGAGAAAACGGGCATCTTCGCAATTTTATGGGCTATGATCGTCAATGGCTTGAAAATATCGGCTCCGAAGATTCAAACGGCCGCGCAATCTGGTGTTTCGGGCACAGCTATCGCCATGCCGCTTTGCCCGAAATTCGCGGTTGGGGCGGCCAATGGTTCAACCGGTCTACGGATCTTGCCGCATCGTTCAATTCGCCGCGCGCGATGGCTTTTGCCGCGCTTGGAGCTGCCTTGGTCCTTGAAGTTGACGCTAGTCATCCCGAAGCCCGTAAATTGCTTGCGGATACAGGCGCACGGCTGTTCCAACTGCTTAAAACGGTTAGCCGGCCAGGATGGGTCTGGTTTGAAACGGTCTTGGGTTACGACAATCCGCGGTTACCCGAGGCGCTATTGCGCGCCGGGCAATTGACCGCAAATCCCGAATGGATAGAGGCGGGCGCAGACGCTTTGCGTTGGCTGAACCAGATTCAAGTTTCAGAACGCAGGATGTTTCGCGCCATCGGTTCCGACAGTTTTGGCAAGCCATATGACTATTTGCCTTTCGACCAGCAGCCACTGGAAGCATGGTCGGCGATTGATGCCTGTTCGACCGCAAACGAAATCGTGCCTTCGCCCGAGTGGGTGCAGCATGCCCGGGTGGCGATGGCGTGGTTCCATGGTGGTAACGATCGCAGCATCACGCTCGTTGATGTTTCCAAGGGGACATGCCGCGACGGCATAACCCGACAGGGCGTGAACGAGAATCGCGGGGCCGAATCGATATTGGCGTATCAACTTGGCTATTATGGCTATATGCGGCTCGCGGAAATTAATGGACGGGAAGTAGCAAACGATGAACGGAACGAGCAGGACATCGGAAACGCTGCTGGATATTCACGACCTGAAGCTGAACGCCGACCCGAGCTTGGTGGTCCTGCGCCCCTTCCATCTCAGCTGGCAGGGTAACAGCGCAGAACCATCACGCGCGCAGCGCCTCGTTGATGACGTCATGGAACTCGATGAAGGCGAAATCGAAAACAAGCTTGCCAGCGTGATGGTCGATTTCGAGCAGCGGCACTGGCAGACCGAAACGATTTTCCACCAGCGTTGCGTCGAACTTAGTCAGATCGTGAGCATCGATATCGGAAGTATCTCGATGGCGCGCAAATTGCTCATCGGCGCCTATTTCTGCCACGAATATAGCTATGCCGCTGCGGCGTTGATGAACCCAAGCATTGTTCCGCATCCGGACCAGACCGGCATCCGCCGCGGGCAGAAGCGTTTCATCATGTCGATGCGCGCGGTGGGTGAAGGGCATATTTCCTCGGTTGCCTTTCGCGAAGGCATAATTTCGAAAAGCAAAGGCTATACTTTGTGGCCACAACAGGAAGTCGTCATGGCGATGTCGAGCGACGGCGTTGTCGATGGCAATCCGGAAGCTATCAAGGTCAAACGCCATGCCGACAGCACTTTGAACAACAGCGTGCTGTTCCCCGTGACCGAAGCCCAGAAAAACGGTATTGAAGATTTACGGCTGGTCTGTTTCTGTGACGAAGAAACCGGTGAAGAAACTTTTTATGGAACCTACACCGCCTATAGCGGCCGCGAAATCCGTTCTGAATTGATGATCACCAAGGATTTTCGCTCTTTCGAGCTGCGGCCCATCATTGGTCGCGCGGGCCGCAACAAGGGCATGGCTTTGTTCCCGCGCAAATGCGGCGGAAGCTATATGATGCTGGGTCGGCAGGATGGCAAAAATCTGTATGTCATGCGATCCGATGATGTTTCGAACTGGGATGACGAGGGCACGCTTGTGCTCGAACCCAAATATCCCTGGGAATTTATTCAGATCGGCAATTGCGGCAGTCCGATACTGTGCGACGAAGGATGGTTGGTGTTGACGCACGGGGTTGGCCCGGTGAGGAAATATGCCATCGGTGCCATCTTGCTCGACCGGGATGACCCGACCAAACTGTTGGGGCGTACAGCTAAGCCGATTCTGACCGCATCGGAAAGCGACCGGGAAGGCTATGTACCCAATGTCGTATATACCTGTGGTGCCATGGTACAGGGCAGGGATTTATATATACCGTTCGGGATATCCGACAGCGCAATCGGCTTTGCGTCGGTTCCTATTTCACGTCTGTTGAGACAAATGGTATGAACAAATGGCATCGATTGCAGTTTATGCGTATGGCATAATTTAGAGCGTGGAATTGGTCTACGTGCCCCGATGCATTGCGGGGGCAGCGAATTTGCCAACGGATGAAAGATAAAGGGCAAGATGCTGCATAAAAGACCTTATGAGAGCCGAGCGGCGTCACATGACTATTGGCTCGAACCCGTTGCCCGCTATGATCTCGGTGCCCAGAATGTGCCCGTGCAGCCGTCTAGCGCCGATTTTGAACTGATCGCCAATAACATTCCCGCCTTGTGCTGGATCGCACGCGGCGACGGCCATATTTTCTGGTATAATCGCCGTTGGCACGACTATTGCGGATCGACGCCGCAAGCAATGGAAGGATGGGGCTGGCAAAGCGTCCATGATCCCGACGAACTCCCCGGCGTCATGAGCCGGTGGCAAGATTCGATTGCGACTGGAAAGCCCTTTGAAATGGTGTTTCCGCTGCGCGGATCGGACGGAATATTTCGGCGGTTCCTCACACGCATCGTGCCGGTCACCGATAAGGATGGTTCGATTGTCCGCTGGCTTGGCACCAATGCCGAGGTCGAAAGCCAGTTGAGCGCCGAAGCGGCATTGGAAGCTAGCGAGGCGAAGTTGCAGGTGTTGACCGATGCCATGCCCCAAATGGTGTGGTCCACCCAGCCAGATGGCTATCATGATTATTATAATGCGCGCTGGTATGAATTCACCGGCATGCCTTATGGTTCGACCGATGGCGAAGAGTGGAACGGCATGTTCCACGATGAAGATCAGGAACGGGCACGCCAACGGTGGCAGCATAGCCTTGAAACCGGCGAGCCTTATGAAATCGAATATCGCCTTCGCCACCATAGCGGTCAATATCGCTGGGCGCTGGGCCGGGCATTGCCCGTTCGCAATATGGCGGGCAAGATCAC